>Ga0206891_10118_pt1 | contig 24650 bp, 31 predicted proteins | sample Alteio_BWOrgHeat_55_FD_153246 | JGI IMG/M metagenome (GOLD analysis project Ga0206891, IMG submission 153246) | Enriched cells from forest soil in Barre Woods Harvard Forest LTER site, Petersham, Massachusetts, United States - Alteio_BWOrgHeat_Nextera7 ...
CTTCTCCTGGTAGGATTTCTGGGCCGGCCCGTAGGCCATGATGTACATGACCATGATTAAGGTGATGACCACCAATAATTCGATCAAGGTAAATCCGCCGGATGCCTCACGCTTCATAACCCAGCCCCTCACCGGAACGCCAACCTAACATCGACCAAAAGTCGTCGTCAATGGCAATCGAAGCTGATAACCTTCGCCGTCGATGAGTGAGGCTCCCGACAGGCTCTGGCAATGCCAGGATAAACGCTGCGGCGTGATGCTCCAAGCGGCGGAGCTACAACGGATGATCGCGCCGGGCGTCGCGGTGGAGGTCTGTCCGCATTGTGGCGGCCCGGTCGCAAGGATGAATGAAGAGGGCACGGCCATCGAAGACGAGGAGCCGACGGGACCGCCCCCATCGTTTGCCGCGGCCCTGGCCTATCCATTTCGCGGCGGGGGTTTGTTTGTACTCGGTGTGGGGACGATTCTCGCGGGCCTGCTCGCGTTTGGTTTGCCGTTTCTGTACGGCTACGTCATCAGCATCTTCGTCTACGGCTGCATGTGCAATTATTTATTCGACATCGTGCTGACCACGGCCAATGGCGAGGACAAGCCGCCGGATTTGCCGGATTTCAGTGACTGGTGGGACGACATCCTCCAGCCGATTCTTTTGATGATCAGCACCGTGGTGCTGTGCTTCGCGCCGTCGTTCCTGTATTTCATCGGCTACCTGTGGCACTGCTGGTACGAAGGTTGGGTGCCCGATCTTTCCGAGCCAGCCTGCGCGTGGGGCGTTATCGGCCTCGCGCTGGTAAGCGCGTACTACTACCCGATGGCACTGCTCGCGGTGGTCATGTTCTACCAGAAACGCATGGTCAGTCCGCGGGTTGTTATCCCCTCCATCGCGCGTGTGTGGAGACCGTATCTGGTGGTTTGCGGTTTCATGACGGTCATCGGTCTCACACTGGCGCTGTTCCGCGTGGTGTTCACAGGGGGCTCCTTGCTGGCGCATTTCAGCGGTGTCGCACTCAAGTTATGGGGGGGCGATGGCCAGTATGCGATTACTGGGATTGTTGTATCGGACGCACAAGTCGAGGCTGGGCTGGTTCTGAAGTGCGGTCTTGCGAATCGCGCAACTCTCGCGTTATCAAGTATTACGACTGTCGTTGACGGTCTCAGGGTAAGATGGTAGTCTAGGGAATCGTACCGTTACGAGTCGGTGCGAGCCTCTGGAAGTGGACCATGAGGAACGTGTTAAACGAAAACGTGTTGGTGCTCAATCGTCTGTGGCAGGCGATCAACGTCTGCACGGTCGAACGCGCCTTCATGCTGCTCTACATGGGCCACGCCGAGGTCGTCACCGAGGACGCCGGCAACTTCCAGACCTTTGATTTCCACGAGTGGCGCGAATTCAGCCAGGGACACCACGGCGAGGACGTGGTCCACACCGTCTCGTTCAAGATCCGCATCCCCCGTGTGAGCCTGCTGCTGTTTTTTGATCGGCTGCCGCACAAGGAAGTGAAATTCACGCGGCACAATATTTTCGAGCGCGATCACAACACGTGCCAGTATTGCGGCAAACATTTTGACCGTAAAGAATTGAACCTCGACCACATCGTCCCCCGCGATCACGGCGGAACGACCACGTGGGAGAATATTGTGTGCGCGTGTATTCCGTGCAACACACGCAAGGCCAATCGCACACCAACGCAGGCCGGCATGCATCTCATTAAGAAACCCAAGCGCCCGAAGTGGCGTCCCTTCGTGAATGTCACCATCAGCACCGTCGCCCACGATAGCTGGAAACATTTCCTCGACCTGGCGTATTGGAATGTCGAGCTGGGTGAGGATGTGAAGTAGGTGGCGATGGAAAACCTGATATTCAACGAGTCGCTGGAGGTTCAATTCGGCGGGAATTTCTTTCGCAATGTCCCAGTGATTCTTCAGTTTGATGAAACACCTCTCATAGAAGTCATTAAAGAGGAAGATCTTCTTCGTACGATTATTTGCGACACCTAAAGCTCAGGAGGCCGGTCTTGTCATTCGAAATCTACCTGATGTAACGGCTTGCGAACTTGCTGGCAAAACGCTTTTTGAAGTTCGTCGAAGCGCAGCTGCTGCAATTGCTCTTCATGCTGAACTCTTCACGCCCACAGGTGCCTTCATCAAATCTCAAAACGACATTCCCCGGTGTTTTTCACATGGTAAGGATGTAACAGCTATTGGCGGTATGCGGTTTCAGGGTAATCACTTCCAAGGTGTTCGCATCGCTTATTGGGTCCGGAGCGATGGGTCCATTGCAATCGGTTGTGCCTGAAGATCTCTTTGTTCCATAGAGGTTTGGCAGTTTAATCCCCGAATCTATTCGATCTCTCCATGACCACCATCCAAATTCGCCCGTTCTGTCCCGTGGACGAAGATGCCGTCGTTGAATTGTGGCTGGCTTGTAAGTTGGTTGGGGCGCAGAACAATCCGCGCAAGGACATCGCGCGGAAACTGCGCGTGAATCCCGAATGGTTTCTGGTTGGAGAAGTGGACGGCAAAATTGTGGCGACGTGCATAGTGGGATATGAAGGGCACCGGGGATGGATTAATTATCTGGCGGTAGCTCCTGAATACCAGAAGCGCGGCATTGCCCGTCAAATCATGGAGGAGGCCGAGCGATTGTTGCGACAGGCGGGTTGTCCGAAGATCAACTTACAGGTGCGAACCGCGAATGCGCAGGTGATTGAGTTCTACAAGCGCATTGGATTTAAGGTGGATGATGTTGTCAGCATGGGAAAGCGGCTGGAGACGGATGAGCCATATTCTTGAGCCTTCTGAGTTAATCAGAAGGATCTGGTTTGCTACTTGGTCTCAGCGAGCAACTCGAGTTCTTTGCGAACGAATCGGCTGACGACCGCACCTACATCCTGCCCTTTACGCCGGGCGACTTCTTCGACGCGCTTCTGTAGTTTCGCATCCAAATAAATAGGGATATTAAGCGCGAGGTTCGACTTGTAGAACTTGCCGCGTTGACCCTTAGAAAAGTCGTATTGCTTTTTCATGGTCAGAGTTGTTTGTATTGTTTCCGCTCGGTAGTTGTTGCTCTTCGAGATGAGATAATGCGAACAATTGCGTTTGATGCGCCCACTTCGCGGAACGTGTGACAAACGACAATGAGCGTGCCTCGCTTGTTGCTTCCGAGAGTGATCCATCTATCTTCGCTCTCACTATGGACGGAATCATACACCGAAATCGCCTGCGGGTCTAGGAAGACTGTTGCTGCTCGCTCGAAACTCACACCATGCTTTTGGAGGTTTTGCGTCGCCTTCCGCGGATTCCATTCAAATTCATAATGGATGAGGCCGTTCATCAGTTTTGCGAAGGATACTCAGGGAGGTTCAAAAGTCGAATTGAATCAACAGAACGGCTAGGCTTCCGCTTTGACACCCCTGTGATTCGGCGATAGAATTCTCTTGTGCACGGGAAACTCGATCAACTCCAGTCGGCGCTACGCTCCGGGGGGCGCACGCTCGTGGCTTATTCGGGCGGGGTGGACAGCGTTTTCCTCGCAAAGGTGGCACACGACACGCTCGGAGATAAGGCGCTGGCGGTGATTGCGGATTCGCCGAGTTTACCGCGGCGGGAATTACAGGAGGCGCTGGAGATTGCGGAGCAGTTCGGGTTTCCGATTCGCGTGATCAAGACAGAGGAGATGGGGGACGCGAACTACACAAGTAACCCGTCGAACCGCTGTTATTTTTGCAAAAGCGAGTTGTTTGAGAGTTTGGCGGAAATCGTGAAGCGCGAAGGTTGGCAGACGATTGTGTATGGAGAGAACGCCAGCGACGTGGGCGATTATCGACCCGGTGCGGTGGCAGCGAAGGAGTATCAGGTGCGCGCGCCGTTGAAGGAAGTTGGATTGACGAAGATGGAGATTCGCGAATTATCGGCGGAGTTGGGATTGCCGACGGCGGACAAGCCGGCGATGGCGTGTTTGTCGTCGCGGATCCCGTACGGCGAGCCGGTGACGGAAGAGGCGTTGCGGATGATCGAGGCGGCGGAGAACGTCCTGCGGGACGCGGGGTTTTATGAGGTGCGGGTGCGCCATCACAAGAACATGGCGCGCATCGAGGTGGGCGCGGAGGAATTCCAGAAATTTTTCGAGGAGAAAGTGCGGGGGACGGTGACCCAGGCATTGAGGAAGATCGGATATGCGTATGTGACGCTCGATCTGCAGGGGTACCGGCGCGGCAGCGCGAACGAAGTACTGGTAAAACTGAAGGAGTAATCAGCGATGAAACGCAAATTCATATCGATGGGAATCGGAATGGTCGGCGCGGTGCTGTTTTTGGCGGGCTGCGGCGACCAGAAGTTGGAACAAGCCCAGCAGCAGTTGGCGGCCGCAACCAACGAACTCGCTGCAGCGCGGGTGGAGAGCAGTACGGTCAAAACGCAAATGCAGGCCAAGGTGGATGAACTGCAGGGCACAATCTCGAAGATGACCGATGAGAAGGCGGACACGGAAAAGAAAATCGCTTCGCTGCAGGCCGACATTGACAACCAGCGGCAGCAGTTCCAGGCGAAGTTGCAGGACGAGCAAACGAAGGTGGACGCGCTGAGCCAGGACAAGACGAACCTGACAAGCGAATTGAAGATGATCACGGACCAACTCGCGGATGTGAACCAGAAGTACGCGGATTTGGAAAAGACGCACGCCACGACGATCGCGCACCTGCAGGCGATGCGGGAAGAGTATGTGCGGTTGAACAATGAAAAGATCGCGCTCGATGCGAAACTGCATGACCTGAATGCGTTGAAGCAGCAGATTGTCGTGGTGAAACAGGAACTGCACCAGAAGAAGGTGGAAGAGAGCAAGCGGCTGGATCGCGCGGAGTACGCGATGGGCAATCATGGTTACTTCGTGAAGGATGGCGCGATCGTGGTCGCGCGCACGCCGGGCAGTTATCCGCTCAACCAGGAGTTGTACCGTCCGGAATGACCGACAAGCCGCAAAAGCTGCGCATCGCCAACCGCGATTTCAGCTCGCGCCTGATCATGGGCACGGGGAAGTTCGCCTCGGGCGAGATCATGGCGGCGGCGCTCGAAGCCAGCGGCGCGGAGATGGTGACGGTGGCGTTGCGGCGCGCGGATTTGTCGGGGCAGAAGGACAAGTTCGCCAACATTCTGACGTTTGTTGACGCGAAGAAATATTTACTCCTGCCGAACACCAGCGGCGCGCGCAATGCCGAGGAAGCCTGTCGGCTCGCGCGGCTGGGACGTGAAGCGACCGGCTCGGCGTGGTTGAAGTTGGAGATTCATCCCGACCCGCGCTACTTGCTGCCCGATCCGATTGAAACGCTGAAGGCGGCGGAGATTTTAGTGAAGGAAGGTTTTACGGTGCTGCCTTACATCAATGCCGATCCCGTGTTGGCGAAGCGGCTGGAAGATGCCGGTTGCGCGACCGTGATGCCGCTCGGTTCGCCCATCGGCAGCGCGCGCGGCATCGAGACGCGGGCGAACATCGAGATCATCATCGAACAGGCGACGGTGCCGGTTGTGGTGGATGCCGGACTGGGTGCGCCGTCGCATGCGGCGGAAGCGCTGGAGATGGGCGCGGATGCCGTACTTGTAAATACTGCCATTGCGGTTGCCGCCGATCCGGTGCGGATGGCGGAAGCATTTCGCGCGGCAGTCGAGGCAGGACGCGCGGCTTATGAAGTAGGTTTGGCCCCGAAGCGCAAAGAGGCCGAGGCGACGAGTCCGTTGACGGGGTTTTTGGAGTAAACAGTTTAAGCAGAACGCAGAAATGAACCTTCTACAAAGAATTATTCTGGTAATCGGTGCGCTATTGCTTATAGCGCATTTTTTCTGGAAGGCTATTCCGGATATAGAGCATTCGGTCTGGGCTATTGAGAGATGCTTGGTCGTGATCGGGGCTACAATCATGCTCTATTTTGCTGTTAGCTCGAAGCGACCCAAGTCTTAGGACAGCACCCATGACTTGTGGCGTTTGACGTTTCACAGCAAATCTTCTAAACTTTCTTTGTGGCGAGTTTTTCATCCAGTTTTGATCAATTGTCGCTGGGCGAATTGGGACGGTTTTCCCAAAACGCGACGGCTGCGGATGTGGAGAAGGCCCTTCGACAAGCTCAGGACGGTCGCTTGGGGGCAACCGACTTCGCGGCGCTGATTTCACCGACGGCGGCAGAGCCGCAGTACCTTGAGGCGATGGCGCGGCAGTCGCACAATCTCACCGAGAAATACTTTGGGAAGGTGATGCGATTCTTTGCGCCATTGTATGTCAGTAACGAATGCATCAACATCTGCAAGTACTGCGGTTTTTCCCGGGACAATCCCATTTTGCGCGTGACGCTGACGGTGGAGCAGGTGGCGGCGGAAGCGCGCTACCTGCATGAACAGGGTTTTCGGCATATCTTGCTCGTGGCGGGCGAACATCCGCATTTTATTTCGGACACGTACCTGCGCGATTGCGTGGCGCGGTTGCATGCCGACTGGCCGAGTATTTCGCTGGAGGTTGGGCCGCTGGAGACGGAGCAATATGTGCCGATTGTTCAGGCGGGCGCGGAGGGGCTTGTTGTTTACCAGGAGACGTATGATCGCGGCGTATACGATGCGATGCACACAAGTGGACCGAAGAGAGATTTCGCCTGGCGACTCGATACGTTGGAGCGTGGATACGCGGCAGGATTCAAGCGACTAGGTATCGGTGCGTTGCTCGGGCTGGCGCCGTGGCGCAACGAGGCGATCGCGCTGGCGGCGCATGCGACGCATTTATTGAAGAAATGCTGGAAGGCGCAATTGACGATCAGCGCGCCGCGGTTGCGGCCGGCGGCGGGGGAGTTTGAGCCGTTGGTGAACATGGGCGACCGCGAACTCGTGCAATTCATCTGCGCGTTGCGGTTGGCGTTTCCGGAGGTTGGGTTGGTCCTGAGCACGCGCGAGTCCGCGAAGTTGCGCGACAATTTGGTTCCGCTCGGTATCACGATGATGAGTGCGGGCAGTCATACCGAGCCGGGTGGTTACACGGGGCAGGGGAAAGAAGAGTTGCACGTGACGAAGGGTGGTCGCATGGTCAAGCCGCCGGCACCGATGATCGAATCGGAAGGAGAGCACGCGACGGTGCAATTTGAGATCGCGGACAATCGTTCGCCCGCGGAAGTCGCGGCGCGACTCGGTGAAATGGGGTATGAGACGGTGTGGAAAGATTGGGAGTCAGTTCTCAATGAAGCGTGAAGCAATTACGATTTTTGCAAACGGCAAAAAAGAGAGCATTGACGAATCCTGCTCCGTGGCCAATTTCGTAACAGGGCATGGCTGGAAGGCCACGCAGGTAGTGGTCGAGCACAATGGACGGGTCCTTAGCCGGGCGGAATTGACTGCAACAATGCTGAAGAGCGGGGACAGTCTTGAGGTGATCGTGCCAGTGGCTGGCGGCTAACGATTGTCGAAATCTTCGCCCGCTACCTCGGTGATCTGATACCAAATTGCGTTTATATCCTGCTTTCCTGCAAGTGCTTCCCGTTTTGCTATCCGAACTACTGGCCTCTTGAACTGCCAATACTCATCGCTCGTCGCTTCGAGGAGCGCTTTGTTGATGCGCAAGCTAACTACTTCCAGCATACCGAGTTCCGATGCGTGGCGGTCTCCCCATTTCACTTCGTCGGACAGGGTTTTGAGGTCGGTGCGGCCCTGTTTTGTCTTCAAATCGAGGATCTCGAGCCGTAGGATATACGGGCTACCGAAGCCATCTAATGGGCGTGTGACCAACGAGATGCGACTGTAGTTCCAGTCTTTATCGGAGTATTCTTGAAGCGCTGTATTGACCTGTTTGACCGAAGCGTCCATTTCGTCAGTCCGTTCGTTTGGTTTGGGGCATGTTCATGCGGGTCTTAGCGGTCGCTATCGTTGCAAAAAACTAGTTGCAATAAAATTAAACTAATTATATTCTGTGCCGGAGAGAAATACGAATTTGAAGATTCAGGAGCTTGCACGTTCTTCAGAGGGGTTCCCCACCCCCACCTCCTTGGCGTGCAACTCCTGAATCTCATTTTTAGCGCTGCGCACTTTTTTCACTTCTTCCTCCTCCGTGTTTTCCCTGACGATCGGCGGTAAGTTGCGACCTGGGCACAACATGGTCGCGTCTCGTCCGACTCGGCTTTCAAGCTTGCGTTTGCCATAGGGTTCACCTAAAAGTCTGCCCAGAGTAGTGGAAAGCTGGGGATTCTCAACTGCGAATTCTTTTTACGAGGAGATCATGGGTCAAATCTTTGCCGACATCACCAAAACGATTGGTCGAACACCGTTGGTTAAGTTAAACCGGGTCACGGCCGGACTTCACGCCGAGATTGCGGTTAAATGCGAATTTTTCAACCCGCTGAGTTCCGTCAAGGACCGTATCGGCGTGGCGATGATCGAGGCGGCGGAGCGCGACGGGCTGATTGGGAAAGAGTCGATGATCGTGGAGCCGACTTCCGGCAACACGGGTATTGCGCTGGCGTTCGTTTGCGCGGCAAAAGGCTATCGGTTGACGCTGACGATGCCGGACACGATGAGCGTGGAACGTCGCACCTTGCTGCGCATGCTGGGGGCGGAACTGGTCCTGACGCCCGGTGCGGAGGGAATGCCCGGCGCAATCCGCAAAGCGGAGCAATTGATCAAGGACACCAAGAATTCTTTCATGCCGCAGCAGTTCAATAATCCCGCAAACCCGGAAATTCACCGCAAGACGACCGCGGTGGAAGTTTGGGAGGACACGAACGGCAAAGTTGATGCGATCGTGGTGGGAGTCGGGACCGGTGGCACGATCACCGGCTGCGGCGAAGTGATCAAAGGAAAGAAACCGGGCTTCAAGGCGGTGGCCGTGGAGCCGGCTGACTCGCCGGTGATCAGCGGCGGGAAGCCCGGGCCGCACAAGATTCAGGGTATCGGCGCCGGGTTCATTCCCAAGAACCTCAATACGTCCATTATCGATGAGACGCTCACGGTGTCGAACGACGACTCGTTCATCATGGCGCGGCGACTGGCGAAGGAGGAGGGGATTCTCTGCGGGATTTCTTCCGGCGCGAATGTTTGGGCAGCGATCGAGTACGCCAAGCGACCCGAGAACAAGGGCAAGCTCATTGTCACGTTTGCGCCGTCGACGGGCGAACGCTACCTCAGCACGGCGTTGGCCGCTGAGGCGCGCGCGGAAGTCACGAAGACCGTTTAGCCCGTCATGATGAAGACGGCTCTCCTTTTTGCGGGGCAGGGTAGCCAGACTGTCGGCATGGGGCGCGATCTTTGCGAGAAGTATGACGTTTGCCGTCAGCTTTTCGCGCGCGCCAACGAAGTGCTCGGACGTGACCTCCAGAAGATTTGTTTCGAGGGGCCCGTTGACGTTCTCACCAAAACCGACAACGCACAGCCGGCGATTTTTGTCACCAGCCTCGCGTGCTTTGAAGCGTTGAAATCACAGGTGCCTGATCTCGTGTTCGACGCGACAGCGGGCTTGTCGTTGGGCGAATTCACGGCGCTGGCCGCAGCGGACGTGGTGAGCTTCGACGACGGCCTGCGCATGGTGCAGAGTCGCGGTCGCTTCATGCAGGAAGCGTGCGATGCGACCAGCGGCGGCATGGCGTCCATTCTCAACATGGAAGACGAAGCGCTGGCGGAAGTTTGCCGCCAAGCCGAGGTGGACATCGCCAATATCAATTGCCCCGGGCAGGTTGTCATCTCCGGTGACAAAGAGAAAATTGCAAAGGCCATCGAGCTTGCCAAGGAAAACGGCGCGAAGCGCGCCATCCCGTTGGTAGTCGCTGGCGCGTATCATTCGCGACTCATGGAAGGCGCGAAGGTCAAAGTGGCGGAGGCGCTCGGCGGCTTGCGGATGCAACTTCCGAAGGTACCGGTCGTTTCCAACGTCACGGCCCGTCCCGCCGGTGGCATCGCCGAGATCAAGGAACTGCTGGTGCGCCAGGTCACGTCGTCGGTCCGCTGGAGCGAGTCCATGCAGTGGTTGGTCGCGGAAGGTTTCACGCGCTTCATCGAACTCGGCCCTGGCAATGTCCTCAGCGGCCTGATGAAACGCATCAACAAAGATGTGGAGATGCTTTCGGTAAGTGATGTGCCGACGTTGGATGCGACGGTGGCGAAGTTGCGTGGTTAGGCTCTGCATATGCTGGATGCATTGCAATAACAAAAAACGAATTGACCCCTTCTCGTGGTTTCTTGTCTTCCTTTCGTTTGATTAGTTAAAAGATGTTCATGGGTTTGTCGCAATGCTCACGACTTTCGGCCTGCTGGTGAGTGCCTTCAGTCCATCGAATCGAAGCCAGAGGATGAACGCCGCCAGGCAGCCCAGGACCAGGGCGGGCAACGGCGAGCCGCCGAGTTTGACGAGATGTGTCAGAACCGCGCCGCCCATTGTGCAGACGAGCAACGCCGCACCGACCGGGACCGCTCGCGGCACGAGGAGTAGGATTGCAGAAACCAGCTCGATAGTGCCGGTGACATAACGAAACCATTGGCCGATGCCGATTTTTTCAAACATCTGAACCATCATCGGCTGGCCGGACAGTTTCGCGAAGCCGGCCATGAGAAACGCGGCGGCGACCAGGATTTGCAGCGACCAAAGGGCGATTGTTTTGCCTTTGGATAATTCTTGGGTGTGAACCTGAGTGTCATCTTTCATGTTGATTCCTTTCTGTTTGGTTGATGGTGATTGGTTAAACCGGGACATTCAGTCGAGCCCACGTCGAAAACCTGGTCGGCTGCTTGCCGGCTATTTTGTTTGCGAACGCAATTCGGTCGGACGAATCCGAACCCAGGTAGGTATGCGCTTCGAAGTACTTGAACATCGCGGCAATCTCCGCAGCTCTCGGGAAGAGAGTGGCGAAGACATCGGCCGGGACCCGTGTGAAGGAGAAGTTGTGACCCTGTCGATTAAGCACGTCGAGGATCTCATTGAAGCTCATGAAATCACCGACGAGGGGCAGATACTCGCCATGGCCGCCCTGATCCGGGTGCGCGAAGGCTCCCGCAACGATGGTGCCGAGTTCGCGAATGTCACCCATATGAATGCAACGCACACTCGGATCGAGCGGGAGCGCCCAGCCCAGGGATCCGTCTGCCTGCTGTTGCGGAGCCATGGCGCCTGCGAGGTTCTGGTAGAAGAACGGCGCGATGACGAACGTATGATTCGCAAACCCCGCGTCCTTGACCATCGGATCGACCTTGGCCTTGCTGGTAAAGTGCGGAACGTGGAACTTGCCGCCGCTGATCGCTTCGACGTCAGGCAGCGTGGACCAGACAAAGTGTTTGACGCCGGCATCCCTGGCAGCCTGCACCGCGGCGGCTCCCTGCTTGCGCTCGTCGGTTCCTTCTAACGAAGACGTGGTGACGAGAAATACACCATATGCCCCTTTGAATGCAGCGGCGAGGGTTTCCGGTCGGTTTAAATCTGCTTCGACGACTTCGTCGGCAAGGTCGCGGTGCTTGTCCGGATTGCGGGTGAGGGCGCGAACTTTGAATTGGCCGCTGGCTTGCAGGGCGCGTACGACTCCGCCTCCCTGCTGCCCCGTTGCGCCGAACACGGCGATCCGTTTTTGATTGTTGGATGACATATCTATTTCCTTTTCATTGTTGTGGCTTGATGTTGTTCGGTGAACCATTGGTTGATTGCTTCAATCTGCCAAGTGGGAGCCCGGCCAGTTCGCGTTCGGCTCGAAGCCAATGGTCGAGGTCACATCCATGGCCGGCGCCCTCACTCAGCCAAATCTCGTAGGCGCGCTTGGCAATCTCACCGCTTATATCCTGGGACTCCGGAGAGGCAGTGCTGCTGTTGGTTCTCTTCCGCGTTCCGTTCTTCATCGTTCAGTCCTTTCCATGATTTCACTTTGCCTCCTTGTTTGAAGTCTGCCCAATACCACTTTCCTTGCGCTGTCATGCTTTTTCGGCATAATGGAACTCAGCGATGGAACTCCGGCATCTGCGATATTTTCTAGCCGTGGGTGAAGCCTTGAACTTCACCAAGGCGGCTGCGCAGCTTCGGGTCGCCCAACCGGCATTGAGCCGCCAAATGCAGGACTTGGAGGATGAAATCGGGGTGGACCTCCTGCGCCGCAGCCCGCGCGGCGTGACGCTCACGGCTGAGGGAAAACTTTTTCTGGAGGAAGTGCGCGAACTGTTGAAGCGTGCCGACGAATCGGTGGAAAAAGTCCGCGCTCTGGCTCGCGGCGAATATGGCGAGCTGCCTATCGGCTACGCGCCGTCTCCCACGGTGGAGATCTTGCCGCCGGCGCTCGCCGCATTTCAAAAAGCCGTGCCACGCGTGAAGGTGTTGTTGCATGACCTCTCCAGCGATGAACTCATCGCCGGACTGCGAAAAGGCACGTTGGAACTCGCGGTCACGGTCCAACCCACCGGCGACCAGACCGCAGGTATCGAGTTTGAAGTGCTTCGCACCTACCCACTGTACGTGGCGCTGACCGCCGCGCATCCCTTCGCCCGATTGAAATCCATTACGTTGGAGGAGCTGGCTGCTGAACCGCTCGTCGCTTTCCGCCGCAAGGATTATCCAGAATCTTACGACAACCTCAACCGCATCTTCGCGACCATCCAAGCCAAACCGCGCATCGCGATGGAATGCGACAGCGCCAGTTCGCTGATCACCGAAGTGGAGGCCGGACGCGGCATCGCTCTATCCACCACAATTTTCAAACTTGTGACTGGCACACGCCTGCTTTACCGCCCACTTACGGGCACGACAGAAGCATTGTCTGTCGGGATCGCCCGAGCCACAAAGGGTGACGTGACGCCTGCCGGGGAAAAGTTCTGCGAACTCTTGCGCAAGATTTCAAACGGGGCGACTGGATCCAAACCAACGCCAGCAAAAAACCTTGTGAAACCTTCCCCACCTCGATAGCGTGGTTTCGTACGCTTCATCGAACTCGGCCCCGGCAACGTCCTCAGCGGCCTGATGAAACGCATCAACAAGAATGTCGAGATGCTTTCGGTGAGTGATGTGCCGACCTTGCGGTGGCGAAGTTGAAGGTTTAGATTAAAGGCTTAGCGAGAAAAGCAGAAGGCAGAGATGTGACGCTGGGTGTGAGGAGAGTGCAACTGAATCCTAGTCATGAGTGAGCCACGACAAGGTGAGATTGTATGGTCCAGAATCCTGTCTGTTGGAATAGTTGTTTTGCTCTTGAGCGTTTGCGTCGCAACTTCTGAAGTCTTATCAACAACAGTCGGCGAAAGGCCAAACGATAAAGAAATCCGCTTGGCCCTTGAACAGAGTCTTTCAAATTTCTCGCAAGCTCGAACGGAAATAGAGGCTTTGCACGTTACGGGTAGGTTGTTGCGGGGCCATCCGCCTAGATTTAGCGCTGGATTTTGGTCTGATTCATTCGAGCAATCCAACGCATTGTTCTACGCTAACTTCGGTCCGGAAGGTGGTCCCATCCGCTTTCTTCAAAAAACCGTTTATACGGATAAGGGATACACCGAAGAACTACGAAAACTCGGTTATTCGATGTCCTTTGCGACAAATGGACAAATTGAGCAGTACAGCTCAAGAAATGATAAGGAGAGTCTGGGATTCGATTCTTCCGGGACCCTGATTAACTTCCGTTCCGAATTCGATAGTACTACAACCTGTTACGCGACGTGGGGTTCAGATGGCAAACTCAAATCAGAACGAGTGGCGACTCATTCGCCATCGAAAGATAAATGATTCAGTCTTCATTCAATGGTTTGAGAATGGCATCTGTTGTCCCATATTTCATCGGCTGGCCTCGACGTATCGGATCTCCTGTGCTGGGCATGGCTGGAAATCTAATCAGACAGAGACCCTTCGACAAGTCCCGTAATCCTACGGAATCCCGTCGCATGACGGGACTCAGGGTGACAGATGGGGGATTAGGCGGACGACGGCACGCGGGCCGCGCGCCCTACAAACTGGTTTGGAGAGGAATGGTGAGCTTTTGAGAAAGAACGACCTGCGCTTCGCAGAAGCGCAGCTACAACCGGCATTATATCGGCTAACGATAATTTTGCTGGACATTCCATCGCGGGGTGATATGGTTGGGGTGTGAATTATAAACTGGAGAACGAAAGGAGAGCGTCTCGCAGAGACGCTGCTACACCGGCGGATAAGGAGAACCTCGAAACATGCGTTTCTGCGAAACGAACCCGAATTGGCGGCATCGAATTCGGCGTGGATGTGCCGAACTGATAGGGGGTTGTGATTGGGAGACACGATTTTCAATTCGGGTTCGTTTTCCTTAAAACACGACATTTCGCGGCACGTTGCGGGGTTGACATTTCGTCTCGCAGGCAGTTAAGAAGGGCTTATGCAGAAACTTCTGGAGAACAAGATCGCGGTGGTGACGGGGGCGGGGCGTGGGATTGGGAAGGCGATTGCTTTGCGGCTGGCGGGCGAGGGGGCGACGATCGCGGCTTGTGGGCGGACGCTGGCGAATGTGGAGGAGACGGCGGCGGAAGTCGCGAAGGCTGGCGGGAAGGCGACGGCTTTTGCGGTGGACGTGGCCAACAGCGCGCAGGTGGCCGAGACTTGCGAGAAGATCCAGAAGGAATTTGGGCGGGTGGATGTGCTCGTCAATAATGCGGGCGTCACGCGCGATCAATTGTTGTTGCGGATGACGGACGACGACTGGGACACGGTGCTCGACACGAACCTGAAGGGCGCATTCAATTTTACGAAGTCGATCAGCCGGGGGATGCTCAAGCAGCGGAGCGGGCGGATCATCAATATCACGTCAATTATAGGGTTGACAGGTAATGCGGGCCAATCTAACTATGCCGCGTCGAAAGCGGGCCTCATCGGGTTCACGAAATCCGTGGCCCGCGAGCTGGCATCGCGCGGCATCACCGCGAATGCCGTGGCGCCGGGGTTCATCGTGACCGAGATGACGAACGCGCTGGGGGAACCGGCGCGGGAGATGTTGAAAACGCGGATTGCGCTGGGTCGTTTGGGCACGGCCGAGGATGTGGCCAATGTGGTCTTGTTTTTGGCAAGCGATCTGGCGGCGTATGTGACCGGACAGGTGGTGACGGTGGACGGCGGTTTGGCGATGTAATGCAATGGGGAATTTGAACACAAACAATACTTTGACAACAGAGCAGCGTTTCGCATAAACAAACGAAAGATTTGAAAGAGGAGGAGACAATGGCAGAGAAATCCGTAGCAGACCGAGTGAAGGACATTATTGTCGAACAGCTCGGCGTCAATCCCGACCAGGTGACGCCCGAGGCGAAGTTTATTGAAGATTTGGGCGCGGACTCGCTCGATACGGTCGAATTGGTGATGGCGTTTGAAGAAGAGTTTGGCGCGGAGATTCCCGACGAGGATGCGGAGAAATTGCAGACCGTCGGCGATGTGGTCAAATACATCGAAGAGCGCGGCGAGAAGTAACGCGGTTGATTGCGCCCGGCGTCCTGCAACATTGGGACGAAAGCGGGCGAGAGAATTGCGGGGCATAAAGTGAGTTGCTATTTCACACTTTATGCCCCAATTTTTCCTGAATCCGACAGGTCATGAGCGAACGACGAGTTGTCATCACAGGCATTGGGGTCCTCACGCCGCTGGGCAGTGAGTTGGAACTCTTTTGGCAGAATCTGACCGCCGGCAAGAGCGGCATCGGACCCGTCACCCGTTTCGATACCACGCAGTTCGACTGCAAAATCGGTGGCGAGGTACGGGACTTTAACGCGGAAGAATTCATGCCCGTCAAAGAGGCACGGCGCACGGATCGGTTCGTGCGGTACGCCGTCGGTGCGGCCAAGAAGGCGATGACGGATTCGGGCATCGACATGGCCAAGGAGGACGTGAATCGCGTTGGGGTGCTGATCGGCTCCGGCATCGGCGGTATGGAGACCATCGAAGACCAGGTCGGGACTCTCATCCGCAAAGGCCCGGGCCGCGTGTCGCCGTTCATGATCCCGATGCTCATCGTCAACATGGCCAGCGGTTATGTGTCGATGTTGATCGGCGCGAAGGGGCCAAACCTCGCGGTTGTTTCCGCTTGTGCCACCGCGACGCACGCGCTGGGGGAAGCAGCGCGGACGATCGTTCACAATGATGCCGATATCATGATCGCGGGTGGCAGCGAGGCGGCGGTCACGCAAATGGGTTACGCGGGATTCTGCGCCATGAAAGCGATGAGCACCCGCAACAGTGAACCCGAGCGCGCCAGCCGTCCGTTCGACGCCCAGCGTGACGGCTTCGTGATGGGCGAGGGGGCCGGTGTTTGCATTCTCGAATCGCTGGAGCACGCCCGCAAACGTCACGCGAAGATTTATTGTGAAGTGGTCGGCTACGGCATCACGGGTGACGCCTACCACATGAGCGCGCCGGCTCCCGAAGGAGAAGGGGCCGCGCGTTCCATGGTGATGGCTTTGGGGCATGCGAAGCTCAACCCGGATCAGGTCGATTACATCAATGCTCACGGCACTTCAACGCCTGTCGGCGACAAGTGCGAGACGCAGGCGATCAAGAAGGTTTTCGGCGAGCACGCGAAGAAGTTGGCGGTCAGTTCCACCAAGTCGATGACGGGCCATCTGCTCGGCGCGGCGGGTGCGGTCGAAACGGCGGCCTGCGCGCTGGCCATTCGCGACGGCATCGTTCCGCCGACGATCAACTACGAGAATCCCGATCCCGATTGCGACCTCGACTACGTGCCCAACAAGGCGCGACAGATGAAGGTCGATGTCTGTCTTAATAATTCCCTCGGGTTCGGCGGCCACAACGCCACGATCATTGTGAAGCGCCACGAGTAATCGCGGCGGCATAAAACCCTCGCTTCAAAGCAGCGATTTTGTTATTGAGCCCGATACATGAGCACCAAGGTTCGCGTTACGATTTGGAATGAATTCCGCCACGAGCGCAAGAACGAGGCGGTGAAGAAGATTTATCCCGAGGGCATGCACATGGCGATTGCCAAGGGGCTGGCTGGCACGAAGGATTTGGTTTGCCGGACGGCGACCCTGGAGGAGCCGGAGCATGGGTTGACGGAGGAAGTGCTGGCGGCAACCGATGTGCTGATTTGGTGGGGGCACGTTGCGCATGGGGACGTGAAGGACGACGTGGTGAAGCGCGTGCAACAGCACGTGCTGGCGGGGATGGGATTGATCGTGTTGCACTCCGGTCACTATTCGAAGATTTTCAAAGCATTGATGGGCACGAATTGCTCGCTGAAGTGGCGCGAGGCTGATGAGAAGGAACGCTTCTGGAACCTGGCGCCGGGTCATCCCATTACGGAAGGGTTGGGTGAGTATTTCGAATTGCCCTACGAAGAGATGTATGGCGAGCGCTTTGACATTCCCGAGCCGGACAAGTTGATTTTTATTTCGTGGTTCGAGGGTGGCGAGGTGTTTCGCAGCGGCTGTTGTTGGGACCGCGGCAATGGCCGCATCTTTTATTTTCGTCCCGGACACGAGACTTACCCGACGTATCATGATGCGAATGTCATTCGTGTAATCACCAACGCCTGCCGCTGGGCGACCCGCCGTGTGACGCTGGCGACCGACAAGGCGCCAAATTCGCCGGCGCTGGAGACCATCCAGAAGAAGGCGGTAACATTTGGGCGCGCGGGGGTACGGCAGTGAACAAACTTCGCATCGGTATCATTGGACTGGGTATCGGCCGGAGCCACATTCGCGGTTATCAATCACACTTGAACGCCGAAGTTGTCGCCATTGCTGATCTGGATGAGGCGCGGCTGAAAGCGTCGGGCGACGAGTACAAGATTGCACAAAGGTATCGCGACGCGCAGGAGATGTTGACGCAAGAGAAGCTGGACATCGTTAGCGTTTGCACGCCGAACAAATTCCACAAACCGCTTACGATCGCAGCGCTGGAAGCCGGTTGCCATGTGCTCTGTGAAAAGCCGATGGCGATGAACACCGCGGAAGCGCGCGCGATGCTGGATGCTTCGAAACGTGCGGGGAAACGGCTGATGATTAATTTCTCCTACCGCTTCTCGACGCCATCATGGGCGTTGAAGGCGCAGGTTGACGCGGGTGCGCTCGGCGATATTTACTTCGCGCGCACGATTTGGCATCGGCGACGCGGGCTGCCGGGTTTTGGCGGTTGGTTCGGACAAAAAGAACTGGCAGGTGGCGGGCCGATCATCGATCTCGGGGTGCATCGGCTCGACCTCGCGTTGTGGTTGATGGGCTATCCGAAGCCCGTGTGGGTGCTGGCGAGCACGTACAACGCGATCGGTTCACGCCTGGCGAAGGAAAAGGGAGCGAAGTTTGACGTCGAGGACCTCGGGGTGGCGCTGGTCAAGTTTCAGAACGGCGCGACACTGGAGTTGGAGGCTTCGTGGGCCGCGTATATCGCCGAGCAGGAACTCATGGAGACGCGGTTGCTGGGGACGGTCGGCGGCGCGGTGCATCGGAACGTTGGGGAAGGGTACAAATTTGAGGCGGAACTTTTTCTCGAGCGCAATGGCGCGCATTACGACATGAAACTGCATCACCCGCCCGGTGTCGACGTGCCCAGCCAGTTTCACCATTTCATCGACAGCATTCTCCACGACAAGCCGCATATCGCCACTGCCGAGGAAGGGTTGATCGTGATGGAGTTGCTCGATGCAATTTACGAGAGCGCGGCGAGCGGGCAACCGGTGCAGATCAAGCCGTAGCAGTCGAGTGCCGGCGGGTCCACACCAGCACCATTTGCGCGACGATCAATAAGACCAGCACGGTCGCGCAGAAGAAATACGGCGCGCGAAGAGAATGGTGGCTACCGACCCAGCCTGCGAGCACCGGGCCGACGAACATTCCGCTGCCGATGATCGCCTCGTGAAATCCGCTGCCTTTGCCTTTCTCGGTCATTTCTTCGAGGGTGAAGTAGATGCTCGCCTGGTAGGCGTAACCGGATACGGTGCCACCGATGATCCAGGCCATGGCGAACATCCACGTGGTGTTCGCCAGCCCGATCCACACGAGGCTGCCCGCGCAAAGCAGTTGCGCCACCCACAGCGGCCAGAGGCGCGTTCGCCAGAAGGCGAATAATTGCAGGCCGACGAACGCCACGAGGGCCGCCCCGCGTCCTGCGGCAAGCAGTGCGCCATGCACATCCGCGCTAATGCCGACCTGCATGGCGAGTTGCGGGAACAGCGCGGTGGTGCCGGCCAGCGCGAAGTTGGTCGCAAAATTCGCCAGCCACGCCGTCTTGCGGAAGCCGCGGCCTTTCGGGATGTGCGGAGTGGAATCGGTGTCGGGGGATTTATTATGGTTCTCCAACTGTTTTGCGGGAAGCAGTAATAAGATCGCAATAAGGAGGATTGAACTTGCCGATGCGTAGAAGGCCAGATTCGGCCCGTGTCGAAAGAGGAGGCCGGAAAGGATGAAGCCGAGGAGCAGGCCGAGGTTCCACGCCACGCCGAATGCGGTCAAACGGACGGCGAGCTCATGTCCGCGGAGACCTTCGCCGAGCCAGGCAATAATTGACGGCCAGAAACAGGCCAGGCCGCTGCCGAAGATCGCGCTGAACAACAGGAGCCACCCGATTTGAGTTGTCAGGGAACACACGAATGCCATGCTTCCCGAGATGAGGCAGCCGATGATCGCCAGTTTGCGACGGCCTACGTGGTCGGAGTACCGGCCCATGATCAGCGCCACCACGGCATAGACGCCGATCCATACCGCACCGAGCCAGCCGAGTTGCGATGCGCTTGCGCCCAGTTCCGCCGCGCGTCGGCTGATGGCAAATGTGACCCCCGCCACGCTCAAATCCATCAGCAGGGAAACGAAATAAAGGATCGGAAGCTGGCTCATGTGAGAGCGCGCAGGATACGCCGCGTTCCCGGGAACGGACAAGCGGAATCGCCCGGTGAGCGACATACACTCTATCCTTCATTTTTGGCGGAGGGGCAGTATAATGCGCGGCCATGCAATTACTTGTCGCTTCGCGCAACAAACACAAATTGAAAGAACTCACGGCCTTGCTGAAAGATTTGCCGTTGGAGGCCATCCCGGCAACGGACATTCGTGGGCTATCGGAAGTCGTGGAAGATGGGGCGACGATCCGCGATAATGCAATCAAGAAGGCGGTGGAGACGGCGCGGGTGGCGAAGAAGTTGACGCTCGCGGATGATACGGGGTTGGAAGTGGACGCATTGAAGGGCGAGCCGGGTGTGAGGTCGGCACGATTCGACGGCGAAGATGCGACGTATCACGAGAACAACAAAAAATTGCTTCAGCGGCTTGAAGGCGTGGCGTACGACAAGCGGACGGCGCGGTTTCGTTGCGTGGTGGCGATTGCCGACGAGAACGGGCTGTGCGATTGCGTGGAAGGCATTTGCAACGGGACGATCCTCGAAGCCGAGCGCGGTGGTGGTGGGTTTGGGTACGATCCGCTTTTCATCGCCGATGGCCAGACGAAGACTTTCGCGGAGCTTTCGCCAGAAGTGAAGAACCGCATCAGCCATCGCGCGAAGGCGATGCAGAAGGCGTGGGCGGTGTTGTCCCGTTACCTGCGCGAGCGCAGTGCAGGTGGTGAGGATGATGCCCCGCCAAAGCCGCCGCAGCGCGAGCGGATATGAAGGCCTTCATCCTGGCCGCAGGACTGGGCACACGGTTGCGTTCACTGGGTCTGGATCTTCCCAAGGTGATGGTGCCGGTGGGTGGCAAGCCGTTGCTGGAACATCACTTGAAACTGTTCAAGCGACAGGGCATCCACGAACTGATCATCAACCTGCACTATCTCCCCGAGAAGATAACCAGTTACTTCGGCGACGGTAGCCGGTTCGGTGTGAGAATTACGTATTCGCCCGAGTCGGAACTACTGGGTACCGCCGGCGCCATAAAGAAAATGGAACGTGACCTGCTGGATGGGACGTTCATCGTGTTTTATGGCGACAATTTGGTGCGGGTCGAGTTCGCGCCACTGATCGAATTTCATCGGGCCCGCCGGGCAGAGGCGACGGTGGCATTATTTGCGTCACCGGAACCATGGACGGGGGGTGTGTTGGAGACGGATTCGAACGGTCGGGTGTCGCGTTTTGTCGAAAAGCCGGACCCGAAACAGGTTTCGACAAATCTCATCAGCGCTGGTATTTTCGTCATCGAACCATCCGTGCTGGAAATAATTCCTGCAGGACAGTTTTGCGACTTCGGAAAGGACGTATTTCCGAAATTGCTGGCCGATGGGCGGCCGGTGTACGCGATGAAACCCGAAGCGTACATCCAAGACGTGGGTACGCCCGAGCGGTTGGCGAAGGCCCAGCACGATTTCGAACAGGGAGTGTTGAATTGATCATCACACAGACACCGTTGCGGATTTCGCTCGCCGGCGGCGGGACGGATTTTCCCGATTTTTTTGAGCAGCATGGCGGACGCGTGGTCAGCACGGCCATCGACAAGTACGTGTACTGCATTGCCAAGGAACGGTTCGACGAAAAGATTTACGTCAACTGGACGAAGAAGGAGATTGTCGAGTCCGTCGACCAGATCGAGCATGAACTGGTGCGCGAAGCGATGCGCAAGGTCGGAGTACGGAAGGGGATCGAGATTTCCTTTCTCTCCGACATTCCCGCGGAAGGATCGGGACTGGGGTCGTCAAGCAGCGTCACGGTGGGAGTGCTGAACGCGTTGTACCATCACGTCGGCGCCACACCGACGGTCGAGCAATTGGCGCGGGAGGCCTGCGAGATCGAGATCGGCATCCTGGGCAAGCCCATCGGCGTACAGGACCAATACATTGCGGCCTACGGCGGCCTACGCTGCTTTGAGTTTGGTCCGGGCAGCGGCGTGAAGGTCACGTCGGTCAAGACCACTCGTACAGTGCTCGAAGACCTCGACAACATGCTGATGCTGTTCTACACGGGTAAGACGCGACAGGCCTCAAGTATTCTCTCGCAGCAAAAATCCAACATTGGCGGCAAAGTCGAGGTGCTCCAGCAAATGGCGCAGCAGGCGCGGCAGGTACAGCAGTTGATTGAGGCGTCGGACATCGACGGGTTGGGTACGATCCTGCACCAAGGCTGGGAAGCCAAGCGCAAACTCGCGCAAGGCGTCAGCAGCTCGGATTTGGACGAGATCTATGAGCGGGCGGTAAAAGCCGGGGCGTTGGGCGGTAAGATTTCGGGCGCGGGTGGGGGCGGATTTTTCCTGTTATGCGTGCCCAGTGACAAGCGGCAAGCGGTGCGCTACGCGTTGTCCAACCTGCGCGAGATGCCCTTTCGATTGGAACGCGGCGGCAGCCGAATTGTCGTGAACATGCAAAGGTATTGAATGATGAAAAAGGCAGCCGATTTCGCGAAGGATTACATCAAGAGGTTAAAGGACGTGCTGGACCGCATCCCGCTCGAGCCGGTGGAGGAGATCGTTCAGGCGATTGAACTGGCGCAGAACGAGCGGCGGCAGATCTTTGTAATTGGCAACGGCGGCAGTGCGGCGACGGCGTCGCATATGATGAACGACCTGTGCAAGGGCACGTTGGGCCATAAAGGGGACGCGCCCTGGCCGCGGTTGCGCGTCATTGCGCTGACCGACAACGTATCCCTGATGACGGCGTGGGCGAACGACGCGGACTATACTCGTGTCTTCAGTGAACCCCTGAAGAACCTGGCGCAGCGCGGCGACCTGCTCATCGCGATCTCCGCCTCCGGTAACTCACCCAATATCATTGCAGCGGTCGAGGCGGCGAAACAAATCGGTGTGAAAGTGATTGGCCTGGCGGGATTCGGCGGCGGCAAACTGGCGAAACTGGCGGAGATATGTTTCACCGTTCCTTCGGATGGATATGGCCCCGTGGAAGATGTCCACATGATTCTCGACCACATCATCACGGGTTACCTGTACGAGAAACTGAAGGAAACACATTCCCGGTAAGCGCATGGCTAAAGGTCTGGCGCTGATTACAGGTGGGGCGGGTTTTATCGGATCGCACACAGCGGTCGAGCTCCTGCATGCCGGCTACAAGGTCCGGGTACTCGATAATCTCACACCGCCCGTGCACATCGGCGATGGCGCGTGGCCTGATTGGTTGTCCGGCGACGTTGAGCGCATGGCGGGTGACGTGCGCAACCGGGAAGACTGGGCGAAAGCACTGCAGGGAGTGGATTGCGTCGTCCATCTTGCCGCCTACCAGGATTTACTCCCGAATTTTTCGCAGTTTTTCCACATCAACTCGGTCGGCACGGCGTTATTGTACGAATTGATCGTCGCCGAGAAGCTGCCGGTGCGGAAGGTCGTCGTCGCCAGCAGCCAGTTTGTGTACGGCGAGGGACGCTATCAGTGCGTGAAAGACGGCGAGGTGTTTCCCGACGGACGCGATCCGCAACGGCTGGCGAAGGGGTTATGGGAACCGATTTGCCCGAAGTGCGGTGGCCAGATCCAATCGTTGCCGCTGTTGGAGACACACGCGGGGCCGAAGAACCAGTACTCAATCGCGAAATACTCACAGGAATTGATGGCGGTCGCGTTGGGTCGCAATTACGGTATTCCCAGCGTAGCGATGCGCTACTCGATCGTGCAGGGGCCACACCAATCGTTCCGCAACGCCTACTCCGGCGTTCTGCGCATCTTCACGCTGCAAATGATGAAGGAACAGCGCCCTTCGGTGTTTGAAGACGGCCAGCAGTTGCGGGATTATGTAAACGTGGGCGATGTGGCGCGCGCCAACCGGCTCGCGCTGGAGAGCGACGCGGCCAACTATGAGGTGTTCAATGTGGGCGGTGGCCGGGGTTATACCGTCGTCGAGTTTGCCGGCATTGTCGCGGAAGCGCTAGGCGTGAAGATCGAGCCGAACATCAGCGGCGAATACCGTGTCGGCGATACACGGCACAGTGTCTCGGATATTTCCAAACTCCAGCGTCTCGGTTGGCAACCGACCAAGACCCCGCGCGACAGCGTGCGCGATTATGTCGAGTGGATTCGCCGGCAGAAGCTGGACAAGGATTACGCCGCGGAAGCGCTGGCGAAGCTGCGCGAGATGGGCGCGTTGCGGAAGGCAACCTGAGACGGCGATGGAAGCGCGCCCCTACCTGTCGGTCGTCATCCCCGCGTACAACGAACAGGAACGGCTCAAACGTTTCGTGCCGGGAATCGTCAAATACCTGCAGGGGAAGGGTCAGTCGTTCGAGATTATCGTGGTCAACGACGGCAGTAAGGACGACACGGCGCAAGTGACGCGCGAATTGTCCAAAGAATTCTCCATGGTGCGGTTGATCGACCTCAACCCGAATCGTGGCAAAGGCGGGGCGGTCAAAGCGGGCATGCTTGATGCCCATGGCGAATACGTTCTTTTCACCGATGCAGACCAGAGCACCCCGATTACGGAGGTCGAGAAGCTGCTTCCGAAACTGGAACGCGAGGGGTTCGGCATCGCGATTGGCTCGCGGGGTATACCCGGGTCACTGGTGGAACAGCCCCAAGTCTGGTATCGCGCCCTGGCCGGGAGGCTATTCGGCATCGGAACGAGGACCCTTTGTGTCCGCGGCCTTTACGATACCCAGTGCGGGTTCAAGGCCATGAAACGCGAGGTAGCACAGAAAGTTTTCCCGCAGGTCACCTCGAACTCGGCGATTTTTGACATGGAGATGCTGGCGGTGGCGACGCGGGAAGGGTATCGGATCGCCGAAATCGCGGTGCAATGGGTGCATGATCCCGATACGCGCATCCCCTACAACTTGCGGCGCGCGATCAATATCTGGCTC
>Ga0206891_10119_pt1 | contig 24545 bp, 21 predicted proteins | sample Alteio_BWOrgHeat_55_FD_153246 | JGI IMG/M metagenome (GOLD analysis project Ga0206891, IMG submission 153246) | Enriched cells from forest soil in Barre Woods Harvard Forest LTER site, Petersham, Massachusetts, United States - Alteio_BWOrgHeat_Nextera7 ...
GGAATATTTATCCAGCCTGCAAAATTCCCTTTCTTTGCTGAAATTCAAAATTTAAGTGGCGACAAAGATACTGATGCTGTTGAACTCGCCCTACCCGGCGGACATCCGGGTGAAGAAAGAAGCGAGCGCCCTCATCGCGGCCGGGTATGATGTGTGGTTGCTCTGCCTTCGTCGAAAAAGCGAACCCCGCGACGAACAATGGGAGGGAATTCACGTGCACCGAATTGATGCGGGTAAGAATAACTACGCGTTGGCGTTTTGGGACATCACCATGTCGCTCTTCTTTGTTCATCCGAAATTTCTGTCGGCCGCGAACGACTTGATCGCGCGGCACGGCATTGCTGTCCTTCATGTTCACGACCTTCCGCTGGCCGGAACGGCATTGAAATTGAGAAAGAAATGGCACACCAAGGTCGTGATCGACTTTCATGAAAACTATCCGGAGGCATTAAAAACCTGGTTTGCCTGGAAGACCAATCCTATTACGCGATTGAAAAATTATCTTTTCCTGAATCCCCGCCGTTGGTTCAGGCTTGAAAAGAGAGCGGTCGAAAAAGCGGATCGAATTATTGCCGTTGTCGATGAAATGAAAGGGCGCCTAATCCGGGAACATGGCGCGGCGGAAAAAATCCACGTCGTTACGAATGCCGAAGAGCGATCGTTTGCCGACCAGGCGGTGGATCAGGCCGTATACGGGTCGTACGCCGGAAAATTTATTCTATCCTATACCGGCGGACTTGGGCCACACCGGGGCATCGACACCGCCATTCAGGGGATGGCACTCCTGGCGGACGTTCCCGCTATTGAGTTCGTCATTGTAGGTTCGGGAAGCACTCCGGTAACCAACAACCTCAGGCGACTCATCGAGGTGTCCGATCTCCACCACGTCCACCTGCTCGGACCGAAGCCGTTTTCGCTGATGTATTCCTATATGCACCTCGCCGATGTCAACGTGATTCCTCATCATTCCAATGGTCACACCGACAATACAATTCCGCATAAACTCTTTCAGGGCATGATGGCCGGGAAACCGTTGCTCGTGAGTTCAAGTGCGCCTTTAAAAAGACTGGTCGAGCAATATCAGTGCGGACTCGTCTTCCAGGCGGGTGACCCGGCTGATTTTGCAAAAAAAGTTCTGACCCTTTACCGCGATCCCCACCTGCGACGCGAACTCGGCGAAAACGGGCGAACGGCAACACTCGCTGGCCGTGCGAATTGGGAAGAAGAGCAGTCGAGGCTCGCGGCGCTATACCATACATTATGAGGAACGCCGAAGACTGGAAGCCCTCCAAGTTTGTCTTCTTTCGCGGAAGGCTCGCGGGCTCGCGGGATACACGAGAGGTCGGAATTTCATCGCGTATCATGGCCGACGAAGTGGCTGCCCTCTACCAGTCGCACCTTAAAACCTACGCACGCGGGCGACTCGCTGACCTGGGATGCGGGAAGGTGCCGTTGCTAGCGGCTTACCGGGAGTATGTCACCGACGTTATTTGCGTGGACTGGTCCAATTCCATTCATCCTAACAAGCACCTCGACGTTGCCTGCGACCTCAGCGGGCCATTGCCCCTCGAAACGGAATCGATCGACACCATTATTCTTTCCGATGTGTTGGAACACCTCAGTCAGCCGGCATCACTCTGGAAGGAAATGGCGAGGCTATTGACACGAAGCGGACACGTGATCATGAATGTTCCCTTTTACTACCCCATTCATGAGGCGCCTTATGATTTCTACCGGTACACGGAATTTGCCCTTCGCCGATTCGCCGAATCGTCGGGATTCCGCGTGGTCATTCTTGTTCCCATCGGTGGCGTTCCCGAGATTCTCGCCGACATCACCGCTAAGAATATCCAGCAACTACGCTGGATCGGCCCCCTGATCGCCGGATTTATTCAGAAAACCTGCTCCCTTTTTTTAAAAACATCACCCGGGCGAAAGCTGTCGGAAAGGACCGCCAAAATTTTTCCCTTTGGGTATTTTATGGTCGCTCAAAAGCAATGATTCCGTTGCCCGCAAATTTTCGCTGTCCTTCGTCGCACATCGCCCGAAATCTTTTTTCAGGTTCACTTTTTTCACCTGGCGATCGATATTCACCCGGTAAGGTTTTCACGATGATTGACTACTTTTGCCAGTCGTAAAAAATAGAAGGATGATTATTATTACGGGAATTTCAGGCGGAATTGGGAATTTCATCGGAGAACGGTTTGCGTCGGCGACCGACGAAGCCATCGTTGGTACCTACCACCGGCACGTTCCATCACCCGGAGACCAGCATCCGAAAATCCGGTATGTTAAGATCGACCTGACGCAGGAAAAAGAAGTTGCGGCGTTAGTGGAAGGCTTAGGCCCGGAGGCGACAACTATTAAGTTGGTCCATTGCGCAGGGGTGACTAGTAACGCGATGCTGCACAAAATGGAGTACGCCGAATGGCAACGGGTAATCGCCTCCAATCTGGATTCCGCTTATTTACTCACCCGGAAATTATTGCCCATCATGCGGGATCAAAGTTTCGGCCGGTTGCTCTATGTCTCCTCCGTGGTTGCGCAGATCGGCGTGGCGGGAACTTCCCCGTACGCCGCCTCCAAAGCAGCCCTCTGGGGTTTGATGAAATCGATTGTTAAGGAAAACGCGACGAAGAATATTACCTGCAACGTCCTTAACCTCGGGTATTTTAATATTGGCATGATCAAGGAGGTACCTGAGGCGGTCCTTCAGCAAATTACAGCGGCTATTCCGGTCAAGAAACTTGGAAACCCTCAGGAAATTTTTGATACGGTCAATCTTATTTTTGGCTGCGAATACTTGACGGGGTCTGCGATTAATTTAAACGGCGGGCTATTTTAATTTTCGAATCTGGCGTTCTGGCGGATGAGCGCCGATGAAAAATATCATCCAGAACGGGCGTTCCTTTTGTTATTCCCGTCTGCGCGAACGTCCCGTCAGGTAAATTTATAGATCGTCTGGTTTTTTCGCGCAAGGTCTTTCAACGCATCGAACACCGGGACCGCGTCGAATGAAAAAAAATGCATCCCTTTGACAGGGACATCACGGTACACATCCCGTGAAATATATTTCCGGAAAAAGCCGTAGACGTCTCGATGTCCGATGGCCGTGCTCGCGACGAGCGTCCGGATCAGCCTTATTTCCCCTTGCCGATCGATACACTTGCATGTATAGACCTCGTCTTTCCTGGCCTTGATAGGAAAATCATCCTTCATTTCGTCCTCGACAGCATGAACAAAGGTCAAACTGTTTACCGAAACTCCTATACCAATTACTTTGGCATCGAAAGCCAGCATTTTCCCCCAGGGCGACTGACTTCCACAGGGGTAAATACCGTCTTCATGACCCGCCATCAACAACGCCGCATATTTTCCTTTTGCGACGATGGAATTGGTCGGATGAAAACTCCTGACGGCGAGCGGATCATGCCTCAAGTCTTCGGGGATTCTCCCAACCGCAGAAGGCGACTGGTTAATGTCGAAAACAATGTCGTGGTCGCGAAGGTAGTCCTCCGCCCGAACATTGAATTGCCAGCACGGGAACATTACCGTTCCCTCCTCCCCTACGATTTCCAGAAGAACGCTGAGAATTTCCTGTTTGCTGAATTTCAGGTAGAGGTTTCTCATCGACGAATGCACAAACACCACGTCGCCCTTCCGCAGTTTTAATTTCGTTTCGAGGAGATCTCGAAATTCGTCCTTCGATAATTTTGGGTTGATCTTCTTTCTTACTTTGCGAAAATTGCTTTTAAGAAAAGCGTGCAATGCGGGAGAGATTTTTCTCAAGATCCGGTCGATGGTGACGAGCATAGCGTTATAAATAAAAATCTCTCCGAATACCTTCGTAGGTAGTAAATTCGACACGATCGGCAAACTCCTCCCGCATCCGGTCTATGAATTCCCTCATCAACGCAACGTGGTAGGATCCCATTGACTTTGGGTGTGCGATCGCCGTCAGAAATAAATCCTGGTTTTCCCAATCGTATTTTTTTAACTGGTATTTTACCACCGCTCTCAACTCTCGGTACCCGACATACTCCTTGTCGAAGGTGATCGAAAGCGGGTTCAGGGCCGAGCGGAGAACCGAGCCGATACGCCGCGATCCGAAATTCAGTAAAAAACCTCGTCCCGTATTTTGATACCGTCGCGAACGGTACGTTTTCCGGTTCCAGGTTTTGGCAACCCGGCGTACCAGGACATCGCCAAGGGTAACAGGCATGGACGAAATCGGCAACTCCAGAAGATCGCCGGGCCCTATTCGGTTCAACGGCCCATCTTTAGAGAGGTTCCAATACGAAGCCGGAGGTACATGGGAATAGTCGATGCGGCTATACTCGTATGTAAGTCGCAATCCTTTTATGACGGACGAATCAATTCGGACGCCAAGGGCGTAGAGTTGATTCAATATCCTTTTTGATTCCGGCTCCACGTCGTATCCTCCGGCACGAAAGGCAATGCACTGATAGTCGTTTTTGACCTCCCGGCAGATTTGTTCCAACGCCTGATGACCTTCCGTGATCAGGCGCTCGATTGAAAAACCTGAAACGCCGTCCTTGAAGGAACTCAACGAATAGAACGGAGAGGGAACAAACCTTCCATTGGCGTATGTCGAATTGGCCCAATGAGGATGAAGGTGCAGTTGAACATCGTGTCCGTGCATCGCGGCAAACTGGAGCTGACGACAAAAGGGAATATAATACCCTTCCAAATCCCATTCCTTGAACCGGATAGCACTCCAAATATCGGCGAACAAAACAATCGGCACACCCGACACCCCTACCTGATCGAAGATTTTCTGAGTGGGTTCAAAAAGCGCCGTATGGTAATTGGTAGCGCCGCCGAGCGGCAACTCGTAGTCGAAAGTCAAGAGAATTTTAATTTTTTTCATCCGTGATCCAACCTTCTGCTGCCCTCAAAAATAGTTTCTTTTACGCATATTGTGCCGCCCTATTACATAGCCCGGCGCATTCTGTTTGCTCCCGGTTACGATCCCGCAAGTGCGGGGAATAGCTTCGAAGCCAGTGCTGATCACCTGAAATAGGTGGATGGCCGGATCATCTTTAGTTCCTTCCGGTAGAGAAGCCAAAGAAGCGAAGCGCAAAAAACGGCGTAAAAAGCGTGACGCAAATAGGCGTGAGGAGCATCCCGTTCGAGTATCTCGGTGAGCATAATAAGGGCGGCCAGCGCAAGGGGTGCCAGGATCATTTTATAGGGGTTCATGTGAAATTGAAAACGTTTCCGGATTGCCCACCGCAAAAGGACGACCTCAACGAGGGTGCTGATGAATGCCGAGGCGATCACGGCGTACACTCCAAAACGGGCCATGAAGACCACCATGAGGCCGATTTTTAGGGCGGAAACAATACCATAAATGAACGGCAGCGGGCCCGGATATTTCAGTGCCGCATACGGGAAACTGAAATAATACCGAACCCCTCGCGCCAGGTAAACCAATCCCAGAAAAGGAATGTATTTCATGGCCTCATCGTACCCGTGTCGAATAAGGCCCAGGTCGACAAGCATAGGAAATAACAAAATACTAAGGCAGACTAATAACATCACCACCGCCATTAAGCTGTGGTAATATCGGTTAATCGTGACCGTCGTCTCTTTCACAGGCTGGTCGATAACCATCGCAATAACTTTCGGAAAAAATGAATTATACAGGCCGCTGACGACAAAGTCAATCAGCAGCATGCATTTAAAGGCGAAGTCATACGCCCCGACAACCGAGAGCGCAAGGTAGAGGGTCATCAAAAGACGGTCGAAGTAATTAATCCCCCATTGTTGAAGCTGGTAGATAAACGAAGTGTTATTGTATCCGAACGATGTACGGAGCAAAGAAAAATTGAAATGAAAACCAAACTCGCGAAATACTTTCAGCAGGACCCAGGCGAACGAGATTCCGGCCGCCAATGTCTTTCCGCCTACGGGTCCGATCAGGGTATCCGGAAAAATCAGTAACCCGCCGACCGTAAATGCCGCAATAAAAAAAAAGGATACCAGGTTCGACCAGAAAAAAAGTACCGGTTTTTCGCTGCTTTGAAGCAACGTGTTATAGACCTTGAAAAAAGCCTGGAAGGCGGCCGTTACAACTGACATCAGGCCAAAAGGATAGAAGGAAATGGCTTTGCCTTCAAAGAGCCGATCAAAAAGCAACGACCCTGCCCCGATGGCTGCCAATCCAACCACCACCGTCGTGATCATCATGAAAATGAAAGCAGAACTTACAAACTCCGCGAGCCGACGGGGGTCTTTTTTATAGTCGTGGAAATATACATAGAGCGTCGAGTCGAAGCTGTACGTGATCAAGACCTGGACGAACATGGAGAACGTTGTGTAAACGGAGAGGGCTCCGAATTGCGCCAGCGGCAGGTAGTTCAGGTAAAAAGGCGCCAAAATAACGGTACTTGCCATCGGCAAAGCACCCGCGATCGTGTAGATGATGGAACTCTTAAGAAAGGATTTGCTGATCAAATCGGATGTCTGTTAGCAATGCAACTTACTAAAAAAGTCCTGTCTGTTGTTCGTGAAGGCCTCGCGGCAGCGTTAGCTCCGCGTAGTATCCTTCCAGTTTCGCCGCTTGCTTCACGGCATCAAACTGCTCTTCTACTTTCTTGCGTCCGTGAGCACCGAGGTCACCGATTCTGTCCGGTTCAGTCAATATTCTGCCAATGCATTCTTTCAGGCTACCCAAATCGTCCTCTCCCGCCAGATACCCATCTTCGCCGTCGGTAACAATTTCCGGAATATCCGAATGCCAGGTGGAGATGACGGCCATACCGGTCGCCATGGCGTCGACAATCGCCATGGGCGTTCCTTCTTTGTCATTGTTGCTTCCCGTTCGACTCGCCTGAATCAGCACGTCACACTGATAGGCGAAGTTTATAAAATACTCATAGGGCTGATACCCGTGCAACGTGATCCGGTCCCGGAGGCCGCTTGCCGCGATCGCCTGAAGGACTTTTCCCCTCAAGGGCCCATCCCCGATAATGTCAAGCAAAAAATCAAAACGATCAGTAAAAGCAGACAGCGCTTCTATGGCCAGTTCAATTCCTTTTTTTTCGACAAAACTCGAGACGATCAAAAACCGGATGGTAGCACCTTTTCCCGTTGAACGCCGGACGAAGGCGATCTTATCCAGTTCAATTCCTATGTGATGGATCCTGATCTTTCCCTCATCACAGCCCTGCCGTATAATCTCATCCCGCATGTATGGACCCAAAACTAAAATTCGGTCGACCTCCTTAAACAGGCGTTCATACTGTCTCGCCATTTTTCCCGGTCGCGCAAATGCGTCCGCCCCATAAAAACTGCAAATCATGGGAATCCCCAATTTTTTCTTCAGGCCGAGCATTTTCACACCTTGATTTCCGAAATGCACATGCAGAATACTCACCTTTTCTTTTACACAGGCATTCCTGAAAAACCAGAAGTAACCGAAGATTCGGAAAAACAAAATTTCTGCATACCCCCGCAGTCCGCCGACATCCTCCAGGTTATAAAGCGGGGTAATCGGAAACAATGAAAGATTCTCCCGTTTACGGGTTAACACAATGGGGACGTAAGCCCTATGGTGACTGATAATCTTGTAAATCCAGTTTTCCTGTACTTTCAGGTATCGGGAGAGGTAATGAGCGCAGGTCCGTCTCCTGCTCTTATCGTCGGCCATAGTATTCAATAGTCTTTCTTACCCCCTCTTCAAAATCAGTTTGGGGTTTCCATCCGGTATCCGCTTGGATCAACCGGATATCAGAAATATAGTCTCCGGTTTCGATTTTCTGATCGATCTCCGGCCATGGCTTATACGTAATTCTTGTACCGGGAACGTTTCGCGCAACCCTTTCGGCCGCTTCCCGCAATGAAATTCCGATGCCGTAGCCAATGTTGTATATCTTCCCATCCATTGCCCGGCTTTCAATGGAACGCCTGAACACGTCGACCAGATCGTCAACGTAAAGGAAGTCCCGTTGCTGACTTCCGTCGCCGTAAATCTCGAGCGGTTGACCGCTGACGGCTTTATTTATAAACCAATTCAGGATGCCATAATGATTGCTCCCGAATTTCTGGTAGGGTCCGAAAGGATTCGATATCCGAAAGATAACGGAGCGTATGCCATAAACCCGATGGTACAAACGATAATAATATTCTGCGGTGAGCTTATTGATGGCGTAAATGGATTCAGGGTTTAGCGAATGACTTTCGTTAACCGGATTTTTGAGCGGTTTACCATAGACAAGACGCGTGGACGGAAAAATGAGCCTCGCGCCGACGTTGGATTTTCGGCAAGCTTCCAGGACATTAAGGTGTCCATTCAAATTGGCATTTAGATCCTGGCAAGGATCCTTGACGCTGTCGGAGGCCCCGGAATGTCCGGCAAGGCAAAAGATCACATCGTAGCCGGCGATCGTACGCTCCATAAAACTTCCATCCAGAACGTTGCCTTGAATAACATTCTTCCCCTTCCCCGCGATCAGGAATTCTTCGTCTTCCGGTGTAATCCGATCGGCCAGGATGGTCACCTTGAAATGCTCTTCAGAAAGCCGCCGATAAAGGTTTTTACCGATAAAACCCAGACCGCCAAGAATCAGAATATTTTCTTTATTGTTCATCGCGCGACGCCAGTCACCCAGTTACACCGGTTTACCGCGCAACTTAGTAAAAAAGGAAATGAGAACAGACGGTCCTGGCGGAAAGGTAGGCGGGCGGGCGTTTCAAAAAAAAAATTACAGGGGCCCGCCGGTATATCAGATAACTCAGCCGGCAGTCCGCCTCGGGTCGCGGCGGCTGCGTGATGACGTTATCCGATTTTCAATTCCCCAATCCGGGTTAATATTTATTTTCGACAAAAAATTACATTACTTTACTTCCCGCCAAGACAAATTTTCGTGTCGACCTCCCTCCAAATTGCAGGCCTTCTTATTTTAACCTGCGTCAGCGGTCTGGATGTTCCGCTCAGCGCCCAGTCCTATTCGCATGTTCAGTACTCCGTCCCCGAAGGTCTGCCAAGTGCTGAAGTGTACGATATTTGTCAGGACAAAAAAGGGTTCATTTGGTTTGCCACCGACAATGGCGTGGTCCGTTTCGATGGCCATGACATGCTGGGATTTCAGGCAGCCGATGGCCTTCCTGACCCGGTCGTGTTTGGTTTTTTTGAAGATGTCAAAGGACGCGTATGGTTTCGGTCCTATTCCGGAAAACTTTCCTATTTCGACGGCCAAACGATCAAACCCTACCGGTACAACAGGCTGTTGGATTCATTATGCCATCATTCGCTGTTGTACTCTCTTTATGTGGATTCCAAGGATCAAGTTTGGTTTGGCACAAATTCTCTTTCCGGGCGAATAGGCGTCGACGGGAGAGCCGTGACCAGGATGCACACGCAGAAGCAAATCGTGTATACCCCGGTTGAAAATGGTTTTATTCAAGGACAAGGGATATCCGTTGCTATGATTGACGAAATAAAAATCGGAGAAAACTCATTTAAAATTGAACCGTCAAACCGGACTCCTTCACCACTCGTAAACTCGGCGCAACTCAATGGAAAAATTTATTTTGCCGTTGCCAACAGTATCTTTACGTTCGACGCAAAAAAAATAACCTGTGTATTCAAAGGAACGAAATCAATTATAAACCTTTCCATCGATCAGAAAGGCGCCCTGTGGGTGGGGTACTTAAATGGCGGTGCCCAGCGGTTTCTGGGTGATGATTTTACACATCCTTTGTCTCTCCGTTTCTTAGCGAACAAGTCCGTCACGAAAGTCATTCAGGACCGGCAAGGGGGGTATTGGGTCAGTACCCTTACGGATGGCGTTTATTACATTCCAAATTTAAATCTTACAAACTATTCTTTGCCAGATGGCGGCACTATTGTGATCGCTGCCAGGCACAAAGCCGAAACGCTGATTGGCGACGACCATGGACATCTCTTCAGGACCGGTGCGGAAGCATGGGCCGTAGAACCGGTCGACCTGCCAACGATTAAGTCCATCCATGCGATTTTTACGGATGCGGAAAAAAAAGTGTGGATATCTGCCCCCGCGGCGACCTATGTGCTCGACTCTTCACTCCATCTCAGGAGAACCATTCGGGAAAACATAAGCGATTTCTTTCAAGATCAACACCGGTATGTCTGGGCCACCACTACCGCGCGGATTATTAAATTTACGCCGGATGGCGACTGGGTATGCGACCTGGGACTTGGCGCCATTCATCGTTCAGCACTGGTCAGCGACTCCCTGATATTCATGACCAAACGCCTGGGATTCGATGTTTTCAATCGGGAACTAAACTGGCTTGCGGCACCCGAAGCATTCAGCAATCAAAAAATATCGACGATATTGGAATTAAAAGATTCTTGCCTTCTCCTTTCCACTATCGGAGGCGGTTTTTTTGTGACGAACAGGAAAACCTGGAAATATCAACGATACTCGCTGGACAATAAATTCACGTCCAACAATATTTACACTTCTTTACTCATCGACTCCATGCTCTGGTTGGGGACAGACAGGGGAATTGCGATCACCCCGATCGGATCATTATTACGAGGTCAGCCAACGTTCACATTCGTCACCAAATACGACGGCTTATGCAGCAATGATATTAACAAACTCGTTCACTCGGGGTCCTCTGTGCTGGCCTTTTCAAATCAAATGTATTCCATTCTTCCGGAAGGTCTTTGGCGCACCCCGGCCCCTACTATTAACGGCTACTTAAAAGGTATTCGGATCAATGGCCTGGAAATTCCTCGTAGTGAAAAAATGAAATTGCGTTTTGACCAAAACAACATCCAAATAAATTTAGGTTTTATTAATTTCAACAACCGAAATATTTTCCTGCGCTATCGGCTGTCAAACGCCGAAAATTGGAACTACTCGCTGTCACGAAGTCTAACCTTCTACTCCCTTGCGCCCGGAAACTATGACGTTGAACTGCACTACTCAATTGATAATATCCGATGGATCCCGGCGATCAATCCGCTACCATTCTCGATATCGCCTCCATGGTGGCAAACCTGGCAGCTAAAGGCAGGCCTCATCCTTCTCGCTTTTATGGTGATGTATTTTTCCTTTAGGGGGCGAGTGTATTTTCTGCGTCAGCGAATGAAACATTTAAGGGCCCTGAATGAACATAAACGGGATCTCATCCGGACGGAAATTGAAACGCAGGAACGTGAACGACGGCGAATTGCCCGCGACCTCCACGATAGCCTGGGAATGAACCTGACGACGTTGAAGATGTCCGTGAGCCAGGCCCTTGCTAAACATAATGAACCCCTGCGCGCGCCACTGGACCATCTGTTTCTGGAGTCAATTCAGGAACTGAAGGGCATTATTTATGGACTCGCCCCTCCCAGTTTGTCGCGGTACGGCCTTGCCTCAGCCATGCGTGAATACATTGAAAAACTGAAATTGGATAACAAAATCGAATTCAGCTATTTTGGCAATGAAATAGGAGATTTGAGAATTGAGACGTTGTTGTTCCGGATTATACAGGAATTAATATCGAACGCATTGCGACATTCGCAGGCTACTCATATCGAGGTCCATATTAATTCGTTTGACGATCTGCTAAACGTCGTTTTTGAGGACAATGGCATCGGGTTCGACCTGGCTTCGGCTCATCGGGGGTTTGGGTTGCTAAACATCGAATCGCGCGTCCAGTCCGTCAATGGTCATTTGAAATTCGAATCGAGCGGTCTGGGAACCTCCTGTTCAATCGATATTCCGTTGCCGTTCAAATGAGAGTCATTCAAACCCTTATCGCTGACGACCACACCTTATTCTGCGACGGCCTTGAAAAAGTACTGTCGGAAAGCGGTTATTTTCATGTCGTTAAGAAATTTAATAGTGGCGCGGTACTCTTAGAAAATATTCACACGTTAGCCGCTGACCTCCTCCTGCTGGACATCGAGCTACGCGACCTGAACGGGCTGGATATTCTGAGGAAAATTCGTCTCTCTGACTCCGTATTAAAAGTTGTCATCCTGAGTATGCATGAGGAATCCGTCTTTTCGAAGGAGGCTCAACGCGCTGGCGCGAACGGATATTTAGGGAAGTCAATCGAAAGCTCGTCCATGATACACAGCCTGCTCGAAGTCATGCAAGGCGCTTCACTATTTCCCGTGTCGCAAACAGCGCCGCGGACAAAAACCGTACGTGACATTATTTCCTCGCAAGAAACAAGAATCCTAAAACTCATTGCAGAGGGCAAGACAAGTACCGAGATTTCCATCGAACTGCGCATTTCGGCACTAACCGTAAAGGCACATCGCAGAAACATGTTGCGCAAACTCCAGGTCGAGAGCTCGGCGAGCATGGTCTCCAAAGCATTCGCAATGGGGCTTATCTGAATTTTCTCTCCATCAAATCCGGAACGCTGCTGACGATCTCCCTAAGCAGGTTTGAAATTTTCAAGGATCTTCTCACAAATAAAATACGCCGCTTTTCCATCGCCGAAGATATCCGGGAACTGCAGCCGGCCGGCCTTTGCCATCAACTCGTGAAAAGCATGTTTAATTCTGGCGGGATCCGAACCCGCCAGGATCGCCGACCCACTTTCTACCAACTCCCCCCACGGCGTTTTCTCCAGCAAAATCACGCACGGTTTTTTAAAATAATACGCTTCCTTCTGAACACCTCCTGAATCCGTAAACACGATCTCGGCATGGGTTTCGAGGTTGATGATTTCCAAAAACGATACGGCCGGAATGATCCGGATCAACGCGTTGTTTTTTAACTCCTCCCGGATGACGGGATCAACCCCGGATTCCAGCGCTTTTGCCGTTCGTGGGTGCAAGGGAATGACGAGCATTAAATTGTTTTCACGCGCCAGCGTACTGAACCCCCCGAACAACTGCCCCAATACTTTTGGGTCATCAACGTTGTTCGGTCGGTGCATCGTAACAAGTCCAAAACGCTTTCCCTCAATCCCAAGCGCGCGAAGGATCGGCGATTTTTCGCGGGCGATCGATGCGAAATACAGGCTATTGTCATACATGATGTCGCCACAATGATACACCCGAGGGTTGTCGGCATGATAGGGTCCCGGATTGTCCGACGGAAACCCCTCTTTGTACAGGCTTTCGACTCCCGACCGGGTAGGCACAAAAACGAGCGTCGACAAGTGATCGCAAAGGAGGCGATTCACTTCTTCGGGATAGTCCTTATGGTAGGATCGAACGCCGCCTTCGATGTGAATAATGGGAATGTGAAGCTTGGAGGCGGCGACAGCGCCGGCCAGCGTAGAGTTCGTGTCACCATACAACAACAACACATGTGGTTTTTCTATTTCCAGGATCTGTTCAATCCCCACGAGCATTGCGGCGGTCTGGACAGCATGGGATCCCGACCCGGCGTTTAGATTATAGTTTTCTTTCGGAATGTCCAATTCCTCAAAAAATACATTTGACATACCCGGATCATAGTGCTGTCCGGTATGGACGATGATTTCCCGGATGTCGTGCGCGAAGCGCGAACGGATGGCGCGGCTAATGGCGGCGGCTTTGATAAACTGGGGCCGCGCCCCGACGATAGTGATCATCCGGATCATGAGGTCATGGAATTAAGTTCGTGCGCCAGTTTTTCAGTCAGTGCTCGCCTTGAATACTGTTCAGTGGAGGAACCCGAAACCGACAGGGACCCATTTTTATAGTGATCGTACAGAATTTTCAGCTGTTCTTTTATCCCGGCGGCATCCCGGAAATCGCAGGTAACGCCGGATCCGGTTTCCCTCAGCAGATCAGCCGCATCCCCGGTCGGCGGTCCAATGCAAAGGATCGGTCGCTTCGCGGCAAGATACTCGAAAAGTTTTCCGGTCAGGATCATTTTCGATCCTTCAAAATCATCGATTGGCAGCAAAAGAACCTGGGCAGCCCGGAGCTGTCGAACAACCTCGGCATGCGGCAGGTAAGGTGTCAGGGTACAGTATTCCAACAACCCTGCCTTACCGAGTGCTTCTTTTATGACGGCGTCGACCTGCCCGGTGAGGTTCAGTCGAAAGTCGGCGAGCATGGGATGATTTTCCTCTTTCAATTCGGCGAGCGCTGCCCACAGGGCTATTGGGTTGCGTCGCGGCACAAAGGAACCGGCATGAAGGAACGTAAATTCACGATCCAGGGGGCCGGTCGGGACAAGAGAGAAATCTTCATCATCATAGCCATTCGTCAACACGATCGTTTTTCCATTTCGCTTTCCATCAAACTCGGTTTTCATCGACTTGCCTACAACGGTTACCACGCTGGCCTGCGTCAGCACTTCTTTTTCCAGGGCGTGATGCCGGCGGTCCGACCATCCCGACAGTTTAAGTTCGTGATAGGCATTCAACGTCGTCCAGGGATCACGAAAATCGGCCAGCCAGGGAATGCCCGACCGATTCGCTAACCGAAGCGCGATGAGGTGCATGCTGTGCGGAGGCCCTGTCGAAATAATGACGTCGACAGGATGCTCCGTGAGGTAGTGTGACAGGAACCGGACGGACGGTTTTATCCAATAACGGCGGGCATCCGGAATAAACAAGTTGCCGCGAATCCATGAGATCAGTCGCTGAAAGACCGAGTGATCGCCGGCGGAGGCGAGATGGCCCGACGGTGGCGAGTTCCGGAAGCGTTTCGAAAACCAGAAAAAAATATCGTGCGGCTCCCAGATGGGTTCACGGACGACTTCCGTTCCTGGGGGGATTTCACGAGACAGCGATTCATCGCGGAGCGCGAACGACGGGTTTCGCGGCGTATACACGACGGGTGTCCACCCGAACTGCGGCAGGTACTTGACAAATTTCAGCCAGCGTTGCACTCCGCTGCCGCCGCTCGGAGGCCAGTAGTAGGTAATGATCAGAACTCTCTTTTGCGGCATTGCCGGGATTCTTGTTGTTTAATTTTAGCGAAATAAACAGTGGTGTCAAAACAAACGTGATTCCCCGTGAATCAGCCGGGGTGCTTCAGATGCCAATGAAGTTGTCGATGGCATCAGCCTGGCCGGGATGAAACCAACGGACTTCCTCGTCCTTCTTAAACCACGTCAGTTGTCGTTTAGCATAGTTTCGCGAATTTTGTTTCAGGAGCCTGATCGCTTCCAGCCGGTCGTATTTTCCTTCCCGGTACGCAAAGATTTCGCGATAGCCTACCGTTTGCAGGGCGTTCAGGTGCCGGAGCGGAAAAAGTTGCTCCGCTTCGGCGAATAACCCGGCGGCCACCATGTCCTCTATCCGTTTGTCAATTCGCTGGTAAAGAATATCCCGTTCGACTTCGAGTCCGATCTTCCGGATGCGGAACGGCCGGACCTGCTTTGCATTCATCCGGAACGAGCCAACCGTTTTGCCGGTGGCCTCGATCAGTTCCAGCGCGCGGACCAATCGGTGTGGATTTTGCCGGTCGACATAAGAAAAGTACTCGGGGTCCAGTTTTTCGACTTGCCTCTGAAGCCATGCCAGCCCCTTCTCGTTGTACTCCGCAACGATTTTCCCGCGAATACCAGGAGCAATTTCCGGAAAATCGTCCATTCCTTCGCATACCGCTTTGATGTAAAGGCCGGAACCCCCGCACAGGATGACACGACGGTAGCGGTTGAACAACTGATCGAGCAGCAACAGGGCGTCCCGTCCATAGGTACCGGCATCATACCCCTCCTCGACCGATCGGGTACTGATGAAGTGATGATTGATCCGCCGGAGTTCCTCCGGTGCAGGTTTGGCGGTGCCGATCTGCAGCTCACGAAAAACCTGCCGGGAATCGGCCGAAACAATTTCCGTATTCAGGCGTTCTGCCAGCCGAAGCGCCAAGCCGGTTTTGCCTACGGCGGTAGGGCCAACGATCACGATCAATTCCGGGCTTTCCATCACGACCGCGCAAAGGTCGCAAAAGGAAAATTATCGGGCATCGTGAAAAAAATAAAATTCCAAAGAGCCTCCGATTTTCATTTCTCACTACCTTGCGACCAGAAAAAAAACGACATGATCAAATACACCAACCAATTCCTCACCAAGCTGGAAGACCTAATCGCCGAGTCGGACTATATTCTGCGCTATGAAAAAGGAAATTTTAAGGCCGGCTATTGCTTGCTCAAGGAACAAAAGATCATGATCATCAATAAGTTCTTCCCCACAGAAGGGAAGATCAACGCTCTTTTCGATATTTTAAAGATCGTCGTGCTGGATACTTCCAAATTCTCTGAAAAGAGCGCGAAGCTTTACGAGGAATTGAAGCAACCCGAAGTGAGCGTGTGAAAGTTACTTTTCTTGGTACCGGCACTTCCCAGGGCGTTCCCGTCATCGGGTGCGAGTGCGCGGTATGCCGGTCCATGGACTATCGTGATAAGCGGCTGAGGACGTCCATTCACGTGGCCACGGAAACCGCGAGTGTCGTGATCGACAGCGGCCCCGATTTCCGCCAGCAGATGCTACGCGAAGGGATTCCCAAACTGGACGCGGTCGTCATCACGCACAGCCACAAAGACCATATCGCCGGCCTCGACGACGTCCGCGCCTACAATTTCCGGCAGAACATGGTGATGCCGATTTATGGAACCAAAGCGGTTCTCGACCGGCTGCTCGTAGAATTTGACTACGCCTTCGAAGACACGAAATATCCGGGCATCCCCAAACTCGACCTGCGCGAAATCGAGGATACTCCCTTCTCGTTGGGCGGGCTGCGCTTTATCCCGCTGCCTGTATGGCACCACAAGATGCCGGTCATGGGTTTTCGGGTCGGCGATTTCGCCTACATCACCGACGCCAACCGTCTTCCGGAACCGACCTGGCCGAAGCTTGCGGGGGTTAAGGTTCTTGTCTTGAATGCACTGCAACGCGAAAAACACATCTCTCATTTCAACCTGGAAGAAGCCCTTGCAACTGCACTGAAGATCGGCGCCACACAAACTTACTTTACGCACATCAGCCACAAGCTTGGTTTTCATAAAGCGGTTGATAAAGAATTGCCGGCGAGCGTCGCCCTGGCGTATGATGGCTTGTCGGTGACCCTGTGAGCCGTGCACAATAATTATTACTTTCTCAGGCAGCTTTCCGCCGTGCTTGACCGACGCCTCAAGGGGTTTATGGCGGCGGCCTGCTTCAGCCAGCAAAAAGACGAACTCATCCTCGAATTCAATGATGCAGAAACTTCTTTTTTTATCCGCGCGACGCTAACGCCTGCGCTTTGCTGCCTTTCCTTTCCGGACGCGTTCGCGCGGGCGGGCAAAAATAGCATTGATCTTTTTTCGGAGATCATTCTTAAAAAGATTACGGGCGTACGCCAATACGAAAATGAGCGGAGCTTCTCGATCGCGTTCGAAGACGATCTTCTCCTGTTGTTCAAGATGCACGGAACGCGGTCGAACATCATCCTCGTCCGGAACGACCGGCCGGAAGAACTGTTTCGTCACCATCTCGCCGGCGACCTTGCGATTGATCCCCGGGCGCTCGACCGCAGCATGACCTGGAGTCAGGGTGATTTTGAAGGTCATCTGGACGCATTGCCAACCCATTACTTTACATTCGGCCAGGAAGTCTGGCATTACCTGAAGGCCATCGGCTTCGATACCGCCAACACGAAAGCGCAATGGACCATGATGGAGCAGGTCCGTCAGCGCTTATCCGAACCCGAATACTTCATCCGCGACGACGGCGAACGCCTCGTGTTTTCGCTGCTGCGGTGGGGAAATATCGTGCGTACGTTTACGGATCCGCTAAAAGCGATCAATGAATTCTACCACGCTGCCATCCACACCGCCGCGGTGTTTGCCGAAAAAAAAACAGCCCTGCAACAATTGCGGGCGCAACTGGCAAGCGGCACACGGTACCTGGAAAAGAGCCGCCTGAAACTCACTGAAATTTTGAGCGGGTCCGAATACAAGGTGTGGGCAGACCTGCTCATGGCCAACCTGCACCGGATTAAACGTGGAGACGAAACGACTACGGTTGAAAATTTTTACGATGAGAACAAGCCTCTCCGCATTAAGTTAAACAAAGACCTGAACGCCCAAAAAAATGCCGAAATTTACTACCGCAAAGCCCGGCACCAGCCTACTGAGATTGCCAAGCTGAAGGAATCGATCGCACGAAAGGAAAACGAACTTGAGATTGTCCGGAAAAACATCGCTGCCATCACCGGCGAAACGAACATTAAAAATCTCCGGCGACACGTGGAGCAGGCGGGCTTACGCGTCGACGCAAAGGGAAAACAACCGGTTTCGCTCCCCTACCATGAACACCTGTTTAAGGGATTTGTGATCTGGGTAGGGAAGAACGCGGTAAGTAACGACTTCCTTACCCTCAAGCATACGTTCAAGGAAGATTTATGGCTGCATGCCAAGGACGTTTCCGGTTCGCATGTTATTATTAAATACCAGTCGGGCAAAAAATTTCCGAAAGACGTTATCGAATATGCTGCGGGGCTTGCCGCTTTTCATTCAAAACGAAAAAACGAGAGTTTGTGCCCGGTGACGGTAACGCCAAAGAAATTCGTCCGAAAACGCAAAGGGGATCCTCCGGGAATGGTAGTCGTGGAGCGTGAGGATGTCATTCTCGCGACGCCGCGTGCCACAGAGTAAAAGCACCAGGCCGTACACCTACTTCACCACATTGATCTTCATCATGTTCGTCCGGTTCCGTTCGTGAATCGGCATGCTCGCCAGGCTGATGAAAATATCCCCGGTGGTTACGTGACCATCACGCTTCAGCATATCCCCGACGTCGGCAATGGTCTCGTCGGTTGAACTTTGCTTTTCGTAGTAATAGGCGCGCGTGCCCCACACGAGGTTAAGCGTGTTGAGAATGGCTTTGTTGCTCGTGAATACAAAAATATTCGTGTTCGGCCGATGCGACGATGCCACGTAGGCCGTGTACCCGGAGGAGGTCATCCCTACGATCGCTTTGGCATTAACGTCCTTGGCCAGTTTGCAGGAGGCCAGAATAAGGCTGTCGTGAATGAAAATCGGCGACTGGTGATCAATTTCGCGGAACTTGAAATACACATCCCCCTGCCGCTCGACCGAGCTGATCGTCCGTACCATACTCCGGATCACTTCGATGGGGTATTTTCCGGCGGCCGTTTCTGCCGAAAGCATCAGGGCATCAGCGCCGTCCATGACAGCATTCGCGACGTCGTTCGTTTCGGCGCGCGTCGGGCGGGGGTTCTCGATCATGCTCTCCATCATTTGCGTAGCGACAATCACCGGCTTGGCCGCCTTATTGCATTTCGTCACGAGCATTTTCTGCACCATCGGTACCTCTTCCATCCAGATCTCTACCCCCATATCGCCACGGGCGACCATTACGGCATCGGTAGCCGCGATAATTGAATCGATGTTCTTGAGCGCTTCGGGTTTCTCAATCTTTGCGATAATCCGGCTGTTCGATTTACGTTCGTCGATGATTTTCCGAAGCTCATCAATGTCCTCTGCTTTCCTGACAAACGACAACGCGATCCAATCGACCTGATTAGCAAGCCCGAACTCGAGATCGACGAGGTCTTTTTCGGTAAGCGAGGGCGCCGACACCTTGGTGAATGGCAGGTTGATGCCTTTTCGTGGCTTTAGGGGACCACCATAAACGACGGTCGTGGTCACTTCGCTGTCGCGGATCTCTTTTACTTTCAGTTCTATTTTTCCGTCGTCGATCAGGATCATATCGCCCACCTTGACATCATTTGGCAAAAGCTTGTAGGAGGTGCTAACGATCTTGTCATTGCCCATCAGCTCCCGGGTCGTGATCGTCAATTCCTGTCCCGCTACCAATTGAACACCCGGCTCCATATCGTTGACGCGAATCTTCGGTCCCTGAAGGTCCTGTAGGAGGGCGATGTGGGTTCCCATTTCGGCGTTGATCTCGCGCACATAGTCAATAACCTTGCGGTGATCGTCATGCGTGCCATGAGAAAAATTCAAGCGAAAGACATCCACGCCTTCGACGGCGAGCGCCCTGAGCATTTCTTTGTTGTTCGAGGCGGGCCCTACGGTGGCGACTATTTTCGTCTTGTTGAAGGAGGTCTTTTCCATGTTGAGATCAGAAAATAAAGTTGGTTTTAGATTTTAAAGAGTCCAAAGGTATAAAAGCGACCCATTCAATGGAAGCAATACCCTTCAACTCTTCCTGCAAACGATTTCCGGGCAGGGCGTCGCCCTGCGTCATCACGATGTAGTCGACATGGGGAAACTCCGGGACGAGTAAATTCTTTGCCGGGTGTGGTTCATTGGGTCGATTCCGGAACAACCGGACGGTATTGACCGGCGTTTCATAGACGTGGAGCGAGTAAGTCGTTTCCTGTTTCGCGCGGTTAGTAATAACCAGGTCTGCTTTTTTTTGAAGTCTAATTTTCAAACACCGGTTGAGCTCCCAGGCCAGTTTATATCCTTTTGCAGAGGTCGTGAGCCCGAGTAGTTCGAAGTCGAAGGAATACTCTATTTCGAGGCGGTTTCTTTTCATTTTTAAGAAATCCCGGGTATTCTCTTGTGATAAAACAAAAGATCGGAATTCCTGGCTATTCCTTACTTAATCAATCAATTAGACTGCGAATTGCAAAACAAACGCCAAAATTATTCCAATTTAACGGGATTTTATAGTGAATGGTCGTTTGTACAGGGGTAAAATAGTTTGACATTATTGCGCCAAATCTCTTTCTTTGCACAGATTTTTGAATATCTAAACTCTAAATAACATGTCTGAAATCGCACAAAAAGTAAAACAGATCATCATCGACAAACTGGGCGTAGAAGAATCTGAGGTTACTCCTGAAGCAAGCTTTACCAACGACCTTGGCGCTGACTCCCTGGATACTGTGGAGTTGATCATGGAGTTCGAGAAGGAATTCAACATTTCGATTCCGGATGACCAAGCCGAGAACATCGCAACTGTAGGTCAGGCGATTTCTTACCTCGAGGAGAACGTAAAAAAATAACCCAAAACGCCCCTCCTCCACTAACTTTTTGTATGACCTTTAAACGAGTAGTAATCACCGGTGTTGGCGCATTAACCCCTATCGGAAACACTCGCCATGCGTACTGGGAGGGTTTAAAAGCCGGGACTTCAGGGGCTGCGCCCATTACCAAGTTCGATGCTACTCTCTTTAAGACCAAGTTTGCCTGCGAGGTAAAGGGCTTTGATGTTACCCAGTTCATGGACCGCAAGGAATCCCGTAAAATGGATCCTTTCGCGCAGTTTGCCATGGTCGTATCGGACGAGGCGATTTTGGATTCCAAACTTTCCCTGACCGACCTTAATCCCGACCGGGCGGGTGTCATTTGGGGCTCTGGCATCGGCGGATTGCTCACTTTTCAGGAAGAAGTGAAATCGTATGGCCGCGGCGATGGAACTCCCCGGTTCAATCCTTTTTTTATTCCGAAGATGATCGCCGATATCGGCGCCGGCCATATTTCGATCAAATACGGATTCCGCGGTCCGAATTTCGCCACGGTCTCCGCTTGCGCCTCCTCCACAAATTCCATTTACGATGCCTTCACATACATCCGGCTAGGAAAAGCCGATGTCATGGTGAGTGGTGGCTCTGAGGCGGCGGTATGCGAAGCGGGTGTTGGCGGCTTCAATGCCATGAAAGCCTTATCCGAACGCAACGATTCGCCGGAAACAGCAAGCCGACCCTACGACAAAGAACGCGATGGTTTCGTTCTTGGCGAAGGCGCCGGTGCGCTGATCCTGGAAGAATATGAACACGCGAAACGCCGCGGGGCAAAAATTTATGCCGAAATTATTGGCGGGGGACTCACAGCGGACGCTTATCATATTACCGCCCCCCATCCGGAAGGTGCCGGGATCACGAAAGTCATGGAGCATGCCCTGGAAGAAGCGGGGATTGCGCCATCAGAAGTCGATTATATCAATACCCACGGTACGTCGACACCGCTTGGCGATATCGGGGAAATTAAAGCGATCCAAAAAGTATTCGGCGACCACGCTTACCGGATGAACATCAGTTCGACAAAATCAATGACAGGCCACTTGCTGGGCGCTGCCGGGGCCATCGAGGCGATTGCCTGCATTCTCGCCCTCCAGGAGGGGATCGTTCCTCCGACGATCAACCATTTCCACGACGATGAAGACCTGGATCCCAAATTAAACCTGACCTTCAATAAGGCCCAAAAGAAAACCGTTAATGTTGCGCTAAGCAACACCTTCGGCTTCGGTGGTCATAATGCATCGATCATTTTGAAAAAAGCAGGGTAAGCCACGCTTGTGTGGAAATTACTGACACGACCAACTTCCGATTCACGGGCCGATAAGAAACTTATTACGGCAATTCGAACGATTGCCGGCTTTCCACCCTCCAACATCGCGCTTTACAAACTCGCGACGATGCACAGTTCGCGGGGAAAAGAAGTCAATGGTTTTCGCGAATCCAACGAACGCCTCGAATACCTTGGCGATGCCATCCTGGGCGCCGCCGTCGCCGATTACCTGTTCAAGAAATATCCCTTCAAAGACGAAGGTTTCCTGACTGAAATCCGATCCCGCATCGTCAACCGCGAATCACTCAACAACCTCGCCCGCAAAATCGGGATCAGCTCGATCGTCCAGTTCGACCAGAAAAATACGCAACTCCAGCAAGTCATCCTGGGAAACACCCTGGAGGCGCTCGTCGGCGCCGTCTACCTCGATAAAGGATACCTCCGGTGTAAAAAATTCGTGATCGATAAACTCATCCAACCCTACTTCGATCTCGACGTCGTCATCAACTCGAACAGCAACCACAAAAGTAAGGTAATCGAATGGGCACAGCACGAGGGAAAGGAAATCCGGTTTGAGATCATAAACGTGAAAAAGAATAAGAACAACAAGGAATTCTCCGCCCAGGTATTCATCGCCGAGCAACCTTTCGGAATGGGTTTTGGTTATTCCAAAAAGAAGGCCGAACAGGATGCCGCGCAGAAAACGTGTGAAATGCTTGAGATCCGGTAACGGCCAAAAAACATGAGCACAAAACTGAGAATCGGGGGGGCGACCGTCAACCAAACGCCGATCGACTGGGCCAATAATACGGCTAATATCATAGCCGCGATCAGCGAGGCCCTTCGCGACCGGATCGATATCCTGTGCTTCCCCGAGATGTGCCTCTGCGGGTATGGATGTGAAGATCTTTTCCTCGCTCCCTGGATGCCCGCGCGCGCCTGGGCCGAACTCCTGAAAATAAGGGAAGCGTGCGAGGGAATTACAATCGCCGTAGGTCTTCCTATCCGCCATCAGGAAACCGTCTACAACGGCGCGTGCGTTATCCGGAATAAAAAAATTCTGGGGATCACGCTCAAACAAAATCTCGCCCGCGACGGCGTACACTACGAACCGCGATGGTTTACCGCGTGGCCAGCCGGCGAGGTGAACACCTACCGGCACGAGGAACAGGATATTCCCCTGGGCGACGTTGTCTACGACGTCGGCGGAATTGTGTTCGGGTTCGAAATCTGCGAGGACGCATGGCGTAAAAATCGCCCCGGCTATCGGCTCCACAAACGCGGCGTCGACCTGATCCTGAACCCAAGCGCAAGTCATTTCGCCCTCGGTAAAAGTACGTTGCGCGAACACGAAGTCGTAGAAGAAGGTTCGTCGCGCTTTGCCTGCGCCTACGTGTTTACCAACCTGCTGGGCAACGAAGCGGGCCGCATGATCTACGACGGCGACATCATCATCGGCCAACACGGCAAAATCCTGGCCGTCAACCGGCGATTGTCCTGCCGCCCGTATACCCTGATCGCCGCGACGGTCGACTTCACGCACCCCGATCAATCCGAGGTCGTTCCCTCCCACGACGGAAAGGAACGGAACGAAGAATTCGCCCGCGCGATGTCCCTCGCCCTTTTTGACTACCTCCGGAAAAGCAAAGCAAAAGGATTTGTCCTCAGCCTTAGCGGGGGCGCCGATTCATCTTGCTGTGCCGTACTCGTCGCAGAAATGGTGCGCCGCGCCGGCGAGGACCTTGGATGGGAGAATTTTTGCATGGCGCTCGGAGTTCCCCCAACGGCCGACCAGCATGCGGCGGTTGGACACCTCCTGACCACGGCCTATCAGGGGACCCAACATTCTTCGGCCGCCACCGCTCAAGCGGCCAGGGCACTGGCCGGATCCGTTGGCGCCCGCTTTTGCCAGTGGTACGTCGACGATGAAATCAACGACTATCGCAAGACAGTTGAAAGCGTTCTCGGACGACCCCTTTCGTGGGAGCGGGATGATATCGCGTTACAAAACATCCAGGCCCGGAGCCGCTCCCCCGTCATCTGGCTGCTCGCCAATGTCGAACGGGCTATTCTGCTCACCACGTCGAACCGAAGCGAGGGCGATGTGGGGTATGCGACGATGGATGGTGATACCAGCGGGAGTCTCGCCCCGCTAGCGGGTGTCGATAAAGTTTTCCTGTTGCAATGGCTGCGGTGGGCCGAGACCTCACTCGGGTATTCCGGACTACAGTTGGTCAATCAACTGCAGCCCACGGCAGAACTCCGGCCTGCTGACCGCGCGCAGACCGACGAAAAAGACCTGATGCCCTACACCCTCCTCGTCGAACTCGAAAAACTTGCTATCCGCGACCGGAAATCGCCGGTTGAAAT
>Ga0206891_10121_pt1 | contig 24495 bp, 20 predicted proteins | sample Alteio_BWOrgHeat_55_FD_153246 | JGI IMG/M metagenome (GOLD analysis project Ga0206891, IMG submission 153246) | Enriched cells from forest soil in Barre Woods Harvard Forest LTER site, Petersham, Massachusetts, United States - Alteio_BWOrgHeat_Nextera7 ...
TGGGGAACGGGCCGACGCGGAAGTGGTCGAGGGTGAGTATGTGGCTCCGAACTATTTCTCGACGCTCGGGATTCGGCCCGCGGTGGGGCGACTGATAGGCCAGCAAGACGACCGGCAGGGCACCACGAATTCGCTGCCCGCCGTGGTGAGTTGGGATTATTGGAACCGCCGCTTCAACCGAAGCGCCGTCGCCGTGGGCCGCCAAATCGTTGTGGGTGATGTACCGCTGACGGTGGTTGGCGTGACTCCAAGGGACTTTCGCGGACTCGCGACCTGGCATAAACCAGACGTTTGGGTGCCGGCAGCCCTGGAGCCGCTGATCAGCGGCGCGGGTTCTTCGACGGGCTACAACCTGGGACTGGCACTGGTGGGGATATTGAAACCAGGCGTACCGCTGGAACAAGCGCGGGCGGAAATGAGCGTGCTATACCAATTCACCATCGAACAAAGAGCACAAACAAGCCCAAATCCTCTGGTTCGCCAGATGAGGATTGAGGTCGAGCCCGCCGGGACCGGGCTTTCGCTGCTGCGAGATCAATTTGCGCGGCCGGCATTGCTCTTGATGACGGTGGTGAGCCTGCTGTTGCTAATCACATGCACCAACGTCGCGAGCTTGCTGTTGGCGCGCGCCACCGCACGGCAAAGTGAGATGGCCCTACGGGTGTCGCTCGGCGCCGGGCGGTGGCGGCTGGTGCGACAGGCATTAACCGAATCACTGCTGCTTTCTGTCGCCGGTGCGTTAGCCGGCCTCTGGCTTGCCTATTTGGGAGCCGGCGCGTTGGTCAATATTCTCTTATCCGGCCGGCTGGCTCCCGCATTGTCGGGCCGCCGCCTGGATGTATCCGTTCATCCCGACGCGCATGTCTTGTTGTTCACGATGGGTGTCGCGGTATTGACCAGCCTTCTGTTCGGGTTGGCGCCGTCTGCGCAAGCATGGGCAGCAGACCCGGCATCGTCACTGAGTGATGCTCGACGGACCGGCAGTCCGAGAGCGCGTCGATTTTTCTGGCGAGGGCTGGTGGTCACTCAGGTGGCGTGTTCGGTTGTGTTGTTGAGCGCTGCAGGCTTATTTGCGCGGCACTTGTCGCGGCTTGAACACATTGACCTGGGCTTCCGGCGCGATCACCTACTGTTAGTGAAGCTTGAGCCTGTTCGCAAAGGCATGGAACAGGGCCCGCTATTGCGGCAGTACCAGGATTTGCTCGAGCGATTTCGGTCGATTCCCGGCGTGGAGGCGGATGCTTTAAGCGGGGCCTCTCCGATCTCGGGTGCGGGAGCGAGCCGCTTTGCAAATGTGGAAGGGCATCCAGAACGGCCTGAGGACCGGCGATATCTTTCTGTTAACTGGGTTGCTCCGGATTACTTTGCGACGTTGGGCACGCCGCTGCTGGCCGGACGCGACTTTAAGGCCAGCGACGAAGGCTCGGCACGGGTGGCGATTATCAATCGGTCCATGGCGCATTTCTACTTTGGTGACGCTAGCGCAGTGGGGCGACACTTTCAGTTCGACAATGATGACAAGCCGTACGAGATTGTGGGCGTGGTGGGCGATTCGAAGTATTACGACATTACCGAAGCCACGCACCGGACGATTTATCTCGATGCGTTTCAGGATTGGCATGGACACTCGCAATTCACTCTGCGGACCAGCGTGCCGCCTTCGGCGGTGGCCTCCGAAGTGCGGCGGACAGTAGCCAATGCGGGAAAAACGATTGCTATTGCGCGAATGACAACGATGGATCAGCAGGTGGATGCCTCGATTGTGCCCGAGCGACTGATTGCGACGCTGTCTGGAGTGTTCGGCGCCATTGGTGCGGGGCTCGCGGCGATTGGGATATATGGATTGCTGGCGTACACGGTGGTGCGGCGCATCAGTGAGATTGGCATCCGGCTGGCACTGGGTGCGACGCGGGGTAATGTGACGTGGATGGTGCTGAAGGATGCGCTGCTCATGGTCTGCGGCGGCCTGGCTATGGGGGTTCCTCTAACAATTTGGGCGAGTCGCTTCGGTGCGAATTTGATTCAGGAACAGCCGCTGACGAGTGCGTTGCCTATGGCGTTCGGCGCGGTGGCGATTTTCGCGGTGGCGCTGATTGCGGCGTTTCTACCGGCACGCCGCGCGGCACTCGTGGAACCGATGGAGGCGCTGCGGCACGAGTAGGTTCGGTCGAATTCGGGGATGCGTCGAGAATCACCCTCGCGGGAGACTCGGCTTGGCGGAAAGAGGTACCGCACGCGCTCCCTTACGGTCGCGGCTCGGAAACGCGGCGGCTCTGTGCGAGCGATTTTCATGGCTGGCGTTTTGCTGTGATCACGCGCGGCAGGCCTGCTAAATCGTGGATCACGTTTATGTTCGACCAGTACGCGTCCAGCATGGGGCGAATTGCATCCAAAGAACGGTATCCCATCTCCATCATCAGTTGGCCTCCAGGGCGGACAATGTCGGCGGCTTGCGCAATCAGACGTGCGTAGATCTCGTTGCCGGAGTCGCCGCCATAAAGCGCTACTTCGGGCTCCCAATCTCGGACTTCCGCTTGGATGGTTGATTTGTCACTCGCCGGCACGTAGGGAGGATTCGAGACCAGCAGATCGATGCTGTTGGGACGCACGGTCGAGGCCAGGTCGGCGGCGAAGTATAAAACCGGCGCGTCGTGCTTGCGGCGATTCCGTTCGGCCACAGCGAGTGCCTCCGTTGAGATATCGCAGGCCATCACCGTGCGGTTCGATTCGAGGGCGATCGAGATCGCGATTGCTCCTGAGCCCGTACCGATGTCGAGAATTCGGCCGGGGATTGATTCAGCAATGACGGCGAGGGCCGCTTCGACGAGGTGCTCGGTTTCAGGGCGCGGAATCAGGACATCGCGATTCACATAGAAATCGCGGCCGTAGAACTCCTGATTGTGCGTTATGTACTGCGTGGGTTTGCCACCGAGACGTTCGTGCAGGTAGCGGCCATAGTGGATCCAAGCGAGTTCGGTCAGCTCGTCCGTTGAATGCGCGAAGAGGTAGGCGCGGTCGCGTTGGAGCGCGTGGCAAAGTAGAACTTCGGCGGTGAGGCGAGGGACGGAGATTGCGGCTTGTCCGAGAAGTTGTGCGCCTTGATTGAGAGCAGTCGCTAAGGTCACGGAGATCACTAAGGCCAAGGCGTTTCTGCGCGAAAGAGCTGGGCTTAGACGGTGACGCCGCTCTGTTCCTTCATCTTCTCGGCTTGGAAATAAGAGACCACTGCATCGATGACGGGCTGCAGGCGCCCTTCCATAATGAGATCGAGTTGGTGGAGGGTAAGGCCGATGCGGTGGTCAGTTAGGCGGTTCTGGGGAAAGTTGTAGGTACGGATCTTTTCGCTACGGTCACCGGTGCCGACCATGCCTTTTCGTTCGGCACCGATGGCCGCTTGCTGTTTCTCCATCTCCAACTGATAAAGGCGGGATCGCAAAACCGACAACGCCTTGTTGTAGTTCTTGATCTGGGACTTTTCGTCCTGACAAGAGACCACTGTATTAGTTGGTATGTGGGTAAGTCGAATGGCCGAGTAAGTGGTGTTTACCGACTGGCCACCGGGACCGGAAGAACAGAAGGTATCTTTGCGAATGTCTTTCAGGTCGATTTGGACGTCGACTTCTTCCGCTTCGGGCATAACGACCACCGTAATAGTGGAAGTGTGGACGCGGCCCTGAGTTTCCGTCGCCGGGACCCGCTGTACGCGATGAACGCCGCTTTCATACTTAAGGCGGCTGTAGACGCGCTTGCCGCTGACGATGGCGATGACTTCACTGAGTCCGCCAACAGATGACTCACTGATTGACGTGACTTCGACTTTCCAGCGCTGCTCTTCGGCGTAGCGCGTATACATGCGAAAGACTTCGGCGGCAAAGAGAGAGGCTTCGTCACCGCCCGCGCCTTTGCGGATCTCGATGACGACGTTCTTTTCGTCATTCGGATCCTTGGGCAACAGCATGACCTCAAGGTCCTGCTCGATTTGCTCAATTTCAGGTTCGAGCCGGGCGATCTCAGCCTGGGCCATGGCGAGAAGTTCCGGATCCTTTTCGGCGAGCATCGAACGGGAATCGGAAAGTTCCTGTTCGGCGCGCTTCCAGTCACGGTACTTACCGACGAGATCGAACAACTCGCTCTGGGCCTTCGACACCTTACGGTAAGTGTCTGAGTCACTAATAACAGCCGGATCCGCCATTTGCGCGGTCAGGTCGTTAAAATGCCTTTCGGCGTCGTCTAATCGGTCTCGATATTGCATTGCTGCCTAAGCTTTAGCGTAACAGCGAGCGCAAGAGTTCTGATTTTTAGTCCCGTTACGCGATGACCAGTTCGCCGCCTTGCGCCTTTTCCAAGGCCATGGCGTGATCGAGGGCATGAATCGCCACTTCCGTCTGATCATTCGATGGCGTCTGGGTGGTGATTCGTTGCAACCATAATCCGGGGCGGGTCATAAGGGCCATCAGGCTCGACTGTTTCTTGGCGGCGTAGCGGATGATTTCGTAGCTGACACCGATCACCAGAGGAAGCAGGGCAATGCGGGCGACAAACTTCGCCAAAAAGTTGTCAAACGGCAGGAAGGCGTAGGCGGCCATGGAGATGACCATCACCACGATTAGAAAGCTTGTTCCGCAGCGGGGGTGCCACGTTACGAAGGTTTGAGCGTTCGGGACTGTGACCGGCTTTCCCGATTCAAAGTTGAAAACCACGCGGTGCTCGGCGCCGTGATACTGGAAGACGCGGTGGATATCTTTGGCGCGGGAGATCACGTACAGGAAGCCCAGGAACAGAACAATGCGAATGACACCGTCGACCAGATTGATGCCGATCCTGCTGCCCATCATGGGGACGGCTTTGCCGACCATGGTGGCGAGCCAGAGCGGGAGCAACTTGTACATGCCAATGAAGAAGACCAGCGAGAAGATGAGGTTCGCGGCCATCGCCCATGAGCCAATTTCGGCCTTCTTGCCGTCCTTCTGAGGCAGAGCTTCTCCGATCATGGCGTTGGTCGAAAAGCGCAAGGCCTTCATTCCCAGCCACATAGCCTGACCGAGGGTGCCGAGTCCGCGAAAGACGGGCAGCTTGAAGACGGGGTATTTATCCGACATCTTTTCGAGCGGTTGCTCTTCGGTAACGATGTCACCGGAGGCGGTGCGGACGGCGACGCAGTAGCTGTGGGGCGACCGCATCATCACACCTTCCATGACGGCCTGGCCACCGACGAGGGTGGTTTCCTCGCCATTTTCGAGAACCGGAAGAAGTTGCAGGTGGGTGAACAGACGCCAGAAAACTCGAGGATTCAAGGGGGGCTACTCCAAACTTCATTATAAGGGTTAATCGGCTGGACGGCCGGTGTATCGATTCCCGCGCCGGTGGGTCGCCGGCCCCTTCAGATACCTCCAGCGCTGATAAACTAGGGCTTTACTGATCGAAGTCAGCCTACCGGAGGTCCGTTTTCCTATGCCCGCTGCCGCACGCCGTAAGTCCGTTCCCGTCAATGTCGGGGGCGTCATCGTCGGCGGGAATGCGCCCATCGTTGTTCAATCGATGACGAACACTGACACGGCGGATACCGCGACAACGGTGAACCAGGTGATGGCCCTGGCGAAGGCCGGCTCAGAACTGGTTCGGGTCACGGTGAATACGGATGAGGCGGCGCGAGCGGTGCCGAGGATTGTGGATACGCTGCGGAGTTTCGGCGTGAACGTGCCGATTATTGGCGATTTCCACTATAACGGGCACTTGCTGCTGAAGAAATATCCCGACTGTGCGCGGGCGCTGGCGAAATACCGGATTAATCCCGGCAACGTGAACATCGGTAAAAAGCACGACGATAACTTCCGGACGATGGTGGAAGCAGCGGTCGAGTATGACCGGCCAGTGCGGATTGGCGTGAACTGGGGTTCGCTCGATTCGGTTCTGCTGACCAACATGATGGACGAGAATTCGAAGCTGCCGGAGCCACTGGACGCGATGGAAGTGACGATGCGCGCCATTGTTGAAAGTGCACTGCGCAGCGCAGAAGCGGCCGAACGGCATGGATTGGCCCACAACAAGATCATCCTGAGCGCAAAGGTCAGCAGTGTGCAGGATCTGATTCACGTGTACCAGATGCTGGCCGCTCGCTGTGACTACCCGCTGCATCTCGGGTTGACCGAAGCGGGCCTGGGTTCGAAGGGGATTGTGGCGACCACGGCGGCACTCTCGGTGCTGCTGCAACAAGGGATTGGCGATACGATCCGCGCTTCGCTGACCCCGATGCCGAATGGCGATCGCACTGATGAAGTGGTTGTTTGTCAGCAGGTGCTGCAAGCGCTGAACTTGCGGAGTTTCACGCCACAAGTAGCTGCCTGCCCCGGTTGCGGACGGACCACCAGCACCTTCTTCCAGGAAATGGCCGACCAGATTCAAAATTACCTACGCGACCAAATGCCTATGTGGCGCGAGAAGTATGTGGGCGTAGAAGAGATGAAGGTGGCAGTGATGGGCTGCGTGGTGAACGGGCCCGGTGAATCGAAGCACGCCAACCTGGGAATTTCACTGCCGGGAACGTTTGAAGAGCCGGTGGCGCCTGTGTACGTAGACGGCAAGTTGAAGACCACGCTGCGCGGCGATCACATTGTTGCGGAGTTTCGCGACATGTTGGACGAATACGTAGACCGCACATATCGCATGGCTGAAGTTGTTGCCGAGACGGTGGCCTAGAAGCCGTTCCCTCAGAGCTTCGGGTCAGCGCATGCGCCAGGTGAGGAGGGTTGCTTTTGTGCGGCGATTCGAAATATCAGGGTTGATCGAGAGTTCGATGGTTGAAACCCGTTCGAGACTCAGATCGTAGCGCTCCAACTGATGAGCCGCATTTTGCGGATCGAAGTTCCACTGCTGGCGAACTATCTCGTGCGTCTTCCCACCGTCGGCTGAAGACCAGCCCAGCCGAAACTCCTGGGTGCGTTTCAACTCCAGTTCAACAAAATGGAGCTCAATGACGCGGATGGGGGTGGGTTCGTCGAAGATGACGCGGAGGGTCTGCTCACCCGGATCGAGCGCGCGCCAACCGTTCTTCGAGCCGGAGACAAAGACCGATTCAACCGGGTAAGCCGGGTCTTCGGATGAGACCTCAACGGTCGCTATTTGCTCGAGGTCCAACCACCTTGGGCCCGATTCGGGCGCCGGGGCCGGCGCGCCCACGATTCTCTTCCGCATAGGTCTCATTGTCGCAAGCGCAAGCGGACTCAGCCGGCACTAAGCTCTTAGGGGCAAGCGCTACCTATCGGCTCGTTCCGCTGCTGTACCCATTTAGGCTCTACGGTAGCGGCGGTTTGGGATGCGAGGCGGTGCTGCCTTCGGTCATCCCAAGCACCCACTTGATGGCTTCGAAATACATCGTTTGAATATCCGGGTCGTCCCAGGCTTCTTTGGTGTGGCCGAGCGTGGAGTAGAAGATGCGCCCCTTGCCGTAGGTCTTGGCCCAGGCGACCGCGAAATCGTGGTCGGTGCGGTGGACACGTTCGCCACCCTTCTTATAGTCGAGCTTGCTTTCATCCAAACGGAGCAGCACGTTCACCTTGTCGCGGGACCAATCCTTGTCCTGATAGATCTCATCTTTCTTTACGAACGACTTCGCAAAGTGCTTGGTAGCGGGGAAGGTGGGGTCTTCAAGAATGATGGGCGCGTCAAAGGTGCCCCAGGGATGCTGGTCGAACCAGCCGCCTATCATTTCGCCGTAGTCCGGCCACTTATAAAGGGTATCGAGGGCGGCGTGAATGCCAACAAAGCCTTTGCCTTCGTCTTTGATAGCGGTCATCATGTCGGCTTTTTGAGAATCGTCCAGATCGAGTTCACCGGTGGTGCTGGCGAAGACGATGGCGTCGAAGTAATTAAGGTTCTTCGCGTTCCCCCGGTCCACTTTCTTCTTGGTGATCCACTCGGTATCGGTCCGGATGTAGGTTTCCCACAACCCGCTTTTCTTGCCGAGATTGTAGACCGCTGCCATTGCGTCGGGAACAGAATCGTGTTCGAATCCCTTGGTCTGACCGATGACGAGTACATGCTTCTTGACCGGCGACGTCTGGGCTTGTGCCCTGTGATGCAATCCGACTGCGGCCGCACCAACCAATGCCACGATCACAAGCGCCGACGAAGTTCGCTTAATTTTCACGAATACCTCCGGGGAGAGCTTATCAAATTGCAGAAAGCGTATAAAAAAGTGATTCGGGTGCGACTAATGCTAAGTGTCAGTGCGTCTAAGGTCTAAGGCAACGGATGGTTTTCGCTACCATTGATTTGGCAGCCAGAGGGAACCACGAATCCCGGTACCGCTATGCAGCGCATATCTTCGGGGCACAATCCTCGAGAGCAGCCAGGTTGGGACGATTCCCCCGTAGAATCGGCTGTCATACTTTCCTGCAGATAAATAGCGCAGGCTACAGATTTTAGATCGAATAAAGAAAGGCATTTGTCATGCAAACCTCCGAAGTGATGCGTGCGTGGGGCAAAATCCTAAAAGGGGAACAGCCGTCGCTTTCGATCGAAATTACGCGCGAATGCCCTCTGAAATGTCCGGGCTGTTATGCGTACGAGGACAATCATCTGGGCGGTGGCGCGACCTTGCGCAGCCTGAGCGATCGAAAGGGACAGAGCCTGATCGACGGCGTGCTTGCTTTGGTGGATCGTGTGCGGCCTTTGCACCTGTCTATCGTGGGAGGCGATCCTCTGGTGAGGTATCGCGAACTGGAAGCGATGGTGCCGCAAATTCTGGAGCGCGGCATTCATGTGCAGATCGTGACCAGCGCTTTCCGCCCTCTGGCGGCCGCTTGGGCGGAACTGCCAAATCTTCAGGTAGTGGTGTCAATCGATGGGCTGCAACCTGAACACGACATCCGGCGAGCTCCCGCAACGTACGACCGAATCATCAAGAATATTGCGGGCCAACACATCACCATTCACTGTACGATTACCGGGCAGATGATGAAGCGGCCGGGCTATTTACGGGAATTCCTCGAGTTCTGGACACCACGCCCTGAGGTCCGCAAAGTATGGTTCAGCTTGTTCACCCCGCAAATTGGAGATCAGTTGCCTGAGATGCTTCAACCGGAGGAGCGCAAGCGTGCGATCGCGGAGATGATGGTACTAAGGAAGCAGTTTCAGAAGCTGGACATGCCGGAACCGATGATTCGGCAGTTCGCCACGCCACCTGAAAACCCGCGTGAGTGCGTCTTCGCACTTACAACACAGACGGTGTCAGCGGATCTGAAAACCAAAGTTGTCCCCTGTCAGTTCGGAGGTAACCCGGACTGTAGCGCGTGCGGATGTGCAGCCTCAATGGGCTTGGCGGCGGTGGCGGCGCACAAATTGGGCGGTCTCATTTCCTTGGAAATGATTTTCAAGGCGTCGATCAAGGTCGGGCGTGCCCGGAGACGGCATTCCGCGCCAGTTCCGACCGTAGAAGAACAATTGAAGGTTCTTTCCCGGTAGCAACGACCGGCTAAGGGATGCGCGAGCTCGGAGCGCCACTAGTGCTTTTGCTGGTAGCGGCTATTCGAACTGACCCAACCTTTTGCGGGGTCCATTGCCAGAATGCCCGGTGCGGTGGTCTAATAGAGGAGAAGCGTCGATACGAAGCAGTGGGCGAAAGCCCACTTTTTTATTGGCCCACTACTGGCCGTGGATCGTCAGGAGTTTCTTGGGAACGGCGCTGCCGCGGAATGGTTTTGCCAAATGAAGGATGAAGGGCTGATCGCGAAACTCACAAAACTTTGTGAAGAGGCGACCGCCACGAGCAATGTCGAACTGGTCGAGGTCGAATTGCGCGGGAGCGGTAAAGCCAGGCTTTTGCGAGTCTATATTGACAAGCCCGGGGGCGTCACTCACGGAGATTGCGAGAGTGTATCGGAACGGCTGGACGCGTTGCTGGATGAAGCGGATGCGATTCCGGACGATTCATACACCCTGGAGGTCAGCTCGCCAGGCGTGGAGCGAAAACTGACAAAGCCCCGAGACTTTGAGCGAGTGGTGGGGAAAAAGGTTCGTGTTTCTTTGCGGGAGCCGATAGAAACCCGCAAGTCGCTCGAAGGAACGCTGGCTGCTTTCGCCGATGACACGCTGTCGGTGGAAACAGCCCCCGGGACAGTGCTCAGGGTTCCGCTGCGGCAGATCCAAAAAGCCAATCTGAAATTCGATTGGTGAGGCGGCGCAGGCGGCGAACGCGCAACAATCCGGGTACTCGGTCGTCAATCTAAGAGTTGGTTTGAAAAGAGGTTTGAAGTGGCTTCGATTTATCAGTCCATCGAAATATTGAGCAAGGAAAAGGGTATCGATCCGCAAATTGTTCTGGATGCGGTAAAGGATGCGATGCTTGCGGCGGCGCGGAAGCAATACCGCACACAGGAAAACCTTGTCGCTGATCTGGATGAGAAGACGGGCGACATTCAGATTTTCAGTATCCGCAAAGTGGTGGAAGCAGTTACCGATCCGGTGAAGGAGATCACGCTTGCGGCGGCACTGAAGCTCGATCCGCAGGCCGAGATGGGCAGCGATGTTCGCGAAACGAAGAAGAAGGAAGACCTGGGCCGCATTTCAGCCCAAACCGCGAAGCAGGTGATTTTGCAGAAGGTGCGCGAGGCTGAACGCGACAGTGTTTACTCGGAATTCCAGGGGCGTCAGGGCGAACTGGTGAACTGCATTGTGAAGCGCCTGGAAGGCCAGGACTATGTGGTGGACATGGGCAAAACAGAAGCCCGCCTGCCGAAGAAGGAACAGTCGCGGATTGAAGGCTTCAGTGTGGGTGACCGGGTACGTTGCGTGATCAAAGGCGTGGAGCGTGGCGGCAAGAATGCGGGCGTGCTGGTTTCGCGCGCAGCGCCGGAACTGGTGATGCGCCTGTTTGAACAGGAAGTGCCGGAGATTTACGACAACACAGTGCTGATTAAGGCCTGCGCGCGCGAAGCGGGCGAGAGGACGAAGATCGCCGTGGCCAGCCGTGACCGCGATGTGGACAGCGTGGGCGCATGCGTCGGCATGAAGGGAATGCGTGTGCAGTCGATCATCCGTGAACTGCGCGGCGAGAAGATCGACATCATCGAATTTTCGGACGATGCCGTGCAGTATGCGACGAAGGCGCTGAGTCCGGCAAAGATCTCGCGCGTTTCGATTCTCAACAGCACAGACCGTCACATGGAAGTGGTGGTGGACGATCTGCAACTGTCATTGGCAATTGGCAAGCGCGGGCAAAACGTGCGGCTTGCGGCCAAGCTGATTGGCTGGAAGATCGATATTAAGAGCGAAGAAGAGAAGCGACGCGAGGTGGATGCCAATGCACAGGATCTGCTGATTTCCGGTGCGCCGGTTTCAGTGTTGATCGATCATGGCCTAGGTGAAGATATCGTGGAGCGGCTTGTGGCGGCCGATATCGGGACCGTGGAGCGGTTGGGTTCGATGACACCGGAAGAGCTGGAAGCGATTCCTGAAATCGACGAAGGCATTGTGGGTCAGATTCAGACGGCAGTGATGTCGTACTACGGGCAGTACGACGAGCAGGAGGTTCCGGCGGATGTGGAGTTCCAGGCCGAAGGTGAAGCGCAAGTTGCGGGCGAGCCACAGCCGGAAGCAACTTCTGAGACCGCACCGGTTGGAGTTTTGGAACATGATTTGGCGAGGCATGAGGCAGCGCCATTGGTAGCAACAGCGGAAGGCGAGACTTTGGATTTGGGTCGAGTGGAAGGATTGTCGGCGGCGCCATCAAGCCTGTCACAACAGCTTAATCCTGAGGAAATCGCCGAAAATCAGGAATCTGGTACGATGAAAGGCGCTGAGTAGGCTGCTACAAGGCCCGTTCGGGGCGGCTCGCGACCCTATAACTGGAACAGTTCCGGGACAGTTATGCGAGGTTGCCTCCGCAAAACGGGCGGGTGTTAGAAGTGCCACCGCGTCAGGAGTTTAACAGCAGTCTCCTCTATGAAGAAAATTCGGATTAACGAGCTGGCGCGTGAGCTAGAAGTAAAGCCAGGCGTCATCCTCGACCTCCTCCCCGAGTTGGGTGTGCAGGAGAAGAAGACTCATTCGAGCTCCGTCGATGAGGATGTCGCCATCGCACTGCGTCACCGGCTGCACACTACGGGTGTGCCTGAAGGCGGACGTGCGGATGCGAGCGACCACGCGATGTATGAGGAAAATGCGCGACAGCGCGCGGAATCCCGCGATACTTCAGTTGCGTTGGCTGAGCTTCCCGAAGATGAGGAAGACTACCCCGGCCCCTCCCATTCACAGCACGACAACCACTCAGTTGCCGACAGGCCTCATGAGGCTGCACGCCGGCCCACAGAAAAGACTCACGACATTCCAGTTTTAGACGCACCGATTTCCGAAGTCGCGGCCCGGACACCAACGCCTTCGGTTACCGAGCCATCCAGGCCCGGAGCCGAAACGGCAAGACTCGCAACAGCGCCGACCGTCAAGCACCAGGTGACGGTTGCACCTGCTCGGCCATCCCTCCCAGTTGCTCCGGCGCCGCCCGCCGCACCTCCCTCGATGCCGGTGGTTCCTTCATCGGGAGCTGCGTCGGTCGAGACACCGATCGAGACAGAGCGTCCGAAGCCATCGTTCCAACCGCTTCGTCCGCCGCTCGGTATGGGCGGGGCAGTGCAGCCACCTTTAGCCTCTCCTTCGTCACCGGCAATGCCAGGTCCAGCCAACCGCAACATGGGAATTCCTGCGCGGCCGGCTCCGCCGCTGCGGCCAGGACAAACTCCCAGCGGCCCGCGGCAACCAATGTCCGAGGGTTCGAGGGTAGCCGTTCCACAGGCTCCGGCGAGGCCGTCCGGATTATCGTCGCCCGCGAGCCCGGCAGTCCCTGCTCATCCTGGACCGACTTCAGCGCCATCGACGCCGCCACCTGCGGCGATCATCACTGGAGCTCCTACAGCGCCATCTACTCCGTCTGCTCACTCGGCTCCTGGGACGCCGACCACGCCGCCAGCGGCAGTGGTTTTGCCAAGCCGGCCGGGTGTTCCTTCCGCACCGCCTTCTTCGTCTGCGCCTGGGACACCCATGCCGCCACGGCCTGCTCCCGCGCGACCTCCTGCCCAACCGAATCTGCAGCCCGGAGCGCCGATCGCGCCACGGCGTCCGCTAGGGGGACAACCGCCTGCGCGCCCGGTGGTCCCACCGCGGGCAGACCTGCAAGCCCGAATCTTTAGTCAGATGCAGCAACCGCGGCCTCAGGCTCCCGGTGCGCCGCGACCCGCGCCTGCTCAACGTCCCTCTGCCCCGACACCTGGCCAACCGATTTTCCCGCGCGGCCCGGTACGTCCCGGCGGCCCGCAAATGCGGGGCCCCGGTCTGCCCGGACAGCCATCGACGGGCGGTCCCATGGTGCGGCGTGGCCCAAGCATAGGGCGGCCGATGCACCCGACATCGCCGCAACGCCCAGAACTTCCAACGCCGATGCTGACGACCGAACAGCAGCGGCGGCATCAGGCAAAGCCCGGTGGAAACCGGGGTCCGAGAAGCCGCGAGGACCGCGAGGAAGGAAATCTCCGCGAGCGGGGCGGCAAGCGCCAGATGATTGCCGAGCCACCGCCTATTGACCGTGAAATCACGGTGGCGGAAGGCGTGACGGTCAAGGAGCTTTCTGAGAAGCTCGGCGTGAAGGCCAACCTGGTTGTCAAGAAGCTATTCGATAAAAAGATTTTCGCGACGATCAACCAGACCCTAGATGTGAAGCTGGCTGAGGAAGTGGCGCGCGAATTTGGCGCATCGACGAATCAGGTCAGTTACGAACAGGAGTCCACGCAAGATATCGATCAGGCGGAAGATTTGAAGGACATGGTCCGCCGTGCGCCGGTTGTGACGGTGATGGGCCACGTCGATCATGGCAAAACCTCGTTGCTCGACTCTATCCGCGAAACGCGGGTGGCTCTCCGCGAAGCGGGTGGCATTACGCAGGCGATTGGCGCTTATACCGTGGAAAAGAACGGGAAGCGGATCGTATTTATCGACACACCGGGTCATAAAGCGTTTACCCGGATGCGCTCGCGCGGCGCGAAAGTTACTGACATCGTGGTGTTGGTGGTGGCGGCTGACGACGGCGTGATGCCGCAGACGCTCGAGGCCATTGACCATGCGAAAGCGGGCAATACTCCGATCATTGTCGCCATCAACAAGGTGGATAAGCCCGACGCGCAGATTGACCGCATCAAGCAGCAGCTCAGCGACCGCGGGTTACTAGCTGAGGATTGGGGCGGCGATGTGGTGATGGTTCCCGTGTCAGCGAAGACGGGCCAGAACCTAGGACTACTGCTCGAAATGATTCTGCTGGTCGCCGAACTGCTGGACCTCAAGGCAAATCCGGCGCGCCCGGCGCTAGCAACCGTGCTCGAAGCACAACTCGACAAGGGCCGCGGGCCGGTGGCAACACTGCTGGTCCGGAACGGTACACTCCGTACCGGCGACCAGTTTATTGTCGGTTCCAGCTTTAGCAAGGTTCGCGCGATGTTCGACGATCGCGGTAACTCCATCCGCGAAGCCGAGCCGGCGATGCCTGTAGAAGTGGTTGGATTCGAAGAACTGCCTGGCGTGGGTGACACGTTCCAGGTTGTTACGGATTCGGTGAAGGCCAAGCAGGTGGTGAGCCACCGCGGCAATAAGGAACGGGAAGCGCAGATGGCGAAGGGTGCGCGTACGGCCACGCTCACATCTCTGAATCAACAATTCAAAGAAGGCGATCTTAAGGATCTCAACGTCATCATCAAGGCCGATGTTGGCGGTATGGCCGAGGTTGTTTCGGAATCGCTACAGCAGCTGAGTACCGACAAAGTGCGTGTCCGCGTGCTTCGAGCCGGCGTAGGCGCGATTACCGAGGACGACGTGCTGCTTGCCTCAGCCTCCGAAGCGCTGATTGTCGGCTTCAATGTGAAGACCGAGCGCAATGCGGTTTCAATTGCCGAGCAGCAGAAGGTAGACATCCGGACGCATAGCATCATCTACGAGTTGATTGATGAGGTGAAGCTGGCCATGACCGGGCTATTGGACCCGGTTTACAAGGAAACGGTCCTTGGGCATGCGGAAGTCAAGCAGACGTTCAAGATCAGCAAGATTGGCACAGTGGCAGGTTGCTATGTGACCGACGGCGTTATCAGACGCGACAGTCAGATCCGCGTTATGCGCGGCGGCGAATTGATTCATACCGGCAAGATCGACGCCCTGAAACGCTTCAAGAACGATGCGAGCGAAGTCAAAAATGGCGTGGAATGCGGTATTTCGCTGGCCAACTTCAATAACATCGAGGACGGCGACGTCCTGGAAGCCTTCGCCATGGAACGGGTTCTGCCCAGCCTCCAGGCACAATAAGGCGCCCGGCGTCCCACATGGGCGTCGGGCGCAACGCTAACTTCAGATCGTTAAGTCGCCGCGAAGTCAAGCGACGCCCATCGCTACCGCTTACAAGCTCTAGAAACCGCTGGCCGCCTTTCGTCTCGACATCCTGTACCCTTCTCGATATGTTGTAGGCGGAAGGGCCTCGCGTGTGTTGAGGCCGCTTAAGACCTTTATCACGCTAATCCAATGGTCCAGTGGCGCAATAACAACGCGGCGACTCCAAGCCCGGACGACTCAAGGCGTGACCCCAACCATTGGTTTTTTCAGACAACGTTCTGGTTGTGCTGGCTCGGCATCGGTCTCTTCTTCACACTGGTCTACGGGAAGCTGACGACAAAGGATTTCATCGCCATGCTCGTTCTGGGCATTGGCTTCCTGCTGCTTTCGGAACTGATGGGCCGCTACATGACGCGTCGCAGCTGGGATACCTTTCGTAGCCAGGCGCCACGAACATTGGCGATGTCGGTGATTGCATCACTCGCGTTGCAGGTGATGGTCGATCCGGTCCTTGTGATTGGTTTCCATATTGGCAAATGGTCTGAGGTTTTTTCGACCAAGGCCATCCTTGGTTCCACGATGCACGGCACCTTGGTGTTGTGGTGCTGGGGATCGATTTATAGCGGCATCACGCTGCGGCGGCGATATCAGCGCAGCGAGATGGCGCGTCTGCAACTGGAGGCTGCGGTACAGGCGGCCGAGTTGCGCGCCTTAAAGAGTCAAGTAAATCCGCACTTTCTTTTCAATTGCCTGAACAACCTGCGCTCTCTGGTGGCGGAAGATCCGGAGCGCGCCCGCGAGATGATGCTGCGGCTTTCCGAATTGCTGCGCTATGCGCTGGAGGTGAGCCGGCATGAGCGCGTCGCGTTGGAGCAGGAGCTTTCCGTCGTAGAAGCGTATCTTGAGCTGGAGTCGCTGCAGTTTGAAGACCGGCTGCACTGGCAATTTAACGTCACGCCGGAGGCAAGCAGGGCACAGCTTCCGCCGATGGTGGTGCAACAGTTGGTCGAGAATGCGATCAAGCATGGCATCTCAAAGCGGCCGCACGGGGGCGAGATTCTAGTGCGCGGCTCAGTGAACGACGGAGCCCTGTTAATTGATGTGGAGAACTCAGGACAACTGCCGGCCTCACCCGGATCGGGCTTTGGATTAGAGAATGCCCGGCAGCGATTGCGGCTGCTGAGCGGCGAATTGGCGCGCCTCACACTGAGTAACCGGGATTCGGATCACGTGGCCGCCACAGCCAGCATTCCGTTGTCGTAGCCTAGGTGCGTTCTGTTTTTGCGGCTCAGCGTGAGTTCCACAAAAAATTAGTATGAAGGTGCGGACACTAATCGTCGAAGACTCACGGCTGGCGCGCATGGAGATGCGCCGGCTGCTGGATGGCCACCCGGACGTCGAAGTCGTGGGTGAAGCGGGAAATGCGGATGAAGCGGAGATACTGATCCCGGAGAGTCAGCCCGATCTGCTGCTGCTTGATATTCAGTTGCCAGGCCGCAATGGCTTTGAACTACTGGAGTCTCTGGATTCGGTACCGCTGGTGATCTTCACCACTGCCTACAGTGAATTCGCAGTGCAGGCTTTCGAGCAGAATGCGCTGGACTATCTGGTGAAGCCGGTAGAGGCCGACCGGCTTGCGAAGGCGCTTCAGAAGGCGTCGAACCTGATCGGGCAACAAGAATCGCGCGAGACGATAAGTGAGGAGGGCGCGATCACTGGGCGGTCGTTGCTGAAAGTGACGGACCGCGTGTTTGTCAAAGACGGCGAGCATTGCTGGTTTGTGCCGCTGTCGGAAGTACGGTTGCTCGAAGTGGAAGGCAATTACACACGGCTGTTTTTTGGCAGTCACCAGCCTTTGATTCCAAAGACGCTGAACTACCTGGAAAGCCGCCTGGACCCGCAGGTCTTTTTTCGCGCCAGCCGCCAGCACTTGGTGAATTTGAATTGGGTCAAGGATGTGGAGAGTTGGTTTTCCGGGAGCCTACGGCTGACGTTACGGAGTGGCCAGCAGGTGGAAGTGTCGCGGCGGCAAGCGCAGCGCTTCCGGGATCTTATGAGTTTCTGAGTTCAATGCACCGCTGCGGCAACTATCCAGCCTAAGCCCAAGGCGATGCCGGCCAGCACAATCGAAGCGGGAATACTTTTTTCATCGAGAGCTTGCTTCCATAGGTTTCCAGGCAGCGAGCGAACCAGTATGACGAGTCCAATTCCGTAGACCAGAATTCCGAGGGCGACAAACGCCAAGGCGTTGGCAAATGTTGACACGTCCTTCCCTTCTGATAGCCAGATCAAGCACAGGATACCGCCGAAAACGACAAGCGTCTTGCTTTGCAACCAATTTGGGCGAACACAAGACGAACGAGTAATCAGTTAACCATTCTTTCATCGTCGTGTAACTTACATCAAATAGCCTCACAAGGCGTGCCTTTAATCAGATTGAAGTCACAGCCCTTTGAAGGAAACGAATAGTGCACCTTTTTGGTGAATCGATAACTCTTGTTTCAGCGATCTTCCTGGTTCTGGCGCTACTTCTGGCACTAGGTTTCGAATTCGTGAACGGCTTTCACGATACGGCGAATGCGGTGGCCACTGTGATCTACACGCATTCCCTGCCACCAAACATTGCCGTTGCCTTATCCGGCTGCCTGAACTTGCTCGGCGTCTTGTTGTCGAGTGGCGCCGTCGCTTATAGCATTGTCTCGCTGCTTCCTGTCGAGCTCGTTTTGAACGTTGGCTCGGGCGCCGGATTCGCAATGGTGTTTGCACTCCTGCTCGCCGCAATCATCTGGAACCTGGGGACGTGGTGGTTGGGACTGCCGGCTTCCAGTTCTCACACCCTGGTGGGCTCGATTATGGGCGTGGGCTTGGCGAATTCGCTTGTGACACCGGGCCATGTGTTCGGCGAAGGCGTGAACTGGTCCAAAGCGTCGGAAGTCTTCCAGGGGCTGCTGATCAGCCCGCTCATTGGCTTTTTTGCAGCTGGTGCTCTGTTGCTGCTCTTCAAGCTCGTCATTCGTATCCCAGCGCTGTACCAAGCCCCGGACCCGGTCAAGGGTCCGCCTTTGTGGATTCGTCTGCTGCTCATCTGCACCTGCTCCGGTGTCAGTTTTTTTCACGGGTCAAATGACGGCCAGAAAGGCATGGGGTTGATCGTGCTGATCCTGGTGGGGATCATGCCGGCGGCCTTCGCGTTGAACCCCAGTGCCGGACCACAAGATCTAAGCGCCATCGTCGAACAAGCAAAGACGATCCAGCCGTTTCTGGATACGAAAGCGCCCCTCATGCAAGTGTCGGGCGAGGATGCAATCGATGAACTGTCGAATTACATGAAGCCTGCTGCAACCGTGCCGAGCGACCGGCTATGGGATGCGCTAGCCGGGAAGAACAAGGAGATCGCCGGCGAGCTAGCGGGTAAGAATTCCTTTCATGATCTGACGCCCGACCAACGCCGCAATGTGCGACGCGATCTATACCTGGAGAGCGAGACCCTTGGCAAACTTGTCAAGAAGAAGGAGATTACCGACCCTGCGGATCTGGCGGCGATTAAGAAATTGACGACCAGCTTCAACGCGGAAACAAAGTATATCCCGACGTGGGTGAAGGTGGCGGTGGCTCTCGCCTTGGGCCTTGGAACCATGATCGGCTGGAAGCGCATCGTTGTGACGGTTGGTGAAAAGATCGGCAAGGAGCACCTGACCTACGCACAGGGCGCATCTGCCGAAATAGTAGCGATGGCGTGCATCGGTGTTGCTGATAATTACGGCGTCCCGGTCAGCACAACGCACGTTCTGTCCTCAGGTGTTGCCGGGACGATGGCGGCGAACCGCTCGGGTCTCCAAATGGGTACTTTGCGAAATCTGCTGTTGGCCTGGGTTCTGACGCTGCCGGTATGCGTGGTGCTGGGCGCGGCATTGTTCTCCGGTTCGTTCTACATCCTGCTCCACGTCTTTGGCGTGAAATAAGACTCGGGCCAGACCCGACCTGCCATGGGCTTGCGACGATCCGGGCTTGCGATAATCGGGGCGTGATGGGTCCTGTTATCGGCGTCCTCACGCTCGAAATCCGCGTTGAGGAGGCGCATTCGCTTAAGGAGAAGCGCCATGTGGTGAAGAGCCTGAAGGATCGCCTACGAGAGCGCTTCAATGTTTCTGTCGCCGAGATTGCCCATCTGGATTCCTGGCAACATTCGGTAGTCGCCGCAGTGACGGTCTCAAACGATCGCGTTTATGCCGAGCAGGTGCTGCAGCATGTCGAAAACGACGCGGCCAACGTGCTGGGCGGAGCACTGGTGGCATCGGGCGTCGAGTGGCTTTGAGACGATTAACGCAGTTGAATGGGGCTGCAGTTATCGCACATATTGACGTGCTTTTCCGGGTGGCTCGACACGTACCAGCAGGGAGAAGCGCTGGGGTGGGGGAATAAGGCGTTCACGCAGGTGACAGGCAGAGGATCATCGAAGAGAAAAGAAGTTGAACCGTTCTTCTGCTTGACCTCATAAACCTTTCGCACGGGAAAACTCCCATACCGTTGGCCGGTGACAGGATGGACCAGCCAAATAACGGTATCGAGGGCGAGCAAGACAGCGACGGTCGCGCCCAGGATTGCCAGAATGCGAAGGGCCAGTCTCAAATGTGAATCCGAATGCGTTCGGCCAGATGCTGGCGCCGCAGTTCGAGGAAGACATTGGCGGCCTTGGATCGATCACCATGAGCTTCGTGGGCCGACTTGCCTGAGGCCGTTGAATTTGCCGGTTGCATTGCCACAGAGAGATTGTAGCGCGGGATCATGGTTCGTGGGCCGCTCAAGGCCGGCAGCAAATTCGACCTAGAACTGATAGCACTTGAGGATTTGGCCCGGACATCCGTATTCTGAAAGAAGGAGGCCTGAGGTGGATTCACATCGTGCACAACGGGTTTCGGAGGCACTTCGAGAGGAATTGGGCGAGATGATCTCGTACGAACTTTCCGATCCGAGGATTGGGGAGGCCGTAGTCACTGAAGTGCTGGTCAGTCCAGATATGCGGCATGCTCAGGTGCGTTTGCACATGAGCGAGCAAAAAAAGGCGCAAGCCGATACGATTCGGGCTCTCGACGGGGCGCGCCACTTTCTGCGCCACCAACTGGCGGAGCGATTGAACTTGTTTCGCGTGCCCGAACTTCATTTCGAAGCCGACATTTCACCTGGCGCCGCAGATCGCCTTGAACAGTTGCTCAAACGAGTCAGGCGCGGGCGGCCTAAAGATGTCACGGCGGGCGGCTAGCCTGTGCGCTTTATGTGATACGCGCACAACGGGCTTTTCGGCGGTACCGCTAGTGGCGCAGCATCAGGCTAAAATCGCCTGCCCGGGCATCGAGCACAACAGTACTTCCCGGCGGAATATGCCCTTGCGAGAACAGGGCGGCGACGGGCTGCATGAAGTGACGCTGGATGGTCCGCTTCAACTCACGGGCGCCAAATTCCAGGCTCGTTCCCTGCTCGAGGAGTAATCGACGGGCCGGCGTGGTGCATTGAATGCGGAAGGCCCGCAGTCCCAGACGCTCAAAGACAAGGCTTCCGAAGGCCGAGAAGATGTGATCGAGAATTTGCTCATAGGCAGCCGCGCTAAGAGGCCGATAGGTGATCACTGAATCGATGCGGTTCACAAACTCCGGCGAGAACTTTCGCTTAACGGCGGCCAGGCCCACCGCCTGTAGCCTTTCCGGGTCGTCAATGCCGGCAGGAACCATCGCCTCGAAGCCGAAGTCTGGCTTGGTGGCGCGCTGGATGGCTTTCGCTCCCAAATTGCTGGTGAGAAAGATGAGGGTTTTCTCGAAGTTAACTGTCGTGTTGTCACCTAAACGCAGCGTGGCTTTGTCGAGGATGCCGAGCAGCATTCTGGTGAGAGACGGCGCCGCTTTCTCTATTTCGTCAAACAACACCAGTGAGATGTTGGAGTGTTCGGTGGTGATGGCGGTGAGCTTGGCCTGGTTCAGCATCGGCTGAGTTTCCCGATGGCCCAAGTAGCCCGGTGGTGCACCAATGAGCTTCGCCACCTCGTGCTCCATTTGGAACTCGCCGCAATCTACCTTTAGCAAGTTCTTCGAGTTTCCGTGCAGCACCTCAGCCAGAGCTTCCACTGTGCGAGTCTTACCGGTGCCCGTAGGTCCCAACAAGAGGAAGACTCCAATCGGACGTCCGTCCGGAGACAGGTTAGCCCTATGCATCTGGATGTAGGGAACGACTTTGGTGATTGCGTCGTCTTGTCCGACCAGTAGCTGAGAGAGACGCGAGGTGAGGCCGTCTTCTTCGTCTCGGGCTACAGGCCGCTTCTGGCGCGGATATAGCGTGTTGGTCTTCATGCGGGCGATGAATCCCCCTCTCTACCGGAGTCTAGGATCGGACTTCGGCCGAAGAGTTTTCCATGCATCGTCCCCGAGCCAGAACGGACGATAACTGCCTGACACGCCGAGACTTGCGGGAGAAACATTTCTTTTCGAACTTCTGTGATCGGGCCAACCCGCGTCCCAGTGGATCCGCTTCGCTTACTTCTGTGAGGCGGCTTCGGTTTTCTGGCGGACCTTCTCCAATTCCTTCCCGACCTCGGCATTCATAGGAAAAATGGTGAAGTCGGCATAGGCCCGGCGTGCGGGCTGCGCCCCTATTTCCTTGAGTGCCGCATTCAGTTCCAATAGCTGGCCGCGGCCGAGCGAGAGGCTATGCTCGTCCGGTTGATAGGCGGATCCGATTGGGTACTCGGCGTAGGGCTGGCGGCTTTGCTCGATGTGACAGCCGAGGAAATGAGTGATAATTTTGCCCTGAGTGAAATCGACCAACCGCTGGATGCTTTGCACATAGGTGGGCCAATCGGCAATGTAGAGCCGCCCCGGGTAAAAGGTATCGCCGCTTAAGACGATGCCGGTCTGCCGGTCGTAGTAGGCGACAGCGGCCTTCTGATGGCCTGGTACTGGCAGGACATCGATGATCCGATTACCGAGGTCGATCTGGCCGATTCCATCCGGCCACGAGGCGATGTGAAAGGCCTCGCGCACAGCCTCTTCTTTACCTTCGATGAGCTGCGTGTCGGGCCGGTCACGAAATTGCGAGTCGCCGGCAATGTGGTCGCCATGGCCATGCGAATGAGCAACAACTAACGAGATCCTGGCAATCTTGTGGCTCGCTTGGTAGCGTCCGATGACGTCTTCGACGATCTGCCGCGTTTTTGCCCTCCCAGCTCCGGTATCGATCAGAAGGGCTCGCGTTTGTCCAAAGATTAAATAGAGGAAAGGCTTTTCGTAATTGGTGCAGCCGGATTCGCGGAGAATAAAGAACGTGGGGTTGTATTGGTGGATCTGCCATTCGGGAACAGTCATGCAGTTAGGACCACCGGTTTGCCACGTCAGCGGCAATGAGCCTGCTTCCACCGGACCGCCGTCGGGCTGCGGGATTTGTGCAGCGAGTGACAACACCAGAGCCGCAATCAGAAAAAGCCGGGCGCAATAAGAGGGTAGACTTGGCAGGCTCATTCGAAGATAAGCGTTCCTTTCCGGAGGGGGACCTTAACAGAATAAGGCAGAGACGCTAGAACCACTGACAATCGTGGTGGACAGACTCGGAAACTGGAGGGGAAAAATCGCAGCAGCTCAGGTTCGCTCCTTATACGGCCTTGTGGCTGCTTGGGTCCATATTCACTGAGACCGCGGTGTGGGATTGAGGGGGGACAAGTCGATGCCATCCATCGCATAACGGGCATACAGGAAGTCATGGATGGAAACTACGCGATCGCCATCGAAATCCAGAGCAACAAAATAGGCAAGCGCTTCGAGAGAAACCTCGCGGTCGTATACGAGCATCGCGGGCCGGCCATCGACAACGCCCGCCGCGTAAGCCCACCGTTTGGCGGCTGCATAGGCAGCGTAGTATTCCCTGACCTCGCTCTTTCCTTGCTTGCGTAGTTTCGCGACGAGGTCGAGTTTGACGTCGTCAGCCAGCATCGCGCGGACGGTGTCGAAGTCTCCGATCTTGAACCCCTCTACATACGTGATCAATCGGACGCGCATTCCTTCCGACAGCATTGGCAGTGAGACCTCGGCGGGTTCCTTGGCAAACTCACGCAAACGGAAACGCCCCCGCTGGAGCGCGGATTTCGCAGCGGCCTCGCTCGCACCGGTAATCGACGCAACCTCCTCCAGTGAGTGGCCAAGCACATCCTTCAGGATGACCGCGCTCCGCTGGAGCGCCGGAAGCCGCATGAAAGTGCGCAGACTCATCGTGGCGGCCTCGTAGTCCTGGTCGGGGGAATCCGGGGCGGCAATCATGTCGAGGGCCTCGTCATGCTGCATCATCGGACCGCGCGCGCGGCGACGGAGAAAATCAAGCGCGGTGTTGTGGGCGATACGGAACAGCCAGCCTTCCGGTTTGTCGATGACACCGACATTGGGCAGGGCGGCAAGGGCTTTAATCACTGCGTCCTGGACAATATCCTCGCCATCGACAGCAGAGCCGGTCATGCGGGCGCAGTATCGATGAAGCTTTGGACGAAGCTCACCCACCAAACCTTCGAACTGATCACGCGGATCATCAGTCATTGACTATCGCGTCCCAGGAATAGCAGTGCTCTTGGGATCATATGTTACGTCGAGTGGCAGGATGTCGCTTTCGCTGCGAAAGCCGTAGGCGACGCCGTACATATAACGCGGATCGCCGAGCAGCTCGGTGACTTGTTCTCCAACCTGCGATGGGCGCAGGATTGAGCCATAACGTTGCATGACATACTTCTCGATGCTGACACCCTCGATCTCCGCGCAGGCGGACGCTACCTGATGGCCGAGCGTGGTACCGGGAATCAGCTGCATTGGCACGAGCACCTGAAAATGGATACCGAGGTCACGCACGCGCGATACCGCGTTTGCACTGTGAGCCATGAACCACAGCATCCGTTTGGCGCGTATATAGCCTCCAGAGAGGCTCAAGTTTTCGGGCGCGATGAATGGCACCGCCAGCACCATTGCTGCCCCGCTGGACATGACCAGAACACGGCCACCTCGCTTCATCGGAGTGTGCAGTGCGGCCTGAATGCCGACCAGCCCTGCCTTTACATCGGTGTTCAAGACGGTCGAGAACTCGTCCCAGTTCTGCTGGTCGATCGGCTTTATCGGCAGC
>Ga0206891_10126_pt1 | contig 24290 bp, 6 predicted proteins | sample Alteio_BWOrgHeat_55_FD_153246 | JGI IMG/M metagenome (GOLD analysis project Ga0206891, IMG submission 153246) | Enriched cells from forest soil in Barre Woods Harvard Forest LTER site, Petersham, Massachusetts, United States - Alteio_BWOrgHeat_Nextera7 ...
CGTTCGTACCCATCCCGAAGTTCAGTGTCGATGCACCTCCCAGAGTCAAACTGTTGCTCACCGTAAGAGTGCTACTGCCCAATGTAAGCAATGGATTCGGGCCGAGCACATTCGTATCGGTAACTGTCGCTTGCGTAGTGAAAAAAGTCAGGACATTGTTGGTCGGGGACACGGTCAATCCACCCAACGTTACCGGATGACTGTTCACGACGCTGTTTGTCACCGTGACCTCGGCGTTGTAGAGGGTCAATGTGTTCGTGCTGGTGGGTGCGGTCAGTTGTGAATCGACAATTCGCACGCCTTGGGCGTTGTAGATGCAGAAGGTGTTGGCCGGAGATGAGAGATTCACATCGACCAGCGTGATATTGGAGACCAGCATCTCCTGTCGGCCCCAGATGATCCCGCCGATATTTCCATCCGTTGTCGCGACGGCCGTCACATTGCTGATGAGAATGTTTTGCCAAATGGGGGTCAGGTTCACAACCGGCTGGGCTGCGTTCGCGGCGGCGGTACCCGGGGTGATGTTGTCGGGGGTTCCCACCGTGTCATAGAAGCTGTAGATGGCGATTGGGATGCCGACATTGGTCATCGTGATGTCGCGATAAACAAGATTCTGCACCAGACCACCCAGGTCCCGGTCCGATTTCATGCGAATACCGTAGTCTGTGCCGGTGAACGTGCAGTTGCTCACTGTCAAATCATGCACCCCACCCTGGATGTTGCTGCCGATCGACACGCCATGGCCGGCGCCAAAGGTGCAATTGGAGACGGTGATGTCCGCCGCCGGCCCTCCGCTGCCGCCAATCTCGATGTTATCGTCGCCGTCGCTAATGAAACAATTCTGGACAAGCACGTTGGTGGACGCCAGGTCCATGCCGTCCGTATTCGGCGACGAACCAGAGGTGTTGATGGTGATGTTTTGGATCGTGATGCTCACGTTGTTGCCCTTCAACATCAGATGGAATGCTGGCGGATTCTGCAGTGTCACGCCCTGGATGAGAATCCTCGCGGTACCACCGTCAAAATGAATGAAATCCGGGCGGTGCGCGGTGTCCAGGTTTGGCCACCAGTTCCCGGAGCCGAATCCGGCATTACCATCGATCGTTCCCGCCCCACTGATCTCAACGTCGTGAAGGCCAGAACCAGAAATAAACGGAGGCAAGAGGGCCGGCCAACTGGCGCGCGGGAGCATCTTTAGCGTCGCGCCCGCGTTCACCTGCAGATTCACATTATTGGAAAGACCGATAGGACCGCTAAGGTAATTGCTCAGGTTGCCGCTCACGGCCACGATCACAACACCGCCGCCGGCTGCCGCCGCGGCGTTGATGGTATTCTGAATGGAGGTGGCATTATTGGTAACACCGTCACCGAGCGCGCCAAAGTCCGTGATGTTGAATTGGTTGGTCGGAATCACTGGCAACGGTGGCGGCATTTTTGGCGTCACGGTAAGCGCAACAACATCGCTGTTCGTCGTCCCGACGCTGTTGGATGCCGTGACACTGTAATTACCCGCATTCCCGAACTGAACGTTTGCGAGATTCAGCGTGGACGAGGTCGCGCCGGGAATTGGCACCCCGTTTGTGTTCCATTGGTAACTGATCGGCAACGTGCCGACGGCCGTCGCAGTAAAGCTGACGTCGTCACCGACCACCGCTGAAACGGGAACGGGTTCTGTGGTGAAGAACGGGGCTACCGGGTTGGTATTGACGGTAAGGACGGCATTGGAACTCATGACAGAATCGACCGGGTTGCTGACGAGGACCGAGTATATGCCGGCATCGCCGGGTTGGACATTCGTCAGCGTCAGCGTGCCGTTGGTCTGATTGTTCAGCGCCGTCGCGCCGTTGAAGTACCACTGGTAGCTAAAGGGTTCGCTGCCCTCGGCGGCCACGTTGAACGTGGCCGTCCCGGTCGGGAAGACAATCTGGTCTTGCGGTTGCGAGGTAATGGTCGGCGGCGCCAGATTTACGGTCAACGTCGCTACCATGCCGGTCGCCGACCCGTAAGCGTTCGACACGATGACGGAATAACCACCTGAATCCGTGACCTGAACATTGGTGAGTGTAAGCGTGGGAACCGACGTATTCGTCAGGACCGAGTTCGTATTGATGTACCAGTGATAACTCAAGGGCAACGTGCCGTTCGGAACAACGGTGAAGTTGACGGTTTGTCCCGAGGAAACCGTCTGGTTCGTGAGGTCGGTAATAATCGACGGAGCGACAGGCGCCGACGTCACCTCGATTTTTACTTCTTGAAACAGGTTCGTCAAGGGCACTGTCGCGCCGCTCTGCGGACGGTAGGCGATTCCATCGAAACTGAAATTGCTCGCCGCCTCGTCATTCGTCGAGACCGTAATGGTCGCGCCGTTGGAGAAGTTCGACCAGGTCTCGGTAATTGCCATCGTGGTCAGACCGATCCGCTGCAGAACAAACTGCAAGCTGTACGGCGTTGAATTGGTAAAGCCCAGGAATAAGCTGTTGGTGCCGCCCTTGGCCAGAGAAGTCCAATCGGCACTTGCCCCCAACAGGGAATCATCACTGAGGGTGGTGCGCTTGCGGATATCAATCGGGGTGGTGTCGGCAAATGTCTGGTACATTTTCCCGAAGAGCGCATACCCCGAGACGTTCAACCCCTGGGAACTACTGCTGAACGAACTATCACTGCTCACGCGCAGGGGGACATTGCTCCCATCGGCAAAATCAAACAGCCCGAACTTGAATCCCTGTGAAGTGGTACCGGGAGTGGGGATCGCATTGAAGGTACATTTGAACGTAGCGGTGAGTGTATCCCCAACGTTCAACCGTACGGGAGGACTGTTGCTGGTCGCTGTGAAGTAGGTAACGGCCAGGTCGGAACTGGAAATGACGGTCAACCTCAAGGAGCCACCCGAGACGCTCAGGGACCCGCTGGTTGACGAGAACCATGCTGATCTCGTCGGCAGGCTCTGGCTAGTGCGTGTGCCAGTCGTCCAAGACGTCTGGTCCAGTAGGACGGTGGCGTGAACGGGCCGTGCCAAACCCAATAGGGCCGCGAAGATAAGAACAGCTTTATATCGATATTCCGTTTTCATGCTCGCGTCTCCATCCACCGTTTTCGACGGAATCAAGGTGTCGGTTCAAGAATCACAAAACCACTGGTGCTGCTTCCGAGGAAGTAGCCGGCTCCCGTGCCATCCCCTTGCAGCACCAGCCCGTTGAAATTGACCGTCTTGCCCAACACCGGATGGGTAAAGCTTCCGCTAAATTGGCCGGTGGCGGGCTGCAACTTCATCTGCAAGTTCTGGGTGTTCGGAGGCGACACGGTCACGCTACCGGCATCGTTGACCGTCGCGGTCTCGATAATGCTGCCGGCCAAATCGCCACCCCCCAACGTCACCACGTCAGTTCCCGCAATCGACGGGCCACCGTTCGCGGGCGGCACATATTTCCCGCCGAACAACGTCACGTTGGTCGTGAATCCGGCCGCGAAAAAAGTGGATGGCGGCAACGGCGGTCGGAACCAGTCGACTGTCGCCCCCAAAGAACTGTTGGTCCCAAATGTCACCCAGCCGATGCAAGCCCCCTGGTTCTTATAGAGTGACTGGTACAGCGGCCATGTGCCGTGCTTGGACAGGGGTGCGCTGATGTTGATCTTTGCCCCGTCCGCCAGCACCCCGCTTAGACGTCCCAGACCCGTCGGAGTCACCGTCAAGGTCCCGTAACCAAATCCTTCCGGCAGGCTCGAATCGGTCTCATCGGGTGGTTGTAGTACGACCGTAAAAATACCCGCCAGTGGGCAGCGTACCATCGCGCTGAACACCTGACGATCTGCCAACACCTCGGCGGTGAACCCACCTTCCGAAACCGTCCCGCTGATTTGGTCGGTGTTATTGACCAGATCCAAATGCAGAATCACTTGCAGGGGATTCAGCCCGGTGCGGGTCACCATATTCGTCGCATTGCCAGAGACATCAAACTGTCCTTTGAAAGCAGTGCGCACACCACCCATCATCAGTCTCGCGGCAAACGGCCCGTTCTTGCTGACCATTAGCTTGATCGATCCAGAGCTGGTATTCGATGGGGCGTTGGTTTGTATGACCAGCCCGTTGTACCGGCTCAACGCTGAGACCGCGGTGATGAATGTCTGGGCGCAAGCATCAGCGCTCTGCGCCGATACATGCCCGAGTTCGTCACGGGCCGCGACCGCGTAGCAATACTCCGTTTTGGCGTCCAAACCGCCGTCGGAATACTGGGTGCCGGCGGTCGTCCCAATCTGCTCTCCATCGCGAAACACCTCGTAGCCCGCGACACCTGTACCGCTGTCACTCGAGGGGCTCCAACTCAGATTGATTTCGTTGGTGGCAAGGGTTGCGGCCCTAAGCCCCAACGGTACCGAGGGGGGGCTTCTATCGACGATCACGCAATTGGTCGCGGAGCCGCCTCCGTTACCAGCGGCGTCGTACGCCCGGGCGTACAGGCAATGAGAACCATCGCTCACGGTGGTCGTGTCGAAATTCACTGTATACGGCGGTGTGGTGACGGTGCCCACCAGAACGCTGGAATCCCGATAAAACTCGACTTTCGCGACTCCAAGGTTATCGGTTGCTGTCGCGCTCACAGCGATGGTGTTGCTTGCGATGCCCGCTGCCGGTGCAGTCAGGATGACCGTGGGCGGGGTTGTGTCACCCGCTTCCGTAATCGTGAACGTCAATCCAGCAATGGCTATTGTCCCTGTGCGCGAGCTGGTGCTGTCGGCATTCGGCAGAACAGTGTAGGCGACGACGGCGCTGCCAGTGGCGTTGACACTGCCATCGGTAATCTGAATCCAATCATCATTGCTGACAGCGGTCCACGGACAGGCGCTTGCCGCGGCCACAGCCACGCTACCAGTTCCTCCCGTGTCGCCAAAGCTGGCGTTCGTCGCGGAGAACGTGTAGCCGCACGTAACCGTGATGTAATTGGCTTGTGTGTTGGTGCTTGATCCACCGGGACCGCTGGCGATTTCCATTACGCTATAAACGCCTACGGCATTGTAGGTATAAAGCACACTGCTGGTGGCAACGTTGGTCGTGCCGCCGTCGCCGAAGTTCCAGAACCAATTCGTGACAATGCCGCTGGACGTGTCCGTGAACGTCACGGTCAATGGGGCCGTTCCGCTGGTTGGATTCCCGATAAAACCGGCGACCGGGGCCGGGATGGGAGCCGGGATGGTGTAATCCGCCACAATGGGCAGGTGATCGCTGGCGGTGCTGAGGTCCTGGTAAAGCTGCGCGGCGCTGATCAGCGCGTTCGTCTCCAGATCGTTGTTCAGCGCGGTATTGGAACCGGAATTTATGCTACCGAAGTAAGGGGTTGTGCCATTGTTCCCGAACGCATGGTAGGTACCGGGAACGTACGCCAACCCACCGGCAACGCCGTAAACAACATTGCTCGTCATGACTTGCAAATCATCCCGGAAGCGAAGATCGAGCGCCGATTCGGTTTCGGCCGCCAGAATAGTTGGATCAAGAGTGCTCACACCCCAATTGATATTCGTATTATTCGAGAGGTTGAGTGGGTCGAAACCCGGACCTTGCGCCGCGCCATTGGGCGCGGTGTTCGAGAGAATTGTCTGATACGACGCCTCACCACTGCTGGTAATATTGAAATCACCGACGTAAATCACCCGGGCGTCCGCGGGAAGGTTACTGGCTTCGTCATTGCGGATGATCACGGCCTCGCCGGCGCGGTCGGCCAGATTAACGGAACCGACACCGGACTTGTAGTGACTCACATAGACGTAAAACTCGTTCGCCGCCGTTGGCGTGCTACCCGCCGGCGCAAACTCGTACCGCATCACCTCGCGATACTCGCCGCTTGCCGCGCCCAGGCAGTTGGTGCCGCACGGTGGATCAACTGGAACCGAAGCGAGAAGCTGCACGGTTTTGGTGTTGTAGACCATTGCGTTGGGGCCGTTCCCATCGGCAAGGAAACCGTCGCTTTCCGTCGCCTGATAGGTGCTCAATGCGTAGAGGTTGGAACCGCCCGGGTTATTCACGCTGTAGAAAGTGTTCAGGCCGTCCACGATCGGCTGGACGGTGATCGGGTTGCTCGTTGTCTCTTCCAGAGCCAGGATATCAATCGGTTGAGCGGGATCCCCACCCACGATCTCTTCGCCAATTCCCTCGAGCACCCCGCCGTTCGTTACCGAGCCGCCGACAGAAGGAGTAATCAATCCGGGGAGCGGGGCGGTAAAACCGTCAATGTCGTCCATTATGTTGTAGGCCACGACACGGATTGTCGTGGTTTGGGCCGCAGGGTTCGACGGAGGGGTATTGGACACGAACACACAGTTGGTGGCGGAAATGCCCGCGTTACCAGCGGGGTCATAGGCGATGGCGTAGAAGCAGTGCGATCCGCTATTGACTGTTGTCGCATTGAAAACCACGTTGTACGGAGGCGTGACGATGGTACCGAGCAGAATGTTGGCATCCAGATAAAACTCCACCCTCGCGACGGCGATATCATCTACTGCCGTCGCGCTGACGACCACTGCGCCGCTCACGATGCCGAAGGTCGGTGCGGTCAGAACACAGGTCGGCGCGGTGGTGTCACCCGCCTGGGTCACCGTGAAGGTTTGACCGGCAATGGTCATCGTCCCGATGCGCGGACTGGTACTGCTGCCGCTTGGCAGGACGGCATAGACGACAGCGGCGCCGCCGGTGGCAGTGACGCTGCCACCGATAATGTGAATCCAACTGGTATTACTGGCGGCAGTCCACGGGCAGAGCCCCGGTGTGGATACCGTCACCGTATTGGTTCCCGCCGTGTCGCCAAAGCTCGCGTTTGTCGCGGAAAGCGTATAGTTGCAGTTGATCGTGATGTCGTTGGTCTGTGCGCTGGTGCTCACCCCACCTGGCCCGCTGGCGACCAACTCTACAATGATATTTCCGGGGGCATTGTACGTGTGCAATACACTCGTCGCCAAAATATTGGTGGTCGTCCCATCCCCAAAATCCCAGAACCGGTTCGTGATTACGCCGGTCGAAGTGTCGGTAAACGTCACCACCAACGGCACTGTGCCGTTGGTGGGACTCGTGGTAAATGCGGCCATGGGTGGGGCAAAGCCGACCAGCAAATTCACCAAGCCGGGTGAACTGATATCCACCGCATAACTGAAGAAGCCCGGATTCGGCGCCGTACCAAGAGCCAGGATTGCGGGACTACCGTTTGTGGTCAGTGTCCCGCTGTAAGTGAAAAGTGGATACGTGCCGTTGGTGAGGCCACCCGCGTCGACTATGTTGAGTGTGCCATCCAGTCCAAGGTTGCCGCTCACCATTGTGAGGTCGCTGTTGGTGCCCAATTCATATTGCAACACCGCGCTGCCATCGATGACCAGGTTATTACTAATCGTGAGTGTGCCCGGGCTGTCGCCCGGTGACAAGGTTCCATCCACGGTCACTGGCCCACTGACAACACCGCTGCCGCCCAACGTTCCTGTGCTGGCTGCGATGATAGTGCCCGTACCGATCCCCGCCGCGTTATCAACAAGGAGCGTGCCGCCGAGCACGGTCGCATTTCCACTGTAGCCCGAGACGTCACCTTGCAATGACAGGCGACTACCACCCAACTGGAACGTCAACGGACCGGGACCGCTGAGTACGCCGCTGAACACATTACTGCCGCTGGTCAAGCCCAGCGTACTGGTTGACGCCACGTTGAGACTGTTGGAGAACCCCACGGAATCCTGGGTGAACGTCAACGCGCTGCCGTCGAGCGTGAAAGGACCGGTGCCGAGCATGTTCGTATCGGTAATGGCTGCCACCGCATTGACAAACGTCAGCATGTTGTTGGTCGGCGACACCGCCAATCCACCGAGCGTCACCAGGTTGGTGTTGGCAACGGTGTTGGTGACGATGATCTGCGCGTTGTAAAGGGTCAGCGTATTGGTGGTGGTGTTAGGCGCTGTGAGATTCGAGTCGATGATCTGGATGCCTTGCGCGTTGTACAGGCAAAAGGTCTTGTTGGGGGCCTGAAAATTCACCCCGGACAACGTGACGTTGGACACGAGCGACTCGGGCAGTCCCCAAATGATACCGGCAATATTCGCACCAATCGAAGACGCGGTCACGTTGCGAATCGTGATGCTCTGCAAAATCGGGGTTGTACTGTTGACGGTTTGCACCGTGTCCGTCGATGCCATGAACGGGGAGACCTTTATGCTGCTCGTGGGCGCTCCGATCTCATTATAGTAACAGTAAATTGCGATGGCAAAATTGACGTTGGCCATCGTCAGGTCAAGATATTGGAGGTTTTGCACCAACCCGCCAAGGCCCCGGTCTGTCTTAATGTGAATGCCGTATTCGGTACCGTTGAAGACACAGTTGCTCACCAGCAGGCCTTGGACGCCGCCGCCCGCGCCATTCACCGCGCTGCCAATCGACAGGCCGTGGCCGGTGCCGAAGAAACAATTGGAGATGGTAATGTCCGACGCGGCGGCGCTGCTCCCCCCAATCTCGATATTATCGTCCCCGTCACTGATAAAGCAGTTACGAACCAGAACATTCGTCGAGGCCAGATCCATCCCATCGGTATTGGGCGAAGAAGCCGGGGTATTGACCGTGATACCCTGGATCGTCAAACCGATATTGGTGTTCTTCACCATGATATGAAATGTTGGTGCGTTCTGGAGCGTGACATCCTGAATCAGAACGCGTGTGCTGTGCGTAAACTGGATGAAATTTGGGCGCGTCGAGGCTTTGGGGAACCACCAGTTCGTGCCCTGTCCATCAATGATTCCCGAACCCGTGATGGCGACGTCGGTCAGCGTGGCCCCGCTAATAAACGGCGTGGAAGCCGAAGGCCATTTAGGGATGATGGTCAAGCCGTTGGTCGTCACGTTGCGCGGCAACATCTGCAGCATCGCACCTCCGTCGATCTGTAGATTGATTCCGCTGGCGAGGTTGATCGGGCCGCTCAGGTAGGTGCTGAGCGTCCCATCCGCCGGTATTTCGACCGTCCCGCCGCCGTTGGTGCTGGCGTCGTTGATGGCGCTTTGGATGGCGGCGGCGTTGTTCGTCAAGCCGTCGCCGATCGCGCCATAGATCGAATTCGTAACGACAAAGACCTGGTTGGAAATAACCGGTAACGGCGGGTCCGCGTGCGCCAGTTCGGCAAACGCGACGCAGACCATGACCATCCAAACGTTTGACCAACTCGCTGCGACCTTAAAGGACCGCCACTGACCGTGCCTGATGTGACGCTCTTCGCTGGTCGTTTGATTCGCCATGTTGCGGTGACAACCGTGTTACGGAACGAGTCGAACGCGGTAATAACGCGATGGACCGTTCGTGGCGCCGCCGCTGTCCGTGTAATTATTCGTCGCGTCCCCGTTGCCCGGGATTACGATCGGCCCACTAAGATCGACAAAATTGGTCGCGTAACCACCATTCCCGTCACCAATAGTCGCCTGGACGGCATTGGTGTGAGCACCCGCTGTCGTCCACGTAACCAAGACGTCTTGACCCTGCTGTACTGCGGAGATGACACGGAACGCCGAGGCTGGATTGGTCGGATTGATGCCCGCGAGGAACTGATTGGTGTTGCTCATCCCCTTGCCGAACGGATCGGCATCCGGGGCCGCCGCCGGGTTGGTTGAGCTACCGAAGTACTGGGACTGCCATGAGGTAAACGGATCCGTCGCGCCGCTCAACGCGAGCGTGGCCGAGCAACTCATGGTGCCCGCGCTGTTGCTTACGATAACGGAATAAGTACCGACATTGGTGGATTGAACGCTGGTCAACGTCAATACAGTGTTCGTGGCGTTGGCAATCGGTGTGTTGGTATTGAAGTACCATTGATAGGTCACCGGCGCGCTGCCACCGGCGAACACGGTGAAGGATACATTTTGACCCGTGGTTGCGATCAAGCTTGTCGGGCAACTGCCAATTACCGGAGCAGTGGGCGAGTACGACGTGGCCAGCCAGTTCGTCTTATTCCAAGTCAATACACCGGCACCGGCGCCCGCCGTCGGGCTGGTCACGATGGCCTGGAGTTGCGCCGGATCGTCGGTGGTGTAGGTGTACGGGAGATGATTGCCCGGCAAATTCCACGAGAACGCTATGATTGGCGCCTGGAATGGGCCCAGTTGACTGCCCGGATCGGTGCTGTTGCCGCGCGTGACCACCCCGTTCTTCTGATAAATGTCGTCCAGCCCCAGGATTTTGCCGGTGTAAGCCGGATTGGATGGATCCGTCTGATTGTTTCGCAATGGCGTGAGCGTTTCAAGGTACACCGATTTCTCCAGCAGCAGGGCACCGCTCTCGGTCGAGATCGCCCCGTTCATGGGCGGATCGATGCTGTAGGTGTTGTTCAGCGTGTTTTGGTTCGCGGTGCTCATGGCCGCCGCTCGCGCATTACGGAGATTCTTGGCAGCCAATAACACCGTGGCGTCCGCATACACGTTGTAATCATGCACGTTGCCGGCACGCAGGCGCGGCACGCAACGATCCCACACGTTGATCAACCACAGGTGGTGGAACGTCATGGTAAGCGTCGCGTTATTCGGATCGAGATCGTTCTGGCCCGCCAGGTGCGTTTTGTCATGCCCCTGGATAACCGTAACGATGTCGGTGGTGCTAAACCCATTGTTGCGCAGGAAATTGTAGAACGCGTACGCCGACTTGTTGGATTCCAGCGCGTTGATCTGCTGCCAAACCCAACTGTTCATATTGGTGGCTCCATCGTCGCCGGTATATTTGCACCAGGACAATGTGAACGCCGCGCAGCCTGCCTTGGTATCCACGATACCATCGTACGACTTGGTGAACGTGCAGTGGTCGATCCAAATATTGGAGACGGCGCCGCCGTTGCCGATGGTAATGAAATCCCAGTCGTTCTTGTCGTACTGGCCCTTGGTGGCTTCATCCCACTCCCAGTTTTGGTCGAACTTCAGGTTGCGGATGATGAGGTTGTTGCAGCCCTTGGGATTGAAGTTGCAATGCCGGATCGTCGAGCCGTTGGCGGAGAAGATGGTCAGCCCGCCCTTGGGTTTGATGTCCAGCAGGCTCATGCCCGTGACCAAAAGCACCGGGTGCAGTTGCGGCGGATTGTGCGCCCGAAACGGGGTGCTGGCCAGACTCTGCACGGTAGAGCCGATTTCGTTCCAGCCGAGATTGAGGTCGTTCATGATTTCAATGACCTTCACGGAACCAGCGGTCTTGTTCGCAGCAATAATGGCATTGGCGAAATCCAGTGGAGTAAACACCTGCCGATACGCAGGGTCGTTCGTGGCGATGACGCCACCGCCGGTCGTGGTATTGGCGAACCCAGTCAAGTTGTAGGCACTATTCGGTACAATCACCGATGTGGTCACCGTAAGCTGGCCGGGCGAGCTGACGGTAACTCCCACGCTATTCGACGCCGTGATCGTATAGTTGCCGTCGTCGGTCGCCTGCGCATTCGTGATGGTCAAGGTGGTGAAAGTCGCGCCGGGAATCGGGGTGTTATCTTTGCTCCACTGGTAGCTGATAGGCTCGGTACCGGCGGCTGCAGCGGTAAATTCCGCCGTGCCACCAATCAACACGACCTGCGATTGAGGTTGCGTGCTGAACACCGGCGCGACGCCGTTCGTATCAATCGTCAGAACCGCGTTGGAACTGATGGCGGCGCCCGCGGAATTGCTCACGACCACGGAATAGCTGCCCACATTTCCCGGGCCGACATTGGTAATTGTCAAAATGGAATCGTTGGCGTTGGCGATCGGGTTTGCGTTGTTGAAAAACCACTGGTACGTCAGCGGATCAGAGCCGCCAGCGACCACGGTGAAAGAGGCGCTCGCTCCCGGCAAGATGTTGAGTTGGTCCTGGGGTTGCGTACTGATTGTCGGCGCTACCGGCAGATTGACGGTCAATTGGGCCACGGCGCTGGTCACCGAACCAAAGGCATTGGAAACCAAAGCGGAGTAGCCGCCCGCGTCTGAAGTCTGCGCGTTCGTAACGGTCAGCGTGGAATTGGTTTGGCCAGACAGCACCGAATTGGTGTTGAAGTACCATTGATAGAACAATGGCGCGGAACCGCTGGCCTGGACATTGAACGGGGCATCGTCGCCAACAAAAACATTTTGGTCCTGGGGATCGAGATCAATGGAAGCCGGAGTGGCGCCGGGGAGAAATTCCACTTCGAAAAGGGACGTATCAAATGACGTGGCAGAATCGGCAGCGTCGCTGGGACGGATCCCAAACGTATCGAAGGTAAACGTGGTGGGAGCGTTGTCGCTGAAAGAAACGGTCGCGCTGCCAGCGTTGTTGAGACTGCCGCCGGTCATGGTGGAGACCACGTCGATTCCATTCGAGGCGTTGCGGGTGACAGTCATGACCAGCGTGTACTGCGTGCCGCTGGCGTAACCCGTATGGCCGCTTGTCGCGCCGTTTCCCACACCGTGCCAACTGCCGCTGGCGGAAAGAAACGCCGAACTCGTGGCGGCGTTACTGCGAACCATCAGTTGGAATGGAGTACTGCTGCCCAGCGTCGTCGCCATGTTCATGAACATGGCGTAGCCCGCGTACGTGCTGCTGCCGGGACTGCCGTCACCGGTCAGGCGCGCCCCGGAAGGACTGTCGACGACTGCGAGACGCAGGCCGCTGGAACTGGTGCTGCCCGCATCCACTCCCGATGGAGTAAACACCCAGGTAATTCTCAGCTCATCCCCTGCGCCAGCCAAGGTAACCGGGTTGGATTCCGGCGTGAAGTAAGTCGTCGCCGAAGAGCTGCCGGTACCTACAGTAGCAACCAAATTAGACGGAGACGCCGTGAGCGTCGTGCCCGACGAACCCGTAAAAAACCAAGCGGACTCCAGATCTCCATCGCCGTCGGTGTCGGTGCCGTCCTCCGAGTAGACCGGCGGGGCGGGATCCGTACGTGTACCATCCTGCCAGGTATCATGAACCAAAATGGTGGCGTAACTGCGAGACGCAAGACCGACCAAAGCAATAATTAGTAAAACCCTCGACCCCATGTATTTCATAAGATTTTTTCCCGATGCGTGCTCACCCGAAGCTTTGCTGAATGGGATACCATTCAACTTTGGTAGATTACTAAAATGTAATCGGCAAGTCTATGCCAGCGGCATAGCATGGTCGTGCACTGAGCGAATAAGCTCCCAAATGCTACGGTTGGCTGACAACCCGGCGGCGACCCTTTTGTCAGGGCTCAAGACGAATCCGGTAGTAGCGAGACGGGTTGTTGGTCGCACCACCTGTATCGTGATAATTGTTCGTCGTGTCTCCGCTGCCGGGAATAGGGATCAACCCGCTGATGTCGGCGCTTCCGCCCAGCGACAGGGTCATGGAGCCCGGCGTGGCGGTGAGTGCGCTGCCCGTGGACGAAAACCATGCGGACTCCGTCGGCGGATTCTGGACGTTGCGCGAACCGTCGGCCCAAAAATCATCAAGATAAACGGTCGCGAAGGCGGGTGAAGCCACGCCTAACAAAGCAACGAACATCCACGTGATCTTACGCGGCCATTTCATCTTCGTACTCCTCGTAAATCTGCGCGAACTACGGCACCAGCCGCACCCGATAGTATTGTGACGGGCCATTCGTCGCGCCGCCGGTGTCTGTGTAATTGGTTGTCGTGTCCCCGCTGCCCGTGATGATGATTGGGCCGCTGATGTCAGTAAAGTTCGTGGCGTAACCGCCATTTCCGTCGCCGATAGTGGACTGTACAGCGTTGGTGTGGGAACCCGCGGTTGTCCAGGTGATCAAGACGTCGCTGCCTTGCCGAACCGCGGAGATGACCCGCAGTGCGGACGCGCTATTCGTCGGGTCGGTGCCCGACAGGAATTCTGCCAGGTTATTCTGGGCGTCCCCGTCAGGGTCCGCGCTAGCGGCGGCTTGTGGACAGTTCGTGCATCCGAAGTATTGCAATTGCCAGCACTGGAACGGATCGGTGGTGGCTGTCGCGCTACCGTTCATGGTGTTGGTGCAGCCGGTGGTCGCGTCGATGCCAACCACGGTATAGTTGCCCGCGTTCGTCTGGGTCCCGAATGAAATGGCTGTGCCCGTGCCGCCAATTGGCGAACCGGTCGGATTGCCATTCAACTGCAATTGGTAGTTCACACTGGACTGTGAGCCGTCCAACCCCACCGCCACGCCATTGCTGGCACAGAACGCCCCGCCGCCGGTGACGTTAAACAAGGCCGGCAGCGGATTGACGGTCAGCGCTGCTGTGCCGGATGTCGCCGGAGAACCGCACGTCCCGCTGACCACGCAGTCAAAGCTGGCGCCCGAATCGTTCGTGTCCACTCCCGTCAATACCAGTGGCAGCCCGGCGGATTGACTGACCGTGCCGCCGTCGCTAAGCGGTGTACCGTTCTTCCGCCATTGATACGTCAGACCCGCGCCGGTAGCGGTGAGAGTGAATTGCGCGGAACCCTGCGCGCAGGTTGTTTGTGGCAACGGACCAGACGTGATATTGGGGGCTGTATTGATTGTTATTGGAAGACTGGAAGCCGAGCCCTGACAGCCGTTCGCGTTCGCGGGCGTAACGGTAACACTACCGCCGGTGGAAGCCCAGTTGACCGTGATCGAAGTGGTTCCCTGACCGCTGGCGATTGTGGCCCCGGATGGCACAGCCCAAGTGTACGTCGTCGCTCCGCTGACGCTGGCAATGAAATAGGTCACGCCGGACTGACTCGCGCAAACCGCGGAAGCGCCGGTAATCGAGCCTGCGGCACCAACATTCGTGACGGTCACAGCGAGACTGCTGGATCCCCCACTCCCTCCGGGATTGGACGGCGTGACGGACACGTTTCCAGAAATGGCCCCACACCCAAAGTTGACGGTGATCGAATTGGTTCCTTGACCGCTGGCGACCGTGGCCCCGGAGGGTACCAGCCACGTGTATGTCGTCGCCCCGCTGACGCTGGCGATGGAGTACCCCGCGCCACTGTCCCCGGCGTTGGCAGATGTCGGCCCGGTGATCGGCCCCGCAGCGCCGACACCCCCCGATGCCGTCACGATCAATCGAACCTGGCCCGCCAGATTGGTATTGATCGCGTAGTCAAAGCCCGGATTGGGCGTCGTGCCAATCGTCACGCCGTTGTAGGTCAACGCCCCGCTGTAGGTGAACAGTGTATACGTCGCGTTGGTGAAACCACCGGCATCGATGATATTGAGCGTGCCGCCCAGAGTCAGGTTGCCGCTCACCACTGTGAGGTCGCTGTTGGTGCCCAACTCGTAGCGCAGGATCGCCCCGCCATTGACGACCAGATTGTTGCTAATAGTTAGTGTGCCGGGACTGTTGCCCGGCGCCAACGTACCGCTTACAGTCGTGGGCCCACTGATGACGCCACCGCCGCCCACGATTCCGGCGCTCACGACGGTGACCGCACCCGCGCCAGTCCCGCTGCCAGTGGTATTATTCACCAGCAATGTCCCATTGCTCACCGTCGTACCGCCGCTGTATGTGTTCGCACCAGAAAGTGCGAAGGTCCCGCTGCCGATCTCTGTGAGGGCGACGGTGTGGACTGATCCGTTGGCGACTGTGCCGGCGAATGTCGTGTTGGAGTTCAGGTTGCCGACCACATAGGTGTCGACTCCAGCGCCGGACTGATCGCTGCCCTGCAAACTCGATCCCGAGCCGCCCAACAGCGCGCCGAGGACGATACTGACGCTACCGGTCGAGTGATTGTTTATCGTTCCCGCTGACCCGGCGCTGAAGATCGCGTTGGATCCGCCCCAGGCGCTGGCACCCTGGTTGAAGCGCAACGCGCCGCTGTTGGTAAGAACGACTGTAAGAGGGCCCGGGCCGGTCAGCGGGCCACCAACGGTATCGGTCCCGCTGGACAGTAGCAGTGTGCTGGCGCTGACGGCGTTCAGGTTGTTGGAGAAAGTCACGGCGCTCTGGCTGAACGTGAGAGTACTGCCGCCGAGTGTGATAGAGCCGGCGCCGAACATGTTCGAGTCGGTGCTGCTGGCCCGCCCATTAAAGAACGCGAGTACGTTATTCGTCGGCGGCTTGGCCAATCCTCCCAAGGTCATCAGATTGGTGTTGGCCACGCTGCTGGAGACAGTGATGCCGGCGTTGTAAATCGTAAAAGTATTGGTGCCCGTGGTGGGCGCGTCGATGTTGCAGTCGATGAACTGAATGCCCGTGGAGTCATAGACGCAAAACGTCTTCGTGGGGGCCGAGATATTGACTCCGATCAGTGTGACGTTGGTGACGAGCGACTCCGGCAGCCCCCAGATGATGCCCGCGATATTCCCGCCAATCGAGGTCGCCGTCACATTACTGATAGTAATGTTCTGAAACTTTGGAGTCAGTGTGCCGACATTATTGATCGTGTCGGCGGCAACCGTGGACGGGGTGACACTAATGGTGCTCGAAGGAGCACCAATCGTGTCGTAATGCATGTAAAAGGCGATCACGAAATTCACATTGGACATGACGAGGTTCTGATACGTGAGGTTCTGTATCAGGCCACCCTCGGCGCGGTCCGTTTTGATGTGAAGGCCGTATTCCGTACCGTTCCACGTACAACTGTTGACCAGCAGGTTGCTCACCCCGTCCTGAGTGGGCTGTCCAATCGACAAGCCATGCCCGGTGCCGAACGTGCAATTTGAAATGGTGATGTTTCGCGCGAATGCCGAACTGCTGCCGATCTGGATATTGTCGTCCCCATCACTGATGAAACAGTTGCGGATCAGGACATTGGTGGAGGCGAGATCGATCCCATCGGTGTTGGCGGTGCCGTTGGGAGTGTTGATGGTCATATTCTGAATCGTCAGATCCCCATTGTTATTGTGGACCATGATATGGAATTTCGGTGGGTTCTGCAGCGTTACCCCTTGGATCAATATTTTAAGGGTATGATCGTACTCGATGAAGTTCGGCCGCGGGTCGTTGCCGCCCCAAGTGGAATATTGGCCATCGATCGTCCCACCCCCGGTGATTTCACAATCGTGGAGGCTGGAGCCAAGGATAAAGGGCGTAGAGCTGTTGGGGTACGTGCTCTTGGGAAGCATCTTCAGCATTGCATTCGTGTCGATTTGCAGATTGACACTACTCTTCAGGGTAATCGGGCCGGACATGTATGTGCTGAGCGTACCGTTGGCCGGGATTTCGACCGTGCCACCGCCGGCGGTGTTCGCCGCACTAATGGCGTTGTTAATCGCGGTGGCGTTGTTGGATACGCCGTCACCGAATCCCCCGAAGCTCAAGATATTGAAGTTCGTTCCCGGGATGGTTGGCAAGGGTGGATCACCGGCACCGAGGGCCAGGCCGGCAGATGCCAGCAGTAAAATAGCGGCAAGAAATCGCGGCAAGAGCAGCGCGTTGCTTAACGAGCACCCCGAACTGCGGAATACATTCCGCCCCTGAACAATATCCCTGGTTCCCATCATGGGGACACTATACTTCAAATACTGCGTCACTTTCCGCTTATCAGCTTGCACCGGACCATGCTCGAATGGCCATTCACTATGAAGTGAATGGCCATCCGCGAGTTAGCTTGCGTATTTCTTTTTAGGGCGCCAAACGCACGCGATAGTAGCGCGACGGGATATTGGTCCCACCGCCCACATCTGTATAGTTGGTGGATGTATCGCCGCTGCCGGTAATGACGATCGGCCCACTCAAGTCGGTGAAGTTGGTGGTATACCCGCCATTTCCGTCACCTGCGTTGGCCTGGACAATATTGGTGTGCCCACCGGCCGTTGTCCACGTGACCACTACGTTATTGCCCGACGGCGCCACGGAGGTGATCCGCAATGCGGAGGCCGGGTTGGTTGGGTTGAGGCCCGCCAGGAACTGGTCGAAGTTGCTCATTCCCTTCCCAAACGGATCTGCGCCCGCCGCCGCCTGCGCGTTGGTGGTGCTACCGAAGTACTGGATCTGCCACGCTTGGAACGCCGTGATGACATTGATCAGGTTATTCGAGACCAAGGTGCTGACTGGCCCGAAGGCGTTGCTCGCCGTCAGTGTTACCGTATAGGTGCCCGCCGCGTAGGTATGCGCGAAACTCGCCCCGCCCGCCGTGTTTGTCGCAGTGGCGTCACCGAAATTCCAGAACAGCGTAATGTTCGGAGACCCCGTGGATGTATCCGTGAAGGTCACCGGCAGCGGCTCGGTCCCGCTTGTCGGAGTAGCCGTGAAGCTGGCCGTCGGACCGGTGCCAACTACCGTCAATGTCGCGTTGCTGCTGGTGACCGTACCCGCGATGTTCGACACGATCACTGAATAAACTCCGGCATCGCTGGCCAGTGCGTTCGAGATCACCAGCGTCGCGCTCGTGCTGGTGGCATTCACGTAGTTCGTGCCGTTCAAGAGCCACTGATAGTTCGGAAACGGAATACCGGTGGCGACCACATTAAACGTAGCCGTCACACCCGCGGTAACGGTCAGGCTGACCGGGTTGGTCAGGATGTTCGGGGCCAATTGCGGCACCCAGCCGTTCAACCAGATGGTGGCCGTCGAAGCCGCTATCAGGCGCGGGTCACCGTTGGTGAGAACTGTGAGACACAGGTCAACGGCGGCCGAGTTATCGAGATTGCTGTTTCCATATTCCCACAGGATCTGGTTGCTCAGAACGCTCGATATCGGGCACACATAGCCGTTGCCGCCCGTAGTGTCGATATGGCAATTAATCCAAGCCGCCACACCGTCTGGAGAACCGTTGGCGTCCGACATCGTGATATTAGAAACGGTGCTGCTGGACCTCGAGAGCAGGCAGTTCACAAACGAAAAGCCGTTACTCGCGTAGTTGCCGTCGGGCCCCAGCCAGTTGCCGGTGGCGCCGTTGTCCGTTCGCGGTGCGGCCAGGTTGTAATTGCTGGCGGTCGGAATGGTGCGGAATTCGCAATTCGTTATGAAGAGATTGCCGCCGCCCCAGATGTAGTCAAAGTTCCCCTGGACAAGGCTGTTGAAGAAATACCCCTGCGACGAGTTTACGTTGGCAAGAATGGTATCCTGACGGCTGTCCACCTCGGCGTTGTTCAGGATGAAATGACCGGCTCCCGTTTCAATCATGATCGCTTCCGCCTGCGAGCCACCTTGTGGCGTGGTATTCACGACCGTCATGTTTTCCACCGCTAGGTCGTTGGCGAAGACCTTGAAGGCCATGCGGGAATGCGTGGTGCCATTGTTGTTATTGTTGTTGGCATAGCCAACAACAGTGCCCGTACGACTCTGGCCGCGGAACGTGATGTTGTTCTTGCCCTTGGTGTCGACGACTTCCGTGTAGGTGCCGTTGCGAATATTGACCAGCGTGTGTGTCGTATTATTAACGGGCAATGAATCGACCGCACCCTGCACCGTGCAGAAGTCACCACTGCCATCAGCCGCGACCACCACGTTGTTTGGATTGGCCGGCCCCGTTGGCTTCGTTGTGAACTGCCAACCGTTGGTACCGCTGATGCCGGCGAACTTCGTGGAATTCGTGTCCGTGAAGATGCCGCGATCCACAGTGACGTAGTAGGTTTGGTTGGAACTCAGCACACCGAGGTGCGGATAAATCGCCACGGTATTACCCGTAATGATCACCGGGAACGTGGCAAACGGTTCGGTCCCGATTGTTCGGGACTGCAAGTTGCCAAGGCTGGTGTCAATCGTATCCACGGGCGTAACGCTATTGGTCACGTTGAAGATCTGGAACTTGCCAAGGCCCGTCGAGAAGGGCTGCCGGTCAAACGCCATGTATAACGGCGTGTCATAGCATACCGCCGTGGCGCTATTGGAAGGCGTTAACGCAGCGGCCATCGTAGAGTTGACCAATAACGTCGCATTACTGCTGCTGATACTGCAGGCGGCGTTGCTGATCTGGACCCGATATGTGCCTTCATTGCTGGCCACCGCACTCGTGATCGTAAAGGTCGCGTTCGTTGCGCCGCCGATGCTGCCATTGTTGAAGAACCATTGGTACGTCGGCGCGGGCACACCGTTGGTGGAGACCACCGTAAACGACGCGCTCTGCGTGTTCGTCACGGTGAGATTCTGCGGTTGCGTCTGGACGGCGGGACAAATGATGACATGCAAGGTGATATTCGTACTCGCCACACCAAACGAATTGCTCGCCACGATGGTATAGACGAAACCGTCCTGCGCAAACTGGACGTTGGTCAGCACGAGCGGCGCACCCGTCGCGCCCGTAATCGTTGCCCCGTTCTGGAACCATTGAATTAGCGGCACCGGACAACCGGAAACCGCCGCGTTGAGCGTCCCATTGTTCCCCTGGATCACGGTTTGATCCGAGACGCCGCTAAGATTGGGCGACACGCTGCAGCCGATGGAAACTGTCAGCCCCATACAATTGGTCGACGCGCCCACGCTGTTGGTCGCGATCAAACAAAACGACCCGGTTTCATTTGTTTGGGCGTTGGAAATGGTCAAGGTGGTTGTCGCACTGCCGGAATTTGTGGAGCCATCGGGTTGTGCGCCGTCCGTTACATTGACGTTATTAAACTGCCAGTACACACCGGGCGCTGGTACGCCGGTGACGGTACCGCTGATGATCACCGTATCGCCAACGTTCGCGATCTGATTGGTCAATCCGGTGACACCCGGCACGACTTCTTGTGGAACAACGGCGAGGATCCCCGGCGTCACATTGTTCCAGCGCAGACTGGGCAGGAGCGACGGAAGATTGGTCGTGGTAAACCCGCCGGTGATTCCGATGTTGTAAACGTCACCCGCAGACAGGGGCGCGACGCCATTGGTCACGACGGTCAACGTCCCGGCGATGGTCGCCGTGCCGCCAACGATAATCGCGCTATTGCTGGCAGTCTGGCTGCTATCCAACCGGATAATCGTCGTGGAAGTGGAGAGCAATGTCAGGTTATTCGTGACATTCAGCGTCCCCACGGTCGCGCCGACACTGGGAGATAATGTTCCCGTGCCGATGAAGACCACATTCCCTGCGATCGTACCGAATCCGCTGACGGTGCTCGAAGTATTGGTGACAGCTGTCTTCACATACAGGGACCCATTCGAAAGGCTCAGGAAGCTCCCGGTAGAGAGCGCCACGGTCTGAAGATTCGAAACTACTCCGTTGTTGCCGATCAAAAGCCCGTTGCCTGCTCCGCCACCGGCGCCGAATGTGGGCGATAGGTTGCCCGCATCCCACAGACCGCCGCCCTGGACCGTAATCGTGTTACCGAGCGAACCGGCGCCCGCGCCAAAAGTCGCCCCGGATCTCGTGAATAACCTGCCGCTCGTATCCACTAGCACCGAGTTGGAGTGCGACGTGCCCTGCGCACCGGCCGAGAAGGTGGACATGACGGTCATTGAACCTGAGTTTGTAATCGTCAAGGAGCAGAAAGTGGCACTTGCCGCATTGCCAATCGAAAAGAGACCGCCGTTCGTCCAGGACGAGCCCGAGCCGGTAATCACCAGTTTCGAGGGAGTCGCAAGGGCGTTGTTCGCCATGATTGTCGCCTGCGCAACCACAGTGCCATTGGTAAGATTGAATTGAGCGGGTGCGCCACTGTTACGCCCCAAGGTAAACCGACCAGCGTTGCTGGAGTTCGTAATATATAAGGTACCCACCGCCAAGTAAACCACCGTCGTCCCTGACTGGCCAAAGACGGCGTCTGATGCGCCGCCGACACCCGTCCCGCCTGTTAAACCCGAAAAGTTATTGGTTCCAAAGTCCAGTGTAAGATTGATCTGTTGGCTCCCGCCGGCGGCGCCAATTGTGAATATCCCAACGCTGGAATAATTATTCGTGAGTTGGACGTAAAAGGTGCCTGATTTTGCAATCGTGAAGGTATCCGCTGGACCACCGGGACCCCCGGTCGGGTTCCACACGTTTGGATCATCCAAGAAACTGTTGGCCGCTGCATTGGTCCAGCTGTAGGTCGTCGCCTGAACGCTACTCGCACCCGCCAGGAGCAGGAAGGCCACGGCTCCCGCCGCGAGGGCTTTCAGGGGATTGTGAGACTTCCGCGCGATCAATCGGAACAGATTCATTGTGGTCATAAGTTTCCCTTCGCTCTACCTTCTCCCGGTTCCAAGTCAGACAACTCACCCAAAGGTTACGCGACCGAACAACTACAGACTTTCTCTGCGATCCCAGTCGTACTTTCGCCAGCCCACCTGCGCCAACGTCCAAACTACCACACTACTCTCAAAATCAGTGGTGACTAATCCGCCGCGCAAACGTCCGCAATTACAATCTATCGGTTGTCAACAATCGGATCAGTCCGGTCCGCTTCAATTCATCGCGAACCATGACTTGCTATCGGTGCAATCCGAGTCACCGACCTTCATGGCCGACGGCGTCAGGCCTTCGACGTGAAAATCTCCAAACAGGCACTCCGCAACACCGCCGTGACGGTCAGACGGAGCAATTTTTTGCGGGTCGGAGGTTGTCGGTCTGGTGACCAGATTATAGAGATTGTTTGCGCCACACGTCACCCCGTCAGTGCCACCATCAAGCAGAAGGACGTACGACGCCGCCGAGGGCAGGGACTTTACCGTGGGATACCAATCACCATTGACAACATACGGGCTCCCTGCGGAATTAATGGGTTTGTATGAGCTGGTTCCGAAACCGCCTTTTGCCAGGGCAATCGGCAGCGTCATGGTGTAACTATGAATTGAGTTTGCGATACCGGTTGACGTTGTAATCTGACCATCGCTGTAGGAACGACGCGTGTAGGGGTCGACTCTCATAATTCGGATGCGCTGATCCTGAGTGGCTTGAGATGCAGCCAAATACTGCACGTACGGATTACCATAACTCGAGCCGACGTCATCCCACTGGTTACCACCCACCGCATGATAGTAGATGCCATCGTAGTCGTCGCTGTACAGACTGATTGCCAAGCCCCATTGCTTCAAATTGCTGATACATTGGGCTGTGTATCCCTTTTGTCGGGCTTTGTTCAATGCCGGCAGTAGCATGGCAGCAAGGATGCCGATGATCGCGATGACCACTAGCAACTCGATGAGTGTAAACGCATTCTTCTTATTAATTTGTTTGGACTGCATATTTCTCCAGAAGCCTCCGTATTTCAGATGATCGGAATCCATTGCCATTTCAGCCCCATTCTCCCCGTCGAGTGCAAATCGAACACTACCACGAACCGCCTTGCAATCTGCACCCTTCCTATCATGTTTGCAAGGAATTTAGGGCCATTTTGCAGGGATTTCACTAGCTTGTTCCTTCAGTGAGTAGATATGCTAGCGTGCGTCTATCGCAAAAAACACAGAAACCTGCTGACCAGGTTGCAAATGGTAGCGCCATTAGTAAATACACGCCTTTAAATAGAACGCGCAATCGTATCAATAGTCCCAAATGGGAAGTAAAACATGCCGCGTGAATGAAGCGTAGCAGATCCGAAAACTTAACCATTATGAACATAGCATTTAGCATGGGAGATGCCAGAGGCATCCGCTCCCTCCAATCATATGCGTGGTAAAATGGACCCGATATGATTTTTCTCGATATCTGCAAACGGTTGCATAGCACTGCTCAGCGAGCTGTACTTTAATGAACAGATTTCTTGCAAACTCCTGCCTGAATTTCTCAAAATGCGCGGATAGCAAATACCGTCACAAATTACAAATTGTCATACAGAACGCTGGGCTCATCCGTCTGACCAACAGCCGGGTCTGCGGATCATCTCAGCATGGCGATCCTGCGAAAATCTTCGGCCTAATCCAGAGAATGCTTGTATCCTGCCTGTTTTGGTAGAAATCCGAATTTTGGACCTCGTTCTGCACATTCTTCACACTCGTTTTACTAGCATTGCGGATTAGAGTGGTTTCTGAATGTGATTGAAGAATCGCGACTAGCACCATTTGTCACTGAGTGAATACGCTCTCGAAATTCAAGCTCGCAAAACGGCAAATCACTTGCAAACGGGGTAAAGCAACTGCATACTAGCTTGCATAGAAAAGCACAAACTCCGGCGGAGTTATGCTCTGACTATGACGGGCGGGAGAATCCTTGCAGGCATGCGAAATGCATGAGGCAGGCTAGACATCAAAATTAAAGGGCGAGGTCTATGATGAACCAATTACAAGGGGTCGGGCACACTTTTCTGAAACTTACCAAAAATCCTTTGGGCAAGGCGTTGCTTTTGGCGCTTGGCTTGGTATTGGGTGCCGCTAGGGCACAGTCGCAAACGACAGATACATGGATTGCCAACAGCGGGACTTTTAATATCGCCGGAAACTGGGACACTGCCCAGACGCCTCAGGGTGGCGATACGGTACTCTTCACCAACAACAACAGTTACACCCTCAGCTTCAATGCCAATTCGTCATTGCTTCAGGACTGCACGTTCTCGGGCCACGTAGGCACTGTGTTCTTAAACATGGGTGCCGACATT
>Ga0206891_10107_pt2 | contig 24003 bp, 13 predicted proteins | sample Alteio_BWOrgHeat_55_FD_153246 | JGI IMG/M metagenome (GOLD analysis project Ga0206891, IMG submission 153246) | Enriched cells from forest soil in Barre Woods Harvard Forest LTER site, Petersham, Massachusetts, United States - Alteio_BWOrgHeat_Nextera7 ...
GGTTACTGCCTTCCGCCTCCAGAGGCCGGTTGCGCTGGCGGAGGAGGATGTTTGTAGGCAGTCACCTTCACAAGCATGCCGGGGCGAACTTTTTGAAGGCCTTCGACTATTACCCGATCGCCAGGTTTCAATCCTTCCAGCACCACCGACCGATCGCCCACCCTTTCTCCGGTAACGACGATCCTCGCCAAAACCTTGTCATCTTGATCGACGGTAAGGACGGATTGCTGGCCTTGCAGTTCCTGGATAGATCGCTGCGGAATCAATATGACGTCCTGGCGTATCGTGGCCTGCAAGCGAACACGACCGAATTGGCCAGGCAGCAGGACGTGCTGAGGATTGGGGAACGTCGCCTGCAGTTCAAGCGTGCCGGTCTTTTGGTCCACTTGATTAACGGTGTTTTCAAGCCTTCCCTTATAAGGAAAGATCGAATTATTGGCGAGCAGCAGCTCTAATACTTGGTGCATTGGCTCGTTCGTGTTGTTGCGCTTAACATAATCCAGATAATCCGATTCGGAAACTTTGAATCGCACCCAAATGGGGTCGAGCGGAACGATGGTGGTTAGCGGATTAGGCGATGTTTTCGTGACCAGTCCGCCAACCTGAATCAGGCTGTCACCCACTCGGCCGCTGATGGGCGCGGTAATGTTGGCGTATTCCAAATTCAGCTCCGCCGTTCGCAGCAGCGCCTTCGTCGAGTCCACCTGGCCTTCGGCGGTATCGATCTGAGATCTAGTCGAGAGACGCGCTTGTTCGACGGCGGCTTCGCGCGCATGGACGGCGGCCTTATTCGCATTTAGCGAAGAGTTTGCGTTATCGAGATCCTGTTGCGCGGCCGCATCTTCCTTCACCAGGGGCTGGAGGCGATCTACGTCTTGCTGCGCTTTGCTGAGGTTGGCCTGCGCCTGTGCCAAATCGGCTTCCGCCTGCACCAGACCGACTTGTTTCTTCGCATACTCGCGGTTGGCTTCCGCTTGGCCCAGATCACCGCGCGCCTTCTGCACATCAGCCTGGTAGGGTCGGAGATCCAAGACGTAGAGCGGCTGCCCGGCCTTAACATCGGAGCCGATCTGGAAGAGACGCTTCTCAATGTAACCATCGACGCGCCCGCGCACCTCAACCATGTCTCTGGCATATGTCTGAGCGGCAAATTCGCTGTAGATCGGTACCGTTTCCCGATGGGTCTCCATCACAGAAACCACCGGTGTCGGGAAACCTCCGGCTGCCGGTGATTTTGCCTTTGATTGGCAGGAGGTCAAGAAACCCGCAGCTGCGGCGACCGGCAGCACCGCTTGAAAGAAATGCACTATTCGACGCATAAGATTACCAAGTTCTAGAATTGTCGCCCAAGTCTTGCGGAAGACTTCTACAGGACTGAGCTCAAATCGACCGAAAGCGTTGGGAATTATTGTAGCGGGGTTGCGGCGTCGTCTGTCCTCTACACTCAGAAGAGGTCGTCCAGAAGAATGATCATTCGCATTGAACAAAACCCCGGTGAAGAGTGTCCCCATGTTGTGCGGATGATGGTGGAGATTCCGCAGGGTTCAAGTAACAAGTATGTCTACAACAAAGAGTTGGGTCTGTTTGAACTAAGCAGGTCTCTATATTCGCCGCTGCATTACCCGGGCGATTATGGGTTTATTCCAGGAACGATCTCGGCTGATGGCGCAGCCTTGGACGTGCTTTGTCTTGTTACGCAGCCGAGCTTTACGGGTTGTCTGGTTTATGTCAGACCTGTTGCGGTCCTGGACGCGCAAGATGGGGACGATACCGACCACAAGATTCTTGCCGTACCGTATCGCGATCCCCGTTATGAGCAGATTCAAACCCTCGACCAACTCGCCGCACATGTTCAACGGGAGATTGAGCACTTCTTTGAGATGTACAAAGAACTCGAAGGACGCAACATGCACATCAGGGGCTGGCTCGGGCGCGACAGCGCCTTCCAGCTCATCGAGGAAAGCCGTGAACGTTATCTGACTGAGCACTCGCCGGCAGCAGTGTAGTAGCGATTAACCCAAATTTTCTTAGATAAATGTAACGCGATGAATATAGCGGATGGCCTTGTTTTCAAACAGCTGCTCCACCACCGATTCAGGCACGGGCTGGTCGATCTCGATAATCGCAATGGCGGTTAGCGGATGCCCCGGATGAAGCTCGGCATCCTGGCGCCCCAAGGCAAAGTTCGCGATGTTAATGCCGTTCTTGCCGAGGACCGTGCCGACGAAACCGATCACGCCCGGAACGTCATCGTTCCGTGAATACATTAAATGCCCAGCCAGGGTAGCTTCGCAGGAAATACCCTCCAGTTGTGTCAGTCGCGGCCGATTAAGAATGACCGCGCCTTCAGCTGACACGACGCCGGAATCGGTTTCGATTTCGATGCGAATCGATTCCGTATAGCTGGACCGCGCCTCTCGACGTTCCACCACCGTAAAGCCCCGTCGCGATGCAATCTGCATCGCATTGATGACGTTGGCCTTCTGCTCAAGCGATCGACTCAGAACTCCCGCAATCCCGGAGTTCCGTAGTAACTGGGTATTGTTCTCACCAAGCTTTGCCGAGTAAATGATCCGGATCGTGTGCGGGTTGCCCACGGCGATATGACTGAGAAAGAAGCCCAGCTTTTCGGCAAGGTCGGCCCACGGGCCCAAAGTACGAAACTGTTCCGCCGACATGGCCGGCATATTCACCGCGTTAAGCGCAACGCCGCCGTTCAAATACTGAACCACCTGCTCCACAATCCGGACGCCGACAATCTCCTGCGCCTCTTCCGTTGAGCCCGCGATATGGGGCGTCGCGACCACGGACGGAATCTGAAAGAGCGGCGCTTCGCCGGGAGGCTCCTTTTCAAAGACGTCGAGCGCGGCGCCGGCCAGACGGCCTGTCGCGAGCGCCGCCTCAAGATCCTTCTCATGAACCAACTCGCCGCGAGCACAGTTGACGATGCGCGCGCCCGGCTTCATCTGGGCGAACGCGGCGGCATTCAGCATATGCTCCGTCTCGGGTGTCAGCCCGACATGGAGCGTGATGAAATCGCTTTGCCGGTAAAGGTCCGCCAGGGTGACCAAAGAAACGCCAAGATCTGACGCCGCCTGAGAGCTGACGTAGGGGTCATGCGCAACGATCGACATCTCAAATGGCTTCGCGCGGCGCACCACCTCACGCCCGATGCTGCCCAGTCCAACCACTCCGAGTGTTTTCCCGCGTAACTCATTTCCGAGAAACTTCTTCTTTTCCCATTTACCCGATTTGGTAGAGGCGCTGGCCTCCGGAATAGAGCGTGCCATGGACAGCATCAGCGCGAGAGTATGCTCGGCCACCGAAATGGCGTTGCCTCCCGGCGTATTCATCACCAGAACTCCGGCGGATGTGGCGGCATCCAGATCCACGTTATCGACGCCTACTCCAGCGCGGCCCACCACCTTGAGGCGCGGTGCTTTCTCAAGAACCTGCTTGGTCACCTTCACCGCGCTGCGGACAAGAAGCGCGTCCGCATCGGCGAGGTCAGCTTCATAAGTCTTCGGGTCCGCGATCACGATATTCCAACCCGGCTGGGCCCGCAACACCTCTAGCCCGGCAGGAGCCAGCGGCTCTGCAACTAAGATCTTCATGATGTTTGTGAACTAACGATGTGAGTCCGCCAGCACGGCTTGCGGCATGGCAACTTCGGCATACACAGTCTGCACTGCGGCGACCCCGGAACCGAACTTCACCGGATGGCCGTTTGCGGTCAGAATCAGTTCGAGTTCCGCGATCAATGCAAACAGATCGTGGAAATCGAAATAGCCGAGATGGGCGATTCGAAAAATCTCACCCTTCATCGAGCCTTGACCGTTAGTGATAATGGCGTTGAAACGATTGCGGAATTCCTTAACGATCACGCCGGAGTCCATCCCGGCAGGCGGCCGTACGGCTGTAACCGAAGAACCGGGTGAACTGGAAAAGATCTCGAGCCCAAGTTCAGTAACTGCCGCTCGTGTTGCGCGTGCCAGAATCTGAGCGTTGGCAACCAGCTTGTCCATACCCAGGTTCTTGATGTACTTCAACGCTTCGCCCAAGGCCAGCAGGAGTGCAGTGTTGGGCGTCCAGGCAGATTCGCCATTGGCCGCGTTCTTCTTCTCCTTTTTCAGATCGAAGTAGAAGCGTGGCGCGGTGGACGTTTCGGCCAAGGTCCACGCTTTGGGGCTGATCGAGACGAACGCCAAGCCCGGTGGAATCATAAAGGCCTTCTGCGATCCGCCAACTACGATATCCAGTCCCCACCCCTCAATATTCAGTGGCATGGTGCCGATGCCCGTGATCGCATCTACAACGAAAATCGCTTTGGTTTTCTTAACGATTTGGCCCATCGCCTCGACATCATGAGCGGCGCCGGTCGATGTTTCCGAAGCCTGTACGAACACGCCTTTGATATGAGGATTCGCGGCCAGCGCCGCCTCGACGGCAGACGGTTTGACGACATCGCCATAAGGAGCCGTAAGGACGGTTGCCTTCATTCCCCAGGCTTTCATGATTTCCACCCAGCGTTCGCCGAACTTGCCGGCGCAGCAAACCAGGGTTTCGTCGCCCGGAGAGAAAAAGTTTTGGGTAGCCGCTTCCAAGCCGCCGGACCCGGAGGCGACCAGCGTCAGCACGTCATTCGAGGTTCCAAGAACTTCCTTCAGGTCGGCCAGCACTTGGCGGTAGAGATTGCGAAAATCTTCGGTCCTGTGATGGATGTCGGAGCCCATCATCGCGTGCAGAGCAGCAGGCAGAAGAGGGGTGGGTCCAGGCGTCAGAAGTCGTTGTTTTTTAATGTACATACAGGAAAGAGACACTACGCCGCGGTATGCGGTCGAGGCGAAACAACAGGATATCAAACGGAGACCGGCCACTCCCCTGGTAGGAGCGTCAACTCCCTACCAGGACTGCGCCCAGTTCAATTGCTAGTCGTGACTTGTGCCGTCGCGCTCGCCAGCGTAGTGCCCTGCGAGTCGACAAGCGTGAAGACCAAGCCGTTATAAACCCATTCGCCCGTTGGACACGTTCCTGACCCTGGAACGAGGACTGAGCAGAAGAGGACGCCTCCAGCATAGATGCTCGCCGGCACATTAGACAGATAGTTCAAGACACCACTGCCAATTCCTGTCATGTCACCAACGATGGGATTGGGCGAAATCGTCAACGTAGCTGTAGGGGTGTTGCCCCCAGGCAGTACCTTCGCGGTGGCGGTGGCCAGAGTCTGTCCGGTGGCCATGCTCGCCATACGGAACACGAGTCCGTTGGCCACCCACTGGCCGGTGGGGCACGTGGTCGTACCTGGAAAGGCTTGGCAGAACAGGGTCGACCCGGCATAAATGTTCGCAGCCACATTCGTGGTCGCCGTCACCACGGTGCTGGCAAGGCCCGTACTATTTGGAGCCATGGGATTCGGCGACAACGACAGGACGCCTGTGGGAGTACTGGCAGGCAACACCTGCGCTGTCACAGTGGTCAGCGTCTGATTATTGATTTGGTTGACCATCGTGAAAACTAGGCCGTTGTAGACCCATGTGCCGGTCTGGCAAGTACCGGAACCTGTGGTCACAGCGCAAAGCAACGTCGGGCCGGCATAAATATTCACCGGCACCGTGGCCGTCACTTCCACCACCGCGGTGCCAAGGCCCGATGAATCCGGCGCAATCGGATTCGGCGACAGCGTCAAAGTTCCGGAAGGGGGCACCACGTGCGCCTGGGCGGAAGCGTAAGGTTGATTATTGTATGGGTTGACTAATTTGAACACCAATCCGTCGGCAACCCAATTAGTTGCGTTGCAAGAGGTGGTGCCAATCAAGACTGAGCAAAATAAGGTCGATCCTGCATATAAGTTGGCCGGGATATTCGAGTTAACAAGAATAACACCGGAGGCAAGACCCGTGTTATTGGGCGAAACAATGGGATTCGGAGTTATGTTGATCGTCCCAGCCGGAGGGACCAGCGTAGCTGCGGCCGATCCGAGGATGGCGCCCGTAGCGTGGTTCACTACATTGAACACCAATCCTTGCGACACCCATTTGCCAGTGGTACAAGTTCCGGATGTCAATGCAAACCCACAAAAAGGTCTGTTTCCCACATACAGGTCGGAAGGCACATCCGAGATAAAGCTAACCGTAGCCACACCTAACCCGGAACCATCGTTGCCAACCGGTGGAATAGTAAGCGTAGCGGTAAAAGGTCGGAGACTCGCAGTGACCGAAGCGAGAACAGCAGTTGTGCCTGTTTCGACCGCCGTAAATACGAGACCATTCTGGACCCAATCTCCGGTTGTACAAGTTCCTGTGGTAAGAGGGCCGCAAAACAGCTTACCGCCGGCGTAGATATTGACGGGGACATTAGCGTTAACCGAAATCGTTGTAACTCCCACGCCCGTGCCGGTACCGTCCACAATTGGATTTGGATTAGCCGAGATGGTCGCGGTTGCTTGACCCAGGTGCGCTGTTGTCTGAGCAAGTCGGGCGCCCGTGACGGAGTCAACCAGATAGAAGATCATGCCTTCGGTTACCCAGTTTCCAAGCTGGCAGGAGCCGGTGCCAGCGCCCACCGAACAAATAAGCTTGGCACCTGAGGGCACGCCCAAGTAGATATTCACATTATCGGCGGCTTGGTAATAGATCGTCGTGCTGCCGGTTGTCGCTCCAGGGGGCACCGGAATCGGATTCGGCGATAGGTAGAATTGAGTCACACCGCTGCCGGAAACCGGCACATTTACGATATTGCTGATGTACGCGTTCTGAGCGATATACAGTTGGGTCTGGTCGTTTGTCGTGGCGCTGCTGGGAATTTGTAAGGTCACCTGATAAGTGCCGATGGAACCAGGCTGAAATCCGGCCGTCAGCACTTGGGCAGTGGTGCCCGCCAATGTCGCGCTGACGGTGCTTTCCGCTGAATTGGGTTGCGGCCCGGCGTAGGGCTGGCCTTCGGTGACGTTGATCAGATTCACGCCATCGTAGGCGACCACTCCCAAGCCCGTCGCAAAGATATTAATCAGCTCATTTGGCACTGCCGGGTTTGCCGTCGTGACCGGCGCTCCTGCGGTATTTATGCAACAAGTGGTGGAATTGAAAACCGTAATGATAATGGCGGCGCCGGAACTCACTGAGCCGCCGATGGCTATGTTCGTGCCGGCAACGCCAGCCACGCGCGCGGTCAATGTGATTCGGTCGAACTGTCCTGACGAGCTTGCCGTAACCAGCGGATCTTTGTTGAGCAGGTTCACCAGCGCCGCTTCCACCGTGTTAAGGGTGTCAGTGGCCACGACGGTATACGTGTATGAGTTGCTTCCCACAGTGATAGTGGCTGTATCCCCCGCTGTGATGGATCCATCCACCGAAACCACGGCCGTGGCGTGATCGCTCGCATGAAAGGCCATGACGGTGGGGGGGGTCCCATCATTTAGCGAGAAAATACCCGGATTCGCGTCCGCAATAATCAGCGGAATGGCATTAGACGCACTTACCGAGCCGTCGACATTGACCTTACGCACATAAAGACTGGCGCTATTAGTTGCCTGGTTGATGCTCTGGTCGTAGAGGTTGAAAGGAATCTGCACCCGGATCTGATCGGGATTCACATACGCGATTGGGCAAGGTGTTCCGTCGACATACACCTCAATATTTTCAAACGATGTGGTCAGCGGACTGCTCGTGTTGGTATGATCCTGGCCGTCAGGCGAGAAGTTCACCCCGGCCGGCGCGCTAATCACCACCAACGTTCCTGGAGCGAGCGTAGCGCCGGTGCCGCCACTCAACGAAATACCTGAAGCTGTGGCAGTCACTGTGGCACTAGCGCTTGTACTTGCAGCCAGAGTGACGTTATTCCCGGCAGCGCCGACAGCTTTCGCTTGCAGTGCAACCAAACCATTCCCGCCGTCGCGAGCGAAGGCATTCGGATCTCCGGCGCCACCGTTCGAACTGTTGATTATCTTGACGAGACCAGTCGCAATGCTATCGATCGAGTCGCCGCTGACAATTTTATAGGTGTAGCCGGTGCCTGCGATCGTGGCCGTCACCGTGTCTCCCGCGGTGATCGAGTCACCCGAAATCAAAGCGATGATCACATAGCCCTCGGCCTGTATCTGCAGACTAGCTGCGTTCAGCACAGCGTCATTCGGCAGAAGCAGATTCGAGCTGCCAGGCGTGAAGTAAAGAACTCGAGAATCGAAGGGATCGGCAACCCAAAGATTTGTTCCGTCCCAAGCAAGCGACGAGGGCGTACGAATCGTGCCGGCGCTAGAGTTGTTTGAGACTGCGGTCGAGGTGATGATCGCAGCCTCGTCAGACACGAGGTCATCCGTAAAATCAGGTTGGCCCAGCACATTATCGGCTGCCGTGTTCGACGTAGTAGGGACTGCCTTATACACGAGGATGCGATCATTTCCGCCATCGGCGACGTAGAACCGGGTTCCGTCAGATAGCGCAAAGCGGGGATAGCTCAGAGTGTTCGCGCAGATGTCGGGATAAGTCGGATTACCGCTTGAATCGGTGCCGCTTTGTGCGCAGAGACGCGTATTGTCGTTCGCAATACTGCTCGTCATGTTCAGCTGTCCCAGTTCCACATCGGCGGCTTGCTGGTTGCTGGTCGGGATTGAGTTCCAGATCAAGACCCGGTTATTCCCCAGATCCGTCACAAACAAACGTGTTCCGTCCGATGTCACTGACACCGGTTCGTAAAGGCTATTGGCTGTCGGGACTGGCCCCGTATTAGGAGCCACATACCGGGTGGTGAAGTTCGGCTCGCCCAAAACGACGTCTGCAGGCTGATTGTTCGAGGTCGGAATAGAGTTCCAGATCAGAACACGCGAGTTCTGCGTGTCAGCGACAAACAGTTTCCCGTTCTGAATCCAGACGCCCTGGGGACCGCTCACCGACGAGGCCGTGACAGGATTGTCCACCGCCACTGTTGTAAAGTTAGTTTGGCCAAGAACAAGATCGGCGTTTTGCTGGATCGACGTGGGAATCTCTTTGTAGATCAGAACGCGGTTGTTATTCGTATCGGCGATCGCGACAATAGTGCCGTCGGTTGCGACGGCGGTCGGAATGTTCAAGTTATTCGCCGCAACTGTGAGGGCCTGAGTCGCCGTGTTGTAGTCAGGTTGGCCAAGGACGTTGATGGCGTTGAAGAAGCACAATGAACAACGCTTGGGTTGATACCCGATCAAATCGGCCAGTGGGCCCGGAAAGGCACCGGAATCGAAGATAAGGACGCGATTGTTGTTACCCGGTCCTTGGGAGACGAGGATCGAAGAATCGGCTACGAATAATAGGTTGGGAGTCGCGGCCACGCCCTGGACCGTCGAAAAAATATTTATTCCGGTTCCCGTTGAGCTCACTGCATAGTTATTACCGAAACCGCCCATAAATGTAGGCTGGCCTAGTTCGCCGCGAGCAGCTTGACCGTTGACATACCCCGTCTGAGCACTTGCCGGGACCACAAGGGCAGCAAGCAATAGGAACCCACACAAAACCTTCATAGATAAATGCCCTCACAGTATAACAACCGGGTTGGACGGGGCTATCCGGCGCCCGGTTGCGCCCTTCTACCGCGATTAAAGGGCGCAAAGCGGTCGGTTCGATCCGCACAGAGCTATCACTTTTACGGTCTATTCTCGAGGGGCTGCAGGGAGAATATCGAGCACGTCGTAAACCGGAACGCCCTTTGTATCGGCGATAGTGGCGTTCCGGCGCGCCGTCATGGCAGTGCTGGCTAAGCTATCGACGAACTTCTGTTCCGCACCGGCAAATATCTCCCTGCCGGGAACGTGCGCGATGGCCAAGCAAGAGCCCGCAACGCATTCGTCCAACCCGCCACCGTGGAATCTGCCGCCTGAGATCTCGAAGCTCAGATCTGTGGCGGGCAGATCAAGGCCGAAGGCGACCTCAAGCGGAGTTCGTATGCCCCAATCCAGGATGAAGATCCGGGTGCCCGGGCGGGAACGCAAGAATTCGGCAAGTTTGGGCGTAGCGTCGGTCCATGGAGTGGCGTCACTGTAGCGCGAAAAATCGACGAGACTCGTATTCAGTTGGAAAGCCCCGACGAGTGCCCCGGCCGAGAGAACAATCGCGTACCCTAACCGCCCAACCCGGCCGAATTGCTGCGCTAGTACACCGGCGCTCAAACCCAGGGCAGCAAACCAAAGCGGATAAAACAGCACTTGATGATGAGGCGACCCGCCCGCGTCCTTTGTAATCGCTGATTCAAACCAACCAATCCACCCAGCCGCAAAAAGGACAATGATCCACAGGCGCACCGGCCCTCGGCAAAAAAACAGCGAAAGCGGTACCAGCAGAATGAGAAGGTAAAACCGGCCACTACTTTTCGTACGGGTCCACCGGTCGACCTTCGTCGACAAATTCAAGACCTGATTCCGGCTCGGGAGCGCCGTGTCAACGAGGAGTATTGCGTCACCATTCACGCTCTTCGCCAGATACGCCGCCTTCCCCACAGCGTAAGAAAGGGAAAAATGGCCACTTTCCTTTAGAGTCACGTTGGGCTTCTCAATGTTATACAGAAGCAGCGGGTAAGCCCCGATCACGAAACCAAAAATAAAACAGGCAAGTCGGTCAAACGAGAAAACCTTATAAATCGCCTGCCAGGCAAAGACGAGCGCCGCCAGACACAACGCGCTAAAGAACCAGACAAACAGCGCTTTATCCCAAAACCCCAGGCCCACGGCAAGTCCCGCAACAACCAGCCAGACGCGATTCTTGGTGTCATACCAGCGAACCAGGCAGGTGAGTGCGGCCACTTGAAAGAACATTTGGAGGACGACGGGACCCCAGTCGCAAGCAGTCGTAAAGAGGAAGTTGCGGTCAGTGGCCAATAGCAAGGCAACAAAAAACGCCGCGCGCGCGCCAGAAAGGCGGTATAGTAACCCCCCTAGCAGGAATAGAGTGCCTGCGGCGATCAACAGCATCGGCACCCGAAGAGATATCACGCTCATTCCGGCTATAGCGAAAATGGGCTTGTAAAGCCACCACTTCAAGGCACCGAGGTAAGTCATGCTCATCAAAGGGACTGCATGATCCAGGATGCTTTTCCAGAAGGCCGCTTCCTTTGCATTAGCGAGAAGCGGGACAAAAATGGCCTCATCGGCCTCAACCCCGATCGCGCGCATCAGGGCAATGCCAAAGGCTAGGTAGATCAGGATCGCCACGGCGACCAACCTGATCCAAGCTCCCTTTAGGTAAGGCACTTTCTCGATTTGAATCGCTGGCCGCTTGGGGCGAACGATCTTTGGTATCCGGAGGGGCTTGCTCTTAATAAGCGCCGATTCACCTTGAGCCTTATGGTCCGCCGAATATTTTCTTGGCCATGCAACAAGGCCGGCAATTCCCATCAAGCCGAGGAACGTCATTCCCAGCCAAAGCCGAAAGTGTTCCGGCTTGAATCGCATCGAGACGGTGTGCTTGCCCGCCGGCACCGGCAGGCCGCGGAATGCCACGTTGGTCTCATAAAGGCTCGCGGGCACGCCGTCTATTGTGGCGAGCCAGCCAGGGTAGCTCGCTTCGGAAGAAACCAGAAAGAGCGGCGACGACGACGATGTTTCGAGCCTCACGGCGTTGTTGGAGTAGCCTGTCACAACAGTAGAAGAGTCGGCAGTCGTCCCCCCTTGCCATTCAGGGCTAAGGCCTTCCACAATGGCTTCATTGGCTGGATCGAACGATGGGTCAGCCGCCATCGATACCGCATGTTTCTCGTCCGGTGCGCGCCGCACCCGGCTTACGAAGTAGAAACGCGGTAGCGGAGAATTGTTCCTGTAAATACGCAGCGCCGGCAACTCGGCAACTTCATATTTACCCGAAGGGACCTCGCCCTCGGGAAGCTCAGGCGCGGTGTTGTTCTGAGCCAGTAGGCCGATGTTTAACGCGTCAATCCAGGGCGAGCGTAAGGAAACGATCGGCTTAATCCGTTCCCAGAAGCCTGATTTCGTGAAGATTGTCCTGAGGTCATAAAAACGCAGGAGCATGAAGGGGTCATCGCCGGTTCCACTTTGAAATCCCAAAAGCTCTGCGCGGCTCCGCAGCTCTGTTTGTTCCGGTCGCACGAAATCTATCCGCGCCGGTGGGTTGCCTCTGTCCACCCAGCCTCGAAGTTTTCTTACCGTCGCCTGGTCGGACAGCAAAGCCTTTGCAGTCGTCTCGTAGCGATAGCTGCCGGGGGCGCTATTCAAAGCTGTTTCAGAACCGACTAACAAAAGATCAATACCGGTAAGAATGGCGACTACCCACCCGATCCAGAAATACGATCGCAGTTTCCGCAGCTCCAAAAGCCGGTTTAGCGAAAGCGCTGCGGTAAGAGCAACAAACCATGTGAAAGGCAGAAGAAAATATTCACAATACAGAGAGCCTCGAAGCAAGGGAGGCAGAAGTCGATGCACGTAGGAATAAATGTGTGCATTGCTTCCCAACATGACAATAGTGGAAATCACTAGACCGAAAACCGAGATCCACACCAGCTTTGAATGTCGCGCGACGGGAATTAACAGTAGTAACACGACCGCTGCGTAGCCACAGTAAGTATGAAGCCACGTAAAGCCGTAGGGCAACTTATAGAGATCGGTGGCCCCTGCAAGGTAATGGAAGTGGTCGGGAAGTACGAACGAAGCCAGGCTTGCCAGAGGCAGGCCCCCCGGCGTTTCGAACCACTTCGATCGAAAAACGGCAATGCTAAGCCTAGTCAGAACTAAAGACGGAGCCAGTTGAACCATCGTCGCCATGGCGCCGATGAAGAATGAAACAACCAGCGCGCCGAGTACCCTCCAACTGGCAAGCCTGGCAACACAAAGACCCGCCCCCAACACCAACAATGTAAAAGCAACCGGGAAGATGGCCGCAGGAAACCCGGAAAGGATACAAAGCGTAATCCCAAGACTGAGCAAGCCCACGGCCATGGCGGTAATCTTTTCGGAGAGCTGAAAAAGCGCCCAGACGCAGAGCGGGAGCCATGCCGCACAGCAGACAGCGCCGAGATGCGTGGCCTGCGAGGCAAAGAACGCACCCAGCTGAAATACGGTTGCTCCAAACAGGGCCACTCCCTTGGCGCAACCAAGGTGCCGGAACAAACCGTAGGCAAACAGGCCGGCAATAATCATGTGAACGGGGACTAGCCATTCGTAGTAGTAATAGGCTTTCACTTGATCGTGAGCATTTCCCAACAAAATCGCGATGAGCGCTGGCGGGTAATACTGCTGCGTTTGTATGTTGGCGAAATAGGGCATGCCGCAATATTGCCCGGGATCCCACAAAGGCCAGTCGTGCAGCCGCAGTCCACGCGCCAGAACTGAGGCCAAAGGAAAATGCCATCCTTGAATGTCGTATGGGATGTGACGAGAGGGGTAGAACAGGACTTTGCGGAAGAATACCAGCGGCTGAAGGATAAGCAATAGAATCGCGGCGACATCGGGAAGCCGGGGAACCACGCTTCCGGCCCGAACGTACACAAGGGTTGTTGAACTCCACTGAGTAAGCCGACGGCTGAGCAACTGATTCTCCTAAATTCGAGGCCCGTCAAACGGTGTTGACGCGTTCCGCATTCCAGGCGCCTAATGCTCTCGGGCTCACTACTTACTAGTATTCACGGTCACAACGGCAAGCGTTGCCGAACGGTCGGTCGGTTTCGGCGCCGAGGTGTTTTGCAAGTAGAAGGTCATACCGTCAGTAACCCACTTTCCGGTTGTGCATGAGCCCGTGTCGCGAAGAGCACAGAAAAGCGTTCCATCGGGGGCATTGACGTGAATTTCGGCATATTGAGTTTTCTTAGTGGTCCACCTAAGAGTAGTTACTCCATGGAAATCCCCGTCAGTGATGGGAATAGGATTCGGCGTGGCAGTGAATTGCGTGTCCGGATCGACCGGAGCGGCATGCTTTCCGCAGGCATTCAAAACGAAACCCGCCGAACTCAACACGACGAAGATGAGTCGATAGTGGACGAATGACGCTCTGGCTGCCATTACGCCCTTATAACATAGCGTCACAGCTACACGCGCCAATGGGCTGGCCAAAAACTTCGCTGATCAATAGGTCATGATGAACAACTCCACGACAATGGCTCCAAGGGAAGGCGCATCGCGAATCTTCAGCTAACCAATATCCGCCACCTTAGCTTTCGTCCCCCTCAAGCATCGACATCGCCCGCCGAAGACTGCGGTGCATCCGGTTGAACGAACTGGCTAGCACAGAAATCTCGTCCTTGCCCTTCACCGGCAGCTCCTCCACGTTCATATTTCCCTTGCTGATTTCATCGGCCATCGACGACAACCGTGACACGGGTCGGATCACCGTGTAGAACAGCACAAGGTCCAAAACGCACAACGTTAAGACGGCAATCGCGCCCAGGTAGACCAGAAACTTCTTCAGGCCGTCTTCGGCCACCCGCATCGGCACCGCCATCGGTACCGAAACAATTTGCGCTCCAATGATTTCGTTCAAATGCCAGCCGAACCCCGTTCCGCTTGGGTAGCTTTTCAACTGCGACTTCGGGGCCCTCGCATACGTGCTGTGACACTCCAGACAGCCCGCGTCGTGAATCTGGATCGGTCGTGCGAAGAACACGCTTCGTCCCGACGGCGTCTCCCGCTCTCCGATAAATTCACTCTTGTCAGGATGTGCGCGGAAATCGTTCACAACGTCCGCTTCCCAATCCACCGTCAAATCCCGCGGATTTGTGGGATTCAATGCGGCCTCTTTGTAGTAGTAGTCAGGGTATTTTTGGTGCAGATAACCGAAGACCTCCGTTGCCGAGAATGCCGGGACCGTTTGCGGAATGAACTCATCCGCGCGGCGCAGGAGCGGTTCCAGCAGTGGCTTGATCTGCTTCGAGGTGTAAGTCCTGGTCGACATCGTCGTTTCCATCATCAACCTCGCCTGATCGATCACTTCGCGTTTGGCGTCCGCTTTCAGTGACTGATCCACCAGGTAAGAGGCCAACGCCAGGCCCGCGCCAAACACTGCCAGAAAGATGAGATTGAACTTCAGTAGTAGCTTCACTTGGCTCCTTCAGCCTGAGCGCCAGTCGCACTCGCAACTGTCATTATCGCCACACGACGCCGCGATATCGAAAGCGCATAGGGAACAATAGAAAATGTGACGCGCGGGATCACACCTGGCGAGTACCGTCGCAACCATGACCCAGACCACTCGACGCCGGTCCCCGTTCGCTCTCATAGGCACTCGCCTATTCGCGCTGCTCGCCGTTTTGGGCCCGGGCTTCATTACCGCGAACGTCGATAACGATCCGGGCGGAATTCTTACCTATTCCCAGGCCGGCGCCAAGTTCGGCTACGCCCTGCTCTGGACACTCATTCCCACCACCGTCGCCCTCATCGTTGTTCAGGAGATGGCGGCGCGCATGGGAGCCGTCACCGGCAAAGGTCTCTCGGATCTGATCCGCGAAGAGTTTGGGCTGCGCGCCACATTTTTCACCATGCTCGTGCTGGGACTGGCCGACTTCGGCAACATCGTCTCGGAATTCGCAGGCCTCGCGTCAGGCATGAGCATTTTCGGTGTCAGTAAATACATCGCGGTGCCGATCGGCGCCATCGTCGTATGGGTCGTTATCGTCCGGGGACGCTACAAACCAGTCGAGCGAATCCTCATCATCTTTTCGCTGATTTACTTCGCTTACCCGGTTTCCGCCATCCTGGCCAAGCCCGATTGGAACGAGGCGCTCAAGAATACCTTCTACCCCACCACCTGGAGCAATGATCCTGCGTATCTGATCATGGTGGTAGGCCTGATTGGCACCACAATCACGCCCTGGATGCAGTTCTATCTCCAAGCGGCGGTCGTCGAACGCGGCGTCGATAAGAGGCATTACGCCATGTGCCGTCTTGACGTCATCATCGGCTGCATTGTCACCGATGTCATCGCCTACTTCATCGTGGTCGCCTGCGCCGCAAGCATCCACAAGTCGCAGCATCCTGAAATCACCGACGTCGCAGAGGCTGCCCTTGCCCTCAAACCTTTCGCGAAGGAGTTCGCCACGCGCCTGTTCGCCATCGGTCTGATCAACGCGTCGTTACTATCGGCAGCCATCCTGCCACTCGCCACGTCCTATAACATTTGCGAAGGGTTGGGCTTTGAATCGGGCATCGATAAGCGCTTTTCGGAAGCGCCCATCTTCTACTGGCTCTATACCCTGCTCATAGGCGGCGGGTCGCTGATCGTCTTAATTCCCCACCTCCCGCTGTTGAAGTTCATTCTCTTCTCGCAGGTGGCAAACGGCATCCTTTTGCCGTTTGTGCTCGTCTACATGCTACTGCTGATCAACCGGCCCCGCCTGATGGGCGATTATCGAAACTCATGGTTTCAGAACGGCGTTGCCTGGGCCACTGCCGGCATCATGATCTTGCTGACCGGGGCGCTGATCGTCACCTCGTTCATCTAAGTGAAGGCTGGCTGCCGGGGCGGGTTGTAGCGAACTGTTTAGTTGGTCGCGGCCGGCCGTGCCGCAAAGGCCTTCAGTTGCGCAAGATCGGTTTCTACCTGGGCCTGTGACGGTTGGCCTTTCATAGGAACCGGCGGATGCACTGGGTCGCCATAGTACGCGAGAATGATTTGCGCCAGCGGCTTCGGCGTGTCCTTGAATTGCCTTTGAGCCAAAGCGTGCAGGAGCTTCGCGTAGGTTTGATCCGCTAGATGATACTGCCCCAGGCTCGTCACCGCACCAACGTCAAAATTGCCATTCTCCAGATGAAGGTCGTTCTGAGTTTCGCGTGAAAGGGTCTCCCGGTAAGTAGTCACGCTTCGGTTAAAGCTCTGCATGAATTGCTCTTCCACCTCAGGGGTCGGCATCCGAAAAGCCAGGGCCTTCAGCGGTCCTACCTTCGGAATCAGCCTCAGAATCACCGACAGAAACCGGTCCCAGGCGCTTGGCTTGTCATACGTCTTCCCCCACTCGCGCTCGTAGCTCGACCGGCTGATGTTGTACTCAAACCGCCGTCTTGTCGCGCCCGGTTGCGAACGCTCAATCTCGTCTTTCCGTGCGGCCCACGCAATCCGCGTTGCTTGAGGAATTGTGTTGCTCACCGCGTTTCGAAACGAGTTGATGGTTCGGTCTTCGTCTTTCAATAGGTCCGCCAAGGGCAACCCGTAGGTCTCCTGAAAGGCCCGGTCCAGCAACGGCTTCGGGACGGCGAATCCGATGAAATCGTGGTACGCCTGCGGCGCAAAGTTCGCCTTGGCTACTTCCAACACGTCAAACCCAAACTCGGTCTTGATGTGCGCACCAGGGTCGTCTTCGTAGGTCACGACGTCGCCGTATTTCTTCCGCAATTTCGGATACAGCACCGGAACGGCTTTATTGGTGGCCATCCGGTGCCCGTCATTGTCCGAGACATAGTGCGAAAGCGCTCCCAGCGCAAAGGCATATTCATCCGGAGACTGCGCATCACGCATCAGCGCCGCTACGAAATCCCCGCTCCTGACGTAGTGCGTCAGATCGCTGAACATTTTATTGCCGTGCGGATAGTAACCCATGTCCTGGATAATGGCCCCGCCGTAGGCGTAAGCATGCGCCTCTTTCAAATCATCGGCAGTTGCCTTGGGGAACCTCGCCTTCAAGGCTGGGACGATGGCCAAGTCCCACAGCGCGTCGATCAGTGCTTCATGCGAGAGCACCGAATAGGCTGACAGGGTGACGCCAAAAGCGCCTAGTAAGACCAACGAGGTTACTCGGTGAAAAGCACGCGGCATCCATTCCAGTTCCGTCCCCGCCGGGGCGGCCTTAACGGACGCTCTCGGGCTCTTGATAGAGTTCCAGGACTTCGGCTTCGCTCTCAACTCTCTTCCGCTTGCCGCCGCGCAGTTTCTCAAGATAGAGATAAATGACGGGCGTGATGTACAAGGTGAGCACCTGGGACACCACCAAACCGCCCACGACCGCAATACCCAGCGGTCGCCGCGCCTCGCCGCCCGCGCCCTGGCCCACAGCAATCGGAATGGTACCAAGAAGCGCCGCCATCGTCGTCATCATGATCGGCCGGAAGCGTCGCAAACAGCCCTCATAAATCGCTTTCTCTGGGCTCAGGCCACCCTTGCGCTGAGCAGCGATCGCGAAGTCGATCATCATGATCGCGTTCTTCTTGACAATGCCGATCAACAGGATAATCCCGACAAATGAGTACAGGTTCAGGTCCATGCCGAAGATCAACAGCGTCAGTAGAGCGCCCAAACCGGCCGCGGGCAGACCGGAAAGAATCGTAATCGGATGAATAAAGCTTTCGTACAGAATGCCTAACACCAGGTAAATTACGGCCACCGCCATCACCAGCAGAATCGCCAGGTTCCGAAGCGAATTCTGAAACGCAAGCGCCGTCCCCTGATAGTTAAAGCTCATCGTGTCAGGCAAGCCAATTTCACGCGCCGCTTCGTCCACCGCTTTCGTGGCTTCGCTTAAAGGGACGCCCGGTTTAACATCGAACTGGAAGTTGACCGCCGGCAATTGACCGATATGCTGCACGGTCAGTGGCGCCACCACCTGTTTCACCTGAGTAACAGCCGAAAGCGGCACCATCTTGTTCGTTGCGCTCTTGATATACAACTTCGAAAGCTGAGCCGGGTCACGCTCATCTTGCGGCAGCACTTCCAAAATCACGTCGTATTGGTTCGAGTTGGCATTGATCGTCGTTACGCGCCGGTCGCCGTACGCACTATAAAGCGTATTGGCAATCGCGTCCGGAGACACACCCACCGCCAACGCCCGGTCGCGGTCAATCACCACGCTCAACCGCGGGCTTCCCAGGCGCAGGTCGCTGTTGATATTGGTGAGTTCCGGCAGCGACTTCAGCTTTGCTTCCATCCGGGGCGCCCATTCATACAGAGCCTTTGAATCCGCATCCTCCAGCGCCACTGAATATTGCGCTCGCCCTTCGTTCTGGCCCAATGTGATCAGCGGAGGCACCTGCAAAAACACCATCAGCCCCGGAATGTTTGCGAATTGCGCCTGCAGTTCCTGAATGATCTTTGTCGCATGCGGCCGGTGTTTGTCATCGGAAAGGTGCATGAACAGGAAGCCCTGATTCTGGCCTCCAAACCCGCCCGTTCCTCCGCCCATCGCCGAGATCCACGGATTCTTCTTCGCGATGTCCACCACTTGCTTCTGCAACCGAACCATCTCGTCGTAAGAAGTATCCTCGGCGGCTTCCGTCGCGCCAAAGGCCGCACCCGTGTCCACAATGGGCATAAAGCCCTTGGGCATTACCGTGAACAGATAACCTGTGAATATCGTCAGCAGAATGCTCACTGCCAGAGTAATAGCTCTATGGCGCAGCACAACGTCCAGGGTTCGGCGATACCCGTTATTCAGCCTAGTGAAAAACGCTTCGGTCAAGCGGTAGAACCAGCCGCTTTGCATCCCGGCTGGGTGAGCCGGCATCGCCACGCCTTCCTTGCCCAATTCGTGCACCGAATGTGCCAGGTCCTGCCAGTTGGGGCGCAGCCAGATGCTGCAGAGCATCGGCGTCAGCGTTAACGAAATGAAGCCCGAAACCAGCACCGAAACCGCAATCGTGATCGAGAATTCGCGCAACAGGCGTCCGATGATTCCGTCCAGGAACAGCACCGGAATGAAGACCGCCACCAGCGATGTCGTCATCGACAGAATGGTAAAAGCCACCTCGCGCGCGCCCTCAAGCGCCGCCTGCATCCGCGTCTTGCCCATCTCCATGTGCCGGACAATGTTCTCCAGCATCACAATCGCGTCATCGACTACGAATCCCACCGAAAGGGTCATCGCCATCATCGATAGCGTGTCAATCGTGAAGCCCAATTGCTTCATCACCGCGAATGTGCCCAAAAGTGACAGCGGGACGGCGAGGCTCGGAATCAATGTTGCTGACAGATTTCGCAGGAAGAAGAAAATCACCAGAACCACCAGCACAATGGTCAGCAAAAGGGTGAACTTCACATCTGAAATCGACTCGCGTATGTTCTGCGACGCGTCAAACTCAAAACCCACCTCAATCCCGGCTGGAATTGATTGGCGCAATGAAGGCAACAATTTCCGAATGCCCTCGACCACCGCAATTGTGTTCGAGCCCGGTTGCTTATCTACAGCCAGCACCATCGATTCTTCGCCATTGATCCAGAAGATCGACCGGTTTTGCGTCACGCTGTCTACAACGTTCGCCACTTCGTCAAGCCGCACCGGATTGCCATTCTTATAGGTCACAATCAGCGGTGCAAATTGCATGGCGGAGGTCAGCTGGCTGTTCGACATCACCGTGAAGGCCTTGGTGTTGCCGTAGAGCGCGCCCGCCGGCAAGTCCACGCTGCCCGTCGAAATGGCATTCCGCAGTGTTTCGAGATCGATCTGCCGCGACGCAAGCTTATCCGGATCGGCCTGAACGCGGACCGCATACTTCTTGGCGCCGAACACCTGCACTCGCGCCACGCCGTCTACCATCGAGAGCCGCCGGGCAATCAGGTTTTCCGCATACTCATCCAGTTGCGCCGGAGTCATCGTCTTCGACCGGCAGCTCATGTACAGAACCGATCGCGATGCCGGATTCACCTTCGAATAAGAGGGTGGCGAGGGCATGTTAGTCGGCAAATTTCCGCCCGCCCGCGAAATCGCCGCCTGCACGTCCTGTGCCGCGGCGTCGATACTGCGGCTCAAAGTAAATTGCAGCGTAATCGCCGTCGTGCCTAACGAACTCGAAGAGGACATACTGTCGATGCCCGCGATAGTCGAGAATTCCTTCTCAAGAGGCGTGGCCACCGAACTCGCCATCGTATCCGGATTCGCACCCGGCAAGGACGCCGACACCTGGATCGTCGGGTATTCTACCGTGGGCAGGTCGCTGACCGGCAATGCAAAGTAACTGATGACGCCGAAGATAAGGATTGCCACCATCAACAAAGTTGTGGTTACTTTGCGGTGGATAAAGAAGTCTGTAAACTGCATTCCTGCTCCTCTACAGTAATTCGCTCACAATGGACAATAAACAGCTCGCGGCCCAGCTTGATCCGCGCAGGCCGGTACGCTTACGCTCCATCCGTTGAGTCCACCGTATTCGCCGCGTTCGCTGCCGCCGTCGCCTTCGCGCCATCCAGCACCCGCACGTGTGCGCCGGGCATCAGCAACATCTGCCCTTCGGAAATCACGTGCTCGCCGGCGGTCAGACCTTTGCCAATCACTGTCTGGTCCATGCCATCCACTGTGTATGTTCGCTCTGCATTAACACGCCGCATAGCCACGGTGTTGTCGGCATTCACAACCCACACATATTTACCCTGCGGACCCGATTGCAGCGTCCGTGACGGCACCACAATCCGGTTTGGCTCTACCTCCAACTGCGCACTGACATTGACGAACTGTCCCGGCCACAGCTTGCGCTCAGAATTATTGAAGGACGCCTTCAGCTTAATAGTCCCCGTGGTGTTGTCCACCATGTTGTCGATGAATTTCAATTGCCCTTTCACCGTCGATGAATCGGCGGCCAGCGCTATCACTTCTAGAGGTTTTGTGGCGTTGTATTTTCGAATGCTCGGCAACAACTGTTCAGGCACTGCAAACGTCACGTAAACCGGCGTAGTCTGCAGGATCGTCACCAGCGTGGTGTCGTTGTCCTTCACCAGATTTCCGGCCTTCACTGCCACCGCGCCCGCCCGGCCACTCATCGGAGCCGCAATTCGCGTGTAACTCAACTGAAGCTTTGTTTCGGCCAGCTTCGCCTCATCGGCCGCCTTGGCCGCGCGAGCGCTCTCGACAGCCGCGCGATCGGCCTCAAGCGCTGCCTGGGTTGAGTCCGCCGTTGAAACCAGCGTCTCAGTCTGCTCCTTTGAGAAAATCCCATCCTTGGCCAGTTGCCGTGCCCGGTCGGCTTTCCCCATGTCCGACTTCAGCTGTGCCTCGTCCTTAGCGACATTCGCCGCCGCCTGCTTATCCTGCGCCGTATCCCTCGCCACGTTCGCCTCAAGCTCGGCAATCTGTCGTAGGAAGGGCTCCCGGTCCAGCTCAAACAACAGTTGCCCGCTTTGCACGTCCTGGCCTTCTTCAAAGGCCACGCGCGTCACCTCTCCGGCTACCCGCGACTTCACGTCCACCGATGCCAAAGCTTCCACATTGCCGATGGCAGCAATCGCTAATGGAACATCGCGCGCGGTGGCACTTACCGTGCGCACCGCCACCGGCGGCATGGACATTCCAGCCTGGGCGCCTTTCTGTTGCTGGCAGGCCACAGTCAAGAAAACGGCGCTACAGAGGACAGCCAGCGGCAACACTTTGATAGAAAACGGAGGAGTCAACACAAACCTTTCACGCGAGTATCGGGAACCGGCTCTCAGACTAAACATTTGGGTGTCCGGCGAGAGGGGTATCGTTATCTGACGCTTCACCCAGCGGGAATGTAACCCACTGGCGACTCCACCCCTACGTCCTATTTGAAGACGCACAGGGTGCCGAAGAGTCACCTATTTGCGCCGCTTCGGCAAAGTAGCGTTAACTCTATTGTCGCCTGTTGCGGTACATCTCCCCACCGCGGCGCGCGTGCTGGCTACCCGATTCCCGCCGTCCAAGCCCCGTAAACTGCTGCAGCCCTGAGAGTTCGCTCGTGGATAGCGGCCTCGATTCCCCAGGTTCGAGCCCCTTCAGGGTCAGTCCCCCGAGGCCGCTCCGTATCAATCGGAGTGTCGGAAACCCGACAGCCGCCGTCATTCTCCGCACCTGCCGGTTTCGGCCCTCCGTCAGCGTCAATTCCAGCCAGCTCGTCGGAATGGACTTGCGATACCGGATCGGCGGTACGCGCTCCGGAACGTCGGGCGGCTCCATCGCGCGCGAAACGGCTGGCCGGGTCTTTGATCCTTGAACCATTACACCCCTATTAAGCTGTTCCAGCGCGCTGGCAGCAATCTCGCCTTCCACCTGCACCCAATAGGTCCGGGGATGCGCAAATTTCGGATCAGTCAACCGGTGCTGCAGCGGCCCGTCATCGGTTAGTAACACCAGACCCTCGCTGTCTCGGTCTAACCGTCCGGCCGGATACACGCCTGGTACGGTGACGAAGTCAGCAAGCGTCTGTCCCGCTTCCGTCTCGTCCCTCGAAAATTGGCACAGTACATCGAACGGCTTGTAAAAAATGAGAGTCGCCATTGAGGCAGCGCCGATCCGGAGATTACGGCCGCTCAGCCCCTAAGGAACCGGAGGCACACCGGCTTACTGGTCTCAACCGTCTGCGTCGAGTCCTTCAACAGCCCGGTTTGCGGATCTCTCGGGAACACCAGAATATTGTTCGAGTCCTGATTCGCCGCCAGCAGCCACTTCCCCGTCGGATCAATGTTGAAATCCCTTGGATTGTTGCCGCCCGATGGTGTATTAGCGATTAAATGAGGCTCATCGGGCTTCTGCAGCGTGAAGACGGCAATACTATCGTGTCCCCGATTGGACGTGTAGACGAATCGCCCATCGGGAGCGATTCGCACCGCAGCTGCCGAGCTCTCCCCTTTAAATCCCGCCGGTAAAGCCGACACCGTATGCAGCACCTTCAGCGCACCCTTCGTTGTGTCAAACGAATAAGTGCTCAACGACGAGGTCAGTTCATTCACCACATATAGGAACCGGCCATCGTGCGAAAACACGCTGTGCCGTGGTCCTGCCCCGGCCGGAGCGGTCGCAAATGCCGGACTGGCCGGCTTCACCTTAATCGGTGACCCGGCAATCTCAAACACATGCATCCGGTCCGCGCCTAGATCTGCCACAATCGCCCAACGGTTATCGTGAGAAATCGATGTGGAATGGGCGTGCGCCGCTTCCTGACGGTCCTTCACCGGGCCGCTTCCATGAAATTGCTCGAAATAGAGCATCTCACCCAGCCGCCCTCCCTCCTCAACCGGGTACACTGCCAGGCTCCCCCCCGAATAGTTGGCCACCCAAACCGTTTTGCCGGTATTGTCGTGCACGACGTGGCAAGGGTCCGCGCCCCGCGTCCCTAATTGATTGATTGGCGCTAACCGACCCATCGACGGTCCAATCGTGAAGGCGGTGACT
>Ga0206891_10127_pt2 | contig 23960 bp, 21 predicted proteins | sample Alteio_BWOrgHeat_55_FD_153246 | JGI IMG/M metagenome (GOLD analysis project Ga0206891, IMG submission 153246) | Enriched cells from forest soil in Barre Woods Harvard Forest LTER site, Petersham, Massachusetts, United States - Alteio_BWOrgHeat_Nextera7 ...
GCACCATGCGTAGTGATTCATGCGAAGTTCCTACAACTGATGTGAATATTGTACTTAAAGAAAATGCAAAATTTGCTATTGGTGGCTTGAACTTTACTGAAGGTGGTGTATTGCAAATTGGTAACGTTCAAGATATGAATGTAGTACGTTCTAGAAAAGAAGTTGCTCAGTCAGTGAGTTTTACGCTTACACTTGATGGTAATGGTGCAGCATTCTTGGTAGGAAGTCGTGGATTTGTTGGATTTGGCGTTGGTATTGAACGTTTTGATGGTACTGATGCTAATGGTGTAATTATACCGAATGAAAATATTGTAGATACATTATTTAATGTTGATTCAATTACATTAGATTTCCGTAATGGATTGTTCGCGCATGATCGTATTTATTCTGGTGATGACTCACGAGCTTCACTAATGGCAATTAGCGGAGATCAAGCGATTACGTATGATCTTCTTTTTGAAGAACAAGATGAAAATATTGATCCAGTATTAGAACGTGAATCGAATTTTAATGTTGCTGGTGGTGGTAACCTTGTTCTCGTTATGCCAGGTCAAGGCGGAGTTCATCCAATTGTTCTTGAGCAAGATGGTTTTGCTCCAAATCAAATCACATCAGGTCGCTTAGTGCCATCTATTTTGGCATCATCACTCTTGCAAGCAGCGAATGTTAATCAAGAAGGTCTTTCTGGATTGCAGTTCTTTGTGGCGTTCAAAACGCATGATGCAGTGTTAGAACCTGAGCGTGATAATGCATTTGGCAGAGCAAATGCGGCAAGTGCAGGTGCAACCTTTAGAAGTACTTTCCATGATATTCGTATTGATACGGTGATTGAAGGTGAGATTGTTCGTGGTGATGCGTACGATATTATTGGTGAAGGTACTGAAGCAAGCAGACGTCAAACAGCAATAGAAGCAGCAGCAGTATTTGTTGATATTGATGCAACAATTGGTGAAATATTAACGGCTTCGTTAATAGACGGATAATAAAATAATGCAGAGACGATTGATTATACATTGATCGTCTTTGCGTCTTGCATGAAAAAAGATGTTAGTATGTACAAAAAATAGAAGGAAAGTAATGAAGAAAACCTTAAAAAGTGTTGCACTTGCTGGCACTTTGTGTGGTAGCTTGCTCAATGCAAGTTTTGAATTTCGGACACCACTGAGTGCTCAATGGCGTGGATATTTTCACTGGCAACTATCATCAGTAGCTGATGCATGGTGGTATGATAACATGCCTAGTCAAAAAGAAAGAACAACGTGGGATTTTCATACATGGGGTGTAGGATATACGCGTACAGCATCAAGAGCATTTTTTAGTGAATGTGGAAATCATAATACGCGACATACAACATCATTGTCATCATTGATATTTGGTGCAGAAACGTTCCGTGGTGAACAAGCATTTGCCGGTGGAACTTTTGCAAATCAATCATTACCGAATCAAGCATTATTGATGAACACAAATCCATTTTTAGGCTTTGCATTTATTTCACCGCGTTTTGATTATAATGAGCAGGGTGCGTTTATGGGAATTGAATTTTCCCGTAATTTTGGGAAAGATGATAAATTGCATGCTGGTGGTCGTATAAGCATTCCGTACAAAATAATTGAAATTGAGCAAGATAGCGATTACACGCTTGAAGAAACATTGGCAGATGTTATCAGTACGCAGCTTATAGTTGAGGATGAAAACGTTGTTCCTTCAGCGAAAGAATATGCAATGCGTTTTGATTTTTTAAACGTGTTGAATTTTAATACGGTAACGACACCATCAAATTTAAATACTGTAGTACCATTTGTTAACTATAAACCAGCGCCATCGGCTCCTGATAATTCGAGTATTACTATCGGTGGTGTTCAGGTAATGGGTACTACGTCGTCTACAGCAGCGCTTGGTGCATATGCCACAGAAAGCTACAGTGGAGCATTGCCTTCAGCACCATTCAGAAGACTACCAAGTCAGGTAACGGTTTCTTTAGGTGCTGATGGAGAAGGTGCTGATACTGAAACATTATTTTTTAAAACAGGTGTTACGTATTCAACTGAATTAAAAAATGATAGAAATGCACAAGGTCGTTTGTTTATAGTGCCGCGTGCTGTTGCTCTTACCGGTGGACAAGGAACTACGGTAACAACAGATGCAGCAAATATTTATAATACGCTATTACCATTGCTTGAGACTGATCTATTTAATGCTGAAGTTGCATCAACATTCTTTTTAAATAACGGCATCGATCTTGCTGGTTATTCACGCAATGTTGGTATTGGTGATTTAGCAGCGGAAGCATATGTTGGTTATGGTGACAAGCAAAACTGGTTCTTTGATGGTATTTTAGGCCTTTCATTCCCAACAGGTAACAGACAAAAATCTTCTAATGACTTGTACTTTAAATCAACAGGTAACAACGGTCACGTTGAACTTAAACTTGGTTTAGATACTGGTTGGATGGTGCGTCCATGGTTTGCATTTGAAATTGATGCAGCATATCATCATGCATTTAAACGTTCAGAAAAACGCGCAGCAGCATTTGAAGGTGCTACGGTTATAAACTTGGGACCAGAATTAGAAGCAAATGTTTCGTGGAACTATTTTGTATTCCGTACTGATTTCAACTTCTTCCATCCACATAATCCTGATTTAGGATTTACGTTGGGATATGAATTGTTTGCAAAAGGTCAAGATCACGTAAGCTTTGCGTGTGATGCAACAACAGCAACTGATTTACTCGGCCGTCCAAATCAACCACTTGCTCCATGCAATTATGAACATCGTACCAATGCACTTTCAAACAAATTGCGCGGGCAAATGTTCCATCGTTGGAGCTATTTTGAAGTATTTGCTGGTGGATCGCAAATTGTTGCGGGTAGAGATGTTATGAAAGAAAGTGAAGGCCATATTGGTTTTGTAGCATACTTCTAAAAAAAAAGAGGAAATAAAGTATGAAAAATATAAAAAGAGTTGGATTAATAGCCACTGTTCTTGCTGGAGCATTGCTTATTAATACCGTTGCGATAGCAGAAAGACGTAATGAACCAGCTAAAACAGAACGTTGTTTAAGTTGTGCTGAAAAAGCTGCCATTAAACAATCAATAGCAGAAGCGCTTGCTGCTTCTATGGCTGCAGCAAATGCTGCAACAAAAAATGCTGATGAATGTTTAGAAAGATGTAGTTGTAATAAACCAAAACCTCCTTATGTTAAACCATCATTACCGTTTGGTAGAGAACAAGTAGCGGCTGATGATGGAGCGGCAGCGGATGATCAAAAAGAAGATCAAGCATGCTGTGAAGCGTGTGCAGCAAATAAAGGTAATTGCAGTAATACACGATGCATCTATTATGCAGGAAAACGTTCAGCATCTTCTCGTGCAGAAAGAGAACCTGCTGCAGATGTTGATAGTGCGGCTTTCCCTGTAGTAAATGAAGGATGTGATGGAAGTTTTGAAGCTGATTGTCTTTTAAATCAAAGACTTGATGCAATGGCAGCTGCAAATGCAGCATGTTGCAAAGTTATTCATCGCATTAATGATCGCGTGAAATCTCAAGGTCGTCATGCAAGAAGATGTTGTTCTCAATTGAATGATAAATTAGATGATATTGAAACATTAATTTTATCTCAAACTGACGATGCAGCGGCATGTTGTTCGGTAATTGAATCGTTAATTTTATCACAAACTGATGATGCAGCAGCGTGTTGCTCAGTAATTGAATCATTGATATTGTCTCAAACGGATGATGCGGCGGCATGTTGTTCGGTAATTGATATTATTCAAACATTAGCATTATCTCAAATTGATCAAACGGCAGCATGTTGTTCAACAACAGATGCTCTTTTTGGTGATCCATGTGTATCAGTAATGGATATTCCACAGCCGGCTAGCATTATAGATTTCTTGGATAATTCTTGTATTGATATGTTTACGTTGCTTAAATCAATTTATGCAGTTGTAGCGCAAATATATTATTGTACGTGTCAGATACCGTAATACTAATTATACGGTGAACTTAAGGGCGCTTGGTGGGCAATCCACTGAGCGCTTTTTGTTTTTTTGGAATTCCTTTTTGCTTAAATAGAAAATATTACGTTTGAATAAAAGCGTTGATTGTGGCATATGAAAATTGATATTATTCTAATATGAATATTTTTTGGTTTACAAGGAGGTTGCTGTTATGGATTTTATAAAAAAATCATCTTTTGCTTTTTTATTGGGGTTTTATGTTTTAGCTACTTCTTTATGGGGTATGTACATAAAACGGGGCCCTGTAGCGAATCGTTTTGTCGATGCAAAGCAACAACAGCAGCAAATGCGTGAGATGGCAAAAAGTAGAGTTCTTGAAAAAAGTGGGTTGATGAAAAGATTAGCCGAAGATTTAGGGCAGCAAATTGATGAAATTGAAATACCATACGTACCAAAAAATGTGATATCTTTTTTGGAAGCGAAATATGCTATTTTGCCTGGAAATTTAAATTTAGAGTTTGATTCAATAGAAATATTAATTGATGCTATTAATGCCGAGCAGTATCTTGAAGTTAGTCCTGGAATTACGCGGCAACTAAAGAGAGAAATCGCGAATAGAATTATGCAAGAACCTCTTTCGTTTGTCATGATTGATTCCTTAGAAAAGTTAAATACCGATTTATCGAAAGAAATTATGAGTGATTTGATAAAAAAAACGGGTATGGATACAGAGCTGTTGAAAGGTTATCAATCAAAATTGAGTATAAAAAAAATAGATTATTTATCGTCTTCAAGTGATAAGCTCTATGAAGGTTCGGTTCCATTTTTTAATGAAAATAAAATTCTTTTTATGGATGCTAATCGAAGAGAAACAGCGGTCATTAATAGAGATTATTTGAATGAAAAAGTTATAGAAACTTTAACAGGTTCGGCTGAAGATTTTCAGAGTAGTTTTAATAGTCCATTTTGTATTTTGACTTACAGTTCGTTTTTTCAGCCTATCAATCACAAATTAATAGATTTGAATAGCTCAGCAGTAGTTGATGTACAGTTAACTGATAAAAATGAAGGAGCTTGGTGTTTTGTTGCAGAAGATACCATTTTAATGGCTAGCTCTAAAGGACGCCTTGCGTTTCTTTATTTACCTCTGAATAAGGTTATTCCTTTAGGTGTAATGAATTTTCGCGATGGTGAAACGATTAAGCGGATAGCATGTAAGGTTAAAGAGGGTGATATTCTACAATTAATAGCATTTACGAGTCAAAATAGGATATTTATTCATAACAAAAAGGTGCAACAACAAAGTATTTTTATAGATGTGAGCGATAAAGATATCAAAAGTGTAAAAAAAATTATTATGAACAATGCGGAAGATACTGCTTATCTTCTTGTAAAAACTTTAGATGATAATGATGTTTTATTATCCGTTGATTTAAATCGGGGTGCTATGACAACAATTTTACCTATTGTAGATTACTATACGGCAACTGTTACTGATGATGGCAAGTTATTAGTTTTTGATTCTGCCCATAGATATCGTGTAACGCGTAGTTATGATTTTGTGTCATTAAAGAATTTTGGACAATGGAGCAAATTTCCGAAAGAAGGTAACAATATAGAAGCAGTTTCTGTTAATGGGAGAGAAGGTATAGAAAAATCAAGTTTAGATGGTTCATATCACATTGCTACTCTTTATGATGATAATATGGCAGAAGCGATTGATTATTTTGATGTAGATAAAACTGATGAGTTGTATACCATACAAAAAAAATTGCTCGGATTGATCTTAATCTATACTTTATTGAATCGGCAAACGGCAGATCAAAGTATTGTTGCTGATTCTGGCGTAGCAGAAGCAGAAGATAAAGTGTATCAAGACTTACCTGAAGCAATACAATTTATGCTAAAAAGATAAAAAAGTAGAAAAAAGAGGGCACTTGGTGGGTAATCCACTGAGTGCCTTTTTTTCATGTAAAATAGTAGAAGATAGTTTGTTTGATGTATCTTTTTGACAATATATAGTTCACGGCGTACTCTTTTGTTAAAGATATTATTGAATAATTTAACAGTAGAGATCGATGAAAAAGACACATAAATTTTATATTACCACTCCCATTTATTACGTGACGGCACAACCTCATTTAGGCTCACTTTATTCAACATTAATTGCTGATACGGTTGCTCGGTGGAATAAGTTACAGGGTAAAAAGACTTTTTTCTTAACAGGAACTGATGAACATGGTCAGAAAATAGCCCAAGCTGCGCAAAAAGTGGGAAAACATCCCAAAGATTTTGTGGATAGCTTTATTGCTGATTATAAAAAGGCTTGGGATTTGTATGATATTAAATATGATGCATTTATACGCACAACGGATAAATATCATATGCATGGCGCTCAGCAATTTATCGAGCGTTTGATTGATAATGGATATGTCTATACATCAGAATATACGGGAATGTATTGTACGCCGTGTGAAACATTTGTTGCTGATGGAGAAAAAGTATGCCCTTCATGTGGGCGAGAAACTGTTTCTGTTTCTGAAGAAACATATTTTTTTAAATTATCCGCGTTTGCCGATAAATTGTTAGCTTTTTATAAAGAAAATCCTGATTTTATTTCACCAAAAGAACGTTTTAATGAGGTGCTGAGTTTTGTTGAATCGGGCTTGAATGATTTGAGTATTTCACGAACAACCATTGCGTGGGGTGTTCCATTTCCTAAAGATCCAAAACATACGGTGTATGTATGGGTAGAAGCATTGTGCAATTATATTACGGGCGTTGGCTTTGGCGATGAACAAAAAAGTGATTTGTTCAATCAATGGTGGCCAGCTGATGTGCACGTGCTTGGAAAAGATATTGTTCGTTTTCATGCAGTGTATTGGCCAGCGATGTTGATGGCTGCTGATTTACCGTTACCAAAACAATTATTAGTGCACGGTTGGATTAAGGTTGATAAGCAAAAGATGTCAAAATCATTAGGTAATGTTGTTGATCCATTAGAATTGCAAAAAAAATATGGCGCAGAGCCAATGAGATATTATTTGATGCGACAAATTCCCGTAAATCAAGATGGTGATTTTAGTATTGCTGATGTTGAAACACGTATTGAATCTGATTTAGCCAATGATTTGGGCAATTTACTTAATCGTCTTGTTGCTCTTGCGGGTAAGTATGAGATAAATGAAGTGAAGTCATCTTCTTTGTGGTCATCAGCATCGTTGCGCATGCAGGATGAGAGTAGGCAGACTATAAAAGAATTTTTTGATTATATGAATAATTATCAATTTCATTTAGCACTGGCACGTTTATGGAAATTTATTAATGCAGTAAATGCGTATTTTCATGGACAAGAGCCGTGGAAATTAGCAAAATCTGATATGCAGCTGTTTGAAGAGGTTTTGTCGGTAACGTGTCATAGTTTGCGCATTATAGCATTATTATTATGGCCAGTGATGCCACAAAAGATGGAAGCATTGCTTTCAAGTATTGGTGTGACGTTTATTATTGAAGAAAATACAAACATATTATCAGATTTTAATTCTTGGGATAAAACATTTATGCTGCATAAAATACCAACATTATTTGAAAAACCAGTAACAGAAAATTCTCAAGAAAGCGCAGCACAACAACTACAAGAAACGATAAAAGAAGAAAATCATATTACGATTGACGATGTGGTTAAAGTTGAGATACGTGTGGGAACAATCACGGCGTGTGAAGAGGTGAGTGGATCAGACAAATTGGTAAAAATGACCGTGGATCTTGGTCAATTGGGAATTCGTACTATTCTTGCGGGTATTAAAAAATCGTATGCACCAGCAGATTTGGTTGATCGACGTGGTATTTTTATTACTAATTTAAAGCCGCGTAAAATGGCAGGTCTTGAATCGCATGGCATGATGTTGGTTGCAGAAGATGAAAATGGTAAGCCGCAATTAATGGCGGCACCGGTAGGCGTACCTAATGGAACGCGTTTAAAATAAATGCGCGTGAAATAATATTTTTGGAAAAATAGACGTTAAAAAAAGGCATAGTTATTGCGCTATGCCTTTTTTTTAGTTTTTAACCCGTTATTTTTCTGATTTATAGGTGCAGTCTTTGTTTGCACATTTGTACACGGTATGATCGTTTTTATCCGTTTTTGAGGTAAGGAATGGCCATGCACATTCAGGGCATGGTGTTTCTTCTATTGTATCAAAAATAGCTAATTTACATTGTGGATAACCTGAGCATCCCCAGAATTTTCCGCCACGCCATGCGCGTTCAATAATGTTTTTGCCACATTGTGGGCAAGGAAATGGTAATGATTTTCGTTCAATATATTTGCATTCAGGATATCCTGAGCATGAAATAAAATCACCAAATTTGCCGCGCATTTGTCGCAATGGTTTACCACACGTTGGACATGTTTTATCAAGCAGCTGTGGTGCTTCGGCTTCTTTTAGTTCAATAACGCCTTTTTCATCACGGGTAAAGTTACTCGTGAATGTACATTCTGGAAAATTGGTGCAACCTAAAAATTCACCAGCTTTTCCAAATCGGATGCTTAATTTTCCTTGGTTGCATTTTGGACAGGTAATATCTGTTTCTACTGCCTTTTTACTTTCATATTTTTTACCGGCAAAAAGTTCAAGATCTTTGATAAATGTTTCATGGAATTTTCTTAAAAGTGCGTCACGTTCGATGTCGCCTTCTGCAATCTTATCAAGATTTTCTTCCATAGTAGCAGTGAATTTTGGGTTCATGATATCAGGAAGATTTTTTACTAAAAGATCAGTGACGAGCATACCAAGTTCAGTTGGTACAAAGCGTTTTTTTTCAAGTGTTGTGTATGAGCGTGCACGAATAGTATTTAAAATAGTTGCGTAGGTACTTGGTCTTCCTATGCCTTCTTTTTCGAGTTCTTTAACCAAAGATGCTTCAGTAAAACGTGGTTGTGGTTGGGTAAAGTGTTGTTTAGAATCAACTTTTTTAAGATCAACAGGTTTTTTTTCAGCTAAATCAGCAGGCAATGTAATTTTATCGTCTTTTTCGCCTTCTTCTTCTTCATGGTATACGCGTAAAAAGCCATCAAAAATAAGTGTTGAACCGGTTACTCTAAAGATATATTTTCCACCTACAAGCGTTACTTGTCGCTGTGCGTATTCTGCTGGCTTCATTTGACATGCAATGAATCGTTTCCAAATAAGGTCATATAATTTTGCTTCATCTGCAGGAAGATAATGTGAAATTTTTTCAGGAGATAATTGATTATCAATAGGTCTGATTGCTTCATGGGCATCTTGCGTTTTTGTTTTTGTTTTCTTTTCAAAAACGTTTGCTTGTGACGGAAGATATTCAGCGGGGTAATTTTTAGCGATATACTCGCGCGTCTGTTTTAATGCTGAATCAGCAATACGTAGTGAATCTGTACGCATGTAGGTAATGAGCGCAACAGGTGTGCTAGGATCATTAAGAGGTATACCTTCATATAATTTTTGAGCGACCATCATGGTTTTTTTTACCGGAAAACCAAGCATGTTGTATGCTGCTTGTTGTAAAGAACTTGTCATAAAAGGAGGCAATGGATTTCTGACGCGTATTTTATCAGTAATAGTATCAACCGTATAGGTTTCTTTTTGTAGGTCAGCAACTACTTTTTTTGCTGTTGCTTCATCTTTAATATCAGCTTTTTGTTTGCCTATATTCACGAGTGGTGCGGAAATAACAGCTTTGTTATATGCAAAATTTCCTAAAATACTCCAATATTCTTCAGGAACAAAAGTTCGAATTGATGTTTCGCGATCACAAATCATACGTAGCGCAACTGATTGAACACGACCTGCAGAAAGACCTTTAGTGATTTTTTTCCATAAAATAGGTGATACTTCATAACCTACCCAACGATCTAAAATTCTACGTGCTTGTTGCGCTTCAACAAGCTTCATATTAATCTCACCGGGGTTATTAACGGCGTCTAAAATTGCTGTTTTTGTAATTTCATTAAACGTAATACGGTAGAGTTTTGCGTTTTTTTTCGCAACTTTTTTAATTTCTTGAGCGATGTGCCATCCAATAATTTCACCTTCACGATCAGGATCGGGTGCAATGTAGATAGTGTCGCAGCTTGATGCTTGTTTGCAAATATTGGCGATTGTTTGGTCTTTGCCATCAAGGGTAACATAATCGATCGTAATATTTTTATCATCGATAGAAACGCCAATTTTTTTAGCAGGGAGATCTTTTATATGCCCCATGGTAGACATGATAACATAATCTTTGTCTAAAAATTTGGAAATAGTTTTAATTTTTGCCGGAGATTCAACGATGATTAACTTTTTCATAGGTATCTTTTTAGTCTTTGTTTATAACAGTAGATACGGTTGTCTGCGTGTTTTTGTTATTAGAGATTGTTTATTTTTGATCTCTTTATTATATAATACGAGATCTATTTTCAAAAAGTCAAATAATTTTATTGAGCTATAGTGTAATTATAGGAATGTAAAAAAATAAACAAGTGCAATTATTGTATATAAAAACATTTTTTGTTTTGCTTAAGACATTTTTGAGTCTTTTTTTAGGATAAAGGGTTTTTTGAGGAAAACAAGTGATAGTGTACAATGGATAAAGTAATAATCAAACAACGTATGCAAGGAAATTTAATGAACATATATCGTGAAATGTTAGAGCAGGTGAGAGATTTAAAAGTTAAAAAGGATGATTTGCCATCTATTTCTTATGACGTAGAGACAGAATTGTTGGAAAATCCGGTAATACTTACCAGGCAACAGGTAATTCATGTTCTTAAGCGGTATAAACAGGAACGTCTCAGTCTTGAAGATCTTTTTATTTGGTTACATTTTGTGTGGTTTTCAGATTTTTTTGCTTGTAAGCAAGAAGATGCTGATTCTATTGCATCGGTCATGGATGTACTACAAGAACTGGAAGAAGAGGGAATAATGCCTGATGATGTTGATTATTGTTTAGATGCATTAGAAAAGAACGAAATTGCAGAAAGTTTGTTTGGTGAAGAATAGAACGGCCATTGTTCTTTTTGGCATAATTTGTAAAAATAGTGAAATTTTTATAAGGTAAAAAGAGAAATGAGCGCACCGTTGGGTATTATTAAACAGTAGGAATGTATTATGACCTTACTACAGGCGTGGAAAGATTCACTTTCGCTATTAAAGCCAAAGCATTTGCATTTATTTGCGCTTGTTACCCTAAAATCGATTGTTTCGGTATATAAAGTTTTGCTGAAGTATTGGTGGTGGTTGTATGCTATAATTATTGTACATAGTGTTCTTTTATGGGACAAACCATCGATTGTAATGGATATAATTTCGTTGTGCTATCCATCAGAAATTGATTCCAATAGCGCTCATGATTTATGGGTTTCTATTGTTTCTTATTTGGATAAATCGTATTCATTCTTTCTTTCTCTGCTTCCTGCAGCAATTATATTATCAACAAGGTCATCGTTACAGCAGAAAAATTGTGCTTATTTTAGGCGCTATTTTATTTATTGTTTGCCCATGATTGTAGTCATTAATCTTTTGCCATTTAAAACAACTTTTTTGCCTTATCTTATGACACTTTTTTTCTTTTTTGACTCAGATAAACAATTAAAGCAATGGCCTATTTCCTTGTTCAGGGGAATTAAGATGATGGTATATAATTGGCCATTATTTGTGATGATTGAGTTGTTGTCTTTTGCTGTGTTTAAGTTACATGTTTATTTTCAATGGGGAATGTGGAGTTTTATTGGTGGGGCTATTTTGTTACCCATTTTCATTTGCATTTACATGAATATTTATATTAAAAAATTACATGATCAATTCGACCTTTATTTTAGTCAACCCAAATAAGAAGGTAATACATGAATATTGGCGTAATTGTAAGAACTTTTCTATCACGGATTTTGTTGTTGATAGTAATACTACTATTTTTAGTACCAATTATTATATTCATGATTATTCCAGAGCGTTACCGTTATTCAAATAAATATATTTTTATGCCAGTTCATTGGTTTTATTGCGCTATTCTGCGTTGTTCTTTGGTGCCGATAACATATATTGGAAAAGAAAACATACCTAATGAGCCGGTGATTTTTGCAGCAAATCATCAATCGTCGCTTGATATTCCATTATTAGGAGTTTTATCGAAAAATGTTCCTCATGTGTGGCTTGCAAAACAAGAATTGATGGAATCAGTATTTATTCGTTTTGTTGTTCCATTAATTGCAGTGCTTGTGGATGTTACTTCGCCTCGAAATGCGATGTTATCGTTAAGAAAAATTATTAATGTCGTGAATAATCATCATCGTAATCTTATGATATTTCCTGAAGGTGCTCGTTACACTGATGGAAAAATTCATAGTTTTTTTAATGGATTTGCAATTATTGCAAAAACAACGAAAAGGCCTGTTGTTCCTGTTTATATTTCTGGTGTAAATAAAGTATATCCGCCGGATTCATTTTGGGTTAATTGGTATCCTATTACGGTAACGGTTGGTGCGCCCATTATGTATGAAGAAAATGATACGGATGAATCTTTTAAAGAACGCGTGCATGCATGGTTTATTGAACAATCTAGGTGATACATTATGAATGTTTTTTTTCTGCGGGCAGCATATCCTTGGTTAATTGCAGTTTTAGTAGGCGTAATTTTTGTAGTGATGTATTTGCGCAAAAAATTACATAAACAATTATTATATCAACATTCGCTTGGTTCTTTTTTAAAAAAAAGTAGCGGATTCATGGTAACTCATCCTCATCGTACAATCATGTATATAGTGCGTTTTTTGATTCTTTGTTTATTGGCGATTGCTATTGGTAAGTTACAATTGGTTGATTCACGTTCAAAAATTGCTCAGCAAGGAATAGATATTATGCTTGTGCTTGATGTTTCGGGAAGCATGCAATTTCAAGATTATGAGGATGATGCACGTTCTCGTTTTGATGTTGCAAAAGCGGAAGCAATTCGTTTTGTAGAAAAGCGGCATAATGATTCTTTGGGCTTAGTGTTGTTTGGTAAAGAAACGCTTTCGCGATGCCCTATTACTGAAGATAAATTATTATTACGACAAACGCTTGAAGAGCTTAAACTTGGATTTATCGATGCAGATGGAACAATGTTGGTTACTGGCATAGTTACTGCAGCAAATCGATTAAAAAATTCTCTTGCAAAAAGTAAGGTCATGATTGTTTTAACTGATGGCGAGCCAACAGAAGGTGATATAGATGTATCAGTTGGTATTGAAATAGCAAAAAAGTTGGGCATAAAGATTTATACAGTAGGTATTGGGAATGAACAAGACGTCGTGTTTATGCATCCGCTTTATGGTGTTGTTACTAAATCAAAAGTAAATAAAGAGTTATTAACACAAATAGCATCGCAAACAGGTGGCCAATATTTCTTAGCACATAGTGCAGCTGATATGCGTCGTGTTTACGATATTATCGATAAATTAGAAAGAACCGAACGTGAAGTTCCTGTTTTTAATTTATTTTATGATTTGGGTCTTTATTGCGCGGGAGTTGCATTAGCATTAATTATGGTGGAACTGATTATTTCAACTTTTGTGTGGTTTGCATTATGATAAAAGCTTTATATGACATTTCATGGGGATCACTGCACAATATTGTGCTGCTTCCTATCATTATTATTGGGTTTTTTTGTCTTTCTTATCGCTATTATAAGCGGCAAAGAGCGCAATCATCATTAGTTGGTAAAAGAATTTTTCTTTTAAAAAACGTCTCTCCTAAAAAACAAATTATGCGTATGCTGTTAATGAGTATTGGGATGATATTTCTTTTTATTGCGTTATTGCGTCCCCAATGGAACAAGTCTGAAGAAACGGTTACACAAGAAGGAAGAGATTTATATATAGGTCTTGATATTTCACGCAGTATGTTGGCGGTAGATGCGGTGCCCAATCGGTTAGAATTTGCGAAAGATAAAATTAAAAATTTGTTGAAGCATTTTTCGTGTGAAAGAGTAGGGCTTATTCTTTTTTCAGGATCAGCATTTGTTCAGTGCCCTTTAACGTCTGATTATTCAGCGTTTTATTTATATCTTAATGCCGTTCAAGCCGAATTGTTGTCATCGGGTACCACAGCGCTTGATCAAGCAATACAACAAGCTATCAATTCTTTTGCAACAATGCCTGAGCGAAAAAATAAACTTCTTGTTTTGTTTACGGATGGTGAAGATTTTTCTCATAATTTAAGTGGTGTAAAAAAACAGGCTATTGATGCTCATCTTTCGATTTTTACCATAGGTATTGGTTCTGTGCAAGGTGCACCAGTGCCACTTTTTGATGTACATGGCATGAAGATTGGTCATCAAAAAGATGCGCGTGGTAATGTTGTTATATCGCGTCTTAATGAGGGTATTTTAAGTACGCTTTCTCATGATGCAGGGGGTCATTACATGAGAGCGACAGAGAATGATCAAGATATTGCTGCGCTTGTGCAATCAATTCAATCGCGTGAAAAGGAATCTGTTGGAGAAAAAAAAATATCACGGTATGAAGATCAATATCATTATTTTTTATTAGTTAGTTTTGTATGTTTTGTGATCGAGTGGTTGTTATGAAATATATTGTGATGATGACTATTATTTTTATCAGCAGTAATGCGCAGGCATTTTTATATGATAGTGCATTATTAGATGCTCAAAAAGAAAATTGGGATGTTGCGCATCAAAAGTTAGCAACGTTAATTGTTGATAACAGTGACAATGGTGACATGCTCTATGATGCTGGTGTTATTGCACACAATTTAGAAAAATTTTCTGAAGCTTCTGCTTATTTTATTCGTGCAGCGCAGTGTGGTATTTCGTGTGATTTGCAGGTGAAATCTTATTTTAACGCAGGTAACGCATGTGCTGCTTTGCAAGAGCTGGAAAAAGCTCTTGAATTGTATGATAAAGCCTTGAAGCTTGAACCCGATAATATTTTTGTAAAACATAATCGTGATATTGTTGAGCAAATGTTGAAACAAAAACAGGAACAGGAGCAGCAAAAGCAAAAGCAAGAGCAACAAGATCAAAAAAACGATCAAAAAAATGATCAACAAAATCAAGACGAACAGAAAAATCAAAATCAAGACGATCAAAATCAAAAAGATCAGGATCAGAAGAGTAACGGCAGTGATCAGAAAGATCAAAATCAACAAAAACAAAAGGGCTCTGATCAACAAAATGGTGAGCAGAACCAAAAAGATAGTGAAAAAGGCGAAGATGATTTAGATAATAAAGCTAATAAACAAAATCAAGATGCTCCTGGCGATGATAATGAATCATCGCAAAAAGATCAGAAAAAACAGGATAAACATGCACCACAGTCTAATAATGATCAGCAGCGGGATGGTGATAATAATACGCATGATAAATCTGATAATAAACAGCAAAAGAGTGATGATAGCCAGCGCGGTGAGCATGATAGTGCTCCTGATAAAAATACAAGTGATTCTACTGTATCATCACCAGAAAATAAAGATCAAGATGAGCCTATAAAGGCTGTTCACGAGCAAGGTGCTGAAAAGCAGGCTGAAGAGGCTCTTTCTGCATCATTAGAAAAGCAAGTAGGCGATGCGTTATTAACACGTATTTTACAGCAGCAAGAAGCTCGTGATAAAGAGGCTAATCAGCGATTAATAGGCGCAAAAATTGGACAAAATGGTGGTGTTGATGGACAAAATTGTTGGTAAATTATTTTTATTATTATTGTGCTGTAACGTAGCATTTATTAATGCAGGCATTCGTTTAGAAGTGAAAACTTCGGATGGCATTGCCACGCAAGCGGTAGTTGTTGGACAACCGTTTTTAGTAGAAGTAACTATTGATAATGTGCAGGGTAGTGTACAAGCGCCAACAATTGCAGGATTAGAGCAATGTGTAGTGCGAAGAACTGGCATGTATATGAGCAGTATAAATGGTGCATCAACAACAAAATACACGTATCAGGTGCGTGCGGATAATCTTGGTACGTATCATGTTGGTCCCGCTCGTGTTGTGCATGAACGACAAGAATTATTATCAAACGTTGCTACGATAGTAGTGGGTAAAGATATACCAACACCAATGCAGCAAAAGAATAAAAATAGTACGCATGCGGCAGCGCAACAGTCTGTTTTGCTGAGATTAATGGTTGATAATGAACGTGTTGTCGTTGGTCAAAAAATCAAAGCATCTTTACGCTTTTATTATCAGGATTCTGGTATTACTCTTTCAACGATTGGTCAGCCAGATTTTGTTGATTTTGAAGTGAAACAGGCAAGTAAGCCAGTAGGTGGATCGCAAGATATTAATGGTAATAATTATAAATTTGCTGAATGGCAATGGGAATTGTATCCAAAAAAATCAGGAGATTTAACTATTCCTGCGTATAGTGCTGATTATGAGCTTCCAGCGCATGATAATCGCATGTTTGGCAATATATTTATGTTTTTGAATATGCATACTGAACGTAAGCGTGTTTATTCTAACGCAGTGAAACTTGTTGTTGATCCTTTGCCGCAGAGTGCAATGCCGGTGAAAGCAGTAGGTGTTTTTGAATCAATTACTGCGCATATTTCACCACCAGTTGCTAAAAAAGGTGAGGGAATGGTGTTAGTTTTAGAAATAAGTGGAGAAGGAAATTTTGATGCGATTATGGCACCATGTTTATCGTTGCCTACAGGGTTAAAGTATTATGATTCAAATACTAGTTTTGTTAAAGCTACCGATTCTACTGAATTATCAAAAAAATGTTTTGAATATATTGTTCAAGGGGTAGAACCCGGCGATTGGGAGATTCCTGCACAAAAATTTGTTTATTTTGATACTGCAAAGCATGCGTATGTTACGCTTAAAACATCGCCATTATTTGTTTCGATACAAGAAGCAGTTGGTAGAGAAGATTGTGTGGCTCATGCGTCGCATGATGCAGTTATTAATGGCGATAAAAAAAATGTAGTACAAGAGGTTATTGCCCCTCTTGATACACGGGGATTATGGTATCCTGTTTCGCCTCGTTTCTTTTTACCATGGTTTTTATTTTATCTATTCGTGATTCTTCCGCTTGTGTATATTGTTTTTTCATTGATCAAAAATGAATCTATTACGTTTGGGCGATATTCACGTTATATGAAAAAGAAGGCTGCCTGCAAAAGTGCACGCAGTAAAATAATACGGTGCATGCGTGAAAGTGATGAAAAAAAGTTGTATTTAATTTTTATTGATCTTTTTGCACAATTATCTCAAAAACCGTGTGCGCAAATATCGTTACGTTTTACGCAGGACTATTTTCTGGAACGTGGTATTTCTTATGAAAAAGTAGGCGAATGGAATAGTTTTTTTGAACACATTGCTCATGCAGCATATGCTCACGCTCATAATAATTCAACACAGGAAATTGGTAGGATGGCTTTGGAATGGATAGATATTTTAGAAAAAGTTATATAATTTTTTTATTGTTTTCATTATGCTCATTGACGCTTTGCGCCGGTAGCGATGAAGAATGTTTTTTGCGTGGCAATAAGTTGTATGAAAATCAGGAATATAAAGATGCTTTGTCATCATATGAAATGGTGAATAAAAAGGGCCGCGCAGTATTATATAATATGGGGAATTGCTATTATCATTTATGTGATTATCCGCGCGCGTTTCTCTACTGGTCGCGTTCTGAACGTGGTGCATTATTATCAGAAATTGCTTGTGCACGATACAATAAACAACATGTTTTAGAAAAGCTGGGCAGAAAGAAAGAAGAAGGTTTTTGTGCTCGTGTATTACATTTTTATGACGCAGTGTTGATTTATTTTTCGTTATTAGCGTTACAGATTCTTTTTCTCATAAGTTGGTGTATGTTTCTTTTTGTTTTTTACAGAAACGGTCGATCGAAAAAATTAATAACGGTGATGTTATTATTGGTGGTGTTATTTATTGGGTTTGGTTTAAGGCGTTGTTTGGTAAAGCAGTCAGTAAAAATTGGTGTGGTGATGAAAGAAAAAGCATCATTGTTTGCTGGTCCTGATAATAAATTTCATGTTGTTTGTCCGCTTGCTACTGTAGATTGCGTTGAGATAAAAGAAGAAAGAGAAGGGTGGTATAAAGTTGGATATTCTGGTAATATTGGCTGGATTGAAGCTGATGTAATTCAAATTATATAGTGTAACTCATTACTTGTAGCAGAATATGATCGACAACCATTTGCAGCGTGTATATTTAGTAGCTTCTTTTTTATTAAGCGTGATAATAACGCTTATTATATTACTTTGTTTTGAATATCATTCTTTTTGTTGTCATGTAAAAGAACTTGTTGCAGTTAAAGAACAGTATTACTTGTATGTTCATATGGTGCAAAAAAATAAGGATGATAATCATGAAGAAGAAAACGATACGTTTATTGATGAGCATGATGATTACGGTGATGAAAGAGCATCAATAACATTGGAAGAACTTTCTATTGCAAGTGCTGAAGTAAGTGATGCGCCTGACGATGACGATGATTATGTTGATGATTCATTTGTTGTTATTAATAGACAGGCTGATTACCTTCAACAATCTACGGTAGAATATTTACAATCACATGATTTGCCTACGGTATTAACATCTCTTGATATTAATCAATGGTCTACTAACGAATCTAAAAAAAATAATGTTAAAGTTGCACGTAAAACACCCGTTGCTACTATGCAACGACAAGCGCGTGTTGTGCAAACTCGTCAACCAATTAAAGATTATGGATTGTCGTGGCCGATAGGAAAAGATAAATTTTGGTTAAGTTCATTGTTTGGTGCACGCAAACGTATTGATGGAACGTGGGGATTTCATCATGGAATTGATATGGCAGCAACAAAAGGGATGGCAGTAAAATCTGCTCGTGGTGGTGAGGTAGTTGAAGCTAGTTTTCAAACAGGGTATGGTAATACGGTGGTTGTTCAACATACGCCTGATTTAAAAACACGATATGCTCATCTCAATACTATTTGTGTACGAGTGGGACAGGTGATACCATCAGGTGTAGCAGTTGGCACGGTGGGAGAAACGGGATTTATTAGGAAAAAAGGTAAAGATGGTTCACACTTGCATTTTGAAGTATACGAAAAAGGCAAACGCATTAATCCACTCCATTGTTTACCAAGATCACGATAAAAAAGATTAAAACGTAAAGGAATTTTTATAATGAATAGACAAGAGAAAAAACAACAAAGTTTTTTAAGTAGTGTTACAGAATTTTTATTTTTATTAATGGTTGTGTTTTTTATACGCACATTCTTTTTTGGTTTATATCAAGTACCAACAGGTTCTATGGAGACAACGATGCTTGTTGGCGAGCGTTTTTTTGCAGATAAATTTTCTTATAATTTTAGAAAGCCTTATCGCGGGGAAATTATTGCATTTAATGGACCTGAATTTAATTATTCACCAAATCCATTGATGCGTTTATTTCAGCGCTATGTGTGGGGCCCTGATAATTGGACAAAACGGGTAATTGGAATTCCGGGTGATATCGTTAAAGGAACGATCGAAAATGGTAAACCAGTAGTTTATCTTAATGGAGAAAAACTGCAGGAAGATTATATTAATAAATATCCTTTAATACGTACATGGCGTCACAGTCTAGATGAAATTTATAAATCGATTGAAAATGAGTTGCAACAAATGGCGCGTAAACAAACGCTTGATCGTTTGACAGTGGATCGTTATGTTGCGCAACGTTTATCGCAAGAAATTGCATCACAGCGTTCGTATGATCCTGATTTGCCGTATAATGAACAAACGTTTTATAGAATTGATGAAAATTGTATTTATTGTGATGAAGATGGTAACCCTGATATTAGAAAACCTGGTCTTCCACTTCCATCAAATAATAAAAAAACAGAACCTGATACAACAGTCAATAATTGGGATGGTTCTGATGTTTTTTATGTAAAATTGGGTGAGAAACAATATTGGTGCATGGGTGATAATCGTCTTGGTAGTCATGATTGTCGTTTTTTTGGGCCTATTAAAGAAGAAGATATTCATGGAAGAATTATTGGACGTATTTGGTCGATTGATAGTGATGAAGCGTGGTGGATTGTTGATTTGATTAAACACCCGATTGATTTTTGGACACGCATTCGTTGGAGTCGCTTTTTTCAAATTATGCATTAAAAGTAGAGATGCTTATATAATCTGTAAGGATATTTTATGAAAAAAATGTTGTATGCAATATCATTATTTTTTTGTTCATCACTTTTGTATTTTCAGATGGATGGAATGAATAAAGGGGTGCTTCCGGCAAATAAAAAATATAATAGGGAATTGCTTGAGAAGGCACTTGGTAAGTGTAGTGAGAAAGGTGATAACTGTCGTATATTTTACCTTGTTTATTCAGAGGATAGCGTAAAGGATAGGAAATATACGTTATTTCCATTTAATAAAGATATTGATTTTGACAAGGAAATATTTAATTTTAGAACTTTGGGGCGTTCTATGACCAATAGGCCTTGTTTTCCGTTAATATTCCATTACGATTGCCCACTCAATAGTGCAGAGCAACAAAAAAGTGTAAAAAAGATTGATAAAATGCAGAAAAAAGCACCACAAAATGTCGTTGATTTTAAGTACAGTGCGCTCCCGTTAAATAATAATAGGGAAAAGCTTGAAAAGGTGCTTAATAAATGCCATGAGCAAGATGATAATTGGCGTGTATCGTATCTTGTTTGTCCGGAGAATGATATGGACGATGATAAATGCAGATTATTTCAATTCAATAGAGATATTGAACTTGACGAGGAAATATTCAAATTTAGACCTCTTAAGCATTCTGTGGACTGGCAATTGCGATCGCCGATAAGATTTTTTCCACCACTTGGGCGTTAAAAAAGGATACGTTAGAACTTGATGCATTTTAAGCGCTTGAAAGAAAAAATATAATCTGCTTTCTGTATACATTAATTGTTTAAATCGACATGTTGTTGGGGGGGGATAATGTACAAAGTGATTGCTATTTTTTTTGGATTATTTCTGTATGGTTGTCTCTTTCCTATGAATCAAGAGCAAGTTGAATCTGCAAAATATGATGATCCTTATACAGTTGTTTGTTTATTATCTCACGAAAGAGAAAAACCTTTTTTTCCTATAATTCCAAAAGAATTGAATTATGCTGTAGCAGGGTATTTGTGTAGGGATGTTCTTAATAAAAAATATGGTTTTACAATTTCGCAAGCATCTGCAATAGAATATCTGGGTATGGATTACAAAAATAGAAGGACCTTGATACAGGTTTTTAAGGAATTGAAAAAGTGTGACGCGGGTTATGTTGATTTAGAGTTAGATATTGAAAAGACGAGATACGTGAAAAATTTGCCAAGGCCATTGCAGGTGAGCTTGTATAACAGTTTATCTGAATCTAAAAGAATACATGATTTTATTCAACATTCTTATAAGCGGTCTCATTATTGTATTGTTTCAGATAAGCCGGCAGATTTGAAGTATTACCAAACGAGTATTCTAGGGGCATTAGCAGTTTCAGGGGTCGCATCTATTATAGGAATAGTGCTAGGAGTACTTCTAGGTGTGCCTTCATCGTCTGGCGATGCAAGTGTAAAAGATATTGTTGTGAGTTATTCATTGAGTTGTGAAGTCGTGACTTTTTCATTGGCCGTATATCATGGCCGATGGATGCGAAAAATGTTGGGTTTGGATATTATTCATACGTATATTCCAAATTCTTATGAAAGTGACAATGATTTTGTTGAGAATTAATTGATCAAAGTGATTTTTTGATGATTTTTCTGCGGTAGTCTCTTGATTTATTGCGTATCAGAAACTTTTTTATACGCGTTATAGCTCGCAGCGGACATTTCACATTGACAAAATTTTCCAATTTGAGATAATTATATTGTTTTAATTGGTATTTTGTCGATAGTGGGGGTTGCTTCATGATAAACGCGCAAAGAGTTCTGTTTTTAGGGTTATTTTTATTTCATCTTACTTTACCCATGTATGTATCGCATAGTAAGTCTCATCGAATAAATAGGAATAACAACAATTATCAAGCATTAAGTGCTGTTAAAAAAGAGCCTGTTTATACCGATTTAGAGGTTTTTGTAAAAAGTGGGATTTCTTTCACGACCCTCAAGTATTTGGCGCAAAAGGAAAAAATAAAAATTACTGGCGCAGAAAAGAAACGAGATGATGCTTTTGCTGCAGCAGAGTTATTAGCGTGTGTTCCTGGAAATGTACAGGAAAGAATTACACACTATCTTTTACCGGGCAGTCAGCGAGCACAGATTTTGTTTTTAACGCAGCCAGCTATTGATGCATTGTGTCATTATTCTGCATCTGAGCTTCTTTCTAAAAGCGTAATAACTCAGCAGCCTATTCATAGATTTTTTACCATGAACGATGAGCAAAGGCAGATTGTCGGTTTAATGTACAACCATTTTGCTCAGCCGAGTGCTACTTCAATTGACATTGATAGAAAAATGGCTTTTGTTATTGGTGGTTTAGATGAAGATATTAAAGAAGAATTCAAAAATTCAAAAGAATTTTTCGTTGCAAGAATAATGCCGGATACAGAAGATAAGCTTTTACGACTAGGTGTTTCTTTAGGTAAAGGAGCAGTATTGGGCGCTATGGCTGCAGCGGGAGTAACGGTGTGTCATGATTATGGTCGACGTGTTGCAAAAGAGGTTATGCGTACGTCAGTGAGTACGTTGGCAGAAGGAGCTTTGGTAGGTGCGACAATGAGTCTTTTAATCGGTAAACCGCAATTGGCAGCACGAACTGCTATGACTGATGCTTGGAATGAGCAAGAACAGATTACATTGGATTCTTTTGGTGTTCTTAAAGAAGGCGCGAGCAGTTTTAAGAAAGTGCTTATGAAAGACATGAAAAAAGAAGTGGTAAATGAATTTCGTAATAGTGTTTTTGATTATGCAGAGCAGACAAGTATTGTTGATGTGAATTATGAAAATGTATTGAAAAATGCAAAAATTGGAGCGCTTGCTGGTGCAGCGTATTCAGGATGTAGTGCTTTATGGTCAATTAATGAATCGCTCCAAATTATTAGCATTAGTAAAATGTAATATGAATATAAAAATAGTTATTTTATTAATTATGGCATCACATTATGTTAGTGCTTCTCAGCACAATGGCGATGTTTGCGATAAAATGCAGCTTTGGTTGGGTGATGATAATAGTTCTATAATTGCTGTATTGCCTGATGATGTAAAAAAAATAGTAGCGGTAGATTTTTATAAAAAAGTTTGTAGTGACAAACCCTTTTGGGCATCTCAGGGATCTGGGGTAGAATTTATTCGCCTGAAAAAAAATGAAAAAGAAACTTTGGTAAGAATTTTTGATGTATTCAAAAAACAGGATGATGAAGGTGCTATTTTGATGGCGGAATCAAAGGATAGGCAGTTTTTGCAAGATCTGCAAGAATCAGAACCATCTTTATGGGAAAGTATGCTTGATAATTTGCCTAATCAACTGCGGCGTAGATATTATTCGAACAGTCATGCAATTTACGTGAAAAAACCATCAACGAATATAAAGTCATCTATTTTTATTCCCAATTCAGATGATCGTAGTTCTATGATGGATTCTGGTATCAAATTTGGCGGATGCGGCGCTATTATTGGTTCAATAGTATCATGTTTTGGTAGCTTTAATATAGTGGGCTATATTGCGGCGCCGTTATTTATAAAGATTACTTTACCAGCTGCAGTGGTGGGTGGTACAGTGGGTTGCGTTATTGGTATTATCAATGCATATATTAACAATGTAATGCACCGCAAAGAATCTAATGTTTGTGGTAATCTTAGCGGTTATATTAAAATTCCAAAAATTAGTTCAGAGTAATGTATTAGTCCTTACTATTGCTGCAAAAAAGCTTGCAGAATACGTATTTTATGCTACATTTAAAATGTTTCTTAAGAAATTCTGTTGAAATTATCGTTTGTGGCGGCATAGCCAAGTGGTAAGGCACGGGTCTGCAAAACCTTGATCCCCGGTTCAAATCCGGGTGCCGCCTCC
>Ga0206891_10129_pt1 | contig 23716 bp, 23 predicted proteins | sample Alteio_BWOrgHeat_55_FD_153246 | JGI IMG/M metagenome (GOLD analysis project Ga0206891, IMG submission 153246) | Enriched cells from forest soil in Barre Woods Harvard Forest LTER site, Petersham, Massachusetts, United States - Alteio_BWOrgHeat_Nextera7 ...
ACCGCCGTCACTACAATGAATAGTCGAACCCAGCAATTATGCACGGCCATGAAAAACCAAGGCATTTATATTTACACAATTGCGCTTGGCACCGATACAACACCGGCATCACTGTCGCTGCTGCAAAGCTGCGCTACGGCATCGAATTACTATTTTAATTCCCCGTCCAGTACACAACTGCAGACTATCTTCAGCGCCATTGGCGATTCTCTATCTAACCTGCGTGTCAGCCAGTAGCGTTTACGCGCATGGGTTGATATAGTTCGCAGCCTATGAATTCTGACCCCAAGCATATGGCCAATCAGGCCTATAATCGCGGCGTTGCCTTGCAGGCAGCAGGACGTCTGCCTGAAGCCATGCAGGAATGGCAACAGGCGCTTAGTTTTGATGCGACGCATAGTGATGCGCTTTATAATCTGGCTATCGCGCAGCTACTCACCAAAGATGAAAACGCGGCGGAGGCAAATTACCTTCGGCTTTTGTCCCTGCAACCTGCGCATCAGCAAGGGCTTTATAATCTCGCCAATCTTTATAAACGTCAGAACCGCAGTGCTGAGGCTGCGCCGCTTTATGAAAGGCTGACAAAAGCACACCCGGCTTTTGCACCGGCCTGGATCAACCTGGCAATGGTATATTCGGACAATAACGATCTAGATACAGCGGAACCCTTATTGCGGCATGCTTTGAAACTCGATCCGCAGCATGCTGTCGCGCATTGGAACCTTTCGCATCTGCTGTTACGCCGCGGACAAATGCGTGAAGCATTGCAGGAATATGAATGGCGATTAAAACTGCCCAAATGGATAGCACCGCCCGTAGCAGCCTCGGCATGGACAGGTGATACAAAACCCCAGCGCATTTTGTTGTGGAACGATCAGGGCCTTGGTGATGCCATTCAGTTTTTGCGTTATCCGCAATTGCTGGCCGCGCAAGGTCACACTGTTTATGTGCTGGTTCAGGATCATTTAAAGAAACTGGCAGGCACAGCACCCGGCGTAACAGCGGTGGGGCCGTCGGACCCCATGCCGCAAGTGGATGCGCAAGCACCGCTGCTTAGTCTGCCATATCTTTTGTCGCTGCCGTATCCAAAAGAGTCGTGGCAGGGGCCTTACCTGCACGCCAACTACAAAATGGATTTGCCGCGCAAGCCGGGCACCAAAGCGGTGGGCATTGTCTGGGCCGGAAATCAGGGCCACAAAAACGATGCCAAGCGTAGTCTGCAATTACGCGACTTAAAACCGCTGTTTGATATTCCTTCTATCGACTGGTTTGGTTTGCAGGTCGGTAGCGCTTCCGCACAAATAGCGGAAAATAATCTGCAAGAGACTATTCATGATCTGTCGCCACGATTAAAAGACTTCGCTGATACAGCGGCGGCGATAGCAGCGCTCGATCTCGTCATCAGCGTCGATACGTCGGTCGCGCATCTGACCGGCGCCATGGGTCATGCCGGCTGGGTGATGTTACCGGCGGTGCCGGAATGGCGCTGGAACAGCAAAACATCTGTCAGTGAGTGGTATCCATCTTTGCACCTATTCAAGCAGCAAACGGCGGGAGACTGGGCCGGTGTTGCTGCGCAATTAGCAAATGAATTAACGCGATTGGACTAGCGCCTGATCTTCTGCCTGCGCATCGGCCAGATCATCAAGAAACGCGTCATTTTGCATTAACGCACCGATGATCTGCATCGCCAGCATACGCCCGCCGTCTAAATCGACCGGATAATGTACGCCTGCCTCAACCCTATGCCAGGCGATAGCATCAGCCTGCACGCGTAAATCCGCCAGTCGCGTGGGTTCGATCATGCCGAGAATTTCCGCTACCACACGTGAAGCACAAGTATGCCCGCTAGGATAAGCAGGGCTATTATCAATAGGGTCAATGCGCAACTTCACATAGCGATCGACCAGATAAGGTCGCCTTGTATGCCAGAAATTTTTATCCTGATCGGTGACGAGACGCGTATCGCCCCAGACCCGGTCCAACAGGGCAAAAGCCTTCGGCCTCTGATCACGCGTAAAATCCGGGCCCAGAATTTTGGTCATGAGTTCCAGCCTGATATGCTGCTCATCCCGCATTGCCATTAAATCAGACTGGCTGACATGCTTTTGCGCCGCGACTACAGCCCGGATTTGTGCGCGGTTTGCAGGACTATTTTCGACGGGTGGGGGTGGCAGCAAGGTCGCAGGCAATGTTTCCGGATCGACGTAAACCCAGACTGGGTCCGGATTGAGGAAGGCGGCCGATGCCGGTTGTGCATTGCAAATGACAAACAGAATAGTCAAAATTCTTAAACAGCGGAAAATACTCATGTTAATCTCCTGACCTTGCTAAGTTATTTGTCGAAGCACGAACTTTCCTGTAGGCTTTTTCCATGACTGCTTTCCAGATCATCGCTCTGCTCCTGACATTTGCGGCGCTCGGCGTTTATGTCAACAACCGCTTTTTAAAGCTGCCCTCTACGATTGGCTTAATGGCCTTTGCGCTGGTGATCTCGCTCGGCGCCATCAACCTGAACTGGCTGGGCATTGTCGATTTATCCGCCGCCAGCGCTTTTGTCACCCAGATCAATTTTTCTGACATTCTGTTGCATGGCATGCTGTCTTTCCTGCTCTTTGCGGGGGCCCTGCATATTGATCTCAGTGAACTCAAAAAATACCGCGCTATTGTAGGCTTTCTGGCAACCATCGGCGTTATCATCGCCACTTTCATAACTGGCACCCTGGTGTGGTGGACATCAGCCCAACTTGGTTTTTCCTTTCCTTACATCGACGCCCTGCTATTTGGCGCCTTGATCGCCCCCACCGACCCCGTCGCGGTCCTCGGCATTCTGAAACAAACCAATCTGTCGAAAAATTTCCGTATCAAGATTGCCAGCGAGAGTCTGTTTAACGACGGCATCGGCGTTGTCCTGTTTGTTGTTCTGCTCAATCTCGCCGACCCTATAACCTCCAGCCTTAGCCCTGCACAAATGGCGGGCCTCCTGGTCTGGGAAGGCATCGGTAGTGTTATTCTCGGGCTGACGCTGGGCTGGATCGCTTACCAGCTGTTGCTGGGCACGGATGATTATAAAGCCGAAGTCCTGATTACCTTGGCGCTGGCCGCTGGCGGTTACTGCCTCGGCGAAGCCGTGCATGTATCAGCGCCGGTTACGATGGTTGTTGCGGGGCTTGTGATCGGCAATCACAGCACCGTGTTCGGCAAGTCAAACAAAACCCGAAAATATCTGGATATGTTCTGGGAACTGCTGGATGAAATCCTCAACGCCATTTTGTTTATCCTGATGGGTCTGGAGATGATGGTCATCACCCTGACGCCGTCGCATCTGGAAATGGGCGTTGTCGCCATTATCGCCATGCTGCTGGGACGCGTCATCAGCGTTACCATTCCTGTCTGCCTCATGCGCTTTCATTATACGTTCGAGCGCGGCACAATTCGCCTTCTGACCTGGGGTGGTTTGCGCGGCGGCATTTCCATTGCTTTGGCCTTGTCCCTGCCCGCCAGCATCGAAAAGGACCTGATTTTAGGCATGACCTATATTGTCGTGATCTTTTCGGTACTGGTTCAAGGCACCACTTTTCGCCATATGGCCAGTGTTTTTGCCCAGAAAAACCAGCCTTAACGGGCTTTTCTGCGTCTTTACAATGCCCTTCGCCCCGTTTAAAAAGGGGCTATGAAAAAACTCATCCTCACCGCTGCCTGCATCGCCCTCTTGTCCGCCTGCGCGCCTGAAACGACGCGCGTTCAAACGGACATCAACCCGACTTCAAAAATCAGCCTGAATGTCCAACGCATTACTCTGGTTGATCGCAGCAGCACGCAGCCTTCGAATTCACCGTACAACACCAGCCATTTCCAGCCGACGATTGCTGACGCTATCCGCCAATGGGCCGGGGATCATCTGCAGGCAACCGGCAGCACCGGCGAAGCGGTTATCATCATCAAGGATGCGAGTCTGACATCTCAGGCCATTCCTTATCCTTATGATTTCTTCACCCGCCAGCAGGCCAGCAAATATACAGGCCACGCCGATGTGGATGTTGAGATCAAAGGCACGACTGATCATTACGCTTTGACGAGCGCGGAAGCGACACGTTACCAGACCCTGCCGGAACATCCGACCGATCTGGAAATGCAGAATGCCTATACGGTTGTTCTGAACGGTTTGATGCGTGACTTGGGCCAGAATCTGGATTCCGGTCTGCGTGATCACATGCAGCCTTACATGGGCTCGCCACGCCGCTAAAACCTAAGGGCTGTTGTGATAAGCCGCCAGCCTGCATCCGATATAATCCATCTTCTGCCGCCGCAGGGTCACCGCGCCCGCAAGCTTGCGCTTGTCATTCTTGCGCTGGGGCCAATCGCTATCGGCTTTTTATCGCTTTATCTGGGGCAGGATGCCAATTGGGATCTGCGCAATTATCATTGGTATAATGCTTATGCGTTCCTAAATGGCCGTTACGGTTTTGACTTACTGCCGTCGCAGACGCCTTATTTCTATAATCCGGTTTTGGATGTGCCTTTTTACCTGCTGGCAACGCATGCGCCTGCAATGGTGGCGGGCTTTATGTTAGGGCTGGCTCAGGGGTTGAATTTTATTCTGTTATTCATGCTGGCCTATGCCAGCCTGATTATCCCTAATCCCCGCCATAAAGTTATCGTCTGCGCTTTGCTGGCAAGCCTCGGGATGCTTGGCGGCGGCGGCATCGCGCAAATCGGCACGACTTTTTACGACAATATAACCAGCCTTGGCCTGTTCATCTCGGCGGTTTTGGTCATCCGATATTTTGACCGTTTGATGGGGGCGCCGTGGCGGCGCGCTTTCATCCTCGCCCTCCTATTCGGTATCCCGTCAGGCCTGATGATGGGGTTGAAACTTCCCAGTGTCATTTTCTGTGTCGGCCTTTGTTTCGGACTGCTGGGCGTTGGCGGCAAGTGGCAGAGGCGCTTCCTGGTTAGCTTTGCTTTTGGTGTCGGCGTTCTGATTGGCCTTGCTATTGCCTTGGGCCATTGGGCATGGTTCCTGCAGAGCCATTTCGGCAATCCGCTGTTCCCCTACTTCAATCAATTTTTCAAATCGCCGCTAGCGCCCCTCAGCAGCGCACGCGATATGCAATATGTCACGCGCAGCTTCAAAGATTTTATTTTCTTCCCCTATATTTTTACCGACAGCCCCTTCCGTACCGGCGAGATTGAATGGCGCGACTGGCGCATTCCTATTCTTTATACCCTGCTTCCGTTTGCCGTTTTGTTACGCCTGTTTTTTGGTCGCGCCAAAAACAGCCAGAACAATATCGCCGTGCCTTTCGCGGCGCGTTACTTGCTATGGGTCGCCGTCATAACCTACTTCGCCTGGGTCGGCATGTTCTGCATTTACCGTTATGCGATACCGCTGGAAATGCTGGCCCCCCTGCTGATTGTTTTTGCCGTTGGTTTTCTGCCGCTCAAAAACCAGACCAAAGGGCTTTTGGCTGCGATCATTCTTATCCTCATCGCTGTTACCGTTCAGCCCGGCAACTGGTACCGCCGCACTACATGGTCGGATCATTACGTCACTATTCAACGGCCCGAGTTGGGGCCCGCAAGTGATATCATGCTGCTGATGGCCGGATTTGAGCCCTATTCGCACATCGTCACCCAGTTCCCACCGGAAATGCCCGTCACCCGTATCCAGAGCAATTTCGCCAGCCCCAACGAAGATAAGGGCATCAATGCCCTGATCCATGCCCGCCTGGATGGCCACAAAGGTCGCTTTTTATTGTTGATACCACCGTGGCAGATGGGCTTTGCGAAAGAAGCATTGGGATATTTTCATCTGACGCTTGCGGACCAACCTTGCCAAACCGTGATAGATCGTCTTTATGATAATAAGGAATTAGCCCTCTGCCCCGTCCAGCGCGTGAAGTGAAACCATGACCGAAATCGCCGTTCTTATTCCCTGCTATAACGAAGAAACTGCCGTGCCAAAAGTGGTGGCGGATTTCCGCCGCGTTTTGCCGCAGGCAAAGATTTATGTCTATGACAACAACTCCCGCGACCGCACCACCGAAGTCGCAAAGGCTGCAGGCGCTATCGTTCGCTCCGAACCGCTGCAGGGCAAAGGCAATGTTGTCCGCCGCATGTTTGCCGATATCGACGCCGATATTTATGTGCTGGTTGACGGCGATGCGACTTACGATGCGGAATCCGCACCAAAGATGATTGACGCTTTGCTGAACGGCCCGCTCGATATGGTCAACGGCGCGCGCGTTACGGATATCCAGAAAGCCTACCGCCCCGGCCACCGTTTCGGCAACTGGCTGCTGACGGGCATGGTAGCGTGGATTTTTGGCAACCGCATCAGCGATATGCTATCCGGCTACCGCGTCATGTCGCGCCGTTATGTGAAATCATTTCCGGCTTTGTCCGCCGGTTTTGAAACCGAGACAGAACTTACCGTTCATGCGCTGGAGCTGCGCATGCCGATCATCGAAATCGCCACACCCTATAAAGACCGACCACCCGGTTCCGTCAGCAAACTCAGTACTTTCCGCGACGGGTTCCGCATTTTGTGGACAATCATCGTACTGGTTAAGGAAGAACGGCCAATGCAGTTTTTCTCACTTCTGGCTTTGCTCTTTGCCATAGCCTCCGGCCTGCTGGTCGCGCCGATTGTGCTTGAGTTCATGCATTCCGGCCTTGTGCCGCGCCTGCCGACTGCTGTGTTGTCGATGGGCCTGATGATCCTTGGCTTTCTCAGTCTTAGCTGTGGCCTTATCCTGGACACCGTTACGCGCGGTCGTTGCGAAATGAAACGCATGCGCTATCTCAGCATCCCGGCACCGGGTGCGCACGAGAAACCGCAATGAAATGCGGACTGACGGCAGCACACCGCCAGACCCTCGTCCAATTTTCCAAATTTTCTGTTGTCGGCGGTTGCGGTTTTGTGATCGACTATGCGCTTGTGCACGCTTTTATTTTTTTCCTGCAGTTGGCGCCGGTTTGGGCGGGGCTGTTTTCTTACCCTTTTACCGTTACCTTTACATGGGCGGGCAATCGCTTTTTTACTTTCCACGATTCCGATCACGAAGCCTTCGCGCAGCAATTGATGAAATTCGCGACTGTCTGCGCCGTGGGGCTTGTCTTCAACCGTGGCACCTATGCCCTTGTAGTCACGCAATTACCTCAAGACCTTACCCACCCATTTGGCCTGTCGCTGCTTGACTTACCGACGCTCGGCTTGATCGCTGGCACAGCTATGGGCATGTTTTTTAATTTCTTTGCGGCAAAGAAGCTGGTGTTTAAGTAAAACTCATAGCTCATCCCAGGCAAAAGCCAGCACATTTTTAATATGCGGCTGATCAGTCAGTAACATAACCAAGCGGTCAAAACCGATTGCCATACCTGCGCAAGGCCGCATACCCGTTTGCATCGCTTCCAGATATTTATGATCCAGCTCAACTGCTTTCTGGCCACGTACATGGCGTTCTTTTAAAGCTGCCCCAAACGCAGCCTTTTGCGTGGTAGCATCTATCAGTGCCGTAAAGCCATCGCCCAATTCAATACCAGCGATAAAGAGTTCGCTGCGATCGGCCAGATTGGTACCAACACGCAATTGCGCCGAAGTCGTATGATGTGCAGGCCAATCATAAACAAAAACCGGTTGGTCACGACCGAGATCTGGCTGGATATGATCCATCACCAGACTGAACAGAAAGTCGGCGTCGTTCGCCCATTCCGGTCGCAATTCAATACCCGCCGCCTTCACTGCGCGCTGACAACATTCGAGCCCGAAATCTCTCATCGCAGCACCGGTATATTTTTCAATAGCCTCTGCCACGCTAAGCCGCGCCCATGCTTTATGCATCTCAATCGGCTGCCCCTGATAAACTAGCGAGCCCTGAAGACCCAATACCTCCATCGCTTTGAGTGTCAGATGCCTGGCGTCTTTTTCTATGTCGGTAATATTCGCGCCGACCTGTTCCCATTCCAGCATAGTGAATTCGGGATTACGATAAGTGCCGCTGTCGCCGGGCCGGAAGTTCTGCGTCAGGGAATACACTTTTTCTATACCACCTATTTCAAGACGTTTTAACTGGTAATCTGACGAAGTTATTAAATAACGGTCATCAAGACGGAAAGATTCAACGCCATAGTCCGGCGTCGTGCCATGCACCAGTAAAGGAACATCGATCTGGATATAGCCCACGCCATCCAGATAATCGCGCACGGCGCGGCGCACAACATGGCGCTTTTGCAAAACATTGAGCCGTGACAAACCGCCGGCCAAGGGCCTGCGCCAACGCACCTGATCATTATCCGTCATTTCGTCCCTACTCTTGTTGGGTCTGAAGTTACATTAATCTTTGTATTCTATGGCTTTTTCTACACTGGGAATAAAGTATTTTATGCTCTATAAAACCGTTCTTTAGAAAGTATGGGAATGTCGAAAAGTTATTTAATTGAGCGCCAGATCGAGATTGATGCCGGGCACCGCGTCACGCATCACGGCTCCAAATGCAGAAATCTGCATGGGCACCGCTATAAAATAATTGCTGTCTGCGTCGGCCCATTGGCAACAGAGGGTGAGCAGCAAGGCATGGTGCTGGATTTTGGTTTTCTGAAAGAAGAAATGCTGCGCGAAATTCATACACCCTGCGACCATGCCCTTATTCTATGGATGGACGATCCGTTGCTGAAGAATTTTATCACGGATGCAACGTTAATTGAAAAAGAGATCCGCCCGCAAATCGCCAAAATGGGTTTTTACCAAACAAATCAATCGGCAGCTGGATCGCTTTATATAATGCCGACGGTCCCGACAGCGGAAAATCTGGCAGCACACTGGTTCGAAAGATTACAGCCGCGCGTGCGCGAACGCTCGGCCAACAAAGCGCATCTGCATCAGATCAAGGTTTTTGAAACACCCAATTGCATGGCGGCTTATCCCGCCCATACCGCGTAAGGAATAGTGAAATGAGTATTAAAAAACCGTTGCACCTCGTTACGCAAAATGACGCAACCAACCCTATCTCCGACGCGGAAGCCGAAGCCGCGGTGCGCACACTGATCGAATGGATCGGCGAAGATCCAGCACGTGAAGGTCTGATTGAAACGCCCAAACGTTACGTCAAAGCGTGGAAAGAATTTTTCAAAGGCTATAAGGAAGATCCGCGTCGCCATTTGCACAAAACCTTCAAGGAAGTGGATGGGTATAAAGGACCGATTACGCTGCAGAATATCCGTCTTGAAACGACCTGCGAGCATCATCTGACGCCTTTCGTGGGCGAAGCTTTTATCTCCTACATCCCCGGCAATAAAGTCGTCGGCCTTAGTAAACTGGCCAGGCTGCTCGAAGGCTATGCCAAGCGTATGCAAATTCAGGAACGGCTGACGGCGCAAGTAGCCAATGCTTTGTTTGAGGAGCTGGAACCTAGAGGTGTTGCCGTTGCCATTCGCTCTGAGCATTTCTGCATGTCAATGCGCGGTGCTTACCGCCCCGGCGCGCAGATGCTAACCACAACATATCTTGGCGATTTCGAAAGCCGCGAAGATCTGCGCCGCGATTTTATGGCTGTGGTGAATAGCGAGAGGTTCCGGGTATTGTGATGTATGGCGCACCGAATAGCATAAAGCTATGAAACTGGGAAAATTGTCTTTGTCTATCCTTCGAAGCAACTGTTGAAAAACAATATAAAAACTTCGTTCTGGACTGCCGCAAAGCTGGCATTGCTGCGACTGAAATAGATGGAAAAACGATTACGCAACTTAAGACTAAAATGGCGCTGGTAGCAACTCTTTCCTAAACCCTCTGGGCCCGCGGCTGCCGCCTATGTACCGGTACGTTCTGTCACCTATGTGTCAGGGTCGGACTGATTGGCGTGCTCGAGAAGATTTGAACTTCCGACCCCCGGTTTAGGAAACCGATGCTCTATCCAGCTGAGCTACGAGCACGTCTTATTACAGATCTTATAATTCAAAAACTTACACAAGGGTAAAAAACGGTCCGGTTTTTCTAAACCACGCCTTAAACCCTCATTAACCAGCCTTTTGCCTGTTCTACCAGTATTAATGGGTACAACTCACCAAGCCCTTGATATTCCCCAATCCGCGCCTACATTTACTGCAGCGAGGTATGTCATGGATTTTGAGAATTTCACCGACCGTTCCAAGGGTTTCATTCAGTCTGCGCAGATGCTGGCGACCAGCCGCCGTCATCAGATGCTGCAGCCCGAACATCTGCTGAAGGTTCTGCTGGATGACCGCGAGGGGCTATGCGCCGGGCTGATCACCAAAGCCGGCGGCGATGCCAAGAAAGCTCTCAAAGAAACCGAAGCCGCGCTGGATAAAATTCCGCAAGTCTATGCCGAAGGCAGCAATGACCAGCTGCGCCTGTCGTCTGAATTCGCGCGTCTTGTAACTTCCGCCAACGACATCGCAAAAAAAGCGGGCGATAGTTTTGTGACTGTTGAACGCCTGCTGCTGGCGCTAGCTATGGCGCAGGGCAGCGCCGCGCAGAAAGCGCTGACCGCCGCCGGTGTTACGCCGGACACGCTGAATAAAGCCATCAATGATTTACGTGGTGGCCGCAAGGCTGACAGCGCCTCCGCCGAAAATAATTTCGAGGCGCTGAACAAATATGCGCGCGACCTGACGCAGGCTGCGCGCGACGGCAAGCTTGACCCCGTCATCGGCCGCGATGAAGAAATTCGCCGCACAATTCAGGTGCTGGCGCGCCGCACCAAGAATAACCCCGTCCTTATCGGCGAACCTGGCGTGGGCAAGACCGCCATCGTTGAAGGACTGGCGCAGCGTATCATCCGCGGCGATGTGCCGGAAAGCCTGAAGGAAAAACGGCTGCTGTCGCTCGATCTCGGCGCACTGATCGCAGGCGCCAAATATCGCGGCGAATTCGAAGAACGCCTGAAAGCCGTCTTGCAGGAAATCAGCCATGCCGAAGGCGAAGTGATCGTCTTCATTGACGAACTTCATACACTGGTCGGCGCAGGCAAAACTGACGGGTCGATGGATGCATCGAACATGCTGAAACCTGCGCTGGCGCGCGGTGAGCTGCATTGCGTCGGCGCTACCACTCTCGATGAATATCGCAAATATATTGAAAAAGATGCTGCGCTGGCGCGGCGCTTCCAGCCGGTATTCGTCAGCCAGCCGACAGTGGAGGATACGATTTCCATTCTGCGCGGGCTCAAGGAAAAATATGAATTGCATCACGGCGTGCGCATCACCGACAGCGCTCTGGTCGCTGCGGCTACGCTTTCCAACCGTTACATCACTGACCGGTTCCTGCCAGATAAAGCGATTGACCTGATCGATGAGGCAGCAGCCCGCCTTCGTATGGAAGTAGATAGCAAACCGGAAGAAATTGATGAGATGGATCGCAAGATCATCCAGTTGAAGATTGAGCGCGAAGCTTTGAAGAAGGAAAGCGATGTTGCATCGCAGGACCGCCTGACCAAATTGCAGGTCGAACTCGGCAAGCTGGAAAAAGATTCAGCCGACCTGACATCGCGCTGGCAAACCGAGAAAGAACAGTTGCATAGCTCACAAAAACTGAAGGAAAAGATCGAGCAGGCAAGGGCCGAACTGGAACAGGCTCAGCGCAAGGGTGACTTCACCCGCGCAGGCGAGCTGACCTACAGTGTTATACCCGATCTGGAACGCAAACTGAAAGCGGCTGAGCAGCAAAGCGACGACGCGATGCTGGATGAAGTCGTGAAAGATAGCGATATCGCCTCCATCGTCAGCCGCTGGACCGGCATCCCCGTCGATAAAATGCTGCAGGGCGAACGCGATAAATTGCTGAAAATGGAAGATCACTTACGCAAACGCGTCATCGGTCAGGAAGAAGCTGTTCTTACCGTATCCAACGCCGTGCGGCGCGCCCGCGCCGGGTTGCAGGACCCCAACCGGCCCATCGGTTCGTTCCTGTTCTTAGGCCCCACGGGCGTCGGCAAGACGGAACTGACCAAGGCGCTGGCCGAATTCCTGTTCGACAGCGATCAGGCCATGCTGCGCATCGATATGTCCGAATATATGGAAAAACATTCAGTCGCGCGTTTAATCGGCGCGCCTCCCGGCTATGTCGGATACGAGGAAGGCGGAGCGCTAACCGAAGCCGTGCGTCGCAGGCCCTATCAAGTAATCCTGTTCGATGAAGTCGAAAAAGCGCATCCGGATGTTTTCAACGTCCTGCTGCAGGTTCTGGATGACGGACGTTTGACGGACGGTCAGGGCCGTATCGTTGATTTCAAAAATACGCTGATTGTCCTGACTTCCAACCTCGGCGCGGATATCATCGCTGTCGATGCGGGCGAAGAATTGCTGCCCCGCACCAAGGATCAGGTTCTGGATGTTGTGCGCAAGCATTTCCGTCCGGAATTCCTGAACCGGCTGGACGAGATCCTGATCTTCCGCCGCCTGTCACGCGAAAATATGTCGTCTATCGTCGCGGTGCAGCTGGAACATCTGAAGAAGCTTCTGGATCAGCATAAAGTCACGCTCGACCTGACCAAGGCTGCCTTAGAATGGCTGGCCGAAGCTGGCTTCGACCCCGTCTACGGCGCACGCCCCTTGAAGCGCGTTATCCAGCGCACGCTGCAAAACACATTGGCGCAGGAAATTCTGGCTGGCAAAATCCTCGACGGGCAAAGCGTTACCGTCGATGCCAACCGCGACGGGCTCGTGATTACACCCAAGAAGGCGCAAGCGGCTTAAAAACAGCTTCATTAACCATAATTTGCGCTTTGTGAATCCGAACAACTTTGCTAACAATTATCGATAGCTTAGTTAATAATTTCATAGGATTCATAATGAGCAAACAAATAGACTTAAAGCTTCCTTTCACAGTCAATTTGGAAAAATATTTTGACTTGGCCAAAGAGGAAGTCGCATCAGGCACACTGACTGTTGCAAAAGTTTCGCAAATCCTGAATCTGGGAACGGAACAAGCACAGGAATTCCTGAGTTGTGTCGAGAAGTTGCGTGCGCATTATGAAAGATGCAAGCCACTAAACCAAGATCCCCACCGGTATGATCCAAGTTTAACAAATATTTTTGTTATGAAAGATCTGGGCCTTCTTAGCGGACCAGTTGCAGCAAAAATTATTGGCGCCATTTTTGAATTTGGCAGCAGGGTCTACGATGTTCTCAAAATACCGAAGACCAATCTAAGTAAAGTCGATTGGAAATTGGTTGATAAAGCCTGCACTGCTCACGACGATTACTTGAGGATGCATATTAGCACCGTCCCTGTGACTGCAAAAAGTCAAGAATACTACAATTCCTCATCCGCCAAATACATTCCCGCCCCAGCATGGGAAGAGTTACGCGAAATAGATCGTCTATTAAAAGCCAACAATAAAGGTCTTTCCCTGAGTGAGGATGAGCGCCGCCTAACAACAATAGCTCATAATACTGCGGAAGCCATTTTGAGGGACCCACTTATTGAAGGCGAATTTACGGCCCAAACCCAAGCTGTACTCTCCCAACGCGATTCATCAAATGGTTTTACAGATATAGTCTTTCACCAGTCAGGTATTCCCAACATTGTCGTTAAAAATATTTCGGATATCTTAAGTTCCCGCATGACCGTAGAAGCGCGACTTATGGCACGCAGGCATCCAAGCTTTAGCTACCCTGCTCCAGCTGCTTAAACTTGCATAATAGCGCAAATAGTTTGGGTTAGTTTTTCTAACTCCCCCTCCCCAATTGTAAAAGCAGGAGTCAGGTAAATAATATCACCGAATGACCGCACCCAGACGCCGCGTTCGATGAGTTTCTGACGCAGGGCAATATGATCCGGCGGCTTATCCAGTTGCACGACACCGATTGCACCCATCACGCGGACATCGACAATACCGGGTAATTTACGGCAAGGCTCCAGCCCTTGCCGCATCAGGCTTTCTAGTTTCTTCACCTGCTGCAGGCGCGGCTCGCGCTCGAACAAATCGAGCGACGCGTTGGCCGCCGCGCAAGCCAAAGGATTAGCCATATAAGTGGGGCCATGCATCAGGGCAGCATTGGCATCATCCGACCAGAAAGCATCGAACACATGGTCCCGCGCCAAGGTCGCAGCCAGCGTCATCGTACCGCCTGTCAGTGCTTTACCGAGGCAGAGAATGTCTGGAACAATGCCAGCCTGTTCAATCGCAAACATCGTGCCAGTGCGGCCAAAGCCGGTGAAAATTTCATCGACGATCAGCAACATGCCGTGTTTGGCGCAAAGCTCCGCCACTTTCCGCAACACTTCCGGTGCATGGAATTTCATACCACCGACGCCCTGCACCAACGGTTCAATCACAACACCGGCGAGGCGGTGTTTTTCCTGATTCAATAAAGCCTCAAAAATGGCAGTTGAAGCATTATCAACGGGCTGTTCCGCAATAATCTGTTCCGGCAGCCAGCCCTTGAAATGCGCATGCATGCCTTCATCCGGATCGCAAAGGCTCATGCAGGCCATAGTGTCGCCGTGATAGCCGTTCCTGAAACTGATGAATCTGTTGCGGTCTTTCTGCCCCTTATTCAGCCAATATTGCACCGCCATTTTGAGAGCAACTTCGACGGCGATAGAGCCTGAATCGACAAAGAAAACCCGGTTCAAATCACCGGGCGCAAGCGCCGCCAGCCGCGCCGCCAGTTTTAAAGCCGGTTCGTGGACAATGCCGCCGAACATGACATGCGGCATTTGCTGCAACTGCTTTTGCATGGCCTGCAGAATATGCGGGTGGTTATAGCCGTGGCAGGCCGTCCACCAGCTGGCGACGCCGTCGATGAGGTTGCCGCCATCCGCCAACGTAATATGGCTACCCTGCGTTGCAACAGCCTGCAAAGGCTCGTTCGCCAGTTTCATCTGCGTGTAGGGAAGCCAGATATGTTTTGTAAGTTTATTTTCCATGTTATGAAGAAATATGAATCAGCGATTCTTTGTAACCAGTACCGGCACCGGTATCGGTAAAAGTTTTATCACCGCGGGTCTGGTGCGGCAAGCAAAGGCCTTGTGGCGAAGTGTCGCCGCCCATAAACCCATTATCAGCGGCTTTGATCCCACCAACCCGGGCGACAGCGATACCGGCCTCCTGCTGCAAAGTCTGGGTGAAGTAATCAACGAAGAAACCATCCACCGCCTGTCGCCGTGGCGGTATACGGCGCCGCTAGCACCTGCGTTAGCTGCCAGACAGGAAGATCGCGAGATTGATTTCGACGCACTGGTGATGCATACCCGCGGCGCTTTGCTGGCGCCGAACGATTTAATCCTGATCGAAGGCGTTGGCGGCATTATGGTGCCACTGACAGATCGCCATACCGTGCTGGACTGGATCGAAGAAAGCGAAGTGCCGGTTATTCTGGTGGTCGGCAGTTATCTCGGCAGCATCAGCCATACGCTGACAGCGCTGACGGTTCTGAAACAACGCGGTATTCCCATTCATGCCATTGTGGTGAATGAGAGTGAAGGTGCATCCGTCACCCTGCAACAGACGATGGAGCAGCTTCTTCCTTTTACATCACTGCCATTGGCACCCGTGGCGCGACGCGATGCAGGATATGATGTGAACGATGTGAAGGAATTGCGGGCGTTGTTGGCCTGACCCTCCCCCCTTGCGGGGGAGGACGTAAAAACCTGGGCTTAGCTTTAGCTAAGTCCTTGGTTTTTACTGGTGAGGGGTCACAATTTTCGGAACACCACCCCTCACCTGCGAAAGCTAAGGACTTACTTCGTAAGCCCAAGCTTTCGCTTCCTCTCCCTCAAGGGGAGAGGAATTCATCCAGCCCGATATCCAGTATCGGCGCGCTGTGCGTGATCCAGCCACAGGAAATGAGATCAACGCCGCTGGCGGCTACCGCATTCACCGTATCAACAGTTACGCGGCCTGAAGCCTCGGTCAGGAAACGCCCCTTCACCAGTGCTACGGCCTTCTTCAAAACCACAGGTGGCATATTGTCCAGCAGCACCACATCAATCGGTAAATCGAGTGCAATTTTAAGCTGCTCCAGACTATCGACTTCCAGTTCAATCTTGACCAGATGCCCTGCGGCATCCCTAGCCCGTTTAACCGCGGTGCGCAGATCACCCGCAGCGGCGATGTGATTATCCTTGATCAGCAGCGCATCATCCAGACCGAAACGGTGATTGCTGCCACCACCAGCACGCACGGCGTATTTTTCGACAAGGCGCAGGCCCGGCGTGGTTTTACGCGTGCAGCAAATACGCGCCTTGTGAGGCTTGACTGCCTGCACTAGTTTTTGTGTTTCAGTCGCGATGCCACTGAGATGCGAGAGAAAATTTAGCGCCACCCGCTCCGCCGTGATAATGGCGCGGGCGGGCCCCGCAATAGTCGCGATCACATCCTTTGGTTTAACTTTAGAACCGTCAGGTTTCTTCACCGTAAAAGTAACAGCGGGATCAATCAGCCGAAAAGCCAGCCGCGCCAGATCAAGCCCGGCGACAGTGCCAACCTGCCTTGCGATCAGTGCCCCTTTCCACTTCAGGTTTTGCGGAATAATGGCGTCAGTCGTGATATCGCCTGCGCGGCCCAGATCCTCCAGCAATGCATCGCGCACCAGTGGTTCGATCATGATCTCGGGCAAAGAGGTTAGTGGCATCTCAGGCTCCTGCAACACGGCGTTGATTATTTTCAAGCAAAGGCATTATTTCCGCAAGCGACAGGGTGGAGCGTTTGGCTGGCTCAACCATAACAGGGAAGTCTGTCCGCGTATGCGCGCCGCGGCTTTCCTTGCGCTTTAAAGCTGCCGTCGCGATCATCAAGCCAGCCAGCGCCATATCCGACTGCGGCGCTAATACCGCCAACTGTTCAACCGCCATTGATAAAGCTTTTTGATCCCGCAACACACCTACATGCTGCGACATGAGAGCGCGTATTTCTTGATGACATGGATGGAAGTTTTCCCTCCCCCTCGCGGGGAGGGTTAGGGAGGGGGGAGGAACACCAGCGCTCTTATCCTGACTTCCCGCCACATCCGCCGCCACACGCGCGCCAAACGAGGCAGCTTCCAACAATGAATTACTTGCCAGTCGGTTAGCGCCGTGCAACCCCGTATTGGCGACTTCGCCGCAAGCCCATAGGCCCTTCACATTGGTGCGGCCATAAGCATCCGTAACAACGCCGCCCATATGGTAATGCGCGGCAGGCCGCACAGGGATTAGCGACTTCATAGGATCAATGCCCGCCTTCAAACACAGCGCTTGAATATGCGGGAAATGCTGCGTCCATTTCGCTTCGGCAAAAGTTCGCGCATCGAGGAAGATTTTATGACCCGCGGCGCTATGTTTCCAGATTGCGCGTGTCACGATATCACGCGGCTGCAGGCTATCGGTAAATTGATTGCCACGCTCATCCACCAGAATAGCCCCTTCGCCGCGCAGAGCCTCGCTAGCCAGCGGCATCGGATCAAAGCCGATATCAATCGCGGTAGGATGGAATTGCATAAATTCCAGATCGCCCAGCAATGCGCCGGCCTTCGCCGCCAGCGCCAGCCCCTGCCCCCATGAGCTGAGAGGGTTGGTTGTATGCTTCCATAAAGCGCCCGCGCCGCCGGTCGCAAGAATAATCTTATCCGTTTTGATGAAATCTGTTTCGCCATTACGATTAACCGTCACGCCGCAAACACTGGCATTAGCGGCGATATCCAGCGCGGTTACATCTTCCAGAACTTCAATTGAGGGCGTGTTGCGCACTGCCTTGATCAGCGCCTGCATCACGGCTGCCCCCGTCGCATCGCCCGCATGCACAATACGGCGGCGGCTATGCGCAGCTTCCAGCCCCAACTGCAACTGATTTGCGCTGTCGCGGTCGAACAAAGCACCGCAGCGAACAAGTTTTTCAATAACGACGGCGCCATCAGCGGTAACTTGCTGAACAACGGCAGCATCACACAAACCGGCACCAGCCTTGACGGTATCGGAAGCATGCAGACCCGCATTATCATCAACGCCCATAGCGGCAGCGATACCGCCCTGCGCCCAGGCGCTACTGCTCTCACCATCCAATTTTTTCGATGTCAGAAGAATAACCGGCATTGGGGCCAGCGACAGCGCCACCGTAAGACCTGCAAGTCCTGCGCCGATGATGACGGGTTTCATTTTTTGTCCTATCGCACCGCGATCATGCGCTCAACAGCCAGTCGCGCGCGCGCGGCGATTTCATCCGGCACTATAACTTCCGTCGTCAGGGTTTCCAGCGCATGCCGGATATTTTTCAGCGTAATGCGCTTCATGTGCGGGCAAAGCTGGCAAGGGCGGATAAATTCGACATCCGGATTATTGGCGGCGACATTATCGCTCATCGAACATTCGGTCACCAGCACCACGCGTTTTGGCTTGTTGCTTTCGACCCAGTCGATCATATGCGCGGTCGACCCGGCAAAGTCAGACACGGCAACCACTTCCGGCGGGCATTCGGGATGCGCCAATACAACCACGCCGGGATTTTGCTTGCGGTACAGTTCAATATCCGCCGCGGTAAAGCGTTCATGCACTTCGCAGTGGCCCTTCCAGGCGATGATCTTCACATGGGTTTGCTTGGCGATATTCTGCGCCAGATATTCATCTGGCAGCATGATCACTTCTGGCACACCCAGAGATTCCACAATTTTTTTGGCATTACCTGAAGTACAACAGATGTCAGACTCCGCCTTCACAGCTGCCGATGTATTGACATAAGTCACGATCGGCACGCCCGGATATTTTTGCCGCAGCAGCCGCACATCTTCTGCCGTAATGCTTTCCGCCAGCGAACAGCCGGCCTGCATGTCCGGCATCAAAACCTTGCGCGACGGGTTCAGCAGCTTGGCTGTTTCTGCCATAAAATGAACGCCCGCCATGACGATTACATCCGCCTGCGCTGTCGCCGCTTCACGCGCCAGAGCCAGAGAGTCGCCCGCGATATCCGCTACACCGTGAAAAATTTCAGGCGTCTGGTAATTATGCGCGAGGATGATCGCGTTCTTTTCCTGCTTTAATTGCTGGATCGCATCGATGTCATCAGCGAACACCGCCCATTCCATCGGCGGAATGACGGACTTCACGCGTTCATACGCTGCGACACTGCGACGAAGTGATTGAATAGTCTTTGGCTGGACGATACCCATACTTATGCTCCTTTTGAGCATTATTAAGGCCAAAAAATAAAGGCGTTTGGCCCTTCCTAATGTTCAGGCTGAGCATAAGCTGAAATCGTGAAGAAATCCATAGTGCGAATTATAATAAACATTTCAAATAGTTATACTTTCCTCACCGCTTGTTCATTAATCATAAAATTTCTTTTCATTGACAGGTATTCTTATTCGCCGTCTATTTTCCGGCATTACTATTCTGTCATTAGGGAGACAATAATGTCTGTGGAAACATTTGATATCGAGCTCATTGAATATAATGCAAACTGGAAACACTCCACTTTTGATAGTATTGATTATCCTGAGGGACAACACACTTTAGAAATTCACTCACCTGTCACAATATCCGCTATTTTAGAACAGGGCGCACCCGCTATTGATGTAGCACATTGTATTAACGTCGTAGATCGCAATGGTTGGGAAACTTACCTAAACCAACATATGGAATATAGTTCCTTCACCGCTGAATTATTGCCTGGACTTACTCCAAGTGCTAGTTCGACATCCCTGTACGCTCGAGAGCATCATCGTCTTACACCTATAAAAGACGACAATAGCGCTTTCATGGGTATTCTCTGTCTAAGTGGTATGGACATCAAAATCACGGACCACCTGCAGTTCTCAAAAACAAAAGGCGGCATTACAGCAAGACTAACCCGCACACGTACCGATAAGGGACTTGTCAGGGTTATTAACTTCGAGTGCGCCATGAGTTGAGATTCGTTTGATCCTGCCAATCCACGGCTTTACCCTTCATTAATTAGGTCACCCTTATGCTGTGCAAACCCTCGGCATCTGGCGGTAGTAAAATGAATAAGATAAAAATCTACTCACCGATACAGGTGGCACTCGGCGCGTTCTTTGGCGGCCCGGTTGCGCTGGTTTTTGTTCTCTGGAGAAATTTTAAGGCTTTGGGCAATAAAGCGGGGGCCAGAAAAGCCCTTTTAGGAGGACTACTTTTTATCGCAGCTATATTGATGAGCATTCCTTTTCTGCCTGAAAAATTTCCTAACTTTGTTCTGCCTATCGCCTATTCTTTTGCGGCTAAACTAATCGCCGAAACCTATCAACTATCGAAAGCGGCTATTGCGGCCTCAGAAACTTATACATTTCAATTAGCATGGAATGTTGTGGGGATTATTGTTTGTTCCCTCTTCATTTTTGTCGCGCTCGCCCTCGCATGGCTTACGGGCGCGGATATGTTAGGTTTAATTCCGGCTTAGGTTAACCCGACCGTGGCAGCTTCGTACCTGCTGCCGCGCGTTCCACCAGCACATCGCGCCGGAAGGCGAACAATTTGGCGGGGCGACCGGAAGCACCCCGCGTCATCGCGCCGGTTTCTTCAACCAGCCCCTGACTTTCCACCAGCCTGCGGAAATTCTGTTTATGCAGGCGAAGACCCGCTAGCGCTTCCACCGTGCTTTGCAATTGCAGGAGCGTGAAAACATCCGGCATAAGTTCGAATACAACGGGACGGTATTTAATTTTTGCGCGCAACCGCGCAATGGCCGTCGCCAGAATACGGCGGTGGTCATGCGCCATGGCAACGCCAGTCGTATTATCCGCCTTTTTCGCTGCAGCCCTTTTTTGCGTTTCTGCGGCTAGCCCTGCTTCCCACAGCAGTTCGTAGCGCTGCAACACCAATTCTTCGTTCCAGTTCTTCTTATCCTGCGGAAAGGCTATGGCGATACGTTGCGCGCGGTCACGTTTAGCCGCAGCATTGGGTGCTGCCGCTTTCCATTTATTCAACGCCGGTAAAATATTTTTGGCTATGACGGCGGGCATGCCGCGACGATGATCTTCCCACGGAAAATGTTTGTACCAGGGCGACCAGACAGCATCCTTCAACGTCGTGGCGGCACGCACCAAGGCCAGGTAACCGATGGAAACATAGCGCTGCTGGCCCGTAGCGCGGTCACGGTCGGCAAAAGTATAAAGCTGCTCGACATAACCTAAAGGCTGGCCGCCTTTAGTCTGCGCCCATTCGCGCAAGCCCTGTTCCAGGGTGCGGTGACTGGTTTCAAATGGTCCCGAAGGCAGGGCCGTATTCGGGTCGATCAGGATTTGCGGCTCACCGCCAGCTAGGCTGGGGCCAGCAAGAGTAGGCACAGCCACAATCACGGCATTCAACTCTATTTTTGTATTCTGTTCAGCCATGCCGCAATACTATGCCCTTTCAATCAAAGGCATAGCATGGGTTACACAAATTAATAAGTGCTAGATGTATCGCCGTGCGGTGTAGAGCCTGAACTTGCCGGATAGCTTTGGCTTGGTGCGGGCGAGCTGGAAGGGCCAGACTTCGTGCCTTTATCCATCTGGTCAAGCACATAGCCGGTGCCAGCGCCAACAGCGCCGCCAATAGCCGTGCCGCAAGGAATGCAGCCGCCCGTAATCGCAACACCGACAGTACCAATAACAGCGCCAGCTGCACCGCCGCTGAGCACTTTTTGCTGGGTATCATCCAGATTGCTGCAGGCCGTCAGGGCCAGTAAAGCAGCGCCCATAACAGCGGCGCGCATGAAAGATTGGGTTTTGCTCATGATTGATTGCCTCCGAATCACACAGGTAAAGCTCTGGATTCTTTATGGAATGAATATATGAATTTTTTATGACCAAGCTCGGATAGGCGTTAAAGCCTTCTTGTAAAAGCCATGCCCATGTCTCATATAAAAACCACCCTGCCCTCACCCCTTAAAGGAGTCCCCCATGTATACGCTTTATTACGCTCCCGGCGCTTGCTCCATGGCTGTTCATATTGCCCTGAATGAATGCAACCAGCCGGTCAAACTGGAAAAAGTCGATATGATGGCGGGCCAGCAACGCACGCCTGAATTTCTGAAAATTAACCCGCGCGGGCAGGTCCCTGTTCTGGTCGATGACGGCCATGTTATTTATGAAGGCGCCGCGCAGATGATCCATATTCTGGAAAAACATAACAGCCCGCTACTGCCTAAAAGCGGCGCCGCCCGTACCGATGCGCTGCAATGGCTGATGTTCTGCAATGCGTCACTGCATCCTGCTTATGCGCGCGTATTTTTCCTGATGAAAAACGGCCCGGACGATGCCACCAAACAGGCTTTGTTCGATACCGCCTGCGCCATGATCAACAAATCATGGGGCCTTGTCGAAGAACGTCTCAGCCAGTCCCCCTATCTGGCCGGCCCGGAAGTGACGATGGCCGATATCCTATTGACGGTCATCGCCAACTGGTCGCCACACATGCCGCGCCCGATTACTATCGGCCCGAACACCAAGAAACTGTTGCAACAGATCATCAATCGCCCGTCCTACAAAAAGGCCATCGAGATTGAACAGGTCGAATATAAGGTTGCGGCGTAAAGAGAAATTAGTGGCCAGAGAGAAAGAGGTAATCTCTTTTTTCTCTGGCCACTTTCTTTTCTCTTAAATAAACTCCCCCACCGTCTGCCACAGTAACTCCAGATCCTGCGAACGACTGAGACGGTGATCACCGTCTTTAATAAAAACCATATGCACATCATCGTGTGTTATTTTCTCCGTGATGCGCAGGGTATACTGCCACGGCACTTCGGTATCCTGCATTCCCTGCAGCAGCCGTACAGGGCAAGCCAGTTTGATAAGATCCCGCAGCAACAGATGTTGTCGCGCTTCCTTGATTAAAGCCAACGTCACAGGCGCATGGCCGTCCTGAATAAATCCGTCGCGTTCCATAAGCACGCGTTGATCCGGTGTCATTTCCTTCCACATCAGCTCTTCGGTAAAATCCGGCGCAGCGGCGATGCCGATGAAAGCCTTCACACGCTCCGGCTGCTGCATCGCCAGCATCAGCCCAAGCCAGCCCCCCATGGAGGAGCCGATCAGAATCTGCGGCCCCTCGGTCAATTGACTAAAGGCGGCCAAGGCATTCTGAAACCAAGACCCAATCGTGCCTTGTTTGAAATCACCACCGGAAGCACCGCAACCCTGATAATCAAAGCGCAGCAGCGATATATTCGCATTCATACAGTGTTCAGCCAGAAAACTGGCCTTGGTCCCCGTCATATCTGATGCATAGCCGCCCAAAAAAACGACACCGGGGGCCGTTTTTTTACCAAGCAACCGTTGATAAGCCAGCCGTCCATCCGGTAAGGTGAGAAAATCAGGAGCCATAACAACCTATGTCCATATCGCAGTCGATCACGCAGCCTAGCAAATCAACCGATAGTCGCAAAGCTTCGCGGCCATCATCGCGTGGCGTCCGTACTTGTGTCTTGCATCTATGCCCCAATCTGGAACCCGGCAGCGACTATGCGCGCGAGACTGTTGATTTAGCCGTGCAGACCCAGCGTTCCGGCTGGCGCGCGCTGATCGCATCCGGCGGCGGGCCGCTGGTTACAGAAGCCGAACGCGCCGCCGTGCGCCATACGCGTATGCCACTGGACCGCCAGGGCATGCTGATCAACTGGCGCAACCGCGTGCATCTGGAAGCCTTGGTGCAATCGGAACATCCGGCCATTATCCACGCCCACGGCCCGGAAGTTCTACCTGCCGCCATCGGCCTCAGCCGCAGTCACCGTTTACCGCTGATCGTTGATCTGACACAGCCTTTACCAGAGGATCACCGCACCCA
>Ga0206891_10123_pt1 | contig 23698 bp, 21 predicted proteins | sample Alteio_BWOrgHeat_55_FD_153246 | JGI IMG/M metagenome (GOLD analysis project Ga0206891, IMG submission 153246) | Enriched cells from forest soil in Barre Woods Harvard Forest LTER site, Petersham, Massachusetts, United States - Alteio_BWOrgHeat_Nextera7 ...
ATGATGAAAACATCTGGCGGCTGAGTCTGTCCGTGCGCGACAAGGGAAGGGAGCAGCCCATCATCGCCTCATCACAGCAGGAGTCGAATCCGCGATTTTCACCCGATGGGCGGCGAATCGCGTTTGAATCCGACCGGACAGGGTTTACAGAGATTTGGATTGCCGATAATGACGGTTCAAACTCGTTCGCCTTGACTTCGTTTCACGGACCGGTGACCGGCTCGCCCGCGTGGTCGCCCGATGGGAAACAGATTGCATTCGATACTCGCGCGACAGGCGACCCAAGAGTATTTCTGGTTGATGCGACGGAAGGAGCGGAGGCCCACATCTTGGAAACAGATCGCGGAGATGCCTTTCTTCCTGTTTGGTCGCCCGACGGGAAACGAATCTATTTCAATTCAAACCGTGGTGGTGACCTGCATGTTTGGCAGGTCCAAGCCGGCGGCGGAGAACCTGAACAGGTGACGAGGGATTTGGCTTTTGCTCCGCAGTTTGCGAGTGATCCGAATGAGCTCTACTATGAGAGCCACCGTAACGAACACACTGAGATCCGTCGCCTCACTTTGGCGACCGGGAAGAATGAGCTTGTCGGCACCGACGTCCGCGGGCGGGCGAGTGCCGGGTCCGATCGGGGATATTACTTCTGGCAGTTCCTGCCCTTGGTGGGATCGCGCCTTTACCTTTGGAACCCCAAGACGATGCGAAGCTCGGTCATCTATGAGATGCCTGACGTTCAAGCTTCGGGACTATCTGTTTCGCCGGACAATCATTATGCCGTGTTTAGCAGAAACGACGGCAGCGGTGCGGATCTGATGTTAGTCCAAAACTTCAATCGGGACGCCCGGTAGCTCTAGGGCACCTTCTTCCGCTGTGTCCCGGTCTGTGGTGCTTGCAGCCATTTGGGATCGTAGGCGCAGATTGGGTTACCCGAGGCGGGCATGCTCGTGAAAGTGGCGTCGAACTGATAAGAGGCTTCTTGTGTGATGTCGACGTTACTCCGCCAGTTCGGGTTGGGCGTTTTTTGATCCGTTTCGAAGGCGGTCCCGCAGCCGTCGGAATACGCACTGCCGTTCGGGCAGACCACGCTTGAATCCGTCAACGGAACGGAGGTCGGATTATAGTAAGAGACTTCCGCGCATACGGGCTGTCCGCTTGTCCCCCAATACCCGGCAAATGTCGTGTGCTGGCCATTCAAATTGAGGTAAAGGGTATTGCCCTCGGAACTAAAATCCACGAAGGCCCCGTCTAACGAGAGTCCGTTCTCAAGCGAAATACCGGCCAGAACAGTTCCCTGCAAGAAGGCTCCTGTGAAGCCGGTGTTGGCGCCTGATGTGTCCGCCGACAGAGTTGCCTTGTTGAAATTGGCGCCCGCCAAGACCGCGTTCCCAAACTGAACTCCTTGGGCAATCGCGCCGGTGAAATCTACGCCGAACAGATAAGCTCCACTAAACTGTGTGCTATTCATGGTGGCTCCGCTGGCGCTCGCGCAGCCGATAGTAAAGCCAGTTGTCGGATCGAGCGCGCAACCCCCTGTTCCGGCAGGGTTAGTGCCATAAAAATTAGCGTCGGTGAAATTTGCCCCGCTTAACTGAGCTTTCGAGAGGTTGACGTTTCTGAGAAAAGCGCCGGAAAGGTTCGCTGCGCTTCCGTTCCCGCTTGGAGGCTTGGTCAAATACACTCCCGACAAATTCGATCCGTCGAGGTTAGCGTTGTTTAACTGCGTGCCGTACAACTGAGCGCCGCTGAGATTGGTGTTTCGCAGAAAGATATTCCCGAATGGAACACCTGTCAGATTGGCGCCCTGGAGTCCAACCGCACCGTCAAGAATTGCGCCGTTCATAGAAGCTACCTGAGTGAGATGGGCAGAGGTTAAATTTGCTCCGGTTAGGTCTGCACCTGTGAGGTCTGCACGGGCGAAGTCGGTTGAGACAAACTGAGCGCCGTTCATCTTGGCGCCTGCGAATCTTGCATTGCCCAGAGTAATAGAGTTATCCTCACCTGCGCTAAAGATAGCGTCTATAAGTGTGGCGCGGGTGAAATTGGTATTCGAAAGATTGAGATCTTGGAACTGGGGCTGAAACGACGCCCCGGTCAGATCGGCTCCCGTGAAGTTTGTCGGCCCAAACGTGCATTGATAGAAAACAACCTTCTTAAGACTGGCGCCGCTAAAGTTCACGCCGCTCAAGTCCTTGTTAATGGTTGCGCCGTCAAATATAGCCTGGTTCAGATTAGCAGTTCGTAACTGCGTGGTGGAATAAATCGTATAAGCCAAGTCGATGCCGTTAAGTACTGTGCCAATCATCGTCGCATTCGCCAATCCGGAGCCGATTAGGAAACTATCGGTGAGATTTGCATTGCTCAGGTTCGCCTCGTCGAATTGGACGCCGAACCAACTCGATCCTCTGAGATTCGCTCCTATCAATTGCAAGCCGCCCGCCTGACTCGCCCCGGCATCCGCGTTCACGAGAATCGCTTTGCCGGTCATGTCCGCGCCTGTCAATTGGGCGTTCACCAGATCGGCGCCTGTCAAGTCAGCCCTTATAAATTTCGCCTTTGTCAGATTAGTGAAATTGAAGTCGATGTCCTGCAGGGTGGCATTGCTGAGATCGATGCCTTGCAGGTCGGCCCCGGCGAACCCCGCGGCCCGGTTCAGGGTTATTTGTCTAAAACTTGAGGCGGTTCGAAGGTCGGTGCCATACCAATAGGAGCCCGATAGGACGGCTAAGTCGAGACGTGCCAGGTTTACATCTGCGCCCGAGAGATCCACATCGTTCATATTTGCGCCGGTCAGGCTGGTACCGGCCAGATTGCTGATCGCGAGCACGGAGCCGTCGAGAGTAGCGTGGTCAAGTACCGAGTTACTGAGGTTTGCCGCCTGCAGCTGACACCGCAAGCAGGTTGAGGACACAGCAAACTTCGGCGTAACTGGACGAACCTGGAATGACGCAACTCTTTCGCCCGCGAGCTCGGTATCGAGACAAGCGGAATCGGCACTGACGACATGTCCTGTGCCGCCGTAATTCGGCTGCGTATAGAGCACAGCTTCTGTGCCCGGGCCGAGTTTAATCGCATTCACCTGTCCAAGATTCGTCACCGGCGTTGCCAACCAGGCAACATCGTCGACGTCGTGAAAAAAGACGGTAGCGCTGCCACCATAACTACAGCTTTGAAAGAACGCGGCTTCACCTTCGTCCAAGACCTCGGGCGCTGTTAAGCCTTTGCTTTCGGGAAAGAAGCGGAACGCCAGGCTTGCCAACAAACTCGGCGGCGGAGGATCTATTATTGCAAGTGGAGGAAGAAACAGAAAGGAGGACGGCCCTACCCATGCCCACCGCGGCGAGTTGTGAAGAAAAGGAAAGAACTCATTTATAGGACTCGTTGCGGAGATGCGAATCCTATTGTCGGTTCGATCTTCAATTACGACTGACAGCGGCGGAGAGGCCGGCGATCTCGGAGTGCTTATGAAGAGCGATACATCGAGGTTACGATCGTCCAGAACCGGCACCAATTGCATATTTAGCGCAGCATCGTTCAAATAAAGCTGATGGGTATCGAGGTTGAAAAGGTCGGTGTCATCGAACCTGGCTGACGACCAGTCGGGCACAACCGGCATACCGTAAATGTGTCCTTGCAACCCGCTGTTCGGGGGGACCAGGTCCTGTTCCGGCAGGGAGTGAAGGCGACCAACTCTGTGCTGCCCGCTCGGATCTTGAGCCGGGTCCGTCTGAATGGCCCAATACCCGCTCTTCGGCGTTCCGTCCGGGTTATTCACCTTCACATGCACCGCCGGGAGCTGGGCGAAGACGATTCGTGGGTTCCCATGCACCATACCGGGATTATGGCCGATGTTAATGGTGTAGGTTCCGGAGGGCAGGGAAGCCTCGGTGCAGATGTTTCGGCCCACTTTCGCAAGGACCGGGCCGCCGACAGCTGCGATCGTCATCGTCGTAAGCGCGGGATCGTTGCCCAAGCACAGATTGTAAGTCGCTTGCGGGAGCTGATATCGAATTACGTGCCGCTGATCGCCTAATGAACCCGAAGCAAGTGAAAGTATGACGACCTGCGAAGGGGAGGCCACGAGCGTGGAGTTTGCGGTGAAGTCACTTTCGTAGTAGTAGGACGGAGCGCCACTCGCGTCGCCCTGGGCGGTGGCGTACCACGCGCTGCCTGCGATCAGGAACATGCCTATTGATGCGGTGGTGAACGCTCTTCTGAGCGATGACGGTAGGGTATTCGCTGATCTATCGGCGGCGGACGACTTTAATTGCATAACCTGTAAGTCCCTGGTTCTCTGATCTGTGGAGGTCATTAAGCTTGGGTGTTTACGCGGTTTCGCCGGGGGTCCAGGCCCGCCAGAAATTCCGCCTTAGGAGGCGACTCGGCGCTTTTGCAGTTGAGACACGCACGCCGGATGACCGCCAATTGACCGAGGGCTGAGCCGTGCAGGACGAGGGAACAGTTGGTATCCACTGACTCACGGACGGCTCAGTGGTGCCGTTCGGCAGCGTACCGTCAGGCAAGGTGAGAACTTCGTAATTCAGTGAATAGACGTTCCGCCAGTAGTCAACTGTCACTTTGGCAGCATTGAAACCCACGGTGGTCGAGATCGGATTCGTGCCGCTTTGCTCCGCGTGATAAATATCCAAACGGTAAACGGAGTTACTCAGCGATAAAACATAAATGAATCCGCTAAACTCCACGGCCATATCGAGATATTTAGTGCCGGCACCCCCCGTTGCACTGAAGTTCAGGAAATAAGGAGTCGTTTGTTGTTTGAAGTGCTGAACCGGGTTGGCTGCGAGGTCTACCGCGTGAATCCGGTTATTGCCCGACTCAAGAATCAGAATGACACCGTCGGAGGTAATAGTTGAGACAGTAGGCGCATCAAACAGGCCCGGACGGGTTCCCAATCCGCCGTGGAGGTTGGCCAGCAGGCTCACCCCGGCTTCCAAATCAGAGACCGCTGCGCCAGGAAGATGTAGCGACTCCATTCTGCTGTTCTCGCTGTTGACGCTTACCAACGCGCCGGCCGGATGGAGTAACATGTCGTCGGGGTTGAGGTTAAACTTGCCCCAGGCATTATTCGCGCGGGGGTCCGCGAAGGCCGGCGGATTCAGCTGGACCTGACGAATCAGATTCAGGTTGCTGGTGGTGTCGAGATAGTAGTTTCCGCCGGCATTGCCCAGCGGATCATAGACCAGCTTGGTCCCTGGTTCGAGCGCGCAGGGGGTCTTGGCGTAATCCGTCTGCGCATTGCCGTTTGCGCCGTTGGTTACGAAGATATTCGCCATCTGGTCCAACTGTCCGGCGCCGCTCGAAACACAACCGGCCGTATTGTACGACTGCCATCCATAGCCCAGATAGCCTACGGAGCTTACAGAGATGCTACGGAGGCTGCACAGACTTCCCGGATTCGGCTCACAAACGGAAGGAGCGGTGGCCGGTGCCGGCGCACAGGCCCAGACGTGGTTCCCGTTGCTATCCAAGGTTGTTTTCTGCTTATGACTGTAGACAGTGGCGGACGTGATGGGCACCTGAACTTCGGTAAGAGTGATAACCGGAGCCGCGGTTACGTCGTTGACGACTGAAGTGTCGCCATGTCCTACCAGGGTGCCGTCTTGCGCATAAAAGGCAGCACTCAAGGCTACTTTACCGCCCAGAGGAGCACGCGCGAATACTACTGCCGGCAGTGTCAGCACACCAGTTCCTGGCATGTTCAGCGTCTGTGTCTGCGGAGTTCCGTTGTCAAATATCGCCGTGACGGTGTAAGTGGCCGCTGACGCCGGAAATCCTCCCGCGTCGCGTGGATCGGGTGAGATGGTCAAACTCAAATTGTGCGTTCCAACCAGACGATATTGATAGGTCCATGGCGAAAGCACCACTTCGCAAGCTGTTTCCGCAATCTCGGCTTCGGCCCCCAGAGCACCGATCGCCTGTAGAACAGCTCCCACAATGGGGATCGCATCGGTTAGCGCCTCAGTGATCTCCTGTTCAGCGAGAAATTCGCCAAAGGAGACAAGAAAACTCCTCAGCGGTCCGCTGGGGTTCGCCAAGCCCTTGACGAGGGCCCTCCAGAAGATGGTGAAAATTTGAGCCGGCGCTCCATTTCCTAGCAGGGCCAGAAGTTCGGTGACGGTGAGGTTGATGGTTGGGATTACAACTGTCTTGACGCAAATGTCCACCGAGGCGCCTATTCCGAATGCGATCAAAAGAGCGGGCAGACCCAGGTTGAAGACAGACGTCATAATAATTCCGACCAGTTCTGTGTCCTGGAACGTGTGCGAGCCTAAACCCAGGCCGCTCGCCAGGATCGAAGCGCTCGTCGCCACACTCGTCGGGAATGTAAACGTAATAGCGTCTTTCGACTGCATTACGGGAATCCCAAATATGGTGAATTCGGGCGTCACGTACCCTATATAGCTACTTGTCGGCGTGTCGAAGTCAGTGTGGGCGCTAATTCCCGGCACTTTTGAAGTAGGCACCACGACGCCATTTGCATCGTAGAATTGGACATACACGCCGAGCCAGCGCAGATACCAGTTTGTGCAGTTAAGTGTCACAGTTACCGTGTTGCCGGAAGTGGAAGTGTTAGCCGTTAGGCTGTACCCGTTGTAATTCGGAGTGATGTTAGTCAAGGCATAATTTGCATTACCGGTGTCGCGGATTCTATTGAGGGCTCCCGGGCTTTGATTAATGCTGGTGATGCCGTCGTTACGGAACCAGATTCTTCCCGCCAAGTCCGCGGCGAGCAGAGCCGCACTGCCGGAAGTTATGTCGGTGCCGAGATTCTGCGAGTCGTTCTTTACAGCGGAGGAAGTCGGCTTCACTACCCCGGCCACAAAGACGTTGATGTTGGGTTGCCACTGGGCGTTGTAAAGAATGAGCCCCTTGTTATTTCCCGCGGTGGCCTTGAGCGGTGTGACGCCGTCATCGTCGGTGTAGGGCACCAGGGTCGCCCAGCCACTGGAGTTGTTCGCGCTTTCAGTAGGTGAAGATTGCTGTGGAGTGGCGGGGCCCGCCAGTTCGAGTCTCTGACTTAGCTGAAAGGTGGAGCGGGCGTCAATGAGGCTGTGATAGATATGCGAGGCCCTATTCGGATCGGCGCATAGCATTTCAGGATGACTGTTCACCATCGCTTTGGCCCAGTCGGTGGAATCGACCACAGCCGTTTCATCCAACACGTCTTGTAGGGTCACTGCCGGGGGGAGCCCATATTTCAAGCGCTTGGCGGAAACGGGGAGCGGCGCGCCGCCGAGAAGTGCCTTGCGGGCTTGCGTATAGGCAAAGCCGACGCTGACAGTTGGAATGGAAAGGTACATCGATGACATGGACCAGGCTCCAGTCGAGGTGTCAGGGTTCTTGATTGTGTAGCCGAATTGGACCCCGTTTTCAGGAACCTCGATCTTTTCGACAACATGGGTGACGGCTCCGCGAGGCAGCGAGCGAAGAAAAGCGTTTGACCGGTGGGCGTTAGTGAGCTGGGCGCTTGACTCATCCACCGCTTCCATCCGATATCTGTGGTTGCCCAATACGAGGTAGTAAGTGTGTCCCACATAATCCTCGTGCGACAAGTTGAAGAACAGTGTGCGTGTCTCCTTTTGCAGCAGGAGTTGTCTTTTCTTGCGCTCCTGTTCGTTGTCGTATTCGTCAGTTCCCCGGAGGTGAGGCGCCAGGGCGAGCGTGGCGCCCGCCACGGCAGCGGCACCGAGGAACTGCCGGCGTGACGCTCCGGCCGCATTATCCATGAAGGTTAGAGTTTGTTCTTTGACCGCGCCTAATGTCGACTGAGTTTCCTTGTCTGGTATTACTATCAAGGTGCGATCTGGCATGGGAGTCTCCTTCGGTGGTGTTTATTGCGGCACGTTAGAGCCGGGTCGAAAAGTTCGGTCGGATCGGTCTGTCTATTGGTAGAGCGCAGAGTTGACTGCCTTCGGATCATCGGTAATCGGAAAAACGATTTCGCCAATTGCCTGGTGTGGCGCCGGTTCGGGAATCGACGGCGCCACAGGATCACTAACTAGACGAGGACCATTTCGGGGAAGTGTGTGTCGCCTTGGCAGGTTGTGCGGGCGCGGGCACCGAAATGTAATCGTCTTCCTTCTTGTGCTGCCCGATCACTGCTTGCGTATACCCGAAGATGTTGTTGCACCACGTATCCGTGATGTAGTGCGTGTTGCCGCTGCAGTTGATCATCGTCTTATTTACCGCAGGTATCGGCTGCCCGGACGGTGGGATCGGAGGATAGGGCGGTTGTCGTGTAATCCGGAACTGATACAAGCTGGCCGGGTTCTGATTGTCGAGAAAACTCAGTGTGCAATCCGCGAGCTGGTTCGCGGACAGATCAAAGCTGGTAAAGCTGGGATTGACATCCTGATCAGGTTGGTCCGTGCATACGCCGTATTTAACAAACCGGATCGCATCTGTCGCCGCCCAACCAAATGGAACGTGAATGGGCGAGGTAGCCGGCTGCAAGTTTGGAAGGCCTTCGGTTCCGCCAACGGCGATAATCAGCCCTTCCCCCGCGGTCTGCATGTTGCCGACAGCGTCATCCACTGAGTAGGCATAGACATATTGCGCATTCAGGTATTGAGAACCGTGAATCAGAGTAACGTATGGATTGAATTCGCCGGTCGGCCAGTCGTTCAGGGTATCGAATTCCGACTTCACCGACTGATATCCGGAATGATCGTTCTCCTGATACCCGGGCGTATCCTCCAACAGGTTTGTTTGTGCCGTGCAGTTGGCGTTGAAAGGGGTCCAGGCGTACACGTGCGCGAGCATTGACTCTTCATCCAGCGTTGCCGGAGCCGGAGCTAACGTTTGATTGCAGGTTTTCTTAAAAGCCGTGCCATAGTTACTCTGGTAGTTCGAGTAGTTCACGGCGAAGAGGTCGCGCACGGCACGAATATCGCTACAAATCGGCTCGGTACCTGTGGCGGTGCAGTGCCTCCATAAGGTTTTGATCTTTTCAATGGGAGCCCACGGCGGCGCGGGAGTAAGGTTCGCCTTGTCCAGCATGATGTGCAGGGCAGACGGTATCTTGAGGATGGTCTCGCCCTCATCGTCTACAAAACGTGGGCCAGCCTGTGAAATCAGGCGCTGTAAGAAAATTCCGCAGAGCATCTTTGAAGGTGTCGATCTTCTGGACAGTGCCGATCCAACCTACCGGTGGATTGTTGTACGGTTCCATGGCCGCGGGGAGATAAGCATTGTCAACGTAAGACACGTCATAGTCGACATTGCGGGTGTCCAGTTCATAGGGATCTTTCGTAAGGTTTATGGCTCCTAACGTGTATTCCGTTATCTGCGCCGGGTCGTTGGACGGCAATTCGCCATCCGTGTCTTCAAATATCTCAAGTGGACCGTTGCAAAGGGGGCAGGTCGGGACAACCGCTCCCGTTATGGGCACGATCAGCTTCTGACCTTCTCTTCCTGTATAGTCCTTTGCGAGGGCCTTGGGCGGCGCGCCATTTGCATAGAGAGCCGCGTAAATGGAGATCCGTCCGCCATTCCACCAATCAACGTATTGGTCAGGCAATTTGGGATTCACCTGATCACTCGGAACTAACTGCGTGTAGAGTGGCAAGGTTATTTTGACGCTGCCGTGCGGTGGGATGCCTGTTCCGGTGGGATTGAAATAGAGCCGGAATGTGTGTGGAGTTGGGTAGGGATTAGCGTCAAGCTGAGACTGCGGAACCCGGAAAGCGGCTTGCATCCAGGCATCTATAGAATGTCCTCCCGTCGAAAGCACCGGGTAAATACTGTAGAGATCAGAAGCATTGTGGATCTCGATGGTCATCGTAGGCACGGTTTGTGCGCTCGCCAGGATGGCGAAGAGCAAATAAGAGATAACCACTGTAAATGCCGAGAGCGCGGCCTTCTTCGCTGTCTGCGACGTTCTCACTAGCGTCGTCCTCCATTCGCTAGGTAAAGCGCAGCAGCATCCCAAAAAGGATCAAGGCAGGTTGAAAATAAGCGGAGATCGGGCACGCTGGTGCCCCAAGGCCACCCAGACTGCTAAACCCGATGGAGCGTTCCGATTTGTATCGATGCGGAAAGGGCTAATGGCGGTGCCGAAGGGATTGCTCTCCAGAAACCCAGGCCAAGTTAGAAACCCCACTCGGTCGAAAATCATCGTCAGGAAGAGGTACCGTACACGCTTTTTTACAGTCGCGGCTTGGTAGGCGTGGTGACGCTCAGGTTGGTGAGAGGGAGTTTTGCTCCGGCAAATTAGCGCGGCAGGGTACGCATTAGCGGCGCGGCTGAATCGGCAGGAGTCTGAGCCGACCATATGCAATGAAGGCCGTCAGAATGCCAACCAAGAACGGAAAGAATGCAACCCAGCCCATCGGCGCAGATATTACAGTCGCTCCGACCATGATGATCACAAGCGCACAGGCTGTGATCGGGGTGAGAACCGGCAAGATTCGGAACAGCGAAGGAAGGATGAGACCAATTCCGCCCAACACTTCCATGACACCAATGAAGTGAAAGAATGACCCTGGCAGGGAGCTACCTTTCGTCATCTCTTCGACGGGCACCACAAACTTCATCACACCCGCGAACAAGAAGAGCAACGCCAGGATTATCTGTGTTGCCCAAAGCGCAATGGCCACAACCTCACGAGATATTGACGGAAGAACATCTATATCAGAATTTTTCATTACGATTTCCATTATGACGTCCTCACGGGAGAGTCGAAGCTGTCCAGCAGATTCGGTTTCCGAAGAGCCAACGTGAGCGGCTTATCGAAACTGGCGAAACCAGTCGCGAAGATCTGCCGCAAGTAACTCCGGTTCTTCCATGGCCGCGAAATGCCTCCTTTCGGCATATCTGCCCAGCGTTGGACATTGCACCGGCGTTTCACAGGAGTGATCTACAGTTCAGTTGTGGAGTTGTCCACTTCGACGGGATGCGCGTTTCTGTCAACTTGACTGGTACGCGAGGACGGCAGTCGGGAATCAGACTTGCTATCTGCTGTTCGAATCAAATCGCCTCGTGTCCTGTTACGCCTGCGAAACGTGGCAGCGCCTCACATGGCGCAAGATTGCCGCTACACCGAGCAGAAACAATGACAACGCCACAAAGCTTTTGCTTTCCGGCTCCGGAGCCGACGCGAGGGTGGCGGAGTAGGGCTCGCTTGCATCCGGCGCTGCACCGATCAGTGTGCCACCGGTCGTCGGATCACCGGTCCACCATTGCGCGCTCAAAGTAAATGTGCCGGAGTTGACAAAGCCTGGCGGCACGTTGGAATCCCAGAGAATCTGGTACAGCCCGGCTGGCGTGACCGGATCGTAGGGAACCGTCACGTTGGTCCCGGGGGCCAAGTCCGGGAAATTAAAAATCAGTTGCGGCGTGGCATACAAAAACGAATCGGCCCCGAGGCTCGTCGTCACCAGCCAGTCAGAGCTGCTCTGGTTCTGAATGGTGTAGCCCCATCCTGTGAGTGTGAACAGACCGCCTGGTCCGCTGACGTTCTCAGCCGGTGAGACGTCAAAAGTGTACATGTCGGCTGCCAGACCGGGGAGGGCCGATAGGCAGATGGCTAAGAGTAGTTTTCGCATGAGTGTCTCGTTTGCTTATCGATGGTTACTAACTAGTTTCCCAATTAAGGGAAGACCACTTGTCCGGTGCTGAACTGATATACGGTTCCGCGCGCATCCTGGGAAGTGCCCTGCTCGGTAAGAGCCAGCTTCGATACGGTCGCCGGCATCTCCAGAATTAAGGGGATGGTGAGGGACTGCCCGGGCTGGAGGTTGCCCTCGTGCAGCGGGAGCGACGGCGAGACCAGGGTGGCGGTCCCCGCCCCCACCAGGGCGTGGAACGTGATCTGGCTCAGCGTAATCGCGCTAGCCGGTGCGGTACCGTTGTTGGTCACGGTGAGTGACAGCGGCACTTCTGTACCATTGCGCAGACCGATGGCAGCCCTGATCACGATGGAGTGCGGGGGCGGACTGCCCAGCCCGGATAGAACTTTCAGTGACACCGTGTTGGACGGAGCACCATTATAGTATTTGCCTTGGTCGTCACCGCCGTAAGTGGCTACTAGCATATAACTGCCCACCGCCATCCCCGAGTTGGTGATGGTTGCCAGACCATCGTTGGAATTCGGGTCTTTGGTAATGATGGCCGATCCATACCGGTTATTGGCATTTGTGCTGTCGCTAATGGTGATGCTTCCGTTGGGCCACGGGTAGCCCGGAGCCGCGTGGACACGGGCCAGGAAGGTCACTGTAGCACCTGAGGAAACAGTTGCGCTGGTGCTGCCATTGACCGTGAGACTGACGGTGGGAGTGACCTTGCCCCCGCCGCTGGGCGAGACCGTCTGGGTCAGCGCCAGCGAGGTACTCCTGGTGAAGTTGGTGTCTCCACCATAAGCGGCCGTAATGACGTGCGTGCCGACGGCGAGGGCCGAGGTGCTAAATACGGCAACCTGAACACCTCCCTGCGTGGCTAAAGTTCCGGCGCCCAGCGTGGTCGAGCCTTCGAGAAATGTGACGTGCCCGGTAGGCGTGTTGGTTGTCGCTGCGGTCGGATTGACGGTCGCGGTAAATACAACCGCTTGACCCTGAACGGACGGATTCGGACTCGAACTCAAAGTCGTATTCGTCTGGGTCTGCGCGCTGTTCACGACCTGAGTAAGAGCAGGCGACGTGCTGAGAGCGTACGTGTTGTCGCCGCTATAGACGGCAGTGATCTGATGTTTGCCCGAGGCCAATTGGTTGGTGGTGAGGACGGCGCTGGCGTTCTTCAGTTCGGTGGAACCGATGGGAGTGCCGGCATCGGCAAAGGTCACTCTCCCCGTGGGCACAGTTCCTGGCGTTGACGGAACGACGACGTTTGCCGTAAAGACCACGGAGCCGCCGAACGGCGCCGGATTTGCCGAAGACGAGAGCGTGACTTGCGAGACCACACCCGTCACCGTTTGCAGGAGTGTGTTCGAATCAGATGGCGCATAATTCGAATCGCCGGTGTAGGCGGCCGTGATCTGGTGACGGCCGGAGTTCAGCGTGCCGACTGCCAGCTTGGCGGCCCCGTTCGCAATGGCAACGGTTCCGATAGCGCCTCCGTTGTCGAGGAAGGAGACGTTGCCGGTGGCGGCCGTTGCGCCTTGCCTGGTCAAATTAGCGGTGAAGGTGACGGGCGCTCCGAACGGCACTGGATTCGGGCTTGACGTCAGACTTAGTGAGGTCGGACTGATATTGACCTGCTGCAGCCGTGGCGAGGAGGTACTCGGTCCGTAGAATTGATTCCCTCCATAAGCCGCGGTGATCGAATGCTGGCCTAACTCAAAAGACACCTTGAGCGTCGCCGTCCCGTTTGCAACGGGCATCGTCCCCAGCGCGGTCTGGCCGTCATAGAACATCACCGTTCCGCTGGAAGACCCGGAGCCGGGCACAGTCACCGTTGCCGATAACGTAACCTGCTGTCCGGCGGCGGACGGATTCGGGGACGATTGAATCGCCGTCTTGGTGGCATCCCGTACCACCGTTGACGTGTGCGAGAAACGTCCATCGAACGTGGGTCCAGCGGAGAAATTCATGGTGGCGGGATCGAAGATTTCTGTACTTTGCAGGGTTGTCGTATAGTCACCGCTCAGGCCGCCTGACAGAAAGACACGCCCGTCAGGTAAAGCGGTAGCTTGATGGTAGGAGCGAGGCGTCAACATGCAGCCGGCTGCGCCCGGGCACGACCCAGAGCCGGAGACGAGCGTGAAGGTTTGCGAGCCCGGGTCAAAGATCTCCGCAGTGTCCACATTGCTGAGAGAGTTGTCTCTGCCTCCTGCAATCAAGACTTTGCCGTCTGGCAGCGGCGTCGCCGTATGAAAAGCGCGAGCCTGATTCATGCCGGCAATCGCTTGAAACATCCCGGATGCCACAGAGTAAAGCTGGGCAGAAGCCAAAGCGCCCTCGGTGTTGGTGGCCCCGCCGGTGAAAAGCACTCCACCGTTCGATTGAGTGCCCGTGCCCGCGTACATCGGGTAAGCCGGATTGTTCGCCAGGCGGAAACTGTTGGTGCCCGGATCGAACAGTTCGGCTGTGGTTGCTGGTATGTTCGGCGCAAGATTGCTGAGTCCACCCATGATCAGGACTTCACCATTGGGTAACAAGGTGGCCGTGTGATAGTAGCGGGGCGAAAGCATATTCTGGACCGCAGTAAAGATTTGAGTCGCTGGATCGTATATCTCCGCTGCCGAAGAGCATCCCTGGCCACTTACGTAGCCTCCGGTGATCAGTACCTTCCCGTTAGCCAATTTGGTGGCAACGCTCAAGGATGCAGGAGTCACCATACACCCTTTCGCGCCGGGACAGGCCGTGGCTAACGGTGAGAAGTTCCCCGTCGAGGGATCGTAAATCTCGGCCGCGGCGATCGCTGACGCATAGTCATTACTCGTCTCCAACCCCCCGGCAATCAGGATGCTGCCATCATCGAGCGGTGTCGCCGTATGATCGGTGCGGGGTTGGTGCAATTGACTGACTCCGGTGAATTGGTTCTTTTCCGCACTATACAGAAGACCGGTGTTACTGGCGGTATCCTGGAAGGCTACTCGGGTGGAACCACCCGCGACCAGCACGCCGTGCAGGTCGGGTTGCCCTACCTTAACGTTCATGGTGAGTGGCCCGGCCGCCACAGCGGGAGATGCGTAGGAGGGAACGGTATCGAAATTCAAGGTGCCCAGCGTGCCTAAGGCCGTGCCGGCGTTAGCCGTCAGTGTGACAAGCGTGCTTCCGGCTCCTTTTATCTGGCTGACATTGAGCCACAAGGGGATGTTCTCTACTACCCAGGGCAGTAAGATCTGGCCGGCGCCAATATTCGCTACCACCTGCACCGTAGCGCTGGCTCCGGGGGCGATCGTGATCGCAGTCGGGTTAACCGCAAACTGCGGAGGGGAAACCGTTCCGGTCAGTTGGTAGTTTCCCGCACCGCCATAGGGATTACCGAAGGAGGGCTGATAAATGATCTGGGTATTGATGCCGATGTTCAGTTGAAAGGATGCGGTTCCCGGCGACAGCTTGAAAATCGCGCCTTGATGACTTAGAAAGGTGCTGACCGAGGTCGCGGGCAGTTGGGCGCAACACGTCTCGGAGGTGAACGCTTCATCCCATTGTCCGACCCCCGTCGCCAGGTTGCTTTGATCGGTCGTCGTTACCGAACTCTGCGACCAGTTCTGCGAGTATCCGACGCTGCCACTGCCGGGAATTCCCAGGCCGATCGTCCAACTGCCACTGCCGTTTGTGATCTGGGTGGTGGGACCATGGTCGAACAGTATGCCGGAAGGAGTGGTAGAGATACTGATATTTCTGTGCGTCGTGTACCAGCCGCAAGGAGCTAGAAAAAGGCTGGCGCAGTTGCTGGCCGGAACCTTGAAGTTCGGGGCTGTGGTTGGGTCAGTCAGGACCATGTAATATTCGCCGTCAAGACTTGCGGCACTCAGGCGGTAGGCAGTGATGATGTTCTGAATGGAGCCCCAGTCGTAAGAAGAATCGCCTGGGTTGCCACTTTGTACAAAGGTCACTTCCAAGACCTGCTGCCACGACTGCGGGGGGCCGCTAGGATCGCCCACCGCTTCCTGTTGCTGCTTTTGGCGCCATTGCTCGAAGCTGGCTTCGAGGAGCTGAAACGACGATCGCGAAGCCTGGTTCGAGTTCGTACCCGCGAACTGATGCAGTTCACCGTGCTGGCCCAGACGAACGGCTGATAGGTTCGTGCCTGCCATCGGTGCAGCGCTTTTCTGGTCAGCGGCCGCAGGGCGGATCTCAAAGGCTTCCGCTCCGGTCGCCTTCCGAATATCGGCCGGCGTCCCTTCCGTCATCCGAATGATATGGCCCTGCTGATAGGCGGTTCGCGCAACGGTCACTTCTTCCGCGGACGCATTCTTTTGAAGGTCGATGACTTGTATTGCCGATCCACTGACTTTATCTGTGTTTCCGACTACAACTTGCTGCGCTTTCATCGAGGCCGGGAGTGTAGCGAGACAAGCAGCGATCAGTAGGCTTGCAATAAGGAGGGTGATTTTACGAGTGCGAATAAACAAGCGATTCGGCCTGATTCGATGAGCGCTATTTCTTGGACTCTTCATTGTTTGCTCCCGCTATCGAGAATTTGAACTTGCCTCATCGCCTTTCGGCTTGCCGTCTCGGGTGCCTTAAACAACAGACGCCAGACGTGATTCAATAGAAGATCTTTCACAAACATCTCCTCAAGCCCGAACGTTGTCGATTCTTGTTTGCTCGGCTCGCCCGTCAAAAGGTAAAGCGCATCGCCACGGGATTTCGGATCACTGAAAAAGCGAAAATCAACAACGCCAACTCGACACCCATCAACCCGACCGGCTATTTTTCTGCTTGAAAAGGTATGGTCACGCCCGTCACCGATCACGTTTTCCGGGAGTCGCAACTTACACATTGAACGACTGACAGTCGTTCTTCGCGGTGAAACCATCTTGGAGCGTGATGTTGCCGAGCATCCATCGGGACGGAATTGCCACGTTGGCTATTCGGTTGAACTGAAGGGTCTGTGACCTCTTCGTGGCACTAATTCTAGACGGGTTATCAGTCGACAGAGACTTTTAGTTGTCCGGAAGTCCGGTTCGATTCCCCTGGGCCTCAGCACTCGCGAAATGCTAGATGACGAGATCGCCGTTTCTTGACCGCAAAGGAAGTTGAAAGTCCGGACGGCCTTGTCGGCGATGGGTTCCTTAAACATGAAGGAGGAGCGGCTGAGAAGACTTGCGGCAATGGCGATATGAGTCCGTGGCTGGGCATGAAGAGGTGCCCTTTAAAAGGGCACCTCTTCGTCGTGGATTGGCTCGGCCGCGTCGCTTTGAGAGTTGACGCTGCGATCGAGGACCCGGATTGCGTCGGCCTTCAGTTCGACAACGAGCTGTTGAATCACGTGATCGACGGCCTTCTTGCTGACCGTGACTTTAATCGTGCGGTCGTATTCGCGAGTCGTGAGTTCGCCCTGGACGAAAACCAGTGCGCCCTTCACGAGGCGTTCGGCGATCGGCTCAAAACCTTTCCCGTAGGCAATGACGTTGTGCCATTGTGTTCTGTCCTTCCACTCGCCCTGCTCGTCCTTCCAGGCCTTCTTAGTGGCAACGGAAAACTTGACGACGGGTGTGCCGTTCGCCAGGTACTTGGTCTCGGCGTTTTTGCCGATGAATCCAACGATGGTGAGCTGATTGATCATGATGAGTTCCTTCTTTCTGCCCTTTCTGCTCGGGCACGAAAACGCGAGTGGCGCCTGCTCCGAAGCCGAGGAAGTGCATAATGGGATGGTCCGCCGGGGGAGCTGTCGGACAAAACAGTAGCTCAGAGGCTCACCACCGGGAACCTGGAGTTGTTCCCAACTGCGCCGCCCATCTGCGTGTTGTGTTCGCAGAATGGTACCTCGGCTGCAAGGATTCGCTTCGCCGCGCCAACGGCGCGCCCTTGCAACCTCCGCGCCATTCTGCAGGTAGATATATTGCCACGGGCGGCTCCGCCGGGAACAACTCCATCTCAGATCGCGTTAGAGTCACCACCAGGAGGTAATGAGTATGAGCGGTTATGTCATCGGTATCGACGTCGGCAAGAGCACTTTTCACTTGGTAGCCACGGACCAGGCTGGAAATATCGTCCAGAAAAAGAGGTTTTCTCGCCCACAGCTGCTGAACCATTTAGCAAATGCTTCCTCGAATGTACTGGCGATGGAGGCTTGTCCGGGCGCGCATTGTCTTGCAAAAGCCTTGGTTGAGACGGGGCACGCAGTGAAGTTGATACCGCCCCAGTATGTGCGCCCTTACGTAAAAACAAACAAGAACGATTTTGTCGATGCTGAAGCAATCGCCGAAGCCGTGCAGCGGCCAACGATGCGGTTTGTACAGGTCAAAACCGACGCGCAACTCGACTTGCAGGCACTCCACCTTGAGCGCCCCTTCTGACGTGTTCATTTCGCAAGCCAGGTCGGCATACGGCGCGTCCGAGTTTCCGAGAAGGAACATCTTCAACCGCTCGAAATGCTCCGGACGGCCGTGTTGCACGAACTCATCGCGCAATCTCTCCACACTCGATCGAGCACCGAAAGCGCCCATCGCCGTTCGAAGATCCGCTCCGGCGTCTCATCGTGCGCCGGTCGTGTAAATCTCGCCGTCAATCAAGATCCGCCCGAATATGCTCCGCCTGGACCCTCGAACTCCCACGCCACTTGATGGCCTTCTCTGGCGAGTTTCGCAATTTTGACGCCTTTGGAAATGGGCAACTTTGGTTGTTTTCCGGCACCGCCGGCAGAGAAGACATCTAAGCATGAATCAGGCCACATACCTCGACCTATTCGCTGGAATCCCGGTAACCGACTACTCCGCTGCGCTGCAATGGTACCAGCGACTGCTGGGCTCCAGCCCAGCAGTCCTTCCGCACGATACAGAGGCGGTTTGGGAGCTTGCCGAGCGCCGATACGTATACATCGTGCAGCAGCCAGAACACGCTGGTCACGCCAGGCACACACTCTTCGTCGAAAATCTGATGCGCTCGTCGCGCGCGTCACTGAACGGGGACTCAACCCAGCCAATCGCGAAACCTATCCGAACGGCGTGTGCAAGATTCGCACGGTTGACCCGCCCTGATGTACGAGACCATCCGTATAATCAAAACGATTCCGTTACTGATGTAGGCGAGTAAACCGTGTGGCAACGCATTAACTTTTACGCCCCTCGAGGCAACGACATCGTTCTTAAGACCGCAATTAGGTAAACGACAGAGTGACATCCACTACGTGGCAGCGTGTCCAGGACCTTGTGACCTCGGCGCTCGACTTAGCCGGGGCGCACCGTGTCGCCTTCCTTGAGAGCGTTTGCGGTAGCAACGTCGAACTGCGGCGACAGGTCGAGAATCTGATCCAATCCTACGAAGAGGCCGCCACCTTCCTGGAGGCGTCGGTAGCCGCCAGCGCCTGTGAAACCTTTGGCGCGAGTCGCCCGGCATTAGGCGATCGGATAGGGGCTTACCAGATCACGGGGATTCTTGGTCGCGGAGGCATGGGGGGCGTCTACAGCGCAAACCGGATCGACGACCAATTCCGCCAGCAGGTGGCCATTAAGGTCCTGGATGGCGTGTTCAGCGCCCAGTCCGAGATGCTGACACGTTTTCGCGCGGAACGTCAGATATTGGCGAGCTTGTCTCATCCGAACATAGCGCGCCTGCCGGTTTGCACAAAACGCCGTCCTGATACCAATCTCTGTGAACTATACTTCTGAGACGATCGGTAACGCGACCAATCGGTCAGTCATGCACCGAACCCCTACAATCCGCCGCCTGCCGGCCCGCCAAGGGTTTTTCGCCTTACAAGCCCTGCAGATAATGCAATAGGTTGTCGCGGAGCAGTGGGCGACTGACTTGCAGCGATGGCAATGTAGGTCAGTGACCCGGCATGACGCGGGCCGCTCTAAAGGGGCGCCACTGCATCGTGGAGTGGCTTGGCCGCATCACTTTGAGAGTTTTGCGGCAATCGAAGACGCGGACTGCTTCGGCCTTCAGTTCGACAACGAGCCGCTGAATCACGTGATCGACGGGCTCTCGCCCGTGACTTTCATCGCGCGATCTTACTCGCGAGCTGTGAGTTCGTCCTCGACGAAGACTAGCGAGCCTTTTTACGAGGCGCTCGGGCGCAAACCCTTTCCCGCTGGCAATAATGTTGTGCCTGACTGCTTCTTTTGCCATCTGCATTAGGACTCCGACAAGTGGGACGATTAATTCAAGGAGGAGATTCTGACTATGGCACAGAATCCGAAACCGGCAGAGCCGAAAAGGTGTGCGCATCCCGCTTGCAATTGTACGGTGGCTGAAGGCAATAAATATTGCAGCCAATACTGCCACGATGCAGGCAAGACTTTGGAACTGTCCTGCAACTGCGGGCACCCTGGTTGCGCTGAGGACCTGACACACAGAGCCTAGAGACAGTCGCCTGGCGAACTCGCACCCGTCTCCCAAATGCAGTGAAGAGCGCCGCCCCGGTTGCCCATCATCGTGCCGCGAGATGGACTCATGATGAGCCTGCAATGAACGAAATTGATTTTTTCTGATTGAGAGCGTAAGGGCTTGCCCGTGATCGCCAGCCAGGACCAAGAGTTCGGGCTTTCAGCGATTGCAGCGACAGTCAACTTTGTGTCTCCAACGCGGAGATTGGCCCCGCCTTGTTGGCCAGTCTCTTTACTCAGTGCGTCCAGTCCTACGAAGATCTGGTCCGAAAGGGGCTTTTCAAAAGGTCTGGTTCCTTCGTGGGACGAACTTCTTCGCGAAGCAGCCATGGCTCGTCAGCGGATTGCCAAATTTCGCTGGAGTCGATTGTTTCAGTAGTTTGATACCACAGACGCCTAGACGGAAGACCGGCACTTTTGTTGGTGACTCAATGAATGCGTCTGGATGTGAGGGCTGCCCACCCATATCACGTCTCAAGACCAGCGTTGCTCAGTCTACCCAGTTAGAAACCTCTCGTATCATTAAGCAGACAAATGGTTGATGAGAAATTAGCGCAATTGGTCGAACTGTCGGCCCGCATTGGAAAGAATTTGGACCTCGTGCAGGCCGGCGGCGGGAACACTTCTTTAAAGGATGAGGGTACCCTCTGGGTGAAGGCGTCAGGCAAGTGGCTAAGCCACGCCGCGGAAGACGATATCTTCCTCCCCGTCCCGCTCGCCGATGTTGAGCGCCACCTTGCAACCGAAGATGAAAGATTTCCCGAGTATCAAACAAGCAGCGGCGTGCTCTTGCGTCCATCGGTCGAAACAGCCGTACATGCCGTCATTCGACGCAGAGTGGTGATTCATGTTCACTCGGTTCGAACCATCGCCTGGGCTGCGCAAACGAACGGCCGCGAAGGCGTGGCGTCATTATTGACAGGCTTGAACTGGAATTGGATTCCCTACACGCGTCCTGGCATCCCGCTAGCCATCGCGATTCGAAAGATAGCTTCGAAGCCGCTCGACGTGCTCATTTTGGAAAATCATGGCCTAGTCGTCGCGGCGGAAACGTGCGCCGAAGCCGAATCGCTTCTTTATGAGGTGGAGAGGCGCGTCGACACACCAGCACGACCTGCTGATCCGCCAAGCATCGCTAGCCTCGAGCAACTCTTGCGGGACGGGAGTTGGCAAATCTCTCAAGACAACGAAGCGCATGCTTTGGCCACCAATGGAAGGTCATGTCTTGTCGCTGAAGGAGGCACTCTTTTTCCCGATCAATGCGTCTATTTGGGCCCCGCTGCTGCCCTCGTGCAGCCAAATGACACGCTGCAGGATGCTTGCCACCGGTATCAGGCGCGGTTTAATTTCGACCCTGTCTATCTTCTCGTCCCTGGTGTCGGTGTCGTGACCAGAAGTGACGTAAAGCCTTCCGCCCGCGAGTTGTTGTTGGCTCTGAAGCGCGTTATCGAACGAATCCCCGCGAGCGCCCGGGCGACTTATTTACCCCCTGCACAAGTCGCTCGGCTCATGAATTGGGATGCAGAGAAATACCGCATCCTCATGGCTGAGCAAACTTCAAGCCATAACAGGGCGCAATAGACGAAGGTCAAGACCTTTTTCTGCTCAGGAATCTAGTTGACCAGATCCCCGTTTTCTGATCCTTTTTTGCCGGTGAACTTGGCGGGGCTTCCGCTCTTGACCGTCGACCATCAGCGGTTCACCAGCGAAGAACTAACGAGGAATCAGGCCTCGATTAGTTCGGGGGCCAAGTCCTACGGCTCGTCACGGGCGCTAATGAATCACATCGGTCTGTCGAAGAGAGGCAACGTAACGAAGCTTGAATAATGAACAGTGCGAAAAGCGGCTTGACTACCAAGTGTCGTGCATTGTAAAAATCACGCTGCCAATCACGAGCCTCGTACCAAGCATTGTGCGGAGTGTGATCGGTTCGGCGGCGACGAAGTAGCCAAGCATGATCGCCACCAGGGGGTTCACGGCTCACCAGCCATGGCTATTCAACCTCTCTTCGAAGTCAATACGTAACTTTTTCCCGAAGAGTTAGCGAACCTCCCGAATAAGCTCGACGAAAACAAACGCACCTCTGATTTACTGGCTCAACCCTGGGGCGAATAGGGATGGCAGCTGATCCTCTCCTCGTCCGAACGAGCATTTTTTGAACTATTGGCCGAAGTGCCTGATTGTGAGAGCTTCGAGCAGGCGGACATACTCATCGAAGGAATTGCCAATCTCAGCCCGCGACGCTTGCAGCATCTCCTGGAAGTGCCGCAGCGTGAAAGTGAAGCGCCTGTTCTTTTTCTTTGCCGACAGCCATCGCCATGCTGCTGACTCGAATTAGAAAAGATGCCATAGACCTTGGCAAGGGAAAGCGAATGCTCGTTCGTAGTGGCAAGCTGAATGCAACATACGAAATCACCGTTCCCGAGGAGTTTCATGGCGTTCAGTGAGAGCTGCGTGGCTACGGTCATGAGGTATTTGTGGCCAACGTTCGCGAACTGCACGCCATTTGCCGGATCGCAAGAGGGATAAAGTTGATGCCGAGAAGCTCGCGCGGTATGCCCCACTCGATAAACGGGTTTAGAGTCACTTGGAAGGTCTTCAGACCGGCATGAGCGGAATTCAGCATAGCCGCCTGCGAGCTGAGCAGGCAGGGTCAACACCCGGCCGTGCTGCCCTCTGGTAAGAATTCCCAGCGCTGCCTCAATGCTAACCTCCCTACAAGGCTCCTATCGACTTCACGAGATCAGGCAAATCGTATGGCGGAATTTACAACTTTCATCAGCGGCTTGTCATTTGCTGAGTGCCCGCGATGGCGGGACGGGCGGCTTCTCGTTTCCGACTTCTACATTCACCGCGTCCTCGCCGTGACAATGGACGGCAGCCTCGAGACAATCGAGTCGGTTCATGGGGTGCAGTACCGCCTGGATGGCGGCGGCGCGAAGCCGGAACTGGCGGAGCAAACTCTGCTGAGGCTGGCACGCAATCGACGCTTTGAGTGCTTCAATTAAGGATGGAACGCGCGGTGCGGAAACCCGGCGCCGGGGGTCGAATTGAGGATGAATCAGGGTACCTTTCAATCCCCCTTTGGAAAAGATGAGCACGCCCGGGAAGAAAGCTCTAAGGCAGACCTGACTGGGATTGACGCCTTCTTTCGGACGATCTTTCGGGCCCTCATCGCCACGCCTTTTCACGCCGTCCTGCTCCTCATCGCTTTGAGTTTCGATACTGCTTTCACAGTGGCAGTGCCAATTAGCTTTCGTTATCTTGTCGATCACGCCATTTCATCGAGAGATGGCGCCGCCTTGGCTAGGGTTCTCGCGATTCTTGCCATAGGCCTTGTGATCGCGTCAGCGGCCGCTATCGGCCGTGATTATCTGTGGGCGCGGTTCTCAGTCTCTATTCTGAACAGAATTCGGACCGAGTTGTTCGATCACCTGCTGCATCTTTCCATGGACTTCTTCGCGCGCCATGAGATTGCCGAGATTACGGCCCGTTTTTCGACAGACCTGGCTTCGATCGAGGGAGCGCTGGCGGCAGCACCGGCCTGGGCACTCGTACCCCTGCTCGACTCCATCGTGTCGCTGGTCATGCTGTTTGTTCTCGATTGGCGGCTGGGCCTCGTCGCGAGTCTGGTAGTACCCGTGAGTCTGCTCGGGCCGCGTCTGATTATGTCCCGCGCAGCTAAGGCAGGCTATCAGCAAAAGATCGACGAGGCGGGGCTGCTAGGGGTCGTCCAGGAAG
>Ga0206891_10131_pt1 | contig 23321 bp, 18 predicted proteins | sample Alteio_BWOrgHeat_55_FD_153246 | JGI IMG/M metagenome (GOLD analysis project Ga0206891, IMG submission 153246) | Enriched cells from forest soil in Barre Woods Harvard Forest LTER site, Petersham, Massachusetts, United States - Alteio_BWOrgHeat_Nextera7 ...
AGCTGGTCCTGTGCCACCGTGATGCGCCACGAACCGCTCCATGCCAGGGCGCCAAACCAGACCTCACCGTGATCTTCGTCGGGCGTGCCGGCCTGCAGGGCAAACCATGGATTGGCCTGGCTACCCGTTGTTCCGCGACGGCTTTCGAGGACACGAGCGCCGGGGTGGACGGGTTCCTGGGTGAGGGTGAATTCGCCTGCCCAGCGGCCGGTGAGGTAGTTGAGGGTGTAGTGTCCCGCGGGAAGCGCCCATGCGGCGGCCGCAGCTTGTTCGATGGAGACGGGAGCGGATTCGCGGTTTTCGATGGTGGCGGAGCGGGAGAGGATGCCGGTTTGAGCGTCGATTGCGTAATGCAATGTTACGAAGATGTTGCGGTTGATATCTTTAAGTATTACATCAAGAGTGTTTGCGGATTCGGTATGGGTGTCGTAATGCAGGACCAGGTCGCGGTTGCCGTCGGCGAAGGTGATTTTGAGGGCGGGCTCGTTGAAGAGGCCGGAGCCCCAGCCGGCGTATTCCTGGGGTGTATTGGAGTAGGAGGAGTCGAAGGAGGCCCACTCGCGTTTGGGCACGGCGGCGGGTATTGGGTCGGAGTCGCCGAGGCGGCCTCCCCAGTAGAGTTGCTGGAGTTCGCCGCGGGCGTTGACGCCGAAGCCGTAGGTGACGTTGGCGCTGTCGAGACGAAAGACCTTGGTGGCTGGATTGAAGTGGGTCATGGGGGATTGGGCGGAAAGGGTGGCGGCGACCAGTATCGCCGCGGCTGTAAATGTTTTCAGCATCGAGCGGGCAGCTCCTCAAGGAACCGGCCATCATAGCATCGCGTAATGCAGGTTGACTTGGTTGGACTGGAGGTTCCCTGCAGCTTCGGTCCGAGTCACCGCTGCAATCGAACCGTTCCACAACTCCGGCGGGGATGAATTCGCCCCTTTCGGATATCCTGAACTTGAATCCGGAGGTCTCCTACGATGTCCCCCATCGTTGCCAGCGCGCCCCCTCTACCCACTCCCGCCGAAGAGATTGCGGATGCGTTGGATCGCATCCCGGTGCTGCAGGGGCTGAGCTTAGACGAACGATTGTGGCTGGCGCTGCACGCAGAAGAGTTTGTTGGACAGCCGGGCGAAGTGATGTTCGAGGAGAACACCGCGGCAGAGTGGATGTTCCTGCTTCTCAAGGGGGAAGTCCATGTGCAGCGGCAGCGGGGTGGGCCGATGGCGTTGTTTATCGGCCGTGCGGGGCAGATGACCGGGCTGCTTCCCTTCTCGCGGATGAAGACCTTCGGCGGCCAGGGAGTGGCAGTGTCGCAAGTGTGGGGATTGCTGATTCACAAATCGCAGTTTCCGGAGATGCTTGAGGCTATTCCGTCGATGACGCAGAGGGTCGTGTCGACGCTGCTGGATCGGGTGCGCGAGGTGACGCGCATCGAGCAGCAGGCCGAGAAGCTGGCGGCGCTGGGAAAACTTGCCGGGAATTTGGCGCATGAGCTGAACAATCCGGCGTCGGCGGCACAGCGTGCGGCTTCGAGCCTGGTGTCGGAACTTCGGGCGAATCGGCAAAACCGGTTCAAGCTGGTGAATCTGTGCCTTTCGAAGGAGCAGATTGGCGAGGTGGAGGAGTGGGAGCGGGGCGTGCTGGAGCGGCCGCGGCCGCAGCCTTGCGACGCGGCAGAGGCGATTCGGCGCGAGGAAGTTCTGCGCAACTGGCTGACTGCGATGCCGTGTGACTCGGCGTGGGAGGTGGCGCCGGACCTGGCGGAGCGCGGATTGACGATCGCCGACCTCGAGGATCTGGACCGAATTCTTGAGTCGAAGGGCACGTGCGTCACGCTGCAATATTTTGCCCGGTATCTGCGGTCGACACGATCTGTGGAAACGCTGATCTCGTCGACGGCGCGGATCTTCGATCTCATCGCTGCGGTGAAGGAATACTCGAACATGGACCGCGCGCCCATTCTCGAGGTGGATGTACCGGCAGGGCTGGAGGCGACGCTGCAGATGCTGCAGTCGCGCATGGGACAGGTGGTGGTGGAGCGCAGCTACGAACCCGATTTACCGTCCATCAGCGCCTATGGCGGCGAGTTGAACCAGGTGTGGACGGCGCTGATTGAAAACGCTCTGGACGCGATGGCCGGGTGCGACTATCCAGGCTGCCTGCGGATCATCTGCCGCATGGAAGGTGAACTGATGCTGGTGGAGATCTGGGACAACGGCCGTGGCATTGCGCCAGAACTCCAGGACCGTATCTTCGAGCCGTTCTTCACGACCAAGCCGCCGGGACAGGGATTGGGACTCGGACTCGACAATGCCATGCGGATTGTACGCAAACATCGCGGGCATATCGGCGTGCGGTCGGAGCCGGGATCTACGTGTTTCCGAGTGCGGCTGCCTGTGGATCAGCTTCAGGCGTATTGAGCCCACGGTCAGACGCCGCCAGAACCCCAGCCAACCGGCCGCTGTAGTATCCCATGTCTCCAACAGAGGGAGACCATGGGGCACCCGCATCTCACCACCAATGTGGGAGACGCCGGCGGCCGGCCTTGGCCTGTTAGTCTCCTTTGCAGAGATCGACATGGTATTGGCCTCCCCGCATATTCGTCTGCTGGCGCTGTTTTTGCTGATCGGATCTGTTGCCGGCGCGCAAGACACGCGTTACGCTCCGGAGGGCGAGTTGATCCCCGGGCCCAACTGCGCGGGTCGTACGTGGCCCGCTCCGCCGCGTGCTTGCACACCCGAGCAATATGAGTTGTGGCTTGCGGACGTGACCCACTGGCGCGCCGAGCATCGCATTCGCATGGGCTACGAGCCGAGCGCTTACGAGAGGCCCGAGCTCAAGTGGACGCAGTCGAGCTTTATCCAGCCGCAGGTGATGATGGAGGACCGGTATCTTTACGATCCGGAGCGCGGCGTGTATACAGTCGATCGATTTCTCGAGGACCTGAATCAGCGCTACGGCGGAGTGGACTCGGTCCTGTTGTGGCATACGTACCCGAACATTGGGATCGATGATCGCAACCAATATGACCTGCTCGGCGATCTGCCGGGAGGGATTGCCGGGGTTCGCGCGATGGTGGATCAGTTTCACGCGCGTGGAGTTCGCGTGTTATTTCCCGTGATGTTGTGGGACCAGGGCACGCACGATTCCGGCGCGGCGAACTGGGAGGCCAGCGCGCGGGCGATGAAGGAGGTGGGCGCTGACGGGCTGAACGGAGACACACTGGACGGGTTCCCTCTCTCATTTGTCACGGCAAGCGATGCGCAGCATCATCCTCTGGCGTTGGAGCCGGAGGGGGGCGTAGGCGATGACATGCTGCTTGCCTGGAACACGATGAGCTGGGGGTATTGGAAGTACGGTGAGGAACCGAAGGTCAGCCGGTACAAATGGCTGGAGCCGCGCCACATGGTGAACGTGTGCGACCGCTGGGCGAAGACCAAGGTCGACAACCTGCAGTATGCGTTTTTCAATGGCGCGGGCTACGAATCGTGGGAGAACATCTGGGGCATCTGGAATGAAATCACTCCGCGCGATGCGCAGTCGCTGCGGCGCGTGGCGGCCATCGAGCGCACGTTTCCGGAGTTGCTGACGTCTCAGCAATGGCGTCCATTCTTTCCTACCCTGCAGTACGGCACGTACGCCAGCGCGTGGCCCGGCGAGAATAAGACGCTGTACACACTGGTGAATCGCAACGCCTACGATGTTCAGGGCGCGCAGCTTCAACTGCATCGCGAAGACGACGCGCATTACTACGATGTATGGAACGGGCGCGAACTGCAGCCGCAGGCAACGGACGGTAGTTTGCAGCTCACATTTCCCATCGAAGCCAACGGGTTCGGCGCGATTCTTGTAACTCATGCAACGCTGGAGGCGAAAGAGAGCAAACTCCTCGACGAGGCAGCGGATTGGGCTAAAACACCGCTCGCGAGTCTCAGCAATATGTGGAAGCCCATGCACCAGGAGTTGGCGCCGATTGCAAAAACGCGTGTTTCCGCGACGGCGCCTGCAGGAATGATTCTCATCCCTGCCGCCGACTACGATTTCATCGTGCAGGGAATGCCGATCGAAGGTGGTAACGATGCCGGCGTCGATGTGCAGTATCCGTGGGAGGATCAGGCCCGCCGCTATCACCATCACGCGATGCACATCGATGCGTTTTATATCGACCGGACCCCGGTGACCAACGCGCAGTTCAAGCGCTTTCTCGATGCGACGCATTATCACCCGAAAGATGACCATAACTTCCTGAAGAACTGGCCTGGAGGATCGTTCGCGGAGGGGACCGGCGACGAGCCTGTGGTTTACGTCTCCATTGAGGATGCTCGCGCTTACGCGGAATGGGCAGGCAAGCGTCTTCCCCACGAGTGGGAATGGCAGTACGCGGCGCAGGGCCTGAGCAAAGCTCCGTACCCGTGGGGGAATTTATTCAACGCAATGAATGTTTCAATTGTCGACAAGGCCAGGAACCTGACTCATCCGGAGACAGTAGGCCAACATCCGCAGGCCGCGAGTCCGTTTGGCGTGCTGGATCTTGTGGGCAACGTGTGGCAGTGGACTGACGAGTATCGCGACGAACATACGCGCGCCGCGGTGCTCCGGGGCGGCAGCTACTATCAGCCGCAAGGCTCTATCTGGTACTTCCCTTCTACCTATCGTCTTGACGAGCACGGAAAATACCTGCTGTTATCGCCCGGGCGGGATCGGGCCGGTACAGTAGGGTTCCGGTGCGTGGCGGATGCGGAGTAAAAGGGTGATTGTGGCGACTTAGGCTCAAGTGCACCCCGCCTGACGACGACCGCAGGAAAAAAGGTAAATATTGTCAACCAATCCCGGCTTCACAAGCTATCGGGTTCGATAAGTGGAACCTAGTTGTTAACTGGCAGGAAAGTACAATCAGGCTTGCCGCCTTCTCGGGATAGTTGATTCAGACATCTCGGGAAAGAATGAGTCTATTCCGGTTGGCATCGCGGATATGTCAAAAGCGCAAGGCAACCAGAGCCCGTAGGTGCGCAGGCTGAGGCCGCGAAAACCGGGATGGGCCCATAGCCTGTAGAAAAGCGGACCGAAGTCCAACAGTTGATTTCGGTCCGCATATTTTTTGCTTTCGGTATAGGTCGAAGTTCCCTGCCCAATTCAAACCTGCACTTCACCGCAGATATCGGCGGTGAAATGAATGCTTGCTCTGGAGTCAGAGTATCGTGTTGAAGATTGACGCGGCTGCAATCGATCTTGTGTAGTCTCGCACGATAACTTGTACTTCTTCGAGCGCGGTCGCAGGCAAGCATTACATCGCAGAAGAATTCAGCGGCGAGCTCTGATTTGCCCTGAAATCGCTGCTTTCTTTTGCGCCATGTCAAATGAACGAAGTTGGTTATGGTGAAAAGTGACAACCATGATCCTGCTGTAACTCTTATCCGCCATAGTTTGGTGTGATTGAACGACTCGGTGCTTCCCCCCGAAGCGACAGCCGATGGATCCGGGAACAGAAGAGAGTGGACGCTCCGGCCATGAATTGCGGGAACCGTGACCTGTAGCATCCGCTGATTGAAACCGTAGAACGAATGCACAGGACTAATCGTTAACGCGGGCGTTCAATGTTCTGAAACCGGATCGGGGTTAATTGGTACAACGACGTCAAATCTCGGGTCAGATGTATTCAAAGCAAGAGGCAGGAGGTCACCTTGGACACGGAACGCTTTGAGAGGAATTCTCTCACCCAGGGACGCCCACAACCACGTTCGACTGAGCAAAGAGCCGCCGCTGAGCAGTTTCATCTGATGCACTGTTCACCTCTCTTCTCCGGACTGTCGCACGCTCAGTGCGATGAAGTGCTTTCGTGGTCCAGGCTGAAGCGATTCGCCCGCAATGAAATGATCTTTCTGCAGGGCGAGCCGTTCAACAAACTGGTGATGGTCCAATCGGGGATGGTGAAGGTGACCCAGACCAGCCTCAGCGGTCAAGAGGTCATCCTGCGGGTCATTCGGTCTCTCGATACGGTGGGATTGCACGCTGACAGTTCTGTGTTCACGCACGCGTGTTCGGCCTGCGCCATGGAAAACTCGAAGGCCTTCGTGTGGGACTATCGTGACTTTCGCACGATAGAAGCGAGATATCCGCGGATTACGTCGAACATTCATAACATCCTCAGCGGCCGGCTCGTCGAGTTGGAGAAGATGTTCAGCGAGATAGCGACGGGGACTGCGGCACAGCGGCTCGGACTCACGCTTCTGAGGCTGTTGGACCGCGTAGGAGAGACCAGCAGCGATGGCGTCACGCTGTGTCTTCGCCGCGAGGAACTGAGCCAGATGACCGGATTGACGGTATTCACCATCAGCCGCGCTCTGGCAAAGTGGGCGAGATCGGGGCTGGTTGTCCCGCGGCGCGAGGCGATTCTGGTTCAGGATTTGGCGCGCTTCCGGTCGGAACTTAGTTTAGGAAGCCGGGATGAATCGAGCCTGAGCGCCCAACAACCAGGGCACGTGATGTAAGTAAAAAATGTAACATCGCGCCGGATTTGAAGCGCGCCGACACTCCCCTAAAACAATATGAATTCCCCGCGGTCATCTTTGACCTAGGGCATTTTGTAATGCAGGTTTTTGATTATCAATTGTTTTACTTCCCGGACAAGTTGCGGCGGCTGATCGATTTTGGAGAGGACCGTACGCCGGGAGTTTTGATTTGGCTTCTCTGTCAAAGCTGTTTCCGGTCGCAGAAACAGGGTCCAGATCTGGAAAGATGCTTTGCATCGGTTGAAAAATCGCACGATGGTTTTCTCCGGGCAGGTGTGAAATGGGCCAAGAGAGTCTTCCACGCGAAAACGCGCTTTATCTGGAGGACGGGTTCTGGAAATTGAGCTGGGACGGCCGATCAGAGAACGGATCCGTCGGCGGACTGGTGTCCGCTGGAGCGAGGCCCGCCACGCATCCGATATGGGTGGGAACGGCGACGGGGCCCAAAGGCTTGACGCGTGAAGAGGCCCAACAGGTCGTGTGGAGGATGATCGTCGCGCGGGCGAGGGCGGAGAAGGCAGCGCAGCATTCGTCCATGACCGTTGCCGAATTCGTGGAGAAAAAGTTTGTGCCGGAATACGTGTCCTCAAAGGGAAACTCCGGCCGCATGCATTACCAGTCGATGCTGAAGCATGTTCTCAAGCCGGAGGAGGTGGATCACGTCTTCCGTGTTGACCCTCGGCGGCACAAGTTAAGGTTGAGGTCCCTCGCCGGCTGGCCGTACCTCGGTCATGTTCCTCTTCGCGAGGTGCGTCCCGAATATGTACAGCTTTTGACAGCGGCTGCGCTGGCGCGCGGTTACTCACGACAGACCGTTTTGCACATTCGGAACGTAGTGAGCACGATCTTTTCGTACGCGCATTCGGTAATGTACTTCGACGGGGAAAATCCCGCGACTCCTGTCAGGCTGCCCAAAGTGACTCGGCAACAAACTCCGTCTTTCTCGGCAGGGGAGGTGGGCCGACTTCTGGGGCTCATGAGATATCCGGAAAAGGAGATGACGCTTCTCGCAATCCTGACCGGAATGACGGTTGCAGAGATCTGCGGGCTCCAGTGGAAGCGGGTCAATCTGACCTACTCGGCAATCGTGAATTCAGACGGCGAGACGGTGCCGTCGAAAACGATTCTTGTTCGCGAAGAATGGACGCGCGGACAACTGGGCAGTGTTTCCAAGAGAAGAATGGGCAGCTTGAACATCCCTCGATCGCTCGATCCGATTCTACTGCGGCTCAGCCGCAATCCGAAGTTCACGGGTCCGAACGACTTCGTGCTGACATCCCGCAGCGGAAGCCCGGTGAATCAAACGAATGTGCTGACTCGCAGGTTGAAGCCAATCGGCATGGAACTGAAGATTTCCGGACTCTCGTGGCACACGATCAGGCGCATGCACAAGGACCTGATTACCGAATATGGAAATCGATTTCAGGACCAGATGATTGAAGTGGTGCGGGCGACCTTCCCCAAGGACTTCATGGAGAACGATCGCTGGCGCGGCAACATGGAGACAGAGCTTCCCTACTGAGGGCCGAAAAGGTCGCCCTGGACCGCAACACCGCCGCCGGCATCGGCGCCGATGTCACGACATAAATCAGGGTCGTTGTTGCGCACGTTCCCGACTCGCGCGCTCACCTTCCAGGAAGTCATTTTTCCGGCATCGCAGGGCCGAAGCAGGTCGATGGGCATATGCTGCGGATCGCCCGGCTCAAGCCAGCGCTGGTAGTCTTTCGGCTCGAGGATGACGGGCATGCGGTCGTGCAGCGGCGGGCCGCTCTGGGGCTTTATCAACTCATTGGGATCGGTCGTGATGATCGTGTAGGTTTCAATGCGCTCACCGGTCGCCTGGTCCTTCCAGGTTTCCCAGAGTCCCGCAAAGGCAAAGATCGATCCGTCTTTCATACCAATGGCGAAGGGCTGTTTGGTTTTGGCATCAACTTGCTGCCACTCGTAAAACAAGTCCGCGGGCACAAGACAGCGACGGCGCTTCATGGCGTCGCGAAAAGCTGGGTTGGTGGCCACGGCCTCAGCCCGCGCATTGATAGTCGAGTAACCGATTCGCACATCCTTTGACCAGTACGGAATGAGCCCCCAGCGCATCAAGGCGACCTGCCGCCTGCCCGTATCGCGATCGAGACGCACTACGGGCTGGATGGTTTGCGGAGCGACGTTGTAGAAGGGTTCGAGATAGGATTCATCGAACACGTCGGTGTCGTGGCTTTGCATCCACTCCGCAATCCGCTGTTTGTCTGACCGCCTGCCGTAACGTCCGCACACTCTGGTATTTTCTCAGGCTGAGCCCGGACTGGGGGATGGCGACCCCTTAGACCCGCAACATGACCAGCGAGAAGTCGTCTTCAAAGTCGGGCTTCTGTTGCCATTGCTGAACGGCGTCGACGACGGTATCCAACTGAGCGGGCTGGTTGGCGCAGCCCACGAGAATATCGCCGAACTGCGCCAGGGACATCATGGCCTCGTCCACATTCGTCACCTCGTAGCAACCGTCGCTATAGACAAAAAGCGTCGAGCCAGCATCAAGTGTCACGCTTGAATCGTTGTACCGGCCGTTGGGAAACGCACCGATGATCATCCCGGGGCAGCCGAGCTTGTTCACTTTGCCGTCGGGACCCACGGCCAGCGCTGGGGGATGTCCCGCGGCGCTGAAGCGAAGCTCACGGGTTCGCGCATTGAACACGCCATACCAGATGGTGAAGTACTTCCCGTCCTGTTTCTCCATGGGGAAGGCGAGATTGAGTCCTTCCAGCACTTGAGAGGGTATGGCGAAGTCGGTTCCGGGCAGGGTCTGGTTGCGAATGGTGTTGATGGCCGAGACAGAAAGCAGCGCCGCGCCCACGCCGTGGCCGCAGACGTCGAGAAGGTAGATCGCGAGTTCGTCGGGCTTCAGCCAGTGATAGCCAAAGGAATCGCCTCCCAGGCTGGAGGAGGTGATGAATCGCCAATCGGATGGAACGGGCGTGTCCGCCGCCATGGGCGCGGGCAAAAGCGAGCGAACGTAGGCGGCCGCTTCTGCCAGTTCACGGGCAATCACCTGCTGCTGCGCCTGCATGGCCGCGAATGCTTCGTCGCGCTCGAGACGCAGGATATAGGCGTTAGAGTGATAGCGGATGCGCGCGACGATTTCGAGCTTGTCTGGAAGCTTGACGAGGTAGTCGTTGGCGCCGGCGGCAAAGGCTTCAGCCTTGATGACGGGCTCCTCCTTCGACGATAGAACGATAAGAGGGACCGACGATGTGGATGGATTCGTGCGAAATGAGCGAACCATGTCGATGCCGTCGACGCCGGGCATCACCAGGTCCTGGAGGATGACCGTAGGGCCGAACGCATCGGCTTCGCGCAGCGCGATTGTGGGATCGGAGCAAAACCGGAATTCAAGGCCTTCGACCTCGACGAGCATACGGCGTACCGTTTCGCCAACAATGCGCTGATCGTCGACGAGCAAAACCTTGATGTGATGTTCAGTGAGCGCGATGGGCGCCTGCGTTGCGACTTCGATGGACATCGTGACCTCGTTCCAGGTGGACATCATTCCGTGGTTTTGGGGATCTTCACTGCGCGACGAGAAGGCTGGGGATTGGCCTCGTTTTTCAAACTCTTCAGGGACGCCGAACCTTCGTTCGGGCTCAATCCAAGAACTGCCTGGCTGATTCGCGGACCCACTTCGGACAGAGGCAAAATCTCCGCGGCGGCGCCCAACTCTGCGGCGGCTTTCGGCATTCCGTACACCACCGACGTGGCTTCATCCTGCGCAATGGTTAGAGCTCTCGATTTGCGCATGGCAAGCAGTCCGGCAGCACCGTCGCGTCCCATGCCGGAAAGAAGGACGCCGATGCGAGGGGCAAGATGAATCTGCGCCAGGCTGAAGAACAGAGCGTCGATCGAGGGACTGTGAACGGCATCCGCAGCAGGCGCCTCGTAGAAAGCGGTGCCCTTTCGGTAGACCAGGTTTTCCTTGCCTCCCGCCAGCCACACCCCACCAGGCGAAAGCCGCTCGCCATGGCGGGCGATCGCAACCGGCATCCGGGAATAGTGCTGTAACCAAGCGGCGAGTCCTGGTGTGAAGTGCGCATCGACATGCTGGACGACGAGCACGATGGCAGGAAATTCGGCCGGCAGATGGGAAAAGGTCTCTGCCAGGGCCTGCGGACCACCAGTAGACGCGCCGATGGCAACGACAGGAAAACCAGAATCGTCGGGTGGTGGACCATCGTTGCCGGACGCGTTTACGCGGGGCCGGGATTCGCGATGGACCACCAGACGAGAAACAGTGCGGAGTTTCTGGATCAGTGTGTCGGCGCCTTCCAAGCCGGGGCCTGAACCGAGAGCCGGCGTATTCACGGCATCGAGCGCGCCGCAGCCCATCGCCTCAAACACCATGTCGCGATTACCCACGGTGGTGGCTGTAACCACGAGGATGACGCATGGAGTGGTTTTCATCATTCGCCGCGTGGTTTCCACGCCGTCGATGCCCGGCATGATGAGATCCATCAGAACGATGTCGGGCCGCGCCTCCGCACAGCGGGTGAGCGCCTCCTCGCCGGAATACGCGATCCACGCCACCGTGAACTCAGGCAGGGAGGTCACGATGCGCCTGAGAATCTCGGCCGCCATTCTTGAATCGTTGACGATGCCGACTTTCATGGCCGGTCTCCAGCACCCGCGGAGGTAGCGGCTCCAACCAGGTCGATGACGGCCCGAAGGAACGTTTCATTCTCAAGAGAGCCTTTGGTCAGATAAAAATCGGCGCCGGCTTCAAGGCCGCGATTGCGGTCCTCGACACGATCCTTGTAGGAGACGATGATGACCGGCAGCCGCGACAGGCGCGGATTGGCACGCACGCGAGTTACCAGTTCGATACCGTTCATCTGGGGCATATCCACATCGCTGATGAGCAGGTCGAATTCGTTGAGGCGAAGCAGGTTCCATGCCTCCTGCCCATTCTGCGCGGTGGAAACGAGATAGCCGGATCGAGCCAGGAGCCTGCGTTCCATTTCGCGCACGGTATGGGAATCGTCGACCACGAGGATTCGGGGCGCAGTCGAGGTCTCGTGCAAATCGACCGCGAGGGACGGGCCGCCGGCAGCGGTTTGCACCAGATCGTCCACATCGAGGATGAGGAGGGGAAGTCCGTTTTCGTCGAGCGATGCCGCGCTGACGCCGGGAATTTTCCCCAGGCGGGGGTCGAGCCTCCGCACGGAGAGCTCAGCCTGATCGATGAACCGGTCCACGGCAAAGGCAAAACCGCCGCAAAACAGCAGCGGAACGGGGCCTTTGGGAAGCGTCTGGTTGCCAAAACCGAGAATGGAGGCCAGAACCACGACGGGGTGACGCCGTCCGTTCCATGTGGCCCCCGGCGTTTCCGCGTCGCCCTCCAATTCGAGCTGTGCCAGGTTATCAATGCGCACCATGGGGATGCTGAATGGCTCGCCGCCGGCGGTCACGCGGATGACGCGGACCACGGAGCGAGTGACGGGCAGAGTCAGGCGAAAGACAGTTCCTGTTCCGAGCGTGCTGGTGACGGAGACCGAACCGCCGGCCTCCTGTGCCATGGACTGCACGACATCGAGCCCCACGCCGCGGCCGGAAAGATGCGACGTGGTATCCCTGGTGCTGAAGCCCGGCAGAAACAGGAATTCCAACAACTCGGATTCTGAAAGGCCCGCGATTGTGTCGGCCGGAGCGAGATTGCGACGGCGCACGCGCTCGCGAACCTTTTCCGGATCGATTCCTCCGCCGTCATCGCGAACCGTCACGACAAGACGGCCATTCTCGTGCCGCGCATGAATGCGGAGATGCGCTTCGGCGGTTTTCCCGGCGGCCAGCCGCTGCGCGGGCAATTCGATGCCATGGTCGATGGCGTTGGTGACCAGGTGCACGATCGGCGCTTCCAGGCGCTCCAGGATATCGCGATCGACGCGCGTGCTTTCGCCCACGATCTCGAGGATGACCGACTTGCCGAGCTCGCGCGCGGTGTCGCGGACCAGGCGGGAGATACCGCCAATTCCTTCAGAAAAGGGCCGCAGGCGTCCGGCAAGCACAGTGCGGTAAAGCTGCTCCGCGGTCCTTTCATTGGCGCGCGAGATCTGCTCGAAGTCGGATATCTCGGTGGCCAGCACGGCCACCCGGCGCTCCAGTTCGGCGCGCGCCTGCGATGCGGGAACGCGGCTGTCGGCGCGGGCATCCACCGTATGGATCGCCTTGTCGAGTGCGCGATGACTCTTGGTGAGCACATCGGCCCAGCCGGCAAGTTGGCGGGCAGAGACCATTGTCTCTGCCGTGAGCGATACCAGGCTGTCAAAGCGATCGGCGGTCAGGCGAACGATCCGCTCGCGTCCAACGCGCTCTTCCTTTCCCATTTGTCCGAAGATCGGCTCGAATCCGTCTTCGCGTTCGGCATGCGCGGGAGGCGCACTGGCCGGCGCGGCCCTGTTGGGCTTCTCTTCAGGGGAGGGCCCGGATTGATGCGCGGCGGGCACCTCAGTTGCGGCCATTTCGTGCAGAGTTACCGGAGTTACAGGTCCTGGTTGTGGCGCTGATTCGCCATCAGGAATTTCATTTTGAAAGCCAGCAGCGCATGCCTCAATCGCTTCGGTGTTTGCATCGAGCCATGGCGCCACTCCGCCTTCTTCAATGGCCTGCAGCTTCGCCAGCCAGTCGGTTGCGGCCAGCATGCGGTCAATGTCGTTGGAATCCAGAGCCTGGCCACGCTGCGCGGAGACGAATCGGTCTTCCATGGCGTGCGTGAGGTGCACGATTGGGTCGAGACCCACGATGCGCGCCGCTCCCTTGAGCGAATGCGACGCGCGCATCAGAGTCTCCAATATTTCGGCGGAAGCGCTGGACTCGAGCTGAATCAGTTCGACCTGGAGCACGCGCACCTGTTCTTCGGCTTCCATGCGGAAGAGATCGAATAGGGAGGAATCCTCAAGTCCGCCGCTCATAGGGTCACGCGGTCGCCAGGGTGATCTGGCGAAAAAGTTGAGTGGTATCGAGTTGATGATAAGTGCCGGAGCGCTCAACGAACGCACCGTTGAGCCACTGCGAGGCCAGGGGCGCATCGGGTGCAAACACGCATTGGGGAAAGGGGTTGATGCTCACAACCGCATCGACCGGAGTTGCCCACAGGCGGCTGGGAGACTCCTGGAGGATCAGCATGCGCGCGGCGCTGGTTTCCTCCTGCGTCACGTCGAGCAGACGGGCCAGTGAGCAGCACGGAAGAATTTCTCCCCGAAACGCCACCAGCCCGAGCAACACGGTTCCGCTACGGTGCGGAATGCGGGAAACGTGAAGCACGGGAGAGATGGCAAAGGCGGCATGAACAGGCAGCGCGAGCCGCAGCGGTCCCAGGCGGAACAGAAGGATTGATTCCTCACGAGGTCCCGGCTTGGGTGGGGCCTCGGCCATCATCTCGCGGAGTTCGTCGCGATACCCAGCCGGCAGGGGATGCTCGAAGAGACGCGCGGAGTGACTCTGGGTCATGCCGCTCCTCCATCCGGCGCACGCAGCACGGCACCGGTATTGGCGCTCTGCAGGCGAACCCGTTCGATGCGTGCACTCAATGCGCGCTTGATGCGCGGGTTAGGATGCAAATGCCAGAGCCTCTCGAGCATTTCGAGGGCAGGCAGGTGGGCTGGAGCCAGATAGAGCGCCTGGCGGCAGCGGCGTTCAGCCTGCCGGGCATTGCCCCTCTCCATGCAATCCACGGCGCGGCGATAGAACTCATCGGCTGTTGCGGGTAGAGGCACGGTCTCCGACCTGGCTGCCGGTTTCTCCCGGTGCACGATTCGGATTCTGGCCGGTGGTGCAGTCACGGGGATTCCGGCCACCGGAGCCTTTGGCGCGGGCCGATGGACGAATCCGAAGCCAGCTGCGGGCCTTAGCGGCACAAAGAGCGCATTGATCTCAGCGACCCGGTCTCCGGCGCCCACGATCAGCCGCCCTCCCGGCACAAGCGCCTTGCTCAACATTGCTGCAAGCGCAGCGCGGGCCCGCGCGTGGAGGTAGATGAAGAGATTGCGACACAGGATGAGGTGATAGGTCGCGCCGGTATCGATCGCGTCCTCGCGGGCCAGGTTCCTGCGGTCGAAGCGAATGCATTTTCGCAGTTCCTCATGCATCTCCCAGCGCCGGTCGCGCAAAGTGCCGCACGCAGACCGAAGCTCGTCGGGCACATGGTCGAGAGCGCCGGCAGAGTAAACGCCTCGTTGGGCAATGGCCAGAGCCGAAGGCGAGATATCGAAGGCGTCGATCGAAAATTCATTCAAAGGCCGGCCCGCGCAACGGAGTACGGCCGCAAGGGAATATGCCTCCTGGCCGGTGCTGCAGGGCGCGGACAGAATGCGCAGCGGACCGGCGCAGCCGGCGGCGGTTTGCTGGGCCCATACACGAAGGTGGTCGAACACCTGGGGGTCCCGGAAGAAGCGGGTCTCCTGAATGACGAGCGAGTCAATCAGGTTGTCCATTTCGTCGTGCGATGTCTCCAACAGAGCTACGTAGTCAAGAGCGCCCGCAATGTCCAATTGACGGCAGCGCCGTTCAACGGTCCACGTGATCCGGCTCGGCTCCAACGATGCGGGATCGATTCCGGCCTGATCGGCCAGACGGTCGACAATGCGTTCCATGGTCTGCGGCTCGAATTGGAAGTCGTTCTTCATGCCTGTTGCGCAGGGGGAGAGGGAATAAAGTTCGAGAGCATCTGCAAATACAGATCCAGGTCGAGGAGCTGGACATCGGCATCCTCGGTAGCACACGTGTCGGTCACCCCCGCTGCGAGGAGCCCGACGCAGGGCACGCTCTCGTTTTCGCGTGTTTCGACGAGGATGATGCGGCTGCCGAATTCTTCGGGCGTTGCTGCGTCGCATACCACGCGGTTGAGATCGAATACCGGCACCTGGCCGCCACGAAACTTCAACCACCCAAGGAAAAACTCATCGGGGACGCCGGAAAGCGAGGCAAAGCCGGCTATGCGGTAGACGCGCTCCAATGGAATCGCGTGTGCGCCACTCTGAAGCCGGAATCGGAGATTCATCGCCATCTGGGACTCTCACTCAGGTTGCGCCATGGCCACGTTGAAGATGCGTTCCTTGAGGATGCGCACCGCTTCGTGGAGTTGGCGGCTGACTTCATTCAGCTCACTCACGGAGTCGGAGGTCTGGCGGGCCGTCTCGGTGAGTTGCCACATGGCGTCGGAGATCTGCTTTGCGCCGACCGACTGGTTTTGCATACCCTGCTGCACGGTCTCATAGCGAGGGGCAATGGATTCGACGCCCTCGATGATCTCGCCGAACTGGCCCTGGATAGCAGATGCGGCGCCCATGCCGCCTTGCACCGCTTCGCCGAAATCACGCATTTCAGCCACGCCGCTGGCCACGGCCTCCTGCATCTCTTCGACAATCTGCTCGATGTCGAGGGTGGATTGAGCCGATTGGTCAGCAAGCCGCCGGATCTCCCGGGCGACCACGGCGAAGCCTACGCCCGCCTCACCCGCCTTCTCGGCTTCGATGGACGCGTTCAATGAAAGCATGTTCGTTTGATCGGCCACCTTGGTGATGGCGATAACGACCGAGTTGATGCGCGCAGCCTTGGTGCGAATCGTGGCCAGCTTCGAGGAGATGCTGTCGCTGGAGGCAGAGAGCGTCTGCATCGACGTCTCCATGCCCTTGAGCCCCTGGCGGCCTTTATGAGCAAGGCTGGCGGTTCTTGCCGCGGCATCAGCAATCTCCCCCATGGCGTTCAACAGCTCCTGCGAGGTGGCGGAGATTTCCTTGGCCGCCGAGGCAATCTGATTGCTGGAGGCCATCAGGGTGGTCACGTTTGATTGCTGATGAACGGCGCTCGAGGAGATCTGGGTAGCGCTGGAAGTGAGATGAATGCTCAGGTCCGCGACCGGATTTGTAATCCGCTTGCTGACAAAATAGGCCACGAACGCGCCCAGAACCAGGGCGAGAAACCCGCCCAACAGGCTCTGTAGCAAGAGCCGGCTGAATTGAGTGCGCACCAGTGCGGTAGCGCCCTCGTAGTCGCTTGAATCGCCGATGGCGACGATGACCCAATCCCAAGGCTGGAAGTATGTGTAGTGAACGATCGCCTGGGTGCCGGTGATGGCGTTGGTTGCCGTCACCGTACCGGATGCTCCATCGCGGAGCTTCGGGGCCTTCGACAGCACTTCATGCTGCCACTTCGATTCGGTGAGCGAGCCGATGCCGGTGGGCGGGATTACAACCATATCGCTCAGTTGCTGGCTGTTGGGACCGTAGTAGATGGCAACGGAGCTATGGTCGCCGCTTCGCCCCTGGACCGAAATGGCCTCGCGCAGCAGCGGCAGGCCCTCCTGCTTCACCCCTACGTAAAACATCCCGATAATTTCGCCCTTGGGGTTCCGCAGGGGCTCATAGGCGGTGATGTACCAGTCGTTTACGACAAAGGCGCGGCCTCGAAATGTCTGACCGGATAGAACTGTTTTGACGACCTGGTTCTGAGAACCGTCGGGCATGACGGCGGGAATGAATGTACCAATGCCGCGCTGGCCATCTTTGGCAGCAACGGTGGTGGCCACGCGCAGCATGTCCCCGGCTGGGTTGACACGCTGGAAGAGCGTAACGGTCTGGCCAGTACTCTTGGTGATGTCGTCGATGACCGGGATGGCGTGATCGAAGCGGCGATCCTCAACCAGCGGCGCACCCTTCAGCGCCCACTGCGGAACCGTTATCTGAGTGCTCTGTTGCGAGAACTGGTTCAGGCCATTCCAGTTCGCCTGCCGTCCGGTCAGTTGGATTCCGCCTGCCTGCTTCAGAGCGGCATCGCCGAAGCTGAGGCTGGTATCCACCGACTGCTGGACGAAATCCTGCGAGAGCTTGCAGATGTTGTAGGTTTTCTCGGCGCTGCGGGCCAGGCTGTCCTGCATGATGCCAATAACTTCATTGGACACGGCCGTGCTCGCGCTGCGTTCATTGACGAGCACCAGGACGGCGGCCGTAACGGTGGCGAGGAGCGCCGATAAGGTGCCGAGCGCACTGACCTGCTGGCGAAGAGAAAATCGAAAACGGCGCATTACGCGGTTCTTCCCTGTGAGAGCGGTTCCCCGCTCCGGGTAATTGTCGAGCAGAATGTTGAAGCCCGAGAGATTCCGATGATCTCAGAATGCGTGCTGGGGAAGCAAACATTTCCGTGGGCCGCATTGGACAGCGTGCGGCGCCATGCCAGAAGACTTCGTGAGCACGCGGAATTGATGCGCGCTTTGATCAGGTTATCGCCGTGATCTGCCGAACTGTTTGACCGCAGTCAAGTGCACAATGCAACCCGAACCTTACAGGGCAATAGATCCTAGTCGAGGCGCCTGCTGATTGTAAGCTCGTTGAATTCGTCTCGACGCTGGTAGGTGATCTGGTCGGCGAGTTGCCGCAAAAGATAAATGCCCAGCCCTCCCACGGGCCGTGCCTGGACGGGAAGGGAAAGGTCGGGCAAAGGCATCGCGAGCGGGTCGAAGGGGTGCCCATCATCGACGACGGTAATGGTCAGGTTCCGGCCTTCGATCGATAACATCAGGCGAATGGTATGCAACTGGTCGTCGTCGTACCCATAGTCAATACAGTTGATAACCAGCTCCTCGATCGTAATCAGGAGAAGATTCAACGTCTGAGCGGAGGGGCGATGCGACTGCAACCATTCTTCAGCCTGCGCGCTTGCGGAGGCAATCGATTCGCGGGTGCTGGGAACTTCAATGGTCAGGGTCTGATTCACCAGGGTCCGCGCTCCGTGGTTGGATGGCGAAATTATAAGCGGAAGCCGGCTCCGGCCATATTGCCCTGATGACGAATTCGCGAGATTGTCCCCGGAGGCACGAATTGTACATTCAAGTGCCCGCACTTCGGTGACGTCCGTTTACCGTTTTACGAAGAAGTTGCTTGCATCGCGGACAAGAATTCATGTATCGTCCCGGTTAGTCCCTTCCCCTTGTGTCTTCCCCTAAATCGTTTCGTTCTGGGTGCGTTTACAAATGACTGCAGTCCTGAAGAGAGTCGCCCTCGGACTGGCGATGATTATTGTGTCGGCTGCCATCCTGCTGTACTCCGATCTGGATTCCCGCAGAGTGAGCGCCACCAGAGGCTCCAAGGGCCCGCTGAAAGTTGCGGTGGTGCAGCAGATATCGATTCCCGCGCTTGATGAAGGATTGGTCGGCGCCCTGGCGGCCCTCAAAGAGCGTGGATACGTCGACGGCGGCCGGATGATTCTCCGGCAGTACAACGCCCAGGGAGATACGAGCACCGGTAACGCGATCGCCAAGGAAGTTACGAGCGGCGACTTCGACCTCATCTTTTCGCTCTCCACCGTCAGCCTGCAAACGATTGCGAACGCCAATCGCTTCGCCACCCCGCCGCGACGCCACGTATTTGCGCTGGTGAGCGATCCATATGCAGTGGGCGTCGGCGTGAGCCGCGAAAATCACCTGGTTCACCCGCCCTACATGACCGGCGTGGGAAGCCTGGCGCCCGTCAACGACCTCTTCCATCTTGCCAAGCAGATGCTGCCTTCGCTGACCCGCGTGGGGCTGGTTTGGGATCCGTCTGAAGCCAATTCGGTGGTGACCACCAAGCTGGGGCGCCAGGTGTGCGCTTCGCTTGGCATCACGCTCGTGGAGGCGAACGCGGAGAACTCCACCGACGTGAGCGAAGCCACCGCTTCCCTTCTCTCGCGTAATGTGCAAGCCATCTGGATCAGCCCCGACCTGATTGCCTCTCACGGCCTCGAACTCATCGTGAGCAAGGCTAAGGGCGCCCACATTCCAGTCTTTACTTCGCTTCCGCGGAACGCGGCAAATGGAACCTTGTTCGAACTCGGCGCCGACTATCTCAACATCGGCCACGTTGCCGGCAATCTTGCCGCAGACGTTTTGGACGGTCGCGATCCGGCCACCATCCCGGTGGACAACATCATGCCCGTGACTCTGCAGGTGAATCGACTCGCTCTCGCAAATCTTCGCGAGAGGTGGCAATTGCCCGATTCAATCGTGCAGGGCGCCAACGTGGTGGTGGATGAGACGGGGCGTCATGTGAAGAATGCGCCGCCACCGGCAATGGAAGCAGCGGCAAAGGCCACCTCTCCCTCGACGGCGGAGGGCACAAAATGAGAACGCCGCTCAATAACGCCCAGGGGACTCACTGATGGAGATCACTCAGCATCCCGCCGCAGATTCGCTCGAGTTGCGCCTCACTGGGCGCATCGATGCTACCTGGGCGGAGCACTTGAGCAAAAACATTGAGAACGCAGTTCGCGCCGGTTCTCACCACATCCGCCTGAATTTTGCCGGAGTGGAGTACATCAGCTCGCTGGGGATCCGCGTGCTCGTGGTGCAATACAAGCTCCTCAAGGCCGTCAACGGAACCTTGGGCATCTCTCGTCCCAACGAATTCTGCCGCAACGTTCTCACCACCGTCGGGCTGGCTGAAATGCTGGTGCCCGACCAGGTCGACACACCGGCTGCCCCCGCGACTCGCCGCCCAGCGCAGACCCTGGGGGGAGCCATCTACGAGGTTTACCCGCAGACGGTCTCTCTGCCGTTGTCGTGCTCGCTGATTGGCGATCCGCAGCATCTCGCATCGGGCGGATTCACCGAAAAGGATTGCCGTTCTTTGACCTTTTCTACCGGATCGTTCGGCCTGGGACTAGGCGCCTTCGGAGAAGGGTTCGACGATTGTGCGGGCCGGTTTGGCGAGTTTCTGGCCGCCGGTGGATGCGCCATCGCGATGCCCACCAGCGAAAATCACGCCCTGCCCGATTTCGTAGTCGAGCAGGGCGGGCTCGTTCCACGCGTCGAAACTCTTTACGCTCTCACGGCCAGCGGAGATTTTTCCGCCATGGTTCGCTTCGACGCCGTGGCTGGCGGCCCCGGTAAGATCCCTCTCTCGGAACTTGTGACCTCGCTCCTCGAATTGGCCGAGTCTCCCGCCATCGGATTTGTCGTGCTTGCCGAAGCCGCCGGGCTGGTGGGCGCGAGCCTGCTGAAGTCGCCCGCGGGGCAGGCAATGACACATGCGCTTCCCGACGTGCGTGACTGGCTCTCGTTCACCTCAGAGCGCACGACAGAAAAGAGCCTGGGCCTGCTGGTGGGCGTTGCGGGCACGAACTTCGCCGCCGATGCCGCGCCGTTCGTGCGTCCCATCAAGACCGATTCTCCGGTGAAAGCTCACATGCACGCGGCCATGTTCCCCTACCGCGCGGTGCCCCGCGGCGAGTTGCCCTACGGCAGCACCATCGCCGGCATCATCTCCGCCTCCACACCGAGTGTTGTATTGCACCTGATGGCCGACACGCGCCCATTCGAGGGCGTGGGGGAAACCGACCTCGCACGCGGCGCCTGCTGGATGGGCCCGCTCACTAACTTCACACGGGGATGACACGCTCATGACGCTGCTAATTGGTGCCATCACAATGGGGCTGATCCTCGCGCTGCTCGCCCTCGGCGTCTACGTCAGCTATCGCATCTTCAACATCCCCGACCTGACCGCTGAAGGTTCCGTCACCCTGGGAGCCTCAGTGGCAGCGACTCTCATGGTTCACGGCCAAAACGCCGCGCTGGCAACGGCGGCTGCCGCCATAGCCGGCGCCCTTGCCGGAGCGGTCACCGGCCTGCTGGCCACCAAGTGCAGAATCAATCCGTTGCTTAGCGGAATCCTGGTGATGACCGGGCTTTACAGCGTCAACCTGCACGTCATGGGCCGCAGCAATCTGCCGCTGCTCGAAGTAAAGACACTGGCCAACTACACAGAGGATTGGGGCAATCGCCTCTTCGGGGCCGCCGACTTCGACGTGTTCGGGTGGGCCGTCAGCGTACGCGACGGATCCATTCTCTTCGGCGTGCTGCTCTTTCTTGTCGCAGTGTGCTGGCTGCTCTATCTGTTTCTTCGTACCAACATGGGCACCGCAATGCGCGCCACGGGCGACAGCCCCGACATGATCCGCGCGCTAGGCGTGAGCGTCGATTGGGCCACTGTCTTCGGCCTCGCCATGTCGAACGCACTCATCGCCCTTTGCGGCGCGATGATCGCGCAGTACCAAGGCTTTGCCGATGTGCAAATGGGAATCGGCATGGTGGTGCTGGGCATCGCCAGCGTCATTATTGGCGAAGCCCTTGTGGGCAGCAGCGCTGTCGGCCTGTTGATCACGGGCACTGTCATGGGATCGGTCCTGTTCCGCCTGCTGGTCGCCATCGCCTTGCGCTGGGGTCTCAGCCCGAACGATCTCAAGCTCATCACCGCGGTCTTTGTCTTTGCCGCGCTCGTCCTGCCTAACCTCGCCAGCCGTCTAAAAACCAACCAGACGCGTCGCCGCGCCCTGGCCAAGGTGGCCTGAAGCTATGCTCGAGATAACTCGCATATTCAAGACGTTCAATCCCGGCACTCCCAACGAGGTCCGGGCGCTCACCGATGTCTCGCTCAAACTCGCGCCCAGCACGTTTCTCATCGTCATTGGCACTAACGGCTCGGGCAAATCGACGCTGCTCAACGCCGTTGCAGGCACGTTCTTTGTCGATGCGGGCAGCATCTCCATCGCCGGCCAAACGATCACCAACTGGCCCGAGCATCGCCGCGCCAAGCTGGTGGGCCGCGTCTTCCAGGATCCCTTCAAGGGCACCGCTCCCACCATGTCGATCGCCGAGAACCTGGTGCTCGCCTCGCGCCGCGGCAAGCCTCGGGGCCTGACCATTGCTGTCAATCGCCGCGTACGCTCTGAACTGCGCGACCGCATCCGCTCGCTGAACATGGGACTCGAAAATCGCCTCGACAATCCCATCGGCAGCCTCTCCGGCGGACAGCGCCAGGCGCTCACGCTCCTGATGGCATCGTGGCTCAGGCCGGAGCTGCTGCTCCTCGACGAGCACACCGCGGCTCTCGACCCCAAAACCGCCGACCAGGTCATTCGCCTGACCCACGAGATTATCGAGCGCGACAAGCTGACAACGCTCATGGTTACGCACTCTATGCAACAGGCCGTCAACCTCGGCGATCGCATTGTGATGATGCATAAAGGCAAAATCCTGCACGACCTGCAGGAGAGTGAGCGCGCCCGTGTGCGGCCTGAGGATCTGCTACGCCGTTTCGAAGACGTGCGACGCCGCGAACAACTCGATGGCGCGGTTGCCGCCATGCTGGCTGAAGCTTACGTATAAACGAACCCTGAACCCCGGAGGAACACCATGTCGAACTCGCGCATCTCCCGTCGCAACATGCTCATTCAATCCGCAGCCGGCGCACTCGCCATCGCCGGATGTCATCGCTTCTCAGGAGGCACAACGGGAAACGGGAAGAACGGAACATTGCGCATCGGCCATGTGTACTTCGCGCCAGAAGAGGGTGTCGACCTCTGCATCAAGGGCTTTAATGACGGCCTGAAAGACGCGGGTCTGGAGAAGGGCCGCAATCTCGATGTTCTCAGCCAGCACGCCCAGGGCGAGATTCAAAACATTCCCATGATCCTGCAGAACTTTATGACCCAGGGCGTCGACCTCATAGTGACCATGACCACGCCTTGCCTCACCGCCGCCTGCAACCTGGCTAAAAATCAGCACATCGTCTTCACCTATTGCTATGATCCCGTTGCCGCCGGCGCCGGCACATCCGTGGACAATCATCTTCCCAACATCACCGGCGTCGGATCGTTCCCGCCGGTGGCCGATACTGTCGAACTGATCAAGAAATTGGTGCCGGGAGTTAAAGCGGTGGCCACCGTCTACAACAACTCCGAGGCCAACTCCGTAAAGGTCATCAGCGTCGCCCGCGACATCTTCAAGAAGAATGGCATCGCGCTCGAAGAGGT
>Ga0206891_10132_pt1 | contig 23248 bp, 22 predicted proteins | sample Alteio_BWOrgHeat_55_FD_153246 | JGI IMG/M metagenome (GOLD analysis project Ga0206891, IMG submission 153246) | Enriched cells from forest soil in Barre Woods Harvard Forest LTER site, Petersham, Massachusetts, United States - Alteio_BWOrgHeat_Nextera7 ...
CTATAACGCTATTCACTATTTCACTAATCGCAGAAGCCCCCTTAAATCCGCGCATCTTTCTCTGCAAACAGTCTGTCCAAATTTGCCCCAAATCCTGCTTAAACTCCGAAAGTCTAATATCTCCTGGCAACAGAAAAATATTTGGCAGCCGCTCCACAGGCGCGACATATTTAAAATCGCCGGACGATTCAATAAAGGGCTTTAGGGCAGACCAAAGCGTGACGCCATTATCAGAGTCAGAATTATCAAGCCAACCATCAATGACATCTGCGTCTACTAAATATGACGTCATATTACATTGCGGGTCTACATCTACCAAAAGCACTCGCTTGCCCAGTGATGCAAGAGCAGCGGCTATGTTTATAGTTAGAGTAGTTTTACCGACCCCGCCCTTGTGATTGTAAAGAGCAAAGCGCTTCGCAGGCTGACGGGTAGTAGAACCTCTAGAATGCCCTTGCGCCATTATATTTTCCTAAGTCAGTCCTTACCTGAAATCTTTTTATTATCTTTACGTTTAGGACGCATGCCTGCAGTGCTTGATTTTGCAGCAGCGCGATCAGGCAAAAGTTGTACAAAAGTTTCACCGGCAGCACTTAGCTGCCTCATCCCTTTTACTGCAGGAGCTAATAAACCCGCACGCATAGCGTTGGCTATTGCTTTTGTAGCATTTGATAGTTTGGGTTGCGCCGCCTCAGTGTTCAAAGTGCTGATATCAAGCGTCTTAAAATTCTGGAAGTCCTTATAATGGGTTAGATAATATGCCAAACATGTAACCCGCTCAACGTCTGTACGTGGCAGCTTATCTCTTAAAAAATCTTTGGCTGACATTGTTCTGTTTTCAGAAAATTGAATGCCTTTTTGTGTAAGATTCATTCCACCGTTAGCCGAACTGGCATTTGGGGAAACGCCAGCTACCGTTAGCTGAATATTGAGAAACGTAGCCACTGATTGTAACGTACGTTTTTGAGCCTCTTCATCCAACTCTCCTAGTTTTGAAACAATGAGCGTTAGCACTTCGAGGTCGGAAGATTTATTATCGTTTTTCAATCGAAGCTCCTTCAAAAGATCACCTAATTGCCTTTAAACAAGTTACTTTATTTAATTGCCTCTTACAACGCGCTAATGCCATGAGTTATAACCAATAGTTCATTGCATAAACTGTTGCCAATATACTAAGATTCCACATGAATCACTCGCTAACAGGTAATATATGAAGTCCGTACGTTCCTCTCAACAATTGCCAACTGTTAAACTAGTTACGGATGATTTTCCGTCTGGCTCCAGCGCTTCAGTGAAGAAAATTTATCGTGTTGTATCTATGTTTTCTGGTTGCGGAGGTATGGATTTAGGCTTTAGGGGTGGCTTCGAAATTTTTGGCAAAGAGTATAAAAAGCATCCTTTTAGAATTGTATGGGCAAACGATCTTAATGCGGCCGCATGTAGAACGTATGAAAAGAATTTAGATGCCAATATTAAATGCGGCGATGTTTGGAAAGCTTTGGATACACTGCCTGATACAACTGATATTTTAATTGGCGGGTTCCCCTGTCAGGATATATCCGTAAATGGTAAAGGCGCGGGCGTTGCCGGTAAGCGCAGTGGATTATACAGGGCGATGGTTGAAGCCATACGCCGCACGCGACCTAAAATATTTGTGGCGGAAAACGTCAAAGGTTTGCTTATGAAGCATAACCGTAAGTCGTTGGAAGCGGTCCTTAAAGACTTCAGGGGACTTGGCTACGATGTGACTTATCAACTTTATCATGCGGCTGATTATGGCGTTCCGCAAACCCGAGAACGAGTAATTATTGTAGGTACCGCTTTGAACGTTGGCGCGTTCGTTCCTCCCGCACCTGAGCGAACAAAAAACGAATGGATTACCGCAGAAGAGGCCATATCAGATTTGGAAAAATTGGCTACGAAAGAAGATTTCAATCATATTTGGAGCAAAGCAGAAAAAAGTTCCGAACAAGGCAATCGCAAATTGAAGGCTGACCGTCCCGCGCATACCATCCGCGCTGAATGCCACGGCAACATTCAATTCCATTATAAACTTAAACGAAGAATTTCGATGCGAGAAGCGGCCCGCTTTCAATCCTTTCCTGATAACTTTATTTTTGATGCAAAACTTAGAGAGACGGAACGTCAGATTGGTAACGCCGTGCCACCTATTCTTGCATGGCATATCGCCGAAGCAGTAGCCGAAGCACTAAAACGCGGAAAACGCTAGAAATGGCCAGCCGCAGATTAAGCGAAGCTGAATCTAAAAAAGCCAATAACCTATTGGATACTATCCGCGCAAAATTACAGGCTCTAAGCGCAGGTGACCCTGCATTACTTTTTGCTTATCGCCGCAGGCTTCATATTAGACTAATGCAAGATGAGCGCGGCACCCCAGCCCATCGCAAAAAACTTAAAGCCTTCAAGTGGATAGAACAGAAAGGCAAGTGCGCCATATGTCACAAGAAAATGCCCACGTCAGAATCTGAATTAGACCGCTTTAATGCTCCCGCTGGCTATACGCCTGAGAATACCCAGCTCGTTCACCACGAATGCCATCGCAAACAACAATCTAAACGTGGCTTTAAATAAAGCTTTTCCATAGTTATGGCGCCAATAGACACTTGATAAATCAGGCTTTACCATCTTGTTTCCTCTAGGAATCGGTGGTTGGAGATATGACCCAAGAAGAATTTGAAACTTTGCTGCAAGCTGTAGCGGTTAGGCTGACAGAAGAAGCTTTAGAAAAGTTATTTGAAAATTCGAAGAGTTTTGAAAATAGAGCGCGTCAAGTCCTTAAAGAACTTGGCAAAATACCAGTTGATTTAGATCCTGATGCCCAAGCCTTTCCAGATATTGTGTTAGGTCAGTTTGGCATTGAAGTTAAATTCACAGAAAAAGACACATGGAGAAGCGTTGCCAACAGTGTTTTTGAAAGTAAACGAGAACAAAGCGTAAAGTATATTTATATTCTTTTTGGAAAAATGGGCGGCACGCCAGAAGTTAAATGGGGTAAATACCAAGATTGCGTGATGCACGTCAGAACATCCCACATGCCACGTTTTGAGGTAGCTATTGATGCAGCGCAATCTTTATTTCAGAAAATGGGAATAAATTACGAAGAGTTTCGCGTCTCTTCGATCGAAGAAAAAATGAAACATATAAGAAAATATGCTCGAGGCAGATTAAATAAGGGCGAACACCTTTGGTGGCTTGAAGACAAACCAGAATCTGATCATGCAGTTGAATTAAACGTTAGATTCTTTAAAAACTTGGATGAGCCGGAGCAGCGTCAGTTGAGAGCAGAAGCAGCGCTTCTCTGCCCTGAAATTGTCTCAGATGGTAAAGGTGGGGCGGGCAAAAATAAATATGATGGAGCGATGATGTATTTAATTACCCATCATGGTGTTTTAGTTGGACGAGACTCTTTTTCTGCTGGAAGCGTAACTGGAAAAGTAACTGATAAAGGCGGCCAATATGTGATGAAAGGACTGCGTCAAATAGAGGCGGAAATGTTGGCAGCAGCTATAAATTTGGATGATGCTCTTTTTATTGAATACTGGGGTGAAGGCTGCAAGCCAAATAATCGAATAAAAGAATGGCTTCGGCGTGCGGATAAAAGCGCTAAAAATTGGGTCCCCTCTAAAGAATTATTCCAAAAAAAAGAGTGAAGCTTGAAAAAGGTTGCGCCAGAAAAAACGAAACTTTCCAAAGCTATATTGCGAAGGCGCAAACCGCTTACGCGTTCCGAAGTTATGCGTGCGGTGAAGTCTATAGATACAAAGCCTGAACTAGTCGTTAGGCTATTTCTCAAAACCAAAAAAATAAAGTTTCAGACATACGGCAGCTTGCCCGGCCATCCAGATATGATCTTAAAACAGCACAAAACAGTTATTAGAGTAATGGGTTGTTTTTGGCATGGGCATACCTGCAAAAATGGTAATCGCATACCAAAATCAAATGTAGAATATTGGGTAGCAAAAATTCAACGTAATATTACAAGAGATAAAGAGAACAAGAAGGATTTAAAGAAGCTTGGTTGGCGTATTCTTGATATATGGGAGTGCGATTTAAAAACTCAGCGCTGGGAAAAACGATTGGCACAAAGACTAACAAAGAATAAAAAATAGCATTTAATGCTTATAATTTAATCGCAGCATCTAAAATTGCGGTTAATTCTAAAGCGGAAATTGCGAAATATGAAACGGCGCTTTGGAACAATATTAATGCGTCCAATAATGAGTGTAAATTTTTAAGTCCTTACAATGATTGTCTCACTAGTTGTATTAGCTGAATGAAGTCATCGTTATTGGATGCTGACTTCCATCGGTTTGCAAATTTACAGACAAATTGAAGGTTTCCTGGTTCGTAATGTTTACTGGAATCAATACGATCTAATGAAAAATGGAGTTCAGCCTCCCCTTGATGCTCGTCCAGCAACATATTCAGCCCGGTTAGGGCGCAAATCCCCTCTTGGTTATCAAATATTTTATTTAGATAAATTTCAAAATCTAGCGCGTTGTTAAATCGGAATTCTTTGTTTTTTGTTGTCTCAATATACGTTCTTCCGCTTTGCTTAACAGTTGCCAACATTGTGCCTATTATACGAGCAAGAGTCTTTTTACGCGCATCTGCATAAGTCACAGGGAAACGCATAGAACGATTAGCTCTTGCCTGCCAATTCTCACGGTTATGCCAAGAGGAAAGGTCACTCCCCTCGATTAGAGCCAGTGCATATGCGGCGTTATCTTGAGAAAGCTGTTGAACCGTTCCTTCAGTAAAAAGGAATTCCTTAGCTCGAGCATGCAGCGCTTCCCACTTTAATGGCCGCCCCTTTTTGTCTCTGTCTGACCATGGAGCGCATGGTTTATGATAGATATAAATTTTTGCGTCTTCATTTCGAGGCAGCGGATCGTCAATAATTTTACCTTGCGGCAAGCCTACGAGGGAAGTAGTCCACCACAATTCGTCTTTGGCTCTATGTATCCATATGTCGCCGCTGGTTTCAAAAAAGATTGTATTTACATTATACCAACGCGAAGCAACGTTGCTGATTACTGCATCACCAGATGATAGCTTGAGGTATTTTTTTGCTTCATGAACATACCCCTTCTGATCTTTTGCCAACCAATATGGGTGAACGCGAACGTCATCCATAACTGCAAGCGTATTATGCGCTAAGCAGTCCAGCCACGCCCAATTTTCTTTACCAAAATTACTAATATAGATGCGCATTTACGGCCTTCAATGAGCCTTATAGCTCGCGGCAAAACTACGGATACAATTAACCATTAGCTTGATGCAATGTGACAACCAAGAAGGTTTTGTCGGCCCGCAAAAGAAATAGAACCCCCACCTACATCTGCCCTCACAAAATTGCGCATTTTAATAAGATATTTTTTAAAAGCCTTGCTCTTCAATTCCCTGAAGACTGACTTATCAATATCAACAAAAAACGGGCGCTAGATATGCTGTCAGCTAAAGCCATACCCGTAACTTAAGTCCACGAAATCTAATACATTTCTCTTGTTCGCTGGTCTGGAAGTCGTCACGCAGCCGATACCGTCTGCATTGATATAGGCGTAAGATCTATGTAATTGAAGGATAATACAATAATTTATATGCGTCGTATAACGTTGATATATAAGGATCATTATTCTAATAATAATTTTTCCTGTCTATTTCATTAGAATTTCTATTATATATAAAGATCAATTAGTTATATTGCTCATTTCTAATATCTAAGAATGACTTCTAATGAGTTCATTTTTTGTTCCCTTTATTTATTACGTTTTCTATTAATATTAGCTAATGTCTATATCATTGCTTGACAGTCACCATCAATGCAGACAGTATCGGCTGCGTGACGACTTCCAGGCCTGCAAACAAGAGGAAATGATGAGCTACAACAAATCAAATCGGCTGAATGAAATATCAGAGGCTGTAAATGCTCTCGCTACTTTAGAAATTCCGACTCACCTGCAGTCAGTTGCGCTGGAATATTTGCTAAAAAAAGATGGCAGCGATTCATGCACAAGCACGGCTATCGTACCATTCAGCAATGCCAAAACCATCGTTGACCAGCCTTCGTCTAATGGCCTGAGACAATTTATCGAGACTCTCGGCCCCACCAACGCTGTTAGTCAAATCCCTTGCCTATTATTTTGGGCGCGAGAAAATGAAGCTAAAGATTCAGTGGATGAAAGGGGAATCATCGAACTGTTTCGCCGCGCTGGACTGCGTCCACCAGGAAATGTTCTTCAATCGCTGCGTGACCTTTCTTCCAAGAAATACGGGCGCATAGATTTTGTTGAAGGCAAGCCTGGGCATGTACAGCTTTCAGTTGCTGGAGAAACTTTTGTTCTCCACGATGTACGTAAAAAATAAAACCTCATAATCAATAAAGGAGAAAACAATGACAACTAACAATCCAACAGAAGTGTTAGTAAAGCTCGTGGAGCTACTTCAGTCCCTATCTTCGGAAGAGCGGCATCGAGCGGTATCTGCCGCCATGACCTACCTCGGTGACAGCTCCCTTGAAAGAAAACATACCGCAGGATATGAAGCCGAAGAAACTGACGCTTCAAACGGCCTGAACCAACGGGCAAAAAATTGGATCAAGCAAAACAATTTAACCCCTGATGCAGTTAATGAGGTCTTTCATCTTGTTGATGGGCACGCTGAAATTATCGCTTCTGATGTCCCGGGCACCGGCAGCAAAGGAAAAACCTTGAACGTATATGTGCTCACTGGCATCGCAAGATTTCTAGAAACTGGAACACCCGCATTTGATGACAAATCGGCAAGGGAGAACTGCGCTAACCTAGGATGCTTTAATCAAGCAAACCATGCTGCGTATTTATCAAGTAAAGGCAATGAAATCAGCGGGTCAAAAGATAATGGCTGGACACTGACAGCCCCCGGCTTAAAGCATGGCGCATCTCTGATAAGTGAAATTGCGGGTAAGCGGACGTGATAGATTTATCTACTCTACTAACGGCAATTCCTGAAGGTCTTCGGACTCCGCTACTGCAAAGCTACCAAGCCATTGTCGCAAATTATATTGAACATCGATGGGAACCTTCCGAGTTAAATGGCGCAAAATTCTGCGAAGCAGTTTATTGCATTATTGAGGGAAGTATAAATGGAAAATTTGCCGATGCTGTATCCAAAGGCCCTAGAGATATGGTTGCCGCGTGCCGTAGCCTAGAGAATAAGGGGCGAATTCTAATTGGTGACAATAGTCTTAGAATTTTAATTCCAAAAATGCTTTTGCCCTTATTAGAAATTAGAAATCATCGTAACGTAGGCCATGTTGGCGGGGACGTTGATCCGAATTTTATGGATGCTACAGCAGTATATGCAATGTCTAGCTGGATTCTGGCTGAGCTTATACGTGTATGGCATGACGTTTCTCCTGAAGAAGCCCAGAGTGTTGTGAATATTCTGGTTGAGAGAAAACATTCTTTGGTATGGGCGGCAACAGGCGGCACCACACGGGTTCTTGATCCCAACATGTCCCCTGAAGACCAAACACTTTTACTTTTACATGGTAAAGCCTCATGGACTGCCGAAAATGATTTATTCAAGTCTGTGGAATATAGCAGCGCTGGCAATTTTCGGAATCGCGTCCTCCAACCTCTTCATGATATGCGACTGTTAGAATATGATAAAGCTCTTAAGCGAGTTCACATAACCCCCAATGGCGTACAACAAGTCGAAGAGCGAATTTTAAAAAGTCACGCTTCTATTTAAAAATAGCGTTGATGTAAGCTTTCAGTCCCGTATAAATTTTCATCGTTACAGAATTCATTTATCTAGACTTGATCTAAGAACGTTTAGAAGTATTTTTGGCGCACCAATCGCAAATTACCCAAGCTAAAAGAGCTACCGCTAGAGCTATAAAATGTAGCGGGTGCGCTATCAGAAGCCATATTCCAATAAAGAAAAGCATTGGCTTTATTGTTGCCGCCCCCACTCGGTATAGAACAACCAGCGTTTTGCCAATAAGCTCCCATGTTTCCCCCGAGAGAATGATTGCAGGCATAGAAACAAGCAGCAAACAGAGCCATGTGGGATAATCCGTTCCATGAATGGGTATTTTACTGCCTGCCATAACATCGAATATATGGCCAACGTCCCCCAAGAAATCTGGGCTAGAGGAGATATATTGAATGATGCTGCCGCCGATTTTCCAAGTGCAAAGCAGAACAATCCACAAAATCCCTATTCCTATCAAAACAACGTAAGAACGATAGATAAACCCACCACTCATAGCGTTCCAAGCCCTACGGATGCGTTGGGCTAAGGGTGTCTTGGGTGGCATTATATCGGTCATGCTGGCTGGCCCTATATTTTGCAAATACGCCATGAACATTTGCATATTAATATCAAAAATTAAAGAAATATGACTGTCAGTCCGTGGACTGTAAGTCCTTAAGATTTTCAAATGGGGCATGCGTAATGAAAAAAAAGCTCTTACGCGCCTTAGGCGCACAAATAAGGAAGGCCAGAAAAGCCCGTGGCCTGACACAAGAGCAATTGTCGGCATTATGTGAATTTGATCCGACCTATATCAGTTTGCTGGAACGGGGATTAAGAAATCCGCCATTCTTAACTGTCTGCAAATTGGCGGCTGAACTCGAAATAATACCGAAAGATTTACTCGAAAACGTTGGCTAGTTGTTGGCGCAATAAAGTGGATTTATTGCATATCCCCGCCTTTATCACGTGGTCAGAAAACATTCCAGCGCTCCGTTTTTTGTAACCCGTCCCCCGAATTACTTAATATAGCCAACCGATTAAGCCGGATATGCAACATTGTTGCTGGTCGCTGCGGATATTTTGCCGTCCTAACGTAATACGCGGTAATTCCGGCGGCATCGGGATTAAGCCTTGCTGCATATCCGTATTATTTTTACACACGTACACACCACTACGTGCGCAAATGCCGTGTTACAATGCGCCGCTTTATATGTAATGCCCCTTCCGCATGGCTGCCCGTTTGTTATCGTATTGCAGCAAAACACTAAGGACACTTCATGCATAATTCAAAACCTAAAATTAAATTAAAACAAAACACAGCACTTCGAAATAAGGACTTGCTGGCAGTGGAAGAAGAACAAAATAGAACATGGGGTGTACCTAATTGGCGCGTTGTAGATGGATACCCAAAACAATGGGATGACTTAAATCCACACGAACAAAAATGGGAATTTTTGCGCCGCAACCAAACTTATCGAAGTAACTGGCTCCGCTTTCAAAACGCAAAAACTAAAAAGGAACAAGCAACGCTCACTAATTTATATGCAGATAGTTATAATTTAAAAAAACTTATTGATCCTAGGCAAAACTGGGAAAACTTTAATGCAACATTTTCTACACCAGCAGCAAAAGCATGTGGGCCTTACCCCATTATAAAAGAGTCGCGGGAATTTCTAATTAGTATGGGCTACGCAAAACAAGAACAAAGCGAGTGGGACAAAAAATTAGCAAGCCTCGCTGATAAAATGGGTGCAGTACGCGACATCTATGGATTAAAAGTGATGGTCGAATTTAATTTAGAGTATTCTGCTATTGGCCAAGCGAGATTTGTCGAAAAGCGGCTGGTAAAAATGCAAAAAGCACGCAAAGCGTTGATGCAAACCTTGAAGCAGCCGAAGAATGATTATGTAGAAGGTGATTACGTGCCAATTATTATAAGGGAACGCAACCGCGCAAGCCTAAATAAAAAGACACGAGATAAGAAAACAAGAAAGGATTATGCCCCTATACTGTTGCGTATATTCGATGCTGTAAACTGCGGTAGAACACAAAATGAAATTATAGAGATCCTAACCGAAGATAATACTTTGGGGGATACTTCTTGGGATCAAAGCACATTAAGCAGAAAAATTGCTTATGTGCATGATCTTTGGCGACAAATGTAAGCTCTCTTTTTGGTAAATTATAAGTGGCAACTTATGTTGCATCTGTAACGCCCTTATCTCCTTCTATTAATCCCCTGCGCCAGACATTCGGTTTGGCGATTAACTCAGGGGGTAAACCATGCCAGTAGAGCCAGAGCTATATTCCGTACCGGAATTTCTTATTAGATATGCTATCGGAAGAACCAGCGCATACGCTGAGATCAACGCCAAACGCCTCCCCATAATCAAACGTGGACGCAGAACTTTTGTAGCTCGCATCGACGCAGAAGCATGGCTTGAGAGGTTGCGCCAACAAACCAATGGCGGTGCAGCATGAGCACCCCATTCGTTTCAACCAAGGATTATGCTCTCGCGTTTGCGGAGCGCGGTTTACATATCTTGCCTTTATATTCGGCAGGTAATCGCGGCGGTACCATAACCTGCACCTGTCGTCATAAGGAGTCGTGTCAGTCGCCAGCAAAACATCCCATGTGGCGATTTGCGCCAAACGGCCTTAAGAATGCTACTACAGATACTACCATTATTAAAAAATGGTTTGGTGGCTTTGGCAAACAAAACCTTGGCATCGTTACTGGAAGCATAAGTGGCATCATTGCCCTTGATATTGATAAGAAGCACGGCGGTTATGAAACGTTAGCTGCGCTCGAAGCCAAATACGGCGCATTACCATCAACATTACGGTTCAATACCGGTGGTGGCGGTATTCACATATTGTTTCGACATCCGGGTAAAGAAATCCGCAACAGCGTTGGACATCTTGGCTCAGGAATTGATGTGCGCGGCGATGGTGGCTACATCGTTGCCCCACCTTCCCTACATGTATCAGGCAATACCTACAGCATAGCCAAAGGATGCAACCTTGATACGCCCCTAGCTAACGCACCAGCATGGCTGTTGCAGCTTATGCGGCAGGGCGGCAGCAACAGCGGGTCAATGGCGAGTAGACCAAGCATCGAAGCACTTGTGCGTGGGGCAATCCCCGAAGGCCAACGCAATACTACCATTGCACGTATAAGCGGCCTTCTAATTGCAAAGCGAGTGGATACACGTGTCTGCCTTGAGTTGATGCAAGCCTTTAACGAAGCGCGATGCACCCCGCCCCTAGATGCAGAAGAAGTTGCGCGTGTCGTTACAAGTATCGACTGCCGCGCCTTTGCCAAAATAACCAACCGTATTTAACCCATAGAGGACATCATGGAAGACAATATACACGACCAAAACGAACCCATCTTTGCCGCAGAAATTTTTATTTCCAATCTCTTGAAGGAAAGTGTGGAAGACAAAAATGCCGCCTTCCGGCCAGAGAGCTTAAGAATTCTAGCATATTTGCAGGACGCTGACGCTTTTGTTTATGAAAAGTTACGTGATGATTTGCGGGATATGAAAGTGGTCGTCAGCAGGCTTGATTCCGCTGTTACCGCGTATAGAAAAAACATGAAGGCCAACACTGGCGTCACCAAAAATAAAAACCAAACTAACGATCTTATAGAATTAGCGAGCATCGCTGATTACTTCCATGACGTTGATGGCATTGCTTACGCAGATATCACCGCAGAAGACGGTCATCGTGAAACATGGGCTGTTACAAGCGAGGGGTACAAGCGATGGCTGCGCGGGGTGTGCTATAAGAAAACTAAAGGCGCAATTTCCTCAGACGTTTTCAACACAGCCATACAGACCCTTGCTGCACGCGCACAAAACGATGGCGAAGAACGGCCTGTGTGTATTCGTGCTGGCAGGCATGATGGTAAAATTTACATCGACCTCTGTAACGAGAAATGGCAAGCAATTGAAATCTCAACGGAAGGATACAAAGTTATTGATAATCCCCCGCTGCGTTTTCGGCGCAGGAAGGGCATGAAGCCTTTGCCATTGCCTGTATCTGGAGGCACAATTTTTGACCTACGGCCTTTTGTAAATGTGCCAACCGATCGCGGATTTGTTCTTATTGTTGCTTGGCTCCTAATGGCTCTAAGCGGCCAAGGCCCCTATCCGGTACTGATTGTTGTAGGCGAACAAGGCACATCGAAAAGCACTTTAATGGCTCTACTGCGGCAGTTGGTTGATCCTAACTCAGCACCACTCCGTACTTTGCCAAAGGAAGTTCGCGACCTATTTATTGCAGCTAATAGCGCGTGGGTTTTAGCCTTCGACAATTTATCCAACATGAAGGATTGGATTTCCGATGCGCTTTGCCGACTAGCTACAGGCGGTGGATTTGCAACGCGGGCATTATTCACAAACGAAGAAGAAATGCTGTTCGATGCAATGCGTCCAATTATGATGAACGGTATTGAAAACGTTGCGCCGCGTGGTGACTTAATTGATCGCGCCATCGTACTAATGCTTGAACCTATATCGGAAGAAAGAAGGCAACCAGTAAACGAAATTCAAGTAAAATTTGATAGCATTTGTCCAAGAGTTCTTGGGGCTTTGCTTGACATGATGGTTTACGGCCTAAAGAAACTGCCCGACATTAAACTTGAGCGGCAACCGCGTATGGCTGATTTTGCAATTTGGATCTCAGCATGTGAAACGGCGGTATGGCCAAGCGGTACATTCATGGAAGCCTATGAAGCCAATCGTGTTGAAGCTAATGAAGACATCATCGCTGCATCAGTACTAGCAACTACAGTTTATGAATTTATGAAAGACAAAAAGCAACCTTGGGAAGACACCGCGACAAACTTGCTATCTGTTTTAAAAGAGCTTGTACCAGATGACCACATTACCAATGATAAAAGGCTCTGGCCAAGCACGGGGCGCGTTTTATCGGAACGTTTACGGCGGGTGGCGTCAGCCTTACGCAAGACAGGTGTTGAAGTTGAGTATCTGCGCGGACACGACAGTGTAAGGCACATAAAACTAACATATACAAAATGCGAAAAACCTGCGACCTCTCCGACCTCTACGCCTTTAACGGTCAGCCCCGAAGACACGGAAATAATTGATGAGATACTTGCTGGAAAAAATACCAAACCATCGAAACTAACCAAACGCGGCGGCGGTGTAGGCAAGTCGCAAGGTCGCAGAGGTCGCAGGAATACGGGCGATTAATGGCGCACAATAAATAGGTTGTGGCGGGCTAGCATATGCAAGCTACCCGCCATTAATTTTAATGCACAGGCGAGCTATTAAACACGGCGCGCATCGGCAAGGCTAACCACAACACCATCCTGTTTTACCGATGGCGTATCACAATACTTACCCCATGCTTCCATCAGTTTGCGGCGTTTATCAAACAGATCGCTACGGAAATAAGCCGCTTCAACTTTATTCTCAACGGCATGCGCAAGTGCAGCCTCGGCAACCTCACGAGGAAAGTTTGTTCTTTCGGCAACCCAATCGCGGAAAGTGCTGCGAAAGCCATGTACTGTTATGTCCTGGCGTTCCATACGTCTAAGCAACGCCAGCATAGTCATATTGGAAAGAGGCTTTATTCTTTTACGGCCAGAAAAGATAAATTCCGATTCTGCTTGCTTCCATGTACCATCAATCCAAGTGGTGTATTTCGTTAGCTTCTTTGCGCGTTCCATAACCGCAATTATTTGGTCTGACAAAGGTATGCGATGTTCCTTGCCTGACTTCATGCGCTCGGCGGGAATGACCCAAACTTTATTTTGAAAATCCATTTCTGACCACTTTGCGCCCAAGGTTTCGCTTGTTCTAGTTGCGGTAAGAATGGCAAATTCTAAAGCGCAACCATCAAGGCCAGGTTGCTTACGCAAAGTTTGTACAAATTCACCTACCTCGACATGAGGTAGTGCATTAAAGTGTTTTACCTTCCAGATTTTTGAAGGCGGGGCCAACAGATGGTCTAAGTTTCCACGCCAACGCGCAGGATTTTCACCGTGCCTGTAGCCCCTTACCTTTGCCCAGTCTAACACCTTCTCTATGCGCTGGCGTACCCGCTTGCCTGTTACAGTTTTTGTATTCCACAGAGGTTCGAGAACCTTTAGCACCAGTTCAATATTAATATCGCTAACCGCAGTATTGCCGATGGTTGGATAAACATGGTTTTTGAAAAATCCAGGCCATTGATTGATATGCGCGGTGTTGCGCCAGCTTTTGATATGCGCATCAATATATGCTTTGGCGCATTCCTCAAATGTAATTTTGTTAGCTTCATCTTGTCGTGCTTTATTTCTAACCGCTTTACGAGCGTCTATTGGGTCAATTTTATCTACAAGAAGCTTGCGGCACTCAGCCATTTTAAGCCGCGCCTCAGCTAAGGATACCGTGTTGGCTTCTCCAAAGCCCATTTGCCTTTCGCGTTTATTAAGCATGTAGCAAAAGACCCATGACTTCGCGCCAGTTTCAGAAACTTGCAGATAAAGACCGCCGCCATCGTGATACCAGCCTTTGCTCTTTTCCATTTTGACTTTAGTGGCGGATAATTTGTTGAGTTGCCGTGCCATATGTACCTCCTATCGATATGTGATTGTGTCCAATCAAAATACTGCATTGGCACACAAAACGTATGATAAATCATATAGTTAGGCGGACATCCGCGAACGGCGGCGAACGCCATTTGTAAAAAATTTGCGCCGTGTTGCGATTATGTTACGGACGCACATCACCAACTAAAGGAGAGCAAGATGACGACAACTATCATTCGCTTACCCGAAGTTAAAAAGCAGACTGGCTTATCGCGGAGCACAATCTACGACTTCATCGCCAAAGGCCAATTCCCGAGGCAAGTGGAGTTAGGCGTACACGCTGTGGGTTGGGTTGAAGCGGATATCCAAGGTTGGATAGCAAGCCGAATTAATCGACGTAACGCTGCTTAGTACTGTAAGGGCTCTAACGGAGACAGCACGCCGATTAGAGCCCTTTTGATTTATTTAAAAAACAAATTGAACAGCCATACTTGTAACCCCCTACTTCAACCCCCTACCGAATACGTGATTGTCCTGAAATTCCCCGACATTCGGCATAATTCGAAAAAAGTTCGGTGGGTCAAGTTGACTCAGGTAATATCGGGCTTAGTGTACACTCCAGGACGCTACGGGATGTCAATATTAAGCCCGTAGGGGACGCCACTTTTCAAAGGCTTAGCCGATTTTCTTAAATCGCCGATGATGCAAGATGTACCATCGCTTGCATCGCTCTACCACATTTTCCCCTGTAAAATCGAACTGCGTTACCACCGTCCCCGGTCAATAACATGCATCGTGATTGATTTTTTGCGGCATTCCCTGGTGAACAGGGAAAATACAGGGAATCTCTGTGGCCAAAAGCGCTGTCCGTCGCACATAAATCGCGATAATCGCGCGAAACCAACAGATTGACTTTCATTCCTCACAAAAGAACAGGGAATTATTTTTCTGTTCTTTACGCAGATAGTCGGCTGTATTTTTACAGGCTAAAATTTATTATTGAATGTTAATGATTTTGTGGAACACTGGTTTTCATATTTCTTTGGCCCAATTTTGCGACGGTCAATGCAAGCCCGGTGCCCAGAGCCCGGCAGACGCAAGCCCAGGATTTTTCCGGGTCGTTCCGTGGTTCGTCCCCTCGGCGAATGAAGCCGCGTTTGGCTTCGTTTTCCAACAAGGGGCAAATTATGCCAAAAAATCCATCTGAACTTTTCATCTATTATTTGTCGCCTGCAGATCTGCAAGCTTACGACCGCAATGCGCGGACACATTCCAAAAAACAGATAAGGAAAATTGCCGATAGCATTCAAAAATTCGGTTTCAACAATCCGGTTCTAATCGATGACGAAAATCGCATTATTGCCGGGCATGGTCGCGTCGAGGCCGCCAAGCAACTGGGCTTAGATTTAATACCCGTCATCAGGCTAGGACATCTGACCGAAGATGAGATGCGTGCCTATATTATCGCCGATAACCGCCTTGCCGAGTTAGCGGGTTGGGATAAATCCATCTTGGCTATCGAATTACAGCATTTGTCCACTCTCGCCCTCGATTTTGACTTGTCACTGACGGGCTTCGATCTACCGCAAATAGACTTTATGATTCAGGAAATTTCTGAAAATGCGATGGAAGTAGATGTCCCGCCCCCAAATCCCGAAGCTGTTGTCACTAGGTCCGGCGATTTATGGTTACTCGGCGATCATCGTATTATCTGCGGCAATGCCTTGAAGTTGGATGACTATACAAAGCTGCTGAATCGCGAGCTGGCTCAGCTTGTTTTTACAGATCCTCCGTACAACGTGCCAGTCGAGGGGCACATTAGCGTCCGAGACAGAGCCAAGCACGGTAATTTTGCTATGGCCTTTGGTGAAATGGCCCCCAAGGAGTTCTCTAGTTTTCTGCAGACCGCTATGAAATTGATGGCGAAGCATTCTAAGGATGGCAGTATACATTATGTGTGCATGGACTGGCGTCACATTGAGGAGGTCATGGCGGCTGGGTGCGCGAGTTACGCAGAGTTCAAGAACTTATGCGTTTGGAATAAGACCAACGCGGGCATGGGGTCGCTTTATCGGTCAAAACATGAGTTGGTCTTCGTTTGGAAGAACGGTTCTGCGCCGCACATAAATAATATCGATCTTGGAAAGCATGGACGCTATCGGAGTAATGTTTGGGATTATAGCGGTCAAACAATTCCTCATGCGCAACGTGGTGAAGAACTAGCTGTGCATCCAACCGTCAAACCGGTCGCGATGGTTGCCGATGCACTGCTCGACTGCTCCAATCGCGGCGGTCTTGTCTTGGATCCGTTCGGCGGCAGCGGCACAACTCTCATTGCTGCAGAGCGGACTGGACGCAGGGCCCGGCTGATCGAGTTGGAACCAATCTATGTCGACGTAACTATTCGGCGTTGGCAGGCAATGACAGGTAAGCAAGCAATACATGCGAGCTCAGGGCTCGCATTTGATGCCTGCACTCCTTCCGACGGGGAGGGTTGATCATGCGAGACGATAGTAACTACCAAGAATTCGACACGTCACAGTCTTACAAGGTCGGTTATCGCAAACCACCGATTGCCGGTCAGTTCCGTCCTGGAAATTCCGGAAATCCAAAAGGCCGCCCAAAAAATAGCACATCCACCATCTGCCTTATCCGTAAGGAACTGAAAAACGTAATGGATGAAACGGTTGAAGGCATGATGAATGGCAGACCCACGACGATGAAAATGGTCAAAGCACTAGCTAGAAAGGCTGTCGCCGATGCAATGAATAGTCGTCCACGACTATTGGAGGCATTCATTAGATTGGACACGCATGCGGAGCTGCGAGAGGGGAAAAAGAAATCCAAAGCGCCGAGGTTAAATGGGCCATCGCAGAAGCCCACAGAAGGCATGCCTATTATTAAAATTGTATTTGAAAAATCAGAGGTTGCACAGGCTGATACCCCGATGGGCAGTAGTGGTTAAAAACGAGACTTAAGCGCGTCTCTGGGCGAAGGGGTATCCTGCTTGCGTTATTTATGGGGTAGTTGGCCCTAAGGGATCTACTTCGATTGGCTTACCTGCTCTTCGAAGATAGAAGCTATCGATGTTTTTGCTCTCTTCAACAATGGCATTATCCCAACCTTTTTTATATTGCCCATAGGTAATCTTTCCATCATCAAACTCGCGGCTAAGTCCTAAAACAGTTTTTCCCCATTCATCATTAGCAAAATCCAATTCTGGATAGTATTTTATAAATACGTTGTGTTGCTCGCGCACCCTACATTCCATAGCTATGTGCGCAGTACCCCGAGTGTAGGAAGGACACTCCTTCTGTGCCGCTTTCATTTCTTGAATAAACAGATCTTTTTTGGAATCAGAGGCACAGGACGTTAGAAAACAAAAACTCAATAAAAGTGTTAGATGGGTTGATTTGCTTCTGCCCATTCGAGAACCTCAGTGATTTCGATGCACGATAGTTCCATCGTATATAATCTTGTCTATGAGAAGACGGATTCTACCCGATGAGGCATTTTTCATAATTAAAGTCTCTGGCTGTGACAGAGGTGTTGGCAAAGAATATTTTGAGCTTGGGGATTCTTTTGCGCACTCAAACATTGTTCCGTCTTCCAAGTATAATAAACCGAAATTAAGACCACTACATCCTTCGAAATTGCCAGATATCGCGCTTTTTGATATGACCGCATATCCTTGGTAAGATAGATCTTCAATAATTTCTGATTTTGATTGTGAGTTAAGTGTTTTTTCAAATTCTGCTTTCCATGGTTGCAAGCACTCATAACTTTTCTTTTCTTCAATTACCAATTTATCAGTCAGTTCGGCCGATTTTGGTGTTTTCTCTAAGGCTTCAATCTGATCTTGATTCAACCCCTTTTGTATATCTGCCATTCTTTGCATCAAACTCGCGGCTCTCTTAGTGCAGCTATCAACGTGATAATTATATTCGGAGAAAGTCATTTGTTGTTGTGTAACAGGCGATAGCTCTTCAGCCCAAACAGGGAGAGCAAGCAAATTCAGAAAGAAAAATACACAATATTTCGCACACATAATTTTCTCCTCACCAACACCGCTGGATATAACCGCCATTACCGTTAGACGTCATGCTACAGCGCTGCACCTGCTGAGTTGGCAGATTGTTTTCAAAATTTTGTCTGTATTGAGTTGGATTGTATTGCTGCTGCGGAGCTGGTGCAGGAACATATGAAGGAGCTTGTTGCATCGGCGCATAATTAGGAACCGAGGGCGCCTGCATAGGTTGAAATCCTGGTGCGTTATACATTGATGTATCGACCTGCGTTCCAGCAAAAGCAGGAGCACAAAAAAATCCAAATATAATAAAAAATAGATTAATACGTTTCATTTCTCACCCCCAGTTGAAGTCAAAGCCAACCAGAGGAACCAACCTCTGGTGAGCTGGGAGTTCAAAATCGCCGTAAGACGACGCAGTGGCCTTTGGCCTCGAGAGGCTTGGACATAGCCGCTGCCTCCCAGCCCGTTGGGGTGGAAAGGCAGCGTTAGTGTCGGCAACGCTAAGTACCGCTTACGGAGAGGTTTTGAAGCCCCGAAGACGGGAACAGTCCCGTCTCTGCAGCCACTTTTGCTCGAAGCTGGCCGAAGGTCAACGGAGATATTGATAAAAATATGAAGGAAAGTGCTCGACTTTCGTCACGAATGGAGCGTCAGTCCGTCCAAAAGGAGGACAAAATGACCTTACAAACACCAATTTCACAAGCGGGTGCAGGGCAAACCAATAAACAAACAATGCTGATCGAGCTGCTAGCTAGACCTACCGGAATGACTCTTACTGAAGCAGCCGCGGCGACCGGATGGCAGCTCCATTCTATTCGCGGCACGATAAGTGCCGTTCTCAAGAAAAAACTTGGATTGAATATTGTCTGTTTTCGCGGCGCAGAAGGTGAAGGTGTGTACCGTCTGTTGCATGGGTACCCTAATGCACCCATTGTATTAAGTCATAATAATATCGGACTCATGACGGGTCGACAGTCGGCCACAATTTCTGCATCGTCTCTGCCCCTGAAACAAATTTCTGTGTCTACTCATGACGTCTGCACAGTAGCTGATATTATTCGCAATTATATGACTCACTACGCTCGAGAGGGTAAAGGTGTATCGGTCACAACAACAATTATCAACGCGCACATTCTTCCAACTTTAGGTGATATCAATATCAGGGATTTGACAACCAAACTGATTTCCGACTGGCACTATGCTCTTTCAAAGACCCCTGCCCGTCTAAGGACGGGCAAAAATGCCGAACTGAGAAACATGAGGGATATGAGTGATGACTCAGAAGTGGCACGCCGCCGAAAATCAACAGCTAATAGAATCCTAATAGTTCTTAAAGCAGCCTTAAATCACGCCTGGCGCGAAGGCACGATTGATTCAGATCTGGCGTGGCGCCGCGTAAAGCCATTTCGAGGAGTCACGGCACCCGTCATACGTTACCTCGAGGAGGCAGAATGCAGGCAGCTCGTTAAAGCGTGCGAACCTGATTTACGCCTGGTGGTTCAGGCCGCCCTATTCACCGGCTGTCGATATGGAGAAATATGTCGGTTAGTAGCCGCTGATTATCGCCCAGATACTGGCATGCTTTACATCAGCATTACAAAAAGCGGAAAGCCTCGACATGTTGTCTTGACGAATGAAGGTCGTCAGTTCTTTGATAAAGTCACGCGTGACAATTCTTCGAAAGAACCTCTATTCAAAAGACAAAGCGGCGAGCCTTGGGTCAAATCTGCACAAAGCCGACGCATGCGCGTTGCCTGCAAGAAAGCAGGTATTGAACCGGCCATTTCTTACCATATTTTGCGTCATACGTATGGAAGCTTATTAGCAATGCAGGGAACGCCTATGGCCGTAGTCGCCAAACAACTGGGGCACGCAAATACGCAAATGACCGAAAAACATTATGCGCACATAAGTCCAGACTATGTATCGCAGATGGTTCGGGATAATTTTCCGAACTTGAACATAAGCTAGAAGGTTCCTGAATACAGCGGTTGCTTCCGCCCTACAGGAGGAGTGCACCTGTTCGTTCACTTTATCCCTACGGAGTTAGTAATAATCCGATAACACGCTGATATTTAATGCATAAAGGCATGTCGTATTTTCTCGATGCCCCCACATATGCCCCCGTGATTCCTGACGAAAAAGGGAGTCGAACCCGTGTTACGTTAGAATAAATTTTGGGGAATATTTTGACTCTACATCCAAAATTTTCGTCGTGATTCTAGCACACATTCGAGGATCTCGGCTTCAGTTTTTCAGAGGGTCAGTACCGGAAGTTAGGATTTCGAGATAGTCGGTGTAGGCAAACAGTCTGTTTCTGGCATGTCCCGTTACTTCTTTCAGTATTCCTATGTCGATCAATTTCTGTGTGGTGCTCGTCATTGTCGGCACCGAAAGATTCAACACCTTAGCCGCCTTGGTAAGTGACAAATACGGGTTCTTGAGAAGATATGCGTGAATCTTCAGGGCACTCCTCGATGCTTTGCCAATTTTGCTAATACGTTCTCGATCACGTTCTAGAAGGCTGACGATCTTCTTTGTATCCTTAATGGCATGTGCCGCGCTGGCATAAACGGCATCGAGGAAGAAAGCGCACCACAATTCCCAATCACCCTTCATGCGCACATCTGTCAGAAGATCGTAATAGGTCTGTCTATGCTCTTTGAAGAGTAAGCTAAGGTAGAGAACAGGCGCTCCTAACGCACCATCCGCGCAAAGCATCAACGTAATCAGTAAACGTCCCAAGCGACCATTGCCATCAAGGAACGGATGGATGGTTTCGAACTGAACATGCACCAAAGCGGCTTTAATCAGAATAGGGAGTTGTTGCTGGTCATCATGAATGAATTTCTCCAAATCACTCATGAGATCATCAACCATCTCTGGCGGCGGAGGCACAAAGCGTGCCTTGCTTGGCCGTATCCCACCGATCCAATTCTGCGAACGTCGAAACTCACCCGGAGTTTTATCGGACCCGCGTCCTCCGCGTAGCAAGATTTTGTGCATTTCACGGATCAGGCGGTTTGAAAGAGGGAAGCCACTCTTCATACGCTTGAGGCCATGATTTAGGGCGGCGATGTAATTAGAAACCTCCTCGACGTCATCCACAGGCACATTCGGAGTTTCATCATTCTCGAATAGAAGTAAGTCAGACAGAGAGGATTGCGTGCCTTCGATTTGGGAGGAGAGCAAAGCCTCCTTGCGGACATACATATAAAGAAATAGGCCAACATCCGGCACTAGGTCTGCCGATGCATTGAGTAGACTTAGTGCCTGCGTTGCCTGCTCAAACTGTTTGTAGAGCGTGGACATATCAAGCGGTGGGTGAGGGGGTAATACCGCAGGCACAAACGCCTTATAGCTCTCCCCAGTTGCTGAACGAGAAATATACGTGCCAAGCCGAGAGGCCGGTACCTGTTGTGGTTTTTTCGCCTTAGCCATACGTGCATTGCCTTTAATAAGAAATTCCTTATTAAAGGATAACATATTAAACCTTAATAACAAATAAGCTTGTTAATGGCAAAAATGGCCTTAATTAAGGATAACCGGCATAAATCGACCCCCAAATACCCCCATATTTAGTGGAAGCAGGGTAACTAAGTAGACCGATCAGGCGACTATGGGGCCAGGTTTCGGGGTTGGCCTATTGCCGTTCGGTTCAATTAGTTTGAGTGCACGCTCGATCACCTGCTTGGCTGCCGGGCCCAACTTAATGTCACTTGCTTGCAGTTTCAGCAATGTTTCCCGCATCAATCCCTGCTGCATGGGGGGCAGCAGGGCAATATCCCGAGTGAAATTACGGGCTATGCGTGATGCTACCTTGTCGTTGTTTAGTAATGATATTTGCCCAATGAGTTCGCCGAACCAAGGATAGGTTTCTGTTGTGCGGCGATGCAATTCGCCGACATTGTCGGTAAGGAATATATCCGCCTGGGGTTGTTAAAAATTTCATCAGCCACGTTTGAGAAGTCGAAGCTCATACCCCAAGTAATGCAAATTTCGGCCTAATTCTCAATGCGAATATACAGTTAATAGTTGCATGAAAATCAATGCCTTGAAAAGGCTGATAAAATTAGAACAGCCCCTAAAGAAATCAGTTAATGACCGTGAGTATTAACAACCCGACTTCGATCAACACATGCAAGTAATACAGAGCTATTTTTCTGCTATACTCTAAACGATTTAAATAATTTGGTATTTGCCATGAATAATCACGACGAAATTTTGAAAATCATTGAATCTGGTGGCCCCAAAGCTTTTGACCAAGCGTCTCATTATCAGGCGGCCTACCCAGAGTTCATTCAACGCCTACAGCCTTATTTTGAATTGTTCAAAGAAATCGAAGGCGCTGGTCCTTATGCTCTTGAATTCATCACTGCCCAAATTCTTCAAGATCCAGTCACAGAAAGCACACCTAAACTTCTTGAAACGCTCGCGGTGCTAACAACCGGTGTCTATGACACGACTTGGCATCACTCTGTGTGTCATAATTTCGAACGCTATCCAGATACCACACGCCCATCTTTTTTGCACAATCCCAAATTTTTTCCGGCTGCGAAGATTTTAGTTGATCATGCAATAGCGACTTTAAATGAGGATGATGGAAATTTCGGTCGTATAGCCGAACCAATTGCAAGATATAATCTCGATTTCTTGACCGCGCATGGAATACCAGAAGCATGGCCTTTCAAGCCCACCTCTTTCAGCACCATCGATCCTGATGCTCTTTATCCCGACACTCTGAGGGGAAGATGTTCATGCAATGAGTTGGCTATGAGGTTTATCCAAAGCAAAACGCCGGCGGCATTTATCCAATCTTTGATTGATAATCCTTTGCGCTCTTTTGGAATGGAATCTGAGCTTAATGAAACAAAGCGCCTAATTAGTTTTGTCTATAAATCTGGGGGATC
>Ga0206891_10134_pt1 | contig 23198 bp, 22 predicted proteins | sample Alteio_BWOrgHeat_55_FD_153246 | JGI IMG/M metagenome (GOLD analysis project Ga0206891, IMG submission 153246) | Enriched cells from forest soil in Barre Woods Harvard Forest LTER site, Petersham, Massachusetts, United States - Alteio_BWOrgHeat_Nextera7 ...
TTGGCTCGGAAAACCGCCTAAAGTAATCAATTACGCGGAAATGTTCGCGGCAATCGTTGTAGATGTGTGGTTGGCCAATGTTGACCGAAACATGGGAAATGTCATTGGAGAACCCGCAGGAGGAGACAAGATCGAGTTCGTATTCATCGATTTCGAAAAATCGGCGTCTCTTCGGCCCAACCCCATGATCACAACGTCGCTCATTGACCCTCGGCAACTCTGGCCCAGCAATCAGCTTGGGAGGATACTGATGAACGCGAAGCCATTACACCCTCCCGCCGAAACGCTCCAAAGAATAGCCGAAATGAATGATCTTGCCTGCCTTCGCTTGATTCAGCCGGTAGTAGACGCGATTGGAGAGGTCGCATGGGCTGAAAGCAGCGTTTCAACTTTGGCTCGAAGAGCTGGCACAATTCACCGGCTGATGGAGGAAGTATGGAATCCCTGAGCATGGTTGGAATGGAGGAATACCGCCTTCTATTGTTTCAGCCCGATCCAGAGACGGGCGAGCGCATCTGTGTGGGCGTGGCCATCGATGGAGACCTGCTTTATAGCGCCGACTTGTCGCGAGTTCAGTGTCTCTCGAAAAAACTGGGGCCCGAGATAATTCGGTTCTACTTAAGGGACATTCGTGACAGCGTCATCAGATCGCACGGGGAAAACATCGAAAGTACCATCAAGGGATATGCCCCAATGTTCGCGGTTTCCGCGCCCAGAAAGGTCGTAAGCCCAGTCAGTCAATCAACTAAGCTCTCACTTTTGAGACGATTTGTAGAGATTGGCGAAAATCCGAGCGCGTCCCGAATGCGCAATCGTAAGCAGTTCTCGGGGAAGTTGAGGGAATTCACATCAAGGGTAGCCATTCCATTTGGACAGGTCATCGAGAACGCGAGACCGGCAGATATTTTCGGGGAGAGGCCTCGGGGATTCGCTCGCGTTGGTCGCGTCGCACTTGCAGTTAAGAAGGAGAATCACATAGTCCTGGTCGACGGCATTGATCTAAACCCGCTGCGGCCACAGGACCTGCTTCGCGCTTGCGCGCAAGTAGTGCATACCTTTTGGCAGTATGGTCGGGCACCGAGGCCATACGGTGAAACGCTGAGTCGAGTTGCGGTTCTGTTCAACGGTTCACTGCATGAGACTTCGAAAACTAGGGATGCGCACGAGTTCGCGTTGGATCAATTTCAAAAAGAGTCCGACGTCACAATTGAAGCGTCTTCCCCGACGGGAGCAGAGAGGCTTGCTCGTGTCTTCGCCTGATTAATCTGCCTGTTCAGGGCACCAAGTTTTCACGACTCGCGAGTGGGCCGCCAAATGAAGCATCTACCCACATGGGATTGGATTTCGAGTCCCAACTTACGCGGAGTTCCGATGAGCTGGCAGATGCAAATTGCATCTAGTGTTTTTCCAAGTTGAAATAGACTGGAGTGCTTCCGCCATCGGGAATAGATCCAATCGGTGGCGCGGACAGTAGCCAATGGCTGCCATCCCAAGCGATGAAAGTAATCGTACCGTCTTCGTGGTCAGAATCAGTCGCTCCGAACCTGAAGTGTTCAAATGAGAAGCTCACTCCGCCATCGATTGGATCCGTGTGAGAGTGACACTGAGAGGCCCAGTTTTCACCGTTCCAAGCGATGTATTGAATCCATTTATCGTCGTGAGTGTCGTTTGGTCCTACATGATGAAAATCGGGGTCAATCGTGGTTTTAACTCCAACGCCACCGATTCCGAAGGTGACTCTCGTTGAAACGTCTTGGAGGCTTGCGGTGTAATTCTTGCCGTTCCATGTCGTATATTCAATGGTTTTTGATTTTCCCGGCGTCATGCTCACAAAAGACCTCGCTTACTCCAACAGAAACAGCAATTTCGTTGCCGAATCGTACCGCACAGGGTCGACTTCCGCAAGGTGCTCGGCGAAAGCGGAACTTAGTAGATCTCAGTGGTTCGAGATTTGGATCGATCCCTTTCTCCGTCAAATGGCAACCAGTGGTCGTGAAATTCACTTGGTCGGAGATCGCGGAATTGTGTGACGTAAATTGTGACGTACAGGCTCAATCGCCCCCTGCTAAGTCCAACAAATTCAACGCTGGTGCATTTACCTTCCGTGCGGGCGGGCTGCGTTGCTATATGCTTGTTTTCAGTGGGTTAGGCTGATCTTCTCCTTTACCAAGGCCAAAACTCATAATCCCTTGGTTGGGGGTTCAAATCCCTCCGGGCCCACCACTAACTGCTTGTCCGTGTCCCAATTCGTCAGCTTTTCTCGGCCGCCTACTAGCCGCCCTCTACCGTCACCAGCAGAAAGTCGAGTAGCGTCCTTTCGGCCCAGAAGCCTGCGTCTCCGGGATCTGGCGACAGAAAGGCGCAGTGGCCGCCGTGCCGAGTCTCGACCAGCCTTACGCGGCTGTTGGCGAGGAGTTTGCCGCGGGTCTCGGCAGTCATGCGGATGAAAGGATCGTCGAGAGCGTGCAGGATCAGCGTGGGCACGGCAATGTCCTGTACCCAGTTGGAACTGGCAACGCTGCGGTAATAGTCGTCCGCACTGGTGAAGCCGCCATATCGCGCCACCACCTGCTCGTCGAATTGCCGCATGGTGCGAATCGTATCGAGCCCGTCGGCGGAGTAGAGACCAGGATAGAGATCGACTTTGTGCCGGTGGCGCTTTAGCAGATCGCCGAGAAACCTGCGTTCGTAAAGGCGGTTCTGCGGTTCGTGCAGTGCGGCAGAGGAGGCAACAAGATCCATGAGTGGCGAGACGCCGACAACCGCCTTGAGGTAGGGTGGTGGCGAACCACCCAACTCGCCGGCCAGTTTGAGAACCAGGTTGCCCCCCCTTGAGTAGCCGACCAGCGCAAAGCTACGGATGAGATGCGTGCGGACCAATTCGGCCATCACGATAGCGACGTCCTCGGAGCGTCCAGTGTGATAGATGGAGGGAGACAACTGTTCGCCAGCACCACAACTCCGCATATTCATGCGGACTACGTTGCAACCGGCTTTCAGAGCACGCGCCGAGTTCCCCAACACATACGGAGAAGAAGAGGATCCCTCGAGGCCGTGAACGATAACCATGGTCAGCCGCTCGCTCCGGACCTCAGCGGGTTGCCAATGACAGTGGCACAGCACGAAACTCGCTACGCGATCGGAGTTGGCAGGTTCCACCTCGATGAGTTGGCTCTCCGGCTCGGGCAATGAATAATGGCGCGGCAGATAGTTGCCGACGATGGTCTGCAGATGGCCGTTGCTCAGAAAACGCCGCGGCACAAACGGGCGCATCCATGGCGAGCCTTCGGTGGAGTGGAACCGGTCCTCCCGTTTGGTGCTCATGGGATCCACTTACTAACAACTATCAGGAGGCGCGCCGCGAAGATGGAATGTTGCTGGTGAGGCAAGCAGTGGACTTGCAGCCGAGATAAGTGGCTGCCGCTCGGAAATCTGTAGAGATTTCTCTGACGCGGCCTTCTGGAGTATTGACAGGCGCGTCAGCGTTTGGCGGTCTTCCACCGCACTCCTGGAATGTCTGCAACTCCGGCGAAAATCCAGAGGCAAAAGCAGTGCCTGCTCTTACGGTCGTGGATCGACCTGCGAGCGAACGGATTCGCGGTTAAGCCTTTGTTGGGGCATCTTCCGGCTTTCCGACTTGGTGCCGAGGCGGTTGCACCGTAGTTTGCTCTTCAGGGTGCATCTGTCCTGTTATCTGATTAGGCGCATCTTCAACGAAGAGTCTATGCGAAAACGTTGAGTGCTTCGAGGAGAGATGTTTCTTTACATCGGACTTCTTTCCAAAGATCATGATCGTCTCCAATCGTTGCTTTGGTCTGTCGTGAGAGGCGCTCGTCAGGAGCGGAGTCAGCTAGAGGCGAGGAATAAGTATCGAACTGCCAGTAAGCATACGCTCTTAAGTGCAAGTATGTTCCAGTTAGCTGGCGCGGTTAGATTATGGCCAGGCAGCGAGGTTTTAGATTGCTTTTTTGAATGGCGCCAAGGCTTCCGCCGTTCATTGCGCAATAGAAGTGGTGCTTGTCTACAACAAATCCCGGAATGTTGAGGGCGAGAAGGGGCGGCTATCTCACAAGGATCCAACTGCCCCAAACTTAAGAGGGCTATCATCGTGCCTACTTCGGAACAGTCGCATAAACTAGTGCAAATAACAGACAAGAGAGAAACCTCTTGACAGCATTGACGCTTCCGCCTATCGTTAGCAGTCAGAAGGTCAGAGTGCCAAGAGCGCTCTCTTATGGTGGAACTGCCAGACCGGATCCTCTGCTCCTATCTTTGAAGCCTCAGTCCGCTATCTCAGCCGCCCCCCCCGAAAACCAACCTAACCCCGAGCACAGCGCTCCTATCTGCGCGCGCCTGAAAGCGAAGGAAAATGACAGCGACATCGGTAGCTACAACTTTTACGCCGCTCCACGACCGCATCCTTGTCCGCCGCGTCGAAGAGGGCGAGACGGTTAGCGGTGGAATCATCATCCCGGACAGCGCAAAGGAAAAGCCTCAGGAAGGCAAAGTTATTGCGGTGGGCAAAGGGAAGTCCAACGACGAAGGCAAGGTCTTCCCTCTTGACGTCAAGGCTGGCGACAGTGTGCTCTTCGGTAAGTACTCCGGCACCGAGATCAAGATCGACCAGGAAGAGTTTCTGATCATGCGAGAGGAAGAAGTTCTCGGCGTCGTCAAGAAATAATGGATTGCGCGAGTCCTGCGCTTTGAGCCGGCAGTTTTTGCATTAGGGAGCAGCTAACTGGGAACCAGGAGAGATTTGAAGTATGGCAAAGCAAATTGTGCACGGTGAGGATTCCCGTCAAGCTATCCTACGCGGCGTAAATATTCTGGCCGATGCGGTGAAGGCAACGCTCGGCCCCAAGGGCCGAAACGTTGTAATTGATAGGAAGTTCGGGTCGCCCACCATCACCAAAGACGGGGTGACTGTAGCCAAGGAGATCGACCTGAAGAACCCCATGGAGAACTTGGGCGCGCAACTGGTGCGCGAGGTTGCCTCCAAGACCTCAGATGTGGCCGGCGACGGTACCACCACCGCGACGGTTTTGGCGCAGGCCATTTTCCGCGAAGGCGTAAAGACCGTGGCCGCCGGCGCCAACCCAACCGCGCTTAAGCGCGGCATGGACAAGGCGGTCACGGCCATCATAGGCACCCGCGATAAGGACGGCAAGTGGGCCGAGGGCGGGGCACTTGGCAAGCTGTCGAGGCCCGTGGACGAGGGCGCCGTGGCGCAAGTGGGGGCAATCTCCGCCAACGGCGACATGGAGATTGGCGAGATCATTGCCAGCGCGATGAAGACAGTTGGCAAAGATGGCGTCATCACGGTTGAGGATTCAAAGACCGGCCACACTTTTCTTGAGACCGTCGAGGGAATGCAATTTGATCGCGGTTACCTGAGCCCCTACTTCGTCACCGACGCCGGTCGCATGGAAGTAGTTTTGGACGATCCCTCCATCCTTATCTTCGAGAAGAAGATCAGCAACTTGAAGGATCTGCTTCCATTGCTGGAGCAGGTTGCTGGTGGCGGCAAGCCCCTGTTGATCATCGCTGAGGACGTGGAGGGCGATGCCCTGGCCACATTGGTAGTGAACAAACTGCGTGGCACGCTGAACGTGGCTGCGGTGAAGGCTCCTGGCTTCGGCGATCGCCGTAAAGCAATCCTTGGAGACATCGCCATCCTGACCGGCGGTGAAGCGATCACTGAAGACCTGGGTATCAAGCTCGAAAGCATCAAGCTCCAGGTTCTCGGCCGCGCCAAACGCGTCACCATCGACAAGGACAACACCACCGTCATCGACGGCGCCGGTGATGCTATCAAGATCAAAGGCCGCGTCAACGAGATCCGCACAGAGATTGAGAAGAGCAGCTCGGACTATGACAAGGAGAAACTGCAGGAGCGGCTGGCCAAGCTGGTAGGGGGAGTCGCCATCATCCAGGTGGGTGCTGCAACCGAGACTGAATTGAAAGAAAAAAAGGCCCGTGTTGAAGATGCTTTGCACGCCACACGCGCCGCAGTCGAGGAAGGGATCGTCCCCGGTGGTGGAGTGGCTCTGGTTCGTACCATTCCCGCGGTGAACGCACTCATCAAGACGCTTGCGGGTGATGAGAAAACCGGCGCGCAGATCGTTCGACGTGCCCTCGAGGAACCGCTGCGTCAGATCGTCGCCAATGCAGGCGAAGAAGGCGCTGTGGTATTGGCAAAGGTACTCGATTCCAAAGACCAATACTTTGGCTACAACGCTGCGACCGGAGTCTACGAAGATCTGGTGAAGGCCGGCGTCATCGACCCGACGAAGGTAACTCGTACGGCACTCGAAAACGCAGTTTCAATTGCCGGTCTCCTGCTTACCACGGAAGCAATCGTGGTGGAGATTCCCGATCAGAACGTTGCGGCGCCGGCGGGCGCCTACGGTAACGGTGACGGCATGTACTAGGATAAAGCGAAAACACGCAGCCCGTGTTTAAGGTTCACAGGATAGGCTTCCAGCTTTCTGCTGGGAGCCTATCCTGTGTGTGTCCAATCTGAACCTTGCCGATGATCAATTCAAGTTCCAACAGCAAAAGTATCGAGTTTCCGAAAAAGACCCTGATGAACCAGATTGTAGACAACTCAGTTGGTGTTCGACCGGAACACTACGTGGTGTCGGCAGTCTGGATAGTCTTCAGGTACGTCAACCGCCTGTCTAAGACTTCGGGCAAAGGCTGCTCAATCACGGAAACTGACAAACAATTTAATAGGCAATATGAGCAATTTAGCTCAGCATTTATCCCTAGAGTCTGAAATACTGAGGTTGGAGAAGAGTACGGTTGTCCTCTCCCTCTTGGTTTCTGAGCTAAGTCAGCCCACCTGACATTTGTCCCCCCTTAGCTCCCCCTCCCGCAAAAAGGAATACCCATGCGAGTAACATCTCTGATCTTGGTCGGCGCCTTTGCGCTGACGGCAGCAAACCTGTCGGCCGCCTCTAATCGCCAGGATTCTATCGACCGCCTCCAGATGGCGTCTGACACGCTCACCGCGATGATCGGCACGCCAGACAAGGGCATCCCGGAAGAAGTTCTGAGCAACGCCAAATGCATCGTAGTGGTTCCCCATCTCGTCAAGGGCGGATTCGTCATAGGCGCAGAGCACGGCCGCGGCGTGGCCACCTGCCGCACCCCTGAGGGCTGGAGCTCTCCCGCATTCGTCTCCCTCGGCGGTGGAAGCTGGGGATTGCAGATAGGCGTCGAAGGCGTTGACCTTGTCATGCTGGTCATGAACGACAACGGCTTACAGCACATGCTGTCGAGCAAGTTCAAGGTCGGCGCCGATGCCTCCGCCTCGGCCGGGCCCGTCGGTCGTCATGCCTCCGCGGGCACTGACTGGAAAATGGACTCCGAACTCCTCACCTACTCGCGCTCCAAGGGCGTATTCGCCGGCATCTCGCTCGACGGCGCCGTCCTCGAGCAGGATAAGGACTCGACCCGCGCCATTTATGGCCATGACACTTCCTTCCGCTCCACTCTCAACGGCCAGGTCCACGCGCCGCGCACCACGCTTGCCTTCATCAAAGCCATCACCGACGCAGCGCATACCAGCGCCGTAGCCGACGCCAAGTAGCCATTACCTTACTCTTGGTGAACAAGCAGTCGTGGCGCGGAGACGGTCACATTTGTCTCCGCGCGGCGGCTGCGTCTTGAAATGAGAACTCCATGTCCCTCATGCATCTTGTGGTCACGCTTATCGTCGTCGGCCTTCTGCTCTGGCTTGTGAATCGCTTCATCCCCATGCAGAGCAACATCAAATCAATCCTCAATGGTGTTGTCGTCATCGGTGTGATCTTGTGGCTGCTCGATATCTTTGGCCTTTTCCACGGGTGGAGCAAGATCCACATCGGTTAGTCGGGCGCCGCCGCACATCTGCGGGCGCACGCACAGAACAGCGCCCAATCTTACTTACTAACCCTTCTATCAAACGTGCTACAGCAGGCATCCGCCTGCAGGAGAAATTGTGAATACCAGGCTTTTGCTTACCCTTGCAGTTGCTGTCGGTTTGGGCACCTTGTCGCAGGCCAACGCGCAATCCACCATGCCCGATGACACCAGCGGCTCCTCTCCCATCTTTGTTGTCCACACCACCACCCGCACCGTGCAGGCCGTCAATTATCAGCATCGCGGATCCGCTACCAAGGTCGACTTCGCCGGCACGCCGATGATGCCTTCCGCAACCGGCATTGCGGAGATCAAAAGCCAGCGCGGCTCAATGGCCATTGAGGCCGAGTTCGGCGACCTCCAGAAGCCCACTGCCTTCGGAACCGAATACCTCACCTACGTGCTCTGGGCCATCTCCCCTGAGGGCCGCGCCATCAACCTCGGCGAAGTGCTTGTGGGCGGCAATCATCGCAGCAAGCTCAGGGTAACCACCGATCTCCAGGCCTTCGCCCTCATCGTCACGGCAGAACCGTATTACGCGGTTCGCCAGCCAAGCGACGTCGTCGTCCTCGAAAACGTGGTGCGTTCCGACACCAAAGGCACCAGCGAGGCGGTCGAAGCGAAGTACGAGTTGATGGGGCGCGGCGGCTACATTCCCACCGGCTATAAGTTCGATCCAGTAGTCCTTGATGCAAAACTTCCTCTCGAATTCATGGAAGCACGGAATGCGCTCCGCATTGCCAAATCCGAGGGAGCGGAACGATTTGCCGGTGACAGCTATCAACATGCTGCCCGGTTAATGGATACCGCGGACAACTACGCTACGGAAAAGGGCTCTTCCAAAAAGGAGTTGATCGCCGCTTCGCGCGAGACCGTGGAAACCGCCGAAGACGCGCGCGCCATCGCCGTCAAGAATCTTGACGAAGCGATCCGCACCGGCGAACGCCAGACCTCGGCCAGCGCCCTGGCTCACTCGCAGGCTGAAACCGAGGAAGCTACCCGTCAGAAAGATGTGGCGCAGGCCAATAACGACTTGGCGCAGGCTGCCAACGTCCGCGCACAATCGGACAACGCGATCGCACAGGATCAGAAGTTGAAGGCCGATGCGGATAACGAAATGGCCCAGGCCGACCGGATCAGAGCAAAGGCCGATGCGGCAAACTCTCAGGCCAACATGGTCGCTGCCCAAGCCGATGCGACAGCGTCCCAGACCGGCATGGCGACGGCACAGGCCAATTCAACCAGGGCCCAGGCCGATGCGGACAAGGCGCGGGCCGACATGGCGGCTAACCAAGCGTCGTCCACCGCTCAGGTCAACGCTGCCAATGCGTCCTCCGAACAGTCCCGTGCCGCTGCGCAAGTGGCCGAGCAGAACGAACACCAGGCCGACAGCGAAAAGGCCGTTCTGCGCGCCCAACTCCAGGTTAGGTTGAACGAGATCCTGCAAACGCGCAACAGCGCGCGAGGCCTAATCATCAACATGTCCGACGTGTTGTTCGACACTGGAAAGTTCTCGCTCAATCCGGGCGCACGCGAGAAACTGGCCAAGGTGGCGGGAATCCTGATGTCCTATCCATCGCTCAACACGGAGGTCGGCGGTTACACCGACAACGTCGGTAGCGACGACATGAACCAGGCGCTCTCCCAGAATCGTGCCGGTGCCGTGCGTGACTACCTCGTAAACCAGGGCGTAGCATCCGGATCAGTAAGCGCCAGGGGCTTTGGCAACACGTCCCCGGTCGCTTCAAACGACAATTCCGGAGGCCGCCAAAGTAACCGTCGCGTTGAGCTGGTTGTCTCCGGCGAAGCGATCGGTATTCCGGCTCCTGCTGCTACAGTGAGCCTCCGCTAGCTTAGCCGGCTTCCGGATCTCCGGACCTAGCGGTCCGGAGATCGGTGAGCCGGTACAAGTCTGTCATCCAGGTTTGAACCCCGTCGGGTAGTAGGAGATCGGTCTCCGCAAGCAGTGCCACGGAACTTCTCGGAGGTCGCGCTCAGCGTAAAGTTGGGAATGGCGCCTCACTCATGCAGAGATTCGCGGATCGGGAACCGGATAGCCGATCGCAAAATGATAGACCACTTGCCCCTGATTGGCCGTCAAGTTGAGATGATGGTGCACGTCATCGTCGTAAAAGGCGCCGATACCAGTTGCACCCAACCCAAGTGCCTCGGCTGCGATATACAGACGATGGCCGATGGCGCCGGCTTCAAAATGGACATAGCGATAACCACGGTCTCCAAATATGGCAGTGGCACGAGCGAGATCGCCGATCATCGAAAAGGTCAGGCAGGCGTTGCCCGCCGGTCGCTGTCCGAGGCTCAAAGCAGTGGCGACCAAGCGCTGATCGCCGGCCTTCACAAGCTCCAACTCGGCAGGCTCAGGCCAAAACCTGTAGACGCCGGGCTGTACCCCATCGACGCGGTGAGCATACACATAAAGCTGAATAAAACGGGCAGTGGTAAAGTCCGCAGACAATCGCTGGGCCGCCGAGACGAGGATAGCGGATAGTGTCTCCGACGATATGGAGCGGTCTCCTCCCACGAAATCGAGAGCCGAGCGTCGCATGCGGGAAACCTCGCCAAAGCTGCGAGTCGAATTGGCTGGAGGAGGCAGCCCAATCCTGCCAGAGCCAGTTGGAGCCTTTCCTACGAAGGATGCCCACCCGGCTCCGGGAACGCATTGTTTTGTCGCGTGGTGAATGCCGTCAATCAGTGGTTGCGCAATTGTCACCTTTGAAAGCACGTTTGCCTGCCCGGCGAACCACACGCTCTTTCCTTGATCTGCTTCGCACCTTGGAATGGCGTCTCCGTCTATGCTGACCACCAGCATTGGCCATTCGTCCGCGTTCAGCCGACACAGTTGGGCGACTTCATCGTCCAGGAAACTTCCCCTTGCAAAGGATTCGCATCCGATCGCCTGAGCGGAGAGTGCAAGCGCTTGCCAGGCGTGCCCCATGTCGTGCAAGCAGTACCGATATGCCCGCTCGCCATACTTCCAGGCCTCACGCCATACAATGCTCGTCAAAACGAACGCTATAGGCGATTGGCTGCTGCCTGTGATCATTTCGAACGGGCCGCGGCCGCGCTGCTCCGCCATGTGCCTGGATGGATCGTAGTGATATAGCCCGTCAGGCCAGCCCTTTAGACCCCGAGTGGCAAAGTGGAATTCGGTGGGATGCAGATTACCAGAAGATGGATTGACTCGTAGCGCGTATTCATATCCGCTGAAGGCGACACGCTTGGTAGCACTTATCGCAGCAGAATAGAACAGCAATTGTGAAAGGAAGTCTGCCCCATCACCCTCGGATTTCTGGCCTTCGGAACCACGGAGCAGGTCGAGGACGGGAATCTCCGGGGCAGGTGGATCCGCCGGCAGATCGAGAACCGCTGAGCCTTGGTAATAGCGAAACGGATACGGCATGTTCGCCCAGTCCAGATCATGCCGCGCTCGCGCAATCGATTCAACGGTGTGTTTCGTGGCTTCGTGATATTCGCTCCACGTCATCAAGATTGCGCCGCCCTGCTCGTGTCCCGGGCGTGGGGCGCTCCCGCGAGCGCAAGCCACGCAACCAACGCCGCCAACTTCTCGTCTTGCGTCCAAGGGGAGCCAACCGTAGTACCGAGATGGACAAGGCGATGACCTAGCTCATCGACCTTCAGGTGAAGAGTGCGCGATGCTCTTTCGAATAGTTCGATTTCTTTAGCTGTGAATATCTCTAAGCCGCAGCGCTCGCCAGCGTGAAGGACTGCTTCGCGAAAGAGTTCTCCGTCAGCAGCGTGAATCAGTGCATGAGACGCCAGAATCTTCGGGAGATCCGGAAGCGGCTTTCCTGAGGCAAGCAAAAGGCCGCAGCGCTTGAGTTCATAGCCCTGAGGCCCGAGGCTCGATTGCACGGAGTTCATAGCATTCCATGCAAGAATCCTGGCCTCGGAGCGCACACGCGAGACGAAATCAAGAGCTTCGGCCCACGATCTCTTTTGTGCGGTGTGATACGGCTGACGATATTCATATGTGAAAGTTTCAACGAGATGAGGCCTTTCGCGCAAAAGGACGCATGGGGAGCCCTCATCAAGAGCAATAGCGACGAGGGCAGTCCAGCCGGAATGGGCGCGAAAGCCAAGGGCGACTTGCTTCATACGACCCCGCCTGGGTGATGGGAAAATGTAGCGAAGCTGACATCTGACACACAATTGCAAATGGCGGATTTCGATTAGATAATCAGAACTACTCCTCGTCCAGGGCGAGGCTGGGGGCGGTACTATTCGCTAAATGGTACACCGAAACAGAGTACTGCGGCGTGCGGTGGGCGATGCTGGGACCCGACCTCAGTGGGCTGCCTGCCCATATCTTTCCAAATGCGCAGCGCCGTTGCGTTCATGTAAAGAACCCTTAGCTTCTCGCGGTTGTCGCCTCGCAGACTATAGACACTGAGAGCCGTCAATAGGCGGGTCTGTTCTGAGGCGATCAGGTAGGGCCCCATACTAACGGATGGAGAATTCTGAATGTCTCCCACCTCTGCCGCGCTTTGCGCAATCACTCTATAGTTAGCAAGCTCTTGTGGGTGCTTTGCCGCCAAGCGGAATAGAAGATCATTCGAAGTATTCGTCGACAATGCCATTAGGGCCCCTTCCCCCGAATTGATTCCACCACTCTTCTCCGCGCGGCGTCAGCAAAATGATCAGGCCGGATTAACTGTTCGAAAGGTAAACCAGTAGTATCGTCGCCAACAGAACATGCAACGAACTGGCCGTATTGCAAACATGCTGAGCAGGCCGTCAAATGAGCGAGCCTCCGCCGGTTTGAACTTGACAGAAGTGCATCGGGGACATGCGCGCCTCGTCAGGAGTAGATGCGGCAGCCAGTTCGGCCAGTCTCGACCTGTCGGGCTCATTTTCTATCCTTCAATCCATGACTACAAAGTGTTCCGTGTGTCGGAGCCGGCGTGAGTGTCAAGCCACGCCAGCATACAACGTATGCTGCCCGTCGCCATCGCCATGCAGGAATCCGCCGCTCCGTAATAGAGGTGAATCGTGTCTCCATCCGCCCCGATAGTTTGACCGCAGGGGAATACCACATCGCTGACGTCTCCGCTGCGCTCATATGTTGTCTCCGGACCAAACATCCAGGAGTCTCCCCGTTGCACGCACACCTCCGGGTTATGCAAGTCGAACAGGGCGAGTCCCAGGCGATAGATGGATCCGGAAGCAGTGTGCCGCACTCCGTGATAGATCATCAGCCAGCCCTTCGAGGTCTCGATAGGTGGGGAGCATAGTCCAATCTTGTTTGCGTCCCACCATCCACCACGTCGTGCTTCGAGAATGATCTTGTGATTGCCCCAGTGCCTGAGGTCGGACGAATAGGAAATCCACATATGGGCGCCAAGCGACGTTACTGGCCGGTGGATCATTGCCCAGTAGCCGTTAATCCTCCGCGGAAGCAAGGCAGCATCCTTGTCCTCTGGCGGCATGATCACGCCAATTCGCTCAAAGCTTCGGAAATCCTTGGTGAGTGCCAGCGACACTCCAGGCCCACCTCGCGCGAAGGATGTGTAAGCAATTGCATACTGCTCGAGTTCCGGCACGTAAGTGATGCGCGGATCTTCAATGCCCCAGATCTCTTCGGGAAACTGACGGGGATTTGCAACGAGTGTCGGCTGCTGGTCGATGCGCCACCCGTCGATTCCATTTGCAGAGCGCGCGGCACACAGGTGTGACAGGCCTGTCCGCTCTTCTACCCGGCAAAGGAGCAAGGTATCTCCATCGGGAAGCTTTACGGCCCCCCCATTGAAGACGCTGTTAATCGGATAAGGCCAATCCCGCCGGCTGAGGATCGGGTTACCAGCGTGGCGAGTCAAGAGCGGATGCTCGTGGCAGGCATTCAATTCCATGTCGTCGAGCGCGATAGCTTCGGGCAATACGCTAATTGAGGTTTTCAATGTCAAAGGGTAACGCTCATTTCCTGATCCAGTTTGTGCGCACTAGCCACCTTGGCTGCTTGCAATTCAAGCAGCGCCATCAGATACGAAAGGGTTGATTCCGCTCCCTGGTTTTCATTTACACGATCAGGATGAAGCCCGTCTTTGCAACCGCCCGTCGTCGCGTCGTAAAGAGAAACCTGCAAATCGTTCTTTCCGAGGAACCATTGGAATACCTTTTCTGCCTCTTCAAGCCAGCGTTCCTCACCCATAAGCCTGTAAGTACTAAGGCAGGCTGCGATGGTAGCACTTGCTTCGATCGGCTGTTGATCGAAGCGGGCCTTCTCCTTGCCCTCAGTGAAAAAGCCATTCGAGCCGATGGGAACAAAAACGCTTTCATCTGTACGGCGCTGTGCCGCGGTGAGCCACTCCAGCGATTCGACTCCCGCGCTGACCATCGTCTTATTGTCGCTTCGCCATCCAGCTAGAATGAGCGCGTGAGGCAAGGTCGCATTGGAGTAGGAGAGGCTTTTTTTCAAACCAATGCCACTTGTCAGTGCGATTGCCGTAATAAATGCCCAATAGACGATCTGCGAGCGCGTTGCGAACCCCTTGAATGACCCGGTCGCCCGGGAACCAATCAAGGTAAGCCTGCACTCCCAGGATTGTGAATGCCCAGGCACGGGGACTTGTAAACTTCAAAGCCGCCGCTACCGCGGACTCAAACAACCTCCCCGTGGACCCACGAAGCCCTGCGTCCCGGGAGTGGCCCAGCACCGTTCCCAACGCCCAAATGGCGCGCCCGTGGCTGTCTTCAGAACCAACGTCTTCAAGCCATGTACGCCCATAGCTGAGGAAATTCCTGAACCTCTTCCGGTCCGCATCAAATGCCAACCATAGAAATGCGAGATAGCGGTGGGAGAGATCACGATGTTCACTACTCTTCTCGTTTGGATGACGCTGTTGAAGCAGGGTGGTGACGATTAACGCACGCGCATTATCGTCAGTCGTATACCCCTCGCGCGTATTGGGCACGGAAAAGATGGCATGCTGCAACATGCCAGTATCGTCAGTCATCGCCATGAGATGGTCGGTGTTCATGACGGGGAGACTATCCTTCATGTCGGCGCTGGGCACTGTACCGTCATCCTGTTGCGCCGCACGCGGCTGCAATGAGCGCTCGAAGCGTGCCCGCTGGAAACTTGCCATGTAAGCCCGTGCAGTCTTCGGCCACGTTGTTCCACGGGAATACAGGTAGGCTCGCTTGCGCATAGCATGCCGCTCCGCGTCGCTATTCAACAATGAGAGAACCGCTTCGGCGATGGCGCTTGGACTCTCGAAGGGAACGATGACGCCCCTTTTCCCTGCGAGCAGTTCCTTGGCGTGCCAGTAGGGGGTTGAGACAATTGCCTTGCCCGCACCAAGCGCGATGGCTAGCGTGCCGGAAACCACTTGCGCCTCCTGACGATATGGCGTGATATAAACATCGGCCGCACCTATGTGCTCGACAAGCTCTTCAGCACTAACAAAACGGTTGTTGAGAATTAACTTAGATGAGACACCCAGTTCATTGGCGAGCAGCTTCAAGCCATCTCGGTAACGCTCGCCTTCGCGACGTCTGACATGGGGATGCGTCACACCGGAGACGATGTAAACGACATTGGGGTGCTCAGCGAGAATTGCGGGCAGTGCGCGAATAACGTTTTCTATGCCTTTGTTCGGGGACAGCAGGCCGAATGTAAGCAGAACGGACTTTCCTTCGGTTCCGAAGCGGTCCTTGAAATAGTTGGGATCGATAAATGGCAGGTCCGGGACCCCATGAGGAATGACGTCGATTTTGGCGCTTGGGACCGCATACACTTCTCGCAGTAGCTGGGCCGCAAGTTCACTCATGACAATCAGGCGATCAGAGAGCTGCGCAATCTCCTCGAGCACGATGCGCTGGTTTGCCTCGGGTTCGCGCAGCACCGTGTGCAGGGTGGTGACAAGAGGCATCTTTAGTCGGCGCAGCAGGGCGAGGATGTAGCGGCCAGCCGTGCCGCCGTAGATCCCGTATTCATGTTGCAGACAGACAAGATCGTTGCCATTGAAGTTGAGAAAGTCGGCGGCTCGCTCGTAGGATGCGAGATCCTCCTGCGTCAACTCAAGACGCACCCGCTCCGGATAGTCATAGGTCGAATCGGGATCATTGACAGGAATTGCAAACAGACGCTCGGCCCCGTATTCGGCCGCGACCGCAGTGCACAGATCGGTGGTAAATGTGGCAATGCCACACTCGCGCGGCAGGTAGTTCCCAATAAAGGCGATGCGGGTAGGTAGAGGAAGACTGGACTCTTTCCCCTTGGCGGCGCAACCTCTATCCGGAACGGTTGCTTCCGAAAGACTGGTGAAATCGTTAGTCCGTGAAACTGGCACGGCGGGAAACCTGCTTTCTGTCTGGGTTGGCGGATTTCACAAACAAGCCGTGCATTGTTGCGAGGCCGATCCTGCGAAGGCTAATCAGCTACCTATTATCCCTGTTATCTGGCATGAAGCGCCGGCGGGTGATCTCTCTCCTCGGCCTCAAGCAAAGAGTATTCCTGAATCCGCCGACGTTGCACTGTCACATTTGCAACATGGAAGCCCAGGTAGCTCGTGACCAGAACGGAATCGAAGTCCGCGGCATTCGATTGTTTTGAAACCGCTCCGAGAGCGCGGCCTAAAGCGTTCTCGATCGCCTTTGCCTGGTTTCGCGACCAACCCTTCCGCGAACACGAGCCGGACATCCAGATGAAATGCCAGCCAGCTTGCCGGATCATCGTGTCAAAGACGGATGATGGAATCTCTTCGACATGCGTCCATTGCTCGCCAAAGGGGACACGCAGAGGATTCAACGGGTATGGAAGAACGCAGTCCTTGCGAAGGAAGACAGAATGGAGATTCATCTCTGGATTCTTTCGAGGGCTGCAGAGGCTTGCGGATCTGGAGAGGCGTTTGAATCACCGGCCGACGGGTGGGTCTTGTGGGGAGACGAATGATCCGCAGTAAAGTCCTGATTAAAGTCGGCCGAGGTCTTCTCTGCCACAACGGGCTCGTTCCCGGAAAAGCCGGTCGCATCAGGCTGGCTCGTCGGCACAATGTGAATCCGACTGCCCCGAGTACCCTTGGCAGCAAAATAGCTCTTTACATCGCGCTTCTTAATGAGGGTCATGGGAACTCCACTCGTTCGGTTTCGTGCTTGAAAGGTGCTCGTCCGAAGCGATGCAAGGAGTGCCGAAGGCGAGAAGGGAAAGCTTCCTGCTAACCCTCAGTATACGCCCAGCACATCGTCAGTGGCGGCCGTGGCGCCTGTGAATCGTCGGGCCTGGGCCTTCGTTCTTAGTATGGAGCAGCACCCTGCGGAACCTTCACGTTGACAGGAGGCCGCTGCTTCGCTGCAGCTCTTACCTTGAGGCAGGTGACCTTCACATTCCGCGCCAGGCCAAGCATTCGCAGTATCACGATTCCATACCAGTTAGGATCGAATTCGTACCAGGCCATGCCATGTCGCGCCGACTGGGGAAAAGCATGATGGTTGTTATGCCAACCCTCACCAAAGGTAAGCAACGCGACCCAGAGGCTATTCCTGGAATTGTCGTGAGTGGCAAAACGCCGCCTTCCCCACATGTGGGTCGCGGAGTTGACCAGCCAGGTGGAGTGGAGGCCAATAACAGTACGAAAGAAGATGCCCCAGAGCAGATACCGCCATCCCCCAACGGCAAACACCGCGGCGCCGAGGGCCGTGATCGGAATCCAATGCCAGCGGCTAATCCATGTATGGAACTTGTCTTTGCGAAGTTCCGGCACGAACGGCAGAAGCTCGTTTGCATTATTGTGCATGGTCTGTCCGGTGAGGATCCAGCCCATGTGCGACCAGAAACCACCGTCATGCGGGGAGTGCGGGTCACCCTCGCGATCGGTATTCTGGTGATGCTTTCGATGTGTCGCCACCCAGAAGATGGGGCCCCCTTCCAGCGCTAATGTACCGCAGACTGTCAAGCAATACTCGATCCATTTGGGAGTCTTGTATCCCCGATGCGTAAGCAGGCGATGGTATCCCATTCCGATTCCCAGGCCGCCGGCAATCCACCACAAAACCATGGCCAGCAAGAAGGCCTTCCAGCTAAAGAAGAACAGCGCCGCAAGCGCGCCGATATGAAAGGCCAGCATGAACGATGTAGTCAACCACACAAGCGGCTGGCTAAACGTCTTGTCCTTGAGGAAGTCTTCAAAATGCCACATACTTCTCCAATCAAAGAAGACTTAGCCCGCTGGCGAGTCTCATAAGGTTGGGCTTAGGAGCCGGGTTGAGGAGCTTTTAGAGAGATGATTCATCCAACGGGGAAGGCGGGGTAACCGTGTCTTGTAACAAGGTGGGATAGATAACGAGTGTCGACAGAAAGAATCCGGGATACCGTCGAACGCGGACAAATTCAACTGTCAGGTCGCGCGCGGCATGGCTAACTCGACCCAGGGCCAGCGCGAGCGTTCGCGCCCTCGCATCCCGAAGTGTATTACCTACGCCGCTCACAAACAGACGGCTGTCTCCTGGCAAGAGCTGAGTTCCGAATCTCTTCACCGTCTTGCGAGAAGATCTGCCATCGTGGGCAGGGATGGCGTTCCAGCCCCCGGGTTCGTTGTGCTCAGTCACCTTCAAGCGAATGGCCACGCCTGCGGGGATTCGTAAAAGAGTTGTGGACTGGCGAATGGTCAACATAATCGCTTCCCTCGCTCGTCTCCGAACCCGGGCAAGATAGCCGCAATTTCAGTGTGCGCCAATCCGGTGCGCCGCGCTGTTCACTTTTGCACAGACGCCCTCAATCTCACGACCTTACTGCGTGGGCGAGGTCTCCCTACCCATTTGGGCACTTTGGCGTTGTCTTCGGGGAGCTGATCATGAAGAATCACGTTCAGCAGCGATTTATGCACGCGAATTCGTCCGTTGTATTCGATGAATCCCAGCTTGCGGAAGCGGTTCATGAAGAAGCTGACTCGAGATCGCGTGGTGCCGATCATGTCGGCCAGAGTCTCCTGGGTGATAGGCGGAATCAATGTCTCCGGCTCACCCGGCTTGCCAAATTCGGCCATCAACAAAAGAATGCGCGCCAGCCGCTTTTCGCTGGAATTGAAGAGCTGGTCGACCAGGTCGGCCTGGACGCGCATGCTTCGCGCCAGCAAGAACGACAGGAACAAGTCAGAAAACGTGTGCTCTTCGTGCATTACGCGGATCATCTCATCGCGCATGATTTTGAGTGCCGTGCAGCCCGTGACGGCAGTGGCCGTAGACAGACGTAATCCAGCGATGGAAGCGAGAGCTTCTTCTCCGACAAAATCCTGCGGCGCGAGCAAGGTGATTGTGGCTTCTTTTCCCGCCTTGGAAACTACCGTGACTTTGCCCCGGCCTTTCTGTAGAAAGAACACCGAATCAGCGGGATCCCCCTGGGAAAAGAAGTGCTCCTGAGGCTTGAGCTCGATGACGCTGCGCCCCAGACCGGCATTGGCTAGAAAGGCCGCGGGACTGAAAGACTGTAATGTGATTGAATCAGCCATCGTGACCTCCTTTCGGCTCGCCTGCCGTGCCTGGCATCGCCGCCAATGACGCCAACCAGCAACGGCCCGCAGGAGCCGCTAACCTATTTTCCCATGGTCTCTGGAGGCAGTCTGTATCGTTTTATACACGCCGGCCCTTCTCCTTGGCAGGAGATGAGTTACAGGGCGTCTCGAGTATCTGGGCGTTGCCGCCTACATCGCAATCCAATGTTGATCGGGTACCACCTGCCCAACATCTGTGTCCCGCGAAATCTCTGTGGGCGCATGCCCATTTGTGGGGTGATCGTGAAAAGAGTGATCGGCATCGGAGTTCGAGTGCAGCGGCAGAAAGACCGAGAAAACGGTTCCACCATAAGGCGGTGGAACTTTGCTCTTTACCTGGATTGTTCCTCCGTGCCTGCGTACAATCTCGGAACTCATCCAAAGGCCGAGACCGGAGCGGGTATCGCCCTTGGTGCTTACAAAGGGTTCAAAGATCTTCCTTCTGACCTCAGGCTGAATCCCGGATCCACTATCCGCGATAGTTAAACGGACGCCGGGACGCGCCCCGTTCCGGAGTTCGCGGGTATTGCTAACGCGGATCTTGAGCGCTCCGTCTCGTTGAATGGCCTCCAATGCATTCCCTATCAGGTTCAGGACCATGTGGCGTAGTTCTCCAGCCTTGGCAAGGACGGGAGAATTTTCACGGTAGTCTCGTTCGACCACGATTGAGGCGGAAACAAATCTCGATCGATAGATCCTGAGAGCTGAGTCCACCACGTCGGTGATTTGCACCAGGGCGGGTCTCGCCGGTTCTTTGTAGAACGTTAGCGTATGGGCTACGAGATCTGAAACGCGCGCCAATTCATTCGTGGCAGTCTCTCCATACTCCTTCGACTCATGCAACGTAGTCGAGGTCCCAATCAGGTAGAGCAGATTGCTAACCGACGCCAGCGGATTATTGATCTCATGCGCCATACTGGCAGCGAGGCGTCCGGCTACCACGAGTTTTTCTGACCTTCGCAGCGCAATTTCTGTTATGGCGCGCTCTTCGAGATAGTCTCTGATCTGGTATTGACGGCGGCGGCTGCGCAATGCAGCCTGAACGGTGCTGACAAATGTCTCCGGCCGCACCGGCCGCTCCAGTAACACCAGATTTTCGAGCGGGGCTTGTGCCAGCATTCTTCGCCTGCTCCTCTCGCCCGGGATGGTGAGAAGGATGATGGGAAGATCGGACCACGACGGCTGACGAGCAATATGCGCTCCCCAGTCCTGGATGTCCGGCAAGGTGAGCACTTCCTCCGCAATAATCACCGCGCCCGCCCCGATATCGGATTCAACAAGGCCCGCTGCAGCGGTTGGTAAAGCAACACAGGCAATGTTCTGGCCGGCAAGAAGATGGCTAACCAGTTCGCCATCTCGTCCGGTAGGCGCCACAACCAGGACGCGCAAGTCATGTTCCCGAATCACAAGGTCCTTCATGTGGACGTCGCATTCGATCTTGGCTGCTGAACTCTACCTATTTTCCCGCGATAGGTAGGGGCGCCTGTGAGCACACCCTCGAATTCGGTCAGTACCGTGCCAACCGTGATCTTGCCATTCTTCATCACCAATTCACGGACGGTGCGTTCGTGCTCCCCGCTGCGCTTCTTTATAACTGACAGCGCTTGCCGCACTTCACCACCTGACTCAAAGTATCGAAACAGAAGCACAGTATCGGCCAGATAACTCACATCCACCGGTGTATCGATGTTTGTTCCTACGAACCCATGCTGGGCCACCGTCATCAGCGTCGTAATGCCCTTCTGTCCCACGTAAGTAAGCAGTTCATGCAGTTGCATGGCGAGAAATTTCTCGCCCGGCATCGCATTGAGAAACCCGTTCAGGCTATCTATGATCAACACCTTTAGGAACTGCTTCTCCACAAGCTGCCGGATCTCGTGAATCATTTGGCCCGGCGAGAGTTCAGCGGCATCCACCTGGCGCAGGAGCAGTCCCCCGGAATCAACATGCTTCTCGATGTCCAGCCCCAGTCCCTTTCCTCTCTTCACGAGCGTTGCCAGGGTTTCATCGAACGCAAACATTGCCGCACGTCCACCTTGCTCGGCCGATGAGATGGCGTAGCGGATAGCGATAGTGGACTTCCCGCAGCCCGCCGGTCCAAGCAGGAGCGTGCTCGTCCCGCTATCGAGTCCCCCGCCCAGAAGTGTGTCAAGTTCTCTAATACCACTCTGGAGCTGCGATGGTTCGAAGGCCGAAAGGTGCTCAGCGGCAATCAACCGCGGATAGACTTCCACGCCGCCCGGCTTGATGCAGTAGTCGTGGAATCCTTCGCGAAAATGGGAACCGCGCAACTTCTTAACCTCAAGACGACGCCTCTTGGTCCCGTATTCACGGTCGACGCTTTCCATCATGATTACGCCGTGAGCGATACTCTGGAGTTGTTTGTCGTGACCTTCTGCAGTGCGATCATCCAAAAACAATACGGTGCAATTGCGGCCGGAGAAGAACTGTTTCAGCCCCAGTATCTGCCTGCGATACCGAAGGGATTCGCGCGCCAACAGGCGCAACTCGGAGAGAGAGTCAAACACAACCCGCGCGGGTTGAAGCCTCTCCACCTCCAGCAGGACGGCGTTGATGGTATCCGTCATTTCAATTTCAGAAGGATTGAAGACCGTGTACTGGGCTTCGGGCTTGAGCTGCGCTTCATCCGGGGAAAGCTCACAAAGCTCGATGCCTTCGAGCGACCATCCGTGGGACTCAGCGATCTCAAGCAACTCAGCCTTTGTTTCAGACAGCGTGACGTAGAGGCTCTTTTGCCCTAGCCGCGTGCCTTCCATCAGAAATTGCATGGCGATCGTTGTTTTTCCGGTTCCCGGGTCGCCTTCGATCAGATAGAGATGGTCGCGGGGCAGTCCCCCTTCGAGAATGTCGTCGAGCCCCGCGATCCCCGTGGCGAATCGTTCGACGGGCGAGAGCGTCCCTGCGGAGCGGGTCATCGCTCCATTCCCCGCTTCCATTTTGGGAATGTTTCGCCTGAGACTTGAATTCATAGATGCCTCCATTCCGAGCGGGTCTTTCAGGTCGTTCACTCGCAGGGCGGCGTTAAAGCACTTGGGATTGTCTGTTGGCATTGCCGTACGTGGTCGTTCGGCGTACTGCCTGGGCGGCGACTTGCCCCTTACCGTGTCGCAAGGAATACTGCGGTATCTAAAGTATGGTTCTTCAGTTTGAATGCGTCTGGTCACTTTTATACACTCGACCTCCCCTTCAAGCCGTGTACTGGTCGGCGTTGAGACTTGAAAGGGAGAATGAAGGCCTTGAGGATTGCTCGGAGGGTCGAAGACCATCGGGGCCCCAAGAACAATGGTCAATATTGCACATCTGCAATTGGCGCCACGGTGTATCTTCGCATCAGTACATAAGATTTACGATTACGGTACCGAGTGGCTAATCCGCGGCGCGTAAGCGCCGCGCTTCTTTTGGGCCGGAGGCAAGCAGGAGTTGTAATCACCGCGCACGATTGCTAAACCGAGGCACAAAATGCAATCACGCGGTGCGACCGGAATCCCTTGATACGATATGCAATTTGGCATGGCTGTAGTGCGCGTTATTTCGAGACAACAGCGATGGCCGAGGTAACCGCACGGTTCGTAAATATTGTGGACGTCGCTGCCGAGCATTGCCGACGTTCAGGGGTTGAGCCGTGGTACCGCAGCGGTACAGTCGTCAGCTATTCCCGGTTTGACTAAACTGATCTAAAGTACGGTCAACGCAGCTACTTAGGACTACGCCAGATTGCGTTCGTTTTTCTTGTATTATCATAGACTT
>Ga0206891_10135_pt1 | contig 22891 bp, 21 predicted proteins | sample Alteio_BWOrgHeat_55_FD_153246 | JGI IMG/M metagenome (GOLD analysis project Ga0206891, IMG submission 153246) | Enriched cells from forest soil in Barre Woods Harvard Forest LTER site, Petersham, Massachusetts, United States - Alteio_BWOrgHeat_Nextera7 ...
AGCGGAATGTGCATCGGCAAGGCCAGGCAGTTTTCTGCGATCCACAGATCCAGTTGTAACTTTTTTTGGCAGCGGTAGAGATGATCCTTGATGCGGACGAGGCTGGCGTTGATCGTCTTCGACAGGTCGCGATGTCGCGATTGTTTCCCGAAACACTGTTCCTGAATTTTTCGAATTCCCGGATGGGTAAAGGCGGCTTCCCGGATGCGGCAGGTATTCTTGCCTTCTTTTTCGAGTTCACCCGCGATGAAGAAACATTCGTAGCCCAAGCGCTTCAATACCGTGGCCCATTTCCGAATTTCCAGGCTCACGCCATCTGTGCCCGCGATGCGCGTCGAGATAAACCCGATACGCTTGATTCGTGATGACGCAACTTTGGCCCGCCCGCCAATCATATCCGGTAGTGTGGCCTAACTCTGCGCGGACGACAAGCAACGGTTTATCATCGTCTGGCTTCTGGTGACGAGCCGGCTTCGCGCATTAACTGGCGCACGTGTAGATGGCTGTACACCCATGCCGCAGATATACCGAAAATCAAATGTGCGACAACGACGATCCAGTTCCGCCAGTTCGCCACCCATGGATAAAAGGCTGTCAGGCCATAGAAATGAAACCAATACATCAGCAATCCAAATCCTGCGCCCATCAACATCGCGGTGACTGGTTTACGCCTGCGGATCAACATCCCCAGGACCACCGCGTACCAGATCGACAAGACGAAGTGCATCAGCATCCCCACAAAGAAAATGTCGAATGTGAACGGCGTTGAGGTCGACACCGCCCGATTGCCCAGGGTGATCGAAGCGCTCAAACGCACCGGGTCCCAGATGTTGCCCTGGCCCAGGGCCTCCATTAAAAACATTTCCACAGTTATCATAAGCGCGCCAGCGATCAGCCCGGCGAATGCTCCCTTGCCCCAGCGCGTGATGCGTTTTCGTTGTGGCGCCTCTGTTTGGGGGAATGGATGCGCGTTATGTGAAGAAATATTGGCCGATTGCACGTTCATTCGCGTCTCCTTTCTCGTCTGCCGTCAACACCTACAACCACAATCCGCCAGCAGTGCTTCCTCTGCAACGGGTCGGCAAAGCAATCTATGGCGCATTTTCCCATGGTGCCGTCCTGCTAGTGTTGATTCGACTTCGCGCGAGTACGAGCGGCTCTTTTTGCGGCTGCCGAACGTTGTGCCGCGGATCTCCGATGCGCGCTGCTTCGCGCCTGGCGTGAGAGTGCGCGGTGTGATGCAGCACCATGGCCTTCGCGCCGCAACGCTTTCAGGGTGGCATGCGAGCGTTTGGTAGAAGGCCTTTTCCACGTTCCGCCCTGGCCTTTGGCATAGTCGCGCCTGGCTTTGGATCGCATTTGAGTGGAAGCCCTGCCTTTGGTCGGAGGAGGGAGCTTCACTCCCGCCCGGCGGGCTTTCGACAAACCAATGGCAATGGCTTGTTTGGTGGATCGGGCTCCGTGCTTGCCTTCGCGGATATGCTCCATTTCCTCCCGTACAAACTCGCCAGTTTGCGTGCTCGGGGCTTTGCCTTCGCGTTTGTCTTTGCGCGCGCGTGCGATGGTTCTCTTTTCAGGCATATGCTTTGATCCTTATTTGATGGGATCCAGCCACCACTTTAACGCGTGCTATCTAATGCTGGATCGTCATTTCATTCTTCACAACCTTCACCCCATCGATGTCTTTCACCAATTTGGTCACCAGATCGATTTCAGCTTGGTTCCTGGCATCGCCGCGCAATGTGACCACGCCCCTGTTCGTTTCAACATGCGTTCGCAGCGCGCTGGTCGAACGATGCGCCAGCAACGTGAACTTGACCTGCGCAGTGATCGAAGTGTCATCGATCTTCTGACCCAGGGTCGGTTCCGACGGAGGCGATGAGACAACCGTCATTTCGTTATCGACGCGGGTGACGCCATCGACATCTTGGGCATATTGCGTGGTCAGGTCTTTCTCGGCCTGGCTGTTTGCCGTCCCGCGCAAGGTCACGACCCCATCTTTCGTGTCAACTTGAGTCAGGGCGCTGACGCTGCGATGGAACAGCAGGGCCGCTTTCACCTTGGCCGCAATCCAGGCGTCCGACTTGTCAGCCGGGGGCTGCTCTCTGATTTCCAGCCGATTGTCCACGCTCTGCACGCCGGGCAAGCTCGCCACGGTGGTCTCAGCCAGTGACTTGTGTGAGTCGTCAGACACCGTACCCGTGAGCGTCACGACGCCGTCCTTCGACCGCACGCTGATCGAATCGTCCTTCAGTTGAGTGCGGAAGACGTAGGAGTGTTTCGCCGCGGCCTCGATTCGTGCATCGGTATCCGCAGCGCGGACCATCATGATGCTACTGAAGCTGATCGCCAGGATCGCCAGCATCCGAATTACTTTCATCGCTTTCTCCTTTCTCGCCAACAAAGCTGTTTGACCGCCTATTTTGCGCGCGTGCCTTTGAAGGGCTCTTGCAACACGACTTTAACGCCAGAGATGGTTCGGGTCAGCGCCCGACGGACCGTCTCCAGGGCTGTTGTGCCGACTCTGTCGGCGGCTTTCAACGCGCCGTGAGCCGCAGACGAAGCGGCTTTTTCCGTATTCAGACCCAACTCCTTTGAGGCTTGAATCGCCCCGGCGACGAGCCCGGTTGTGGCGTGTCCGAGTTCACCGCCGACCTCGGCCGTGTCTCGAATAACCACGTCCGCAATGTGGCCGATGGTGTCCATGACTTCCGAGCCGCCCTCCCTGGCGCCGCGGAGAATGCCAACCACAATCCCCTTCGCGGCGTCGCCAAGATGCGCGCCAACCCCTGCGGCGCCATGGATCGCGCCGCTGGCCACGTCAGCAATCGCTTCCGACGCGGAAGTACCCACCTTGCCGGCATCCTTGAGGGCGGCAGCGAGCGTCTTGGCAATGGTATCGATGGTTGCCTGGGCGATATCACCGCCCCCTTTGATAGCGGTTGCGACACCGTGTTCCGCTGATTCGACTAATCCCGCGTGTTTCATCGTCATGGCTTTTCTCCTTTCAGCAAATGGTGTTGTTGCTTTTTTTCATCAACTGCCCTTGATCATTTCATGGCGCCCCGACATGCGCCGTATCTACTTCGTCAATACCCAGGTCCGATGGAATGGGAAGCGATTGTGTTTCCAGTAAATTCATCATTTCGAGCACGACAGTCGCGCCCGCGTTATCCGTGGTTTTCAAAACCAGCAACGCCCCATTTCGGAGGGAACCGCACCTGTACGCATCAAGAATTCGAATCCCGCTGGCACGAAGCTCGGCGCTTAACCGTACGGCCGATACACCGCCACGGTGTTCCTGCTCAAGAACGACCACAGGGCTGGCTTCACAATCGAAACCGCCCGATCGCAAGGCCTGCCGCACCGTATCCTCTCGCATCGTGACGAGCAGGATCGTGGCCTGGCGGTGGTCGCTGTAGAAACGCCACCCGTCAACGGCGTCAGTCCGAGACGCCAAACATCCCAAGAGCCTCGCCAGGACACCCGGGGTGTTTGACACGTGCAATGCCACCTCTGTTTTCTGTTGAATTCCTGACACCCGATCTCTTGACAAGGTCATTGTGGTGCCTCCCATCAGCGGATCTGCATCTCACAGATAAGCTACAAGGCGACTCGTCTTCGTTCAATCGGACCGATGCCGATCCCTCTTACGGAGGTTTCCCTATACTTTCCTTGGAGGACCCGCTTGCATCCGTCATCGAACCGGATCTGAAATGTGGTCATGAACGAGTACCGTATCGCTCATTTGACTTCAGAAGCTTTTTTTGCATTCTTGACGCCGCTTCGAAAAACTTCCTATGGCAGTTTCGGAACCGACCTGATAGCGCACGGAAACGACATCCGCTACTCTCCCTTCAGAAAGAGAGGGCATATGTCTGCAACACTTTATGTAGGTCATGTGGCGTACGAAGCGACGGAAGTGAGTCTTCAAAGCGTTTTCGAGCGGGCGGGTACCGTCGTCAGTTGCGATCTGGTAAGGGACAATTTCAGCGGAAGACCGATGGGCTTTGCCTATGTGGAAATGAGTTCTGAATCCGAGGCTATCAAAGCCGTTGAGCAACTCAACGGCGAGGAACTCAACGGCCGTCACCTCCATGTCGGTCGGGCGATTGACTTTCCGATCCACCGTCCTTCATCTCGCAGCGTCGCGCCGGACGGCGCAAATTTGAGGTGATCCCTTCGGAGTACCAAGAAGCGCAGCACGCTCTTGGCGAAGAGCGGCAAGGTGAAACTCACCGGTAGGAAAACAGACGAGCAAGCGCTTGCGACATCGAACCGGAAGCCAGCATCAGGTTTAACGAACTGATTGATCTCACCGGTGACGCAGGCATTCGCCTATTGTAGTCAAAAAACTATAGCCAGCGATGAAGAGTAAAACCCGCGCGGCGAACGGGGGTTCCCATCAGTTCTGGAGGCAATCGCGCAGTCATTTCGTTTTTTACTTCCGTAACGCCTTCGATATCCCGGACCAGCCGTGTGACAAGGTCGATCTCTAATTGATTCGTGGTAACGCCACGAAGTGTGACTCTTCCAGCGGTGGTTTCAATCTGAATGTCGAGGGCGCGCGTGAAACGATTCTGTAGGAGCGTAAATTCAATCTGTGCCGTAATCGTGGCGTCCTCGATCTTCTCTATGGTTGGTTTCAATCTCCCAAAAGTAGCGACGGTCATTCGATTGTGAACGCGTGTGACGCCATCAACGTCTCTGGCGAACTCACTGATCAGGGCCATACCAGGCTTAGACTGCGCTAAACCATACAGCCGCACGACCCCATCCTTCACCTCGACTTCAGTCAGGTCGAGGACACTACGATGGAATAGAAGCGCCAGCTTGACTTTAAACTCGATCCAAACTTCGGGTTGCACATTTCCCTCGTAATTCGCCGAAATGTTCCGTTGATTTTTCCTGTGATAGAAAAGGTAATTACGGGCGCTGCATCGCATTGAGAATTCAGTCTACAAGGATCGCGCACAGGATCGGGGTGTTCGATTGCCCCGTCTGGTGGACGTATCCGCCCAAACCGCTGATTCTGTTTCGCGTCTTTGAATCTGTTCTTCAGCGGGTTGCTTCATGCAGATCCTCTCTGTTGACGAGAAACTAACTCCAGCCGTAGTGAAATTCTATTGGTTCAGATTCCGAATCATCCTTCAGGAAAAATCCTAGTGGGGCAGCCTACCTCAAGAATGGTTGTCTCGATTGATCTGAGGTGCCCTCCCTGAAACCGTCCCTCATCTTGCAGTGGCCACGTTCAGCCCTTGTGATTCGCGGTAACTAACGTTTTCCACTGGGCACCACTGAGAAGCGGCAAGACCAGCAGAGTGGCCATGATGTCAATCAGCGTGCCGAAGATCACCACCAACCCAAACCGCTGAGTGGGCGGAAAATTCGACAGCGTAAAAATCGCGAAGCCAGTGGCAATGATGGTCGCTGATCCGGCGACGGCCCGCCATTGTTCATCACGCGCGGCGACCCACGCCTTCCACGTGTTCTTTTCGAAACTGCGATTGCGGCGAACGGCAAACACCAGATGGATCATGGAGTCCACAGCCATGCCGATACAAACATTGGCGGCAGGAGCCGAAATGATGTCCACCGGCACCTTTAAAAACCCGGCAGCCCCCAGCATGCAAAAGCGGCACAGGCTTAAGCTGACAATCATGGCCACCGCAGTGCGAAATGATCTCGTAATGATGAGAGCGACGACCAGAAACACCGCAAATAACCATCCGAGACCTTCCAGCATACTGGCGGAAACCAACTGTGCTAATTGTCCCTGGAGTTGGTAGATGCCTCCGACGAGGACCGGTTCGAACCCCTGCCGGCGCACGATGGAGCGGAGGTCGTCCACGATCTCGACGCGGCGCCGCTGCCGCCCGGATTCAATCATGCGCAGGAGGAACATTGCCTGCATGCGGTCCTTGGTGATAAAGCCGGTCGCCACTCGGTCGTGCTCGGGCTGTTCCATGATACGGAGGAGATTTTCCCAGGTCAGCAGGAAGGCCAGCGGGGTCCGGTCGCCTTCCGCCATGAGAACGGGAAGTGAAACTACCGAGCCGACCGCCGGGTAGCTTTCCAACGCCCCCTGGAGCCGCCACATCTTTTCATAGGCCTCGCTCGTGTTCAATTTACTGCCATCGGGACTGGCGATGACCAGTTGGAGCGGGCTGCTGCCGCCATTCCGATCCACATATTCCAGCCCGTCTCGCAAGGGTTCATGGCGTTTAAAATAATCCAGCAAGTTGGGATCCGTATTCAATTTGCGCATGCCAAAAGCCAGGCTGGCCGTCACGATCAGCAACAGCGACACGGGCAGGATGAACCGACGCTCCCCGAACGGCGAGTAGCGTTTGGTCCTGGTTGCGCGATCGCTTGGCGGATCGGCCCATCGCAAGAAAAATGGATAGATGGTGTAGGCGCAGAGGAAGGCGGCCATCGTGCCAACCGTGCCTCCCAAGCCCAGTTCGCGCAGCGGTTTGGCCTGCACGAGCAACAGCGTGGCGAAACCCAGCGACGTGCAGACCATGCACCAAAAGGAAGGCGGAAGCGTCACCTCATATGCCGCCGCGGCGAGTTGGCGTGGTGCGGTATGGCGGCGGTGGGCAAGGTTGCGCCAATTAGAGGTCATGTAGACGAGATGGGAAAAGGTTAGCACGAAGACGATGGTGCTGAGATTGGCAGTCAGGATCCCGATTTTCATCCCCAGGAGGGCCTGGATCAGCAGCGAGATCATGATCGCGCTGATGCAGGTTGCCAGCATGCCAACCAGAATCCGCACCGACCGGAAAATCGGCAGCATGGCCCCGCCAAACAGAATCACGGCGGTGGCGCTGAACCACGTAAAATCGTGCACCAGATTACGCTGGATCATGGCCACGACGTAGGGTGCGCCCGCAATGCGGATGACAAAATCCTTCTCATCAAACTGTTTGACGAGGTCCTCCATCTGCCGGATGAGCTTCGAAGCCTCCTTCCCCTCGATCAGTACGATCACGTTGGAGGACCGTCGGTTGGCGGCGATCAGCAGGCGCCGCCACAACGGGCTTCCCATCGCGTCGGAAAAACTCTTGGGCCCGTCGGTCAGGCTCCGCACGCCCACCACGGCATCGATCGCCTTGATCTTTTCTGTCAGCTGTCGGATGCCTTGAAGGTAACGCTCGGAAGAAATATCCGGGGACGAGACACTGAGGATGAGTTGTGAACGGTTGGGAAAACTCGCTTCGATCTTTTTTGTTTGTTGAAACTGCGGGTCCCTGACCGAAAAGAAAAAGTCTTCATCCACGTGCGGGGTCAGATCAACCAGGACCGCTACCAGCCCAATCAGGGCGGCTGTGAGGGCCAGTAGGAGCCAGTGCATCCAGGAAGGTGCTGCCGTGAGGACTGCAGAAACCCCGGCACGGATCGCAATCATTGTCTCAATATACGAAGAAGTAGCCGCAATACGAGCGTTCTTCTCTTAGCCGCAACGGGGGCTGGGTTCGTCTCGATAACGAGGTAGGAATATTCCCTAGGCGAATTTTAGATTTCAGCCAATTGCTGTTGCTACAGGGTTGCTCTAGTCTGGCGAACGTCGTTGAGAGCGTGGCGAACACGTAATAGTTATGCGATACGACATCGACTGCGTCTCATGGGCGTGCCCGAGTAATCCCTCCGATTTCTTGCTCCATAAAAAAAGCCATTCGACCGGTAGTTAAATTGTATCAGTGCATTTGTCCGGTTGCCAGGAGGGGAATGGGCGAGGGTGATCAGTGGCCGGTGATAGCCTTGCATGGATTGGGCGGTGACGATGGCGCAGATATTTCATCCGAGCACCAATACAATCTCGAAAGTCAGCCTGTTTGGAGCGCTTTTCTTTTTGGCTGGGCTGGCCTGGGTCGCGGGAGAACTCTACCGCTCACCGTACGTGACACGAGAGGGCACGCCTGTAGAGCAACCGGTGCCGTTCAGCCACAAACATCATGTCCGCGACGACGGCATTGATTGTCGTTACTGCCACACGTCCGTCGAGAAGTCCGCGTTCGCCGGTATCCCACCCACCAAAACCTGCATGAATTGCCACACGATGATCTGGCCCGATGCTCCCATGCTGCAACCGGTTCGCAATAGTTTCCAGACGGACCAATCGATCCAGTGGACGCGGGTCAATTATCTGCCGCACTTCGTATACTTTGACCACAGCATCCACATTCACAAGGGCGTGGGGTGCACAACCTGCCATGGACCAGTCGGAGACATGCCGCTGACGTGGCAAAATGCGACGCTACAGATGCGTTGGTGCGTGGACTGCCACCGGCAACCCGAACTATATCTCCGTCCTCGTGAAGCAGTCTTTAGCGTCGATTGGAAACCACCTTTCGATCAACTCGTACAAGGGCGAAAACTCATGAAGGAGTACAACGTCAAGTCGCTGATTGATTGCTACACGTGTCACCGATGAAATCAGAACCACTCAATTTTGCGACGATTCGCGCGCGGTTGGCAACAACCCATGGCAAACAGTATTGGCGAAGCCTGGAAGAAATCGCTGACACGAAGGAGTTTCGGGAATTCGTGCAACGCGAATTCCCCGCCCAGGCATCGGAATGGTACGACGAACTCAGCCGCCGTCAATTCCTGAAAATCATGGGCGCCTCCCTGGCGCTGGCCGGCCTCAACGCTTGCATGAAAATGCCGGAAGAAAAGATTGTCCCCTACGTTCGCCAACCGGAAGAAATCATTCCAGGCAATCCGCTTTTCTTCGCCACCGCGATGACATTGGGGGGGTATGCCACTGGTTTGCTGGTGGAAAGTCACGAAGGCCGCCCGACAAAAATCGAGGGCAACCCACTTCATCCCGCGAGTCTCGGCGCCACCGATGCTTTTGCGCAGGCGTCCATCCTGACACTCTACGATCCGGATCGTTCCCAGGTTGTCAGCAATGCTGGACAGATCAGCACGTGGTTTGAGTTCCTGGCGGTTCTTCGTATGGAACTTGAGAGGCAGAACGCCCGGCAAGGAGCCGGCCTGCGGATTCTCACGGAAACGATTTCCTCGCCAACGCTGGCGCAGCAAATCTTCGCCCTGCTGGAGAAATTCCCGCAGGCCAAATGGCATCAGTACGAACCGCTGGCCCGCGATAACTCACTGGAAGGAGGGCGTCTCGCTTTTGGCGAGGCCGTCGAGACGCAGTATCACTTTGATAAAGCGGACGTGATTCTGGCGCTCGATGCCGACTTTCTTTTTTCCGGTCCGGGTTGGGTACGCTATGCGCGCGAGTTTGCCGACAAACGCCGCGTGCGAACCGGACAGAACGCCATGAACCGCCTCTACGTAGTCGAACCAATTCCTTCCACCACCGGGGCGATGGCAGATCATCGGTTGGCCGTGCGCGCGAGTCTGGTGGAGGATTTTGCGCGAGCCATTGCCGGAGAGTTGGGAATCCTCGCGGAAAAGAAAGCCCTGTCCGATGAAAGTCACGACCGATGGATCAAGGCGGTCGTTCGCGATCTGCAGAAACATCGCGGGGCGAGTATCGTCCTCGCAGGAGATCAACAACCCCCAATGGTTCACGCCCTGGTGCATGCCATCAACGGTGCGCTTGGGAACACGAATCAGGCCGTTATCTACACAGAACCCGTGGCCGCGCATCCGGTGAACCAACGGGAGTCGCTACACGAACTGGTCCGGGACATGAATGCTGGAGTTATTGAGACCCTGATAATCCTTGGTGGCAACCCGGTCTACAACGCGCCCGCGGATTTTCGCTTCACCGAGGCGATGTCCAAGGTGAAACTTCGTGTCCATTTGGGACTCAATGAAGATGAGACTTCACAATTGTGCCACTGGCACATTCCCGAAGCGCATTATCTGGAAACCTGGGGCGATACGCGCACGTTCGACGGAACAGCAACCATCCAGCAACCGTTGATCGCACCCCTTTACGATGGAAAGTCAGCCCATGAATTGGTCGCGGCGCTTTTCGGTCACCCGGATCTAACGAGCCATGACATCGTTCGGGCGTATTGGAAGAGACATGGATTAGAGGATGACAATTCCTGGCATGCGGCCATCCACGATGGGGTGGTCCCGGGAACGGCCTTTCCTTCAAAGGTGGTGAGTCTCCGCCCGATTCAATCTGTCGCAACCATTGCAACAAGCGGAATGGAACTGGTCTTTGTGCCAGACTCGACCATTTGGGATGGACGATTTGCCAATAATGGCTGGTTGCAGGAATTGCCGAAACCATTGACACGCCTGACATGGGATAACGCCGCACTCATCAGTCCAGCAACCGGAGAAAAACTGGGAGTCACTAACGAGGATGTGGTGGAGCTACAAGTTGGCAGCCAAACCCTTCGCGCTCCCGTCTGGGTTGTGCCGGGACAGGCCGATCAGACCGTTGCGATAGCTTTGGGCTATGGACGCACACACGCTGGGCACGTGGGAAATGGCGCCGGGTTTGACGCTTATAATCTTCGCCAGTCGGATGCTCTTTGGTTAGGGCAGGGACTGGAAGTTCGGAAGACAGGGGAGCGGCGTGCTTTGTCCTGCACGCAGCACCACCAAACAATGGAAGGCCGCGATCTCGTGCGTGTCGGGACGATCAATGAGTTCGAGAAAAATCCCTCGTTTGCGCACAACGAAATCAATCAGCCGTCACTCTACCCACCGTATAAATATGACGGGTACGCCTGGGGCATGGCGATTGACCAAACCGCTTGCGTTGGTTGCAGTGCCTGTGTTGTCGCCTGTCAGTCGGAGAACAACATCCCGATTGTCGGAAAGGACCAGGTTGCGCGCGGACGTGAGATGCATTGGATCCGCATTGATCGCTATTTCCATGGAGAGTTGGATTCTCCGTCTATCTATTTCGAGCCGGTTCCCTGCATGCACTGTGAAAATGCTCCGTGCGAAGTCGTCTGTCCCGTGGGTGCGACACAACACAGCAACGAAGGTGTGAACGAGATGGTGTACAACCGCTGCGTCGGTACGCGGTACTGCTCAAATAATTGCCCCTACAAAGTGCGGCGATTCAATTTTCTCCAGTACTCCGACTTGAAGACACCCAGCCTGAAGATGTTGGCCAATCCCAATGTGACGGTGCGCAACCGCGGGGTGATGGAGAAGTGTACGTACTGCATCCAGCGGATACAGGCCGTCAAGATTACGGCGGAGACCGGGGACCGAAAAATCCGCGATGGGGAGATCATTCCGGCGTGTGCCCAGGTCTGTCCCACACAGGCGATCGCGTTTGGCGACATCAATGACCCAACCAGTCAGGTGGCGCGGCTTAAGGCCCAACCGCACAACTACGGGTTGCTGGTTGAATTGAACGCTCGGCCGCGCACGACGTACCTGGCCCGAATTCGCAATCCGAATCCCGAAATCGAAACGTAATGACGACTAATTCAAATCCACGGGAAACTTCCGGCAGCTTGGCGCCGCAACCACCGGTGGTGGAGCCCGGCTACACGTATGCCTCGGTCACGGAGAAAATCAGCGGAATTGTCCTGACACGGCGCACGCCGCTGTTCTGGATGATCGTGTTCACCAGCGCGTTTTTGTTATTTCTGTTGCTATCAGTTGCAATCAGCTATTTGCTTTACAAGGGTGTTGGCATTTGGGGGATCAACATTCCCGTCGGCTGGGGATTCGCCATCGTGAACTTCGTCTGGTGGGTTGGAATCGGTCACGCGGGGACGTTGATTTCAGCGTTTCTGTTGCTCTTGCGTCAAGAGTGGCGCACGTCCATCAATCGGTTTGCCGAAGCGATGACACTCTTCGCGGTCGCCTGCGCCGGCTTGTTTCCGCTGCTGCATCTGGGCAGGCCCTGGGTTTTTTACTGGTTGTTCCCTTACCCCGATACGATGCGGCTCTGGCCACAATGGCGGAGTCCACTGGTATGGGACGTATTTGCTGTATCAACCTACGCGACAGTGTCGTTCTTGTTCTGGTTTGTCGGGTTGCTTCCCGACCTGGCCAGCATGCGCGACCGGGCCCGAAACCGATTCGTGCGCACGCTCTATGGTTTTGTGGCCATGGGCTGGCGTGGTTCGGCGAAACATTGGCACCGATACAAGATTGCGTATCTATTGCTCGCCGGACTGGCCGCGCCATTGGTCGTGTCCGTGCATTCGGTGGTCAGTTTCGATTTCGCTGTAGCCATCGTACCTGGCTGGCACAGCACGATCTTTCCTCCGTACTTTGTGGCGGGCGCGATCTTCTCGGGTTTCGCCATGGTCATGAGCCTGGCAATTCCGATTCGTAAAGTTTACGGGCTGGAAGACTTCATCACGATGCGACATTTGGACAATATGGCGAAGATCATCCTGGCGACCGGCTTGATGGTTTCCTACGGGTATCTGATGGAAACCTTCATGGCGTGGTACAGCGGCAACCCATTCGAGGCGTTTGTCACCACCAACCGGACGACCGGTCCCTACGCCGTCGTGTTCTGGATGCTGATATTCTGCAATGTACTGACACCGCAATTGTTTTGGTTCAAGCGCATGCGCATGAGCATCCCGGTGCTCTTCATTGTCTCGATCATCGTCAACATTGGCATGTGGCTGGAGCGCTTTATGATTGTAGTGGTCAGCTTGCACCGCGATTTTATGCCCTCGGCATGGGGCATGTATTACCCGACGTTTTGGGATCTGGCGACGCTGTTTGGGTCGGTGGGCTTGTTTCTCATGTTGATGTTCCTCTTCATCCGTGTCCTGCCGATGATTTCCATTTTTGAAATGCGCGAATTGGTTGGGGAAAAGAAATGAAATCAAAACCTCGACCGCCCATTTACGGTGTGATGGCAGAATTCGACACCCCGGAGGCCTTGATCGCGGCTGCTGGCAAAACCATTGCGCAGGGTTATCGCAAAGTGGAGGCAAACAGTCCCTTTCCCGTCGAGGGCCTGGATGAAGCCCTCGGGTTTCATCACAGCCGTGTTCCCTTACTTACTTTGATCGGGGGCGTCATCGGCGGCGTTGGCGGATTTTTCATGCAATGGTACTCGGCGGTAAAACATTACCCGATAAATGCCGGCGGACGACCGTTGAACAGTTGGCCCGCGTTCATCCCGGTGACGTTCGAGTTGACGATCCTGTGTGCCGCAATTACCGCGGTCCTCGGCATGCTGGCCTTGAACGGGCTGCCGATGCCCTACCATCCGCTATTTAATGTTGAGCGCTTCGAGCGGGCGAGCCGCGATCGTTTCTTCCTCTGCATCGAAGCCACCGACCCGCAATTCGATCGCGAGAACACCAAACGATTTCTGGAAAGCCTGAATCCTAACGGTGTGCACGAGGTGGAACATTAATACAGGTCGTGTCATGTGGGCCGCACTCAGCCTGGTGTTCCTGGCGGCGTGTGACATGCAGGACATGTACCAGGAGCCAAAATACCAACCGCTGCAGTCCAGCGAGTCCTTTAATGATGGGCGTTCCGCGCGTCCGTTGGAGCCGGATACTGTGGCCCAGGGTCAGCTGCGCACGAATACCTTGTTTTATGCCGGTAAATCGGGCGGAAAGGATATAACGGCGCTGCCCATGCCTTTGACGGTGCCACTTCTCAAACGCGGAGAGGAGCGGTACGATATTTACTGCGCGCCGTGCCACGACCGTGTTGGTAACGGCAACGGGATGATCGTGCAACGCGGGTTCCGTCCGCCGGCTTCATTTCATATTCAACGATTGCGCGACGCGCCCATCGGTCATTTTTATGATGTTATGTCGAATGGATTCGGGACGATGGCCGATTTTTCGACCCAAATCACACCGGAAGATCGTTGGGCCATCGCCGCTTACATTCGCGCCTTGCAACTCAGTCAACACGCAATGCTGGCGGACGTGCCGATGGAGCAAAGACAGAAATTGGAGGCGAAAGTCCCGTGAACGAGCTCGCCTCGGTCCAACCGGAATTCGAACGCTGGCAAAAAACAGCGGTACGCATCGGTGTGGCGGCGCTGGCCCTTTGCGCGGTCGGCGCGGGCTTGAACCCCAAGCGCTTCTTCGAAGCCTATCTGATGGCTTACGTGTTCTGGCTGGGAATTGCGCTTGGATCCCAGGCGATTCTCATGATTCACCACCTGGCAGGCGGTCGCTGGGGATTCGCCATCCGTCGCCAATTGGAAGCGGCCAGCAAAACATTGCCGTTGCTGACAGTTTTGTTTATCCCGTGTTTATTGGGACTGCACAGTCTTTACGTCTGGACCAATCCCGAAGCCATCGCTGCGGATGCACTCCTGCGGCACAAACAACCCTATTTGAATGCGCCCTTCTTTGTGATTCGCGCGGCGATCTATTTTGCCGTCTGGCTGGGCACCATGCTCCTGTTGAGCCGGGCCTCCTCGGCCCAGGATCAAACGCCCAGTCGGGAAGCGACGCGGCGGCTGACCTTGATCAGCGGCGCCGGGTTGGGTCTCTACATGTTGACGATGACTTTTGCCTGCATCGATTGGCTGATGTCGCTTGAACCTACCTGGTTCTCAACCATTTACGGCCTTCTGATAATGACGGGAGAAGTTCTGGGCGCTTTTGCGCTGGTGATCATCGTCGCCGCGCTCCTCGTGAAGCATAAACCTTATGCGGAAGTGATTGTCCCATTGTATTTCCACGACTTGGGCAATTTTCTGCTGACCTTCGTTATTTTCTGGGCGTACATGGCGTTTTCTCAATTCCTCATCATCTGGTCAGGCAATTTGCCGGACGAGAATTCCTGGTATTTGCATCGGTTGGTCGGCGGTTGGAAAGGCGTTGGTGTGACACTGATAATTCTGCACTTCTTCGTGCCGTTCCTGTTGCTCTTGTCACGCGACCTCAAACGTCGCTCATCCTGGCTTTCGAAAGTCGCCCTGATGGTTTTCGCGATGGGATTGCTGGACATCTTCTGGATCGTTGCGCCGGGTTTTGGTCGCCCGGTATTTCGAGTTTACTGGATGGATATTATGGCCCCGATTGGCATCGGTGGCGTGTGGTTGGCCATGTTCATCAAGCAACTGAAGGGTAAATCGGCTGTGCCGGCGCATGATTCCCGTATCGAGGAGGAATTGGAATGGGCGTGAACGAAACCTCACCACGGCGCGGGTATGAAAAGCGCGACATAAGCACCAGCGCCGTCGCAGTTTTCGCCGCCAGTCTGGTAGTGGCCCTGATCATCGTACATTATTTGGCGCTGGGAGCATTTCATCATTTGGCACGGCAATCATCGGGATACCCGCCACCTTCGTCATTGGCCACAACGCGAAAGGAATTCACGGGACCGCGGTTGCTGGTTAATCAGAAGTTGGACATGGAATCATTTCGTGCTTCCGAAGACGTGTTACTCAATAACTACGGTTGGGTTGATCGTAACCAGGGCATTGTTCGTATCCCCATCGACCGCGCCATCGATTTGCTCGCGCAACAGGGAACGCCACCGTGAAAGCCATGGCGCTAATTATCCTGGTCGTAAGCTTCGCCTTGGCGATACGGGCCGATGACAATCGGCCGGCGGTGCTGCAAGGGGTAGGAATCGATCAGCGATTGAATGAGCAAGTACCTTTGGATTTGATGTTTCGCGACGAGACCGGCAAATCCGTCCGACTCGGTGATTATTTTGGCAGCAAGCCCGTCATTCTCGCTCTCGTGTACTACAAATGCCCGATGTTATGCACCCTGACACTGAATGGACTGGAGCGCACCATGCGTGTCATGCCATTGGACGTTGGCAATCAGTACTCCGTGATTACCGTGAGTTTTGATCCGCAGGAAACTCCGGCGCTGGCTGCCGCCAAAAAACAGGAGTATCTGGCCCATTATGAGCGCCCGGGTGGCGCGGCGGGCTGGCATTTCTTAACAGGGGAAGAGTCGTCGATTCGCCAGCTTACCGACATCGTGGGATTTCACTACAATTATGATTCAAAATCCGGTCAATATGCCCATACGACCGGCCTCGTCGTCTTGACGCCGCACGGAAAAATCGCCCGGTATTTTTATGGAGTGGAATTCTCACCGCGTGATTTACGACTGTCGCTGGTCGAGGCGTCCGCCAATAAAATTGGCTCCCCGGTCGATGAAGTCCTCTTGTTCTGCTTTCACTACGACCCGGCGACCGGCAAATACGGCCTGGTAATTATGCGGGTGATTCAACTCGCCGGGGCGATCACCGTATTGGCGCTGGGATCGTTCCTGGCGGTGATGTTGGTGCGGGAAAGAGAATCCAGGCTCCGAGCATAGACCATGTGGCGAACTCTTCCTCTATTTCCCGAGCAGGCTTCGACGGTGGCCGGAGCCGTGGACAAACTCTATTTCTTCCTGATTGCTGTCAGTGCCTTTTTCGCGTGCCTGATTTTTGCATTGATCGCCTGTTTCATTGTGAAATATCGGCGCCGCCCCGGGCACGAACGGGCCATTCCAACGGAGACTCATATCGGATTGGAAATCGCCTGGACGGGCATTCCGCTATTGCTCACGGTTGTCATGTTCATCTGGGGTGCGAAACTTTTCTTCAATGACTACAACCCACCCACGAACGCGATGGAAATTTTCGTCGTCGGCAAACAATGGATGTGGAAATTTCAACATCCAGAAGGTCGGGCGGAGATCAATGAGTTGCATGTTCCCCGTGGACAACCGGTCAAGTTGACGATGATATCCGAAGACGTGATTCATGACCTGTTCGTCCCGGCGTTTCGCGTGAAGAAGGATGTGTTGCCGGGGCGTTACACCACGGTGTGGTTTGAGGCAACCAAAACGGGTTCCTATCATTTGTTTTGTTCCCAGTACTGCGGGACGCAACATTCGAAAATGGGTGGTTGGGTCGACGTGATGGAACCCGCGGACTATGCCAGATGGATCGATGGCCCGGGCGTGAACGAGCCGCTGGCGGTAGCGGGTGCGCGATTATTTCAGAAATTTGGTTGCGCAGCGTGTCATCTTCCTGAAGGCAAGGGGCAGGGGCCTTCGCTGGTGGGAGTTTTCGGGCGGCCGGTGAAATTGACCTCGGGCGCGACTATCGAGGCCAATGAAGATTATATTCGCGAAACAATCACTCACCCGGGAGTCAGGATTGTCGCGGGATATCCGCCCATCATGCCGACGTTCAAGGGACTGGTTGGCGAAGAAGGAATGCAGCAGCTCATTGCCTACATCAAATCGCTGGGTAAGGAAGATGGAGCAAAGAACCCTGATGAACACTGAACCAACGCCGCTGCTGCCGCGCGAACATTATTTAAGCGGGCAGTATGGCGTCAAATCCTGGTTGCTGACGACGGACCACAAGCGTATCGCGCTGCTTTACCTGGTATCTGTCACGCTCTTCTTCTTCCTCGGCGGAATTTACGCGGCGCTGATCCGACTGGAGTTGCTGACACCGTACGGCCGCTTCGTATCGGATGAGAATTACAACAAATTGTTCACGATGCATGGGCTGGTCATGATTTTTTTCTTCCTGATCCCGTCCATTCCGGCGGTACTGGGCAATTTCTTTTTGCCGCTGATGATCGGCGCGCGCGATTTGGCTTTCCCGAAGATCAACCTTGCCAGTTGGTACATCTACGTTCTCGGGGGGATCTTTACCGTCACCGCCGCTGTGACCGGGGGCGTGGACACGGGTTGGACCTTTTATACGCCATATAGCAGTACCTACTCCAATTCCGCAGTCATCACAATGGCGATGGGTGTCTTCATCACCGGTTTCTCCTCCATTTTCACCGGTCTTAACTTCATTGTTACCACTCATAAAATGCGGGCGCCCGGGCTGACGTGGTTTCGGCTGCCACTGTTTGTGTGGGCGCTGTACGGAACGAGCCTCATCATGGTGTTGGGCACGCCCGTCCTTGCGATTACCCTGGCGTTGGTCGGACTGGAAAGGATTTTTCATGTCGGTATTTTCAATCCCGCGATGGGCGGTGATCCCTTGCTGTTCCAGCATCTATTCTGGTTCTATTCCCATCCCGCGGTGTACATCATGATCCTGCCTTCCATGGGCGTGGTCAGTGAGGTGATTGCCTGCTTCTCGCGAAAGAAGATTTTTGGCTACAAGTTCGTCGCGTTTTCCAGCCTGGCGATTGCCGTACTGGGATTTCTTGTGTGGGGACATCACATGTTTGTTTCCGGTCAATCGGTCTACGCGGGAATGGTATTTTCGATCCTGAGTTTCGCGGTGGCGATACCTTCCGCCATCAAAGTCTTCAACTGGACGGCGACGTTGCACAAGGGCGCGGTGATTTACCAGACACCGATGCTCTACAGTCTCGGATTCATCGGGCTATTTACCATCGGCGGATTAACCGGCCTGTTTCTCGCGACACTCGGTGTCGATGTGCATGTGCATGACACTTACTTTGTGATCGCGCACTTTCACTACATTATGGTCGGCGGGGCGGTGATGGGTTACATGAGCGGCCTGCACTATTGGTGGCCCAAGATTACCGGGCGGCTCTACCCCGAAAGCTGGGGCCGACTGGCTGCGTTGATCATCTTCATTGGGTTCAACCTGACGTTCTTCCCGCAATTTGTCCTCGGCTACCTGGGCATGCCCCGTCGCTATCATACCTATCCGCCGGAATTTCAAGTTCTGAACGTCATGTCTTCGGCGGGGGCCTCGATCCTCGGCGTCGGTTATCTTCTGCCACTGATCTACCTGATTTGGTCGCTGCGCTATGGTCCGGTTGCGGGCCCCAATCCGTGGCGGGCGACCGGCTTGGAATGGCAGACATCTTCGCCGCCGCCGACCGACAATTTTTTGGAGACACCCATGGTGGCCGATGAACCGTACAACTACGAGGATATGGACAGTGCCTGACTCCCGCACAATCATCGCACATCAGTTTGACGACCCGGTACAACAGCACGAGTCTTCGATGCTGGGCATGTGGGTTTTTCTCGCAACGGAAATCATGTTTTTTGGCGGTCTATTCGCTGGCTACACGGTATATCGGGTCGTACATCCTGCGGCATTCGAGGCAGCCAGTCACCATCTCAACCTTGTCCTCGGCGCGCTCAATACCGGCGTATTGTTGACCAGTAGTCTGACCATGGCGCTCGCCGTTCGGTCGGCGCAAACTGGGAAACAACGTAATACAGTGGCATTTCTCATCACAACCATGCTGTTGGGTGCTGCGTTTCTGAGCATCAAAGGACTGGAGTACTATCAGAAATACACCGACCACCTCGTACCGGGCACGTCGTTCTCATTCCCTGGTCCGCACTCACACGGCGCGGAAATGTTCTTCTACCTCTACTTTGCCATGACAGGACTACATGCCATTCATATGATTGCCGGCATCGGAGTGGTCGGCGTGATTGCAATCCAGGCGGCGCAGGGACGATTTACCCCCGCTTACTACACGCCCTTGGAGGTCACAGGGCTATACTGGCACTTCGTGGATATCATTTGGATTTTCCTGTTTCCGCTACTCTATTTGATCGGATCCCGGGTATGACATCGCACATTGCGCCCGTGAAACTTTACCTGACAGTGTTCATCGCATTACTGGTGCTGCTTGCGGTTACAGTGGCTGCGAGTTACGTGCCTCTCGGCCGGTTTAATGTGGTGATTGGGTTGATGATCGCCATTACCAAGACGTTTCTAGTGATGTTATTTTTCATGCATGTAAGCTACAGCGGTCGGCTCGTTTGGGTTTACGTCGGCGTTGGTTTTTTCTGGCTGGCCATCCTCCTCGCGCTAACGATGGCCGACTTCCTGACCCGGTGGTGGCCACCGTTTCTAGGTCGGTAATCAGCCAGCATTGTTCTCGCGCTCGAACAAGCCAGTCCGTAGTCGTTCGAGGCGCGGGAATTACGGTGAAAGTGAGTGGCGCGCCCAGCAGGAGTTGAACCTGCAACCTTTGGTTCCGTAGACCAACGCTCTATCCAATTGAGCTATGGGCGCGAGATATTGATGCGAAAGCCCTTTTCAATCGCCTTGTACGGCGTCGCAGTCGAGAACACTAATTCAGGGGTGACGTCGAAGTCAAGCCGTTCACGAAACTCCGGGACGGCACGAGCAACGAATCAATGTGTCAGCGCGTAGACGGCGATATTCAGTGCCAACTTCTTGCCGTCCTCGACATCGACGCCTTTGCCCATGTTGCAATTGTTATTCGCGCTGAACGCGCAGCACAACCCATCCTCGCACATCACTGCCACAAGGTTGTCCTGGTAGAACAAGCCTTCCAAATAGATGTTGCGGTTACCGTTGTTCGAGCGAACACGATCGAGTTTGTAAAACGAACGATAGATGAGGTGGTCGTACGGGATCTGTTTGATCTGGGTACCGGCAAAAATGCGGGCGAATTCGCGACGCCAGGCCCTGGGAAAACCGGGGTTGGTGCAGCAACCGGAGCCAAAAACGAAACCGCCGTGCGAAAGGTATTCCCGGAGGTTCGCCAATTCCGCCTCGGTGAAGACAAACTCATCGTGGCCATTCATGAAAAGAAATGGCGTCTCGAAAATCTGTGGATCGGTGAGCCTTAGGCGTCGCTCTTCCTGGACCCGGATGGTCGACGCCTGCGAGACCAACTTCATCAAGTCTTCGCCGACGCTGCTGCAGTCGTTGCCGTTGTCGTTGGCGTACTTGATGCGCCCCATGAAGAACGTGGCGAGGTTTTCATCCTTGTCGGCACCGAAGCCCTCGCGCACCGACAATGCGGCGAGGCCAATCAGGACGAGGAATACGGCTCGTTTCATGGCAAACTCCATTGCTTCCGTAGCACATATTCGGCGCCCAGGCAACCGAGTAACACCGCGAGGACGCCGCCATTGACACCCGCCGGCTTGCGGGTCAGCCGGTCGCGATGCGATTGCTCGACCCGCTCCTTGATCTGCGCCAGCAGGTCGCCCGTTCCGTGGCAGTCCTCCGCCCGCAACGCCAGTCCGCCGCTGATACTCGCCCATTGCCGGAGCTGTTCCATATTGCGGGCCGTGTCCTGGAATTCCACATTCACATCGCGAATCTGGATCGAACGGGACGCCACCAGCACGCGGTGCGCGTCCAGCACCTTGACGGTGTACATGTCCTCTTTCTCGGCGCGAAAACTCGTCTCCACGGGCCGGCCCACCGACAACTCGAGTGTCTGCTCTTGCAATTTCTTCCCCTGGCCATCTTCTACGAGCACCACGAAATTCTGGCGGGGTTCCGTCACATTTTTCGGGTCGGGTTGTTTCTCCACGACCAGCCGAATATCAGCCTGCGGACGCAACTCCTGGTCAGCAAAGTGGATCGCCACGTCCTGCCGGCTCGATTCGCTGAGATAGCGGAACAACTGCCGCCAGAAACGGTCGAATGTTTGCGGATCAGATTCCTTGGCCAACCGCCAGCGCCAGAAGTTCTGCACGCACAGCACCGCCGACAGGCCCGCGCCATACCGTTGCGACGCCATGAGAATCCGCCGTCCGTTCGGCCCCATATCGTCTTGGTGGAAGGCCCAGACCTGCGCGCCGGGTTTCGCCGCGTCCACGCGGCCGTACTCGGTGAATGTCGGCAAGCGGTCCCACGCCGCGCGATTGCCACTGGCATCCGCAACCTGGAAAACTGGATGCTGCAGCGCTTCGTCCGTCAACTGTAAATGAAACGGGCGATCCAGACCCATTACACCCCGGCTGGAGGCGAATACCACCGGCAGCAACTGTTCGAGCCGGGTTCCCTGCCACGAAGAGTCGAACGTCGTGGCACCTCCGATCATCATGACGCCGCCGCCCAATTCGCTACAGAACCGCGCCAACACTTCCTGTTGGGCCGCGGTCAGATCGGAAGGCCGCAGATTCGATAGCACCACCACGCGAAACGGCGCCATTTCCTCGAGCGTGGTCGGGAACCCACCAAGCAATTCACCCGCGCTCTCCACATTCTGACGGAAGACCGAATGGGCGGACGTGCGGATCAGCCCCGTCAACTTCACCATCGGGTCGCCGTGCAACGCAAGGTTGATGAATTTGTAGTCCCACGTCAACGCGCCCTGGACGTAGAGCACGCGCAATTCCTTCTCATTTGTAATCCGTACGGTGGTCGTGGCCAGCGTTTCGACACAGGTCAACCCGTGCGCCACCGGCGGCATCAATTGCACTGCATACTGGTGCGTGCCCTCGGCCTCCTCGGTTATCGGAAAGTTTTCCACCCAGGATCGTGAGCCTTTGCCCGCGGTAATCGTCTTGTGTTGCAACAGTTGCCCGTCTCGCATCAAAAGCAGATCAAACACAGGCAGGTCTTCGGCATTGACCATCTCCAGCCGGGCCCCGATGTTAAACTGCTGGCGCGGCGGCGCCGTGGGTGGACCCTCGGCTTGGCGCAGTGTCAGTGTTTGCACGCCCGTATCGCTTCCAAATCCAATCCCGATGAAAGGTGTGTGCGCATCGACCAGCGCCGCCACCGCCCGTGAGTTCTCAGAAGGTTCATTCGCGGCGCCATCGGTCAACGCGATGATCGCCAGCGGCGGCTGCGCGCTGGCTGACAACGCGCGCGTGATCGCCCGCGCCAGGTTGGTCCGTCGTCCGTCCGGTTTGGCCGCCACCAACTGTGCGCCGTCAGCCGCCTGGACGTCTTCGGCAAACAAGAGAGCATCCGTCTGCCAGCCGGCGGCTTTCAATGCGGGCAGGACCTGTTCCCGCGCCAATTTCATCGCCCGCGCATACCGGGTTTGGTGGTCCTCCTCCAGCGACATGCTCTCGCTGCGATCCATCAGCAGTACGACCGAATTCTTGCTCGGGGATTCCACTTCACGTGATACCCACGTGGGACGACCCGCCAGAAATACCAGGATCAGCAGCGTCACACTACGCAAACCAGTGAGAGCCGCGACGCGCCCCCAACCCACACCGTCCTGTCGCAACGACCACGCCATGGTCACCAAAAGCGCGCCGGCGATTGGCAACCCGATTTGCCAACCAAGCGGAAAGCCAAAGACGAGGTGCGGGGTCATTGTTCGGAGAGTTTCTGG
>Ga0206891_10122_pt2 | contig 22753 bp, 20 predicted proteins | sample Alteio_BWOrgHeat_55_FD_153246 | JGI IMG/M metagenome (GOLD analysis project Ga0206891, IMG submission 153246) | Enriched cells from forest soil in Barre Woods Harvard Forest LTER site, Petersham, Massachusetts, United States - Alteio_BWOrgHeat_Nextera7 ...
CAAAATTTACCCATTCCCCTAAGTTTATATAGCGGCTTTGGTCCACCTGTATATCAAGAGGCAGGTGCCGGTGGCCAAATATTAAATAATCATAAAATTTATCTTTCAGTAATTCCCGGCTGTAAACTACCAGCCACTCTTTCTCCATGCTTTTTCGCTTTTCGTTGTTTTCGCCGGCTATACGGCTATGTTTCGACCAGTAATTGGCTATCCCTACGCCCAGGTTTGGATGCAGCCGGGCAAATAGCCACTGGCATATTTTACTGCGAAATATCATCTTTATAACTTTATATAGCGTATCGCCCGGCCCTAACCCATCGCCATGATGCAGGTAGAATTTCTTTCCGCCGCGTTCTATTTCTAATTCATTAGTGATAATTGTAGCGCCCAGTTCGCGCTCAAAGTAATCAAACATCCACATGTCGTGATTGCCTTTAAACAAGTAAATTTTTATCCCGGCATCTGCCAGTTGGGCCAGTTTACCTAAAAAACGGATATATCCTTTAGGTACAACCGTTTTATATTCGAACCAAAAATCAAAAACATCGCCCATTAAAAAAACTTCTGCTGCATCAGCTTTTATCATATCCAGCCAGCGCACAACACGTGCTTCACGTTCGCGGATCTCCGCATAATCTCCTGTGCCTAAATGAAAATCGGACGCGAAATAAAGTTTATTGCCTGTAGCCATGCTGCATCAAAAGTACGTTTTAGAGGTGAAAGGTAAAAGGCAAAAGGTTAAAGGTTTAGTATGTGCTGGGCAAGGTCAAAACAAAACAGGCTCTTCATTACTGAAAAGCCTGCTCTGTTTGCGTCCCGATAACAATCGGGATGATTATAATTTATTTATTGTCATGTCCGTGTCCATTGTCATGGCCGTCATTGCCTTTACCGTTGTCGTGGCCGTTATTGCCGTGGCCATTACCATTGTTACCACGATCGCCATTCCAATGATTGCGGTAACGATCGTCATGGCTTTCGCGGATGATGGGCTGATCATGACGCCCTTTGTATCCCGAGTATTTTGCCCTTATTTCGGCATTATGTTGCCATGGGTTGGGCTGGTTAACAACCACTTTGTAGCCGTGATACAAGTCATAATTCTGGTATCTTGGGGGCAAAGCGCTTGAACGTACCCATACATTGTTTTGATTATAAACGTATTGATGATTGGGTACATCATAATAAGCATCAATATCAGGCATATAATAATATTCAGCATGGGTATAACCTACAGGCCCCCATTCGGGCTGAGCGCCAATGTTAAATCCGAGGTTAATGCGTAATTGTGCATCGGCAGCTTTAAATGATAAACAACCAATTAATATGGCTGCTGTTAGGATGATCTTTTTCATAATTTGTTTTTAATTTAAACTAAGACAATCGTAATCAATAAAAGTTTACTTTATTTTCATTCATGTCACTCCGGTGATGAACTGCGAAATGATTGCAAGGATACAAAAGAGCAAAAAAAAGAGCGACAGATATAAAACCCATCGCTCTTAATTCTTATATACTTATCTCTTTATCCTATTGTTCGCTAAAGGTTTTGTCTTTATCACCTGCTGTTTTATCGGCCATTGCCGCTAATACTGGCTTACCTATCACTTTATAAGCTCCTTCTCCCTTTAATATGGCGGTAAGCTGATTTTTGTCCTGCATGGTTTTTACGGCCTGTGCCATTTCAGTATCATACTTAAAGTTGGCTTCGTAGCGGCCTTTATCAAAATAATAACGCGAAACTATTTCATTTTCAAGCGCCTGTTTTATTTCGGTCTTATGTATTTGCAGATCGTTTTTCTTGCTGTTCAATAACTTGGTTTTTAAAACATCGTACTCAGTTTGTATCTGATCAAATTGTTTTTCTTTGGTAGCTTCGGTTTTTAAAGTCGCTAATACTTTTTCAGATGAAGTGTTATAGGTGTAATTTTTATCGGCAAGGTATTTCACAAAATCGTCATACTCGGCATCCGTTAAAGCAAACGTGCGGCTGTCGCCGATCTTTGGATGTGTCTCGCGGTATTTTGTTGCGTAATCAAATAAAAATAATTTGCCTATTAATGTCTGGGTAACATTGGCAAACCGCTCGGGTTTAATAAAAATATCAGGGTAAATGCCACTGCCATCATAAACAGAACGGCCATCTTTAGTTTTAAATTCGTGCATTAATGAGTCGGCAACTTTTACTACGCTGCCGTCATCCTTGCGGTGCGTGTAATCAATTTCCTGTATGCACCTTCCCGAAGGAACATAGTATTTAGCGATAGTTATTTTTACCAAACTATTATAAGGCAATGTAAATGTTTGTTGTACAAGGCCCTTGCCATAGCTTCGCTGCCCAATAATTATGGCACGGTCAAGGTCCTGTAACGAGCCGGCTACGATCTCGGAGGCTGATGCCGAATGGCTGTTTACCAGCACTGTCAACGGCAAATCAGCCGCAAGCGGGTCGGCCATTGTTTTGTAAGTAAAGTTTTTCTCTTTTATTTTTCCTTTTTGCGATACTATTTCCACATCCTTTTGCACAAACAGGTTTACAATTTTTACCGCTTCCTGCAATATGCCGCCGCCGTTTGAGCGCAGGTCGAGTATAATGCCGTTAGGGTTGTTCTTTTTTAAAGCGATCAAGGCGCTGGTCACTTCATCAGCCGAGTTTTCTAAAAACCTGTCCAACTTTATATAGCCCATATTACCGGCAACCATACCATAATAAGATACATTGGGCTGTTTAATTTCATCGCGTACCAGGTCTTTTTCAACAGGTTTGTCTTCGTTATCGCGCTTAACTAACAGCTTTACCACGGCGCCTTTCGAGCCTTTCAGTAATGCGCTTACCTGGTCACTGTTCTTGCCGTCAAGTACAATATCATTGATCTTCATCACCTGGTCGCCCGGCCATATATCCGCTTTTTGGGCAGGATAACCTTCAAACACGTTGGAAACATATACTTTATTGTTCCTTGAAAAAATACTCGCGCCAATACCGCCGTATTGTGTACTTACATAATGTAGTTTATAATCTTCAATTTCCGATTCGGGTACAAATTCGGTATAAGGGTCAAGGCCGTCAAGCATGGCATCAGCACCCGTTTTAAGCAGTTTAGCCGAATTAATTTCATCAACATAGTTAATATTTACCTCTTTATATAAGGATGCAAACACTTCCAGGTTTTTTGATATCTGGAACAGGTCGTCGCTAAAACTCCAAATACCCAATGCCAGCGCCATTAATCCGGCAGATAGCAGGAACTTTTTATATTTCTTCATTGTACCACTTTTCATTAAAATTGACCTTAAAACATAAAAATACAAAAAACAGTTTATAAAATAGTTAACTGATTTTACAGCCTATTATTGTCAATATTTACTAATGCTTTTTTCAGGGTAAATACCACATAACTACGGTTACGGTTAACCAGGTGCATCAGGTTGCTTATAAGGGCTTCTTCCTGTCCCTCGGTATAGTTTAATTCATGGTCTGTCAAGTGGTTATATTTTCTTTGTATCTTAATTTTTACTCTTTCCCACTCCTTATTTGTAATACTGATCTCTGCCATTGTTAAAATATTTTTGCCAAAAATATAAAAATATAAGCTGACCGTCGCTAAAAAATTGGTACAGCTATTGTTAAACCTTTAGTAATGGCCTGCATCAAAGTCATAATTATTATAAAACTAAATAACAAACACTATGAAAAAGTATGTATTAAGCGTATTGCTGCTGATAGCGGTAAGCATCGGCGCTAAAGCGCAATTTAGCCTCGGCATAAAAGGGGGCGTTAACTATTCAACTATTAATTCTGATAATTTGCGATCTTCAAGTGTAGCCGGTTACCAGGCCGGTTTATTTGCGCGTATAGGCGGCGCCGTTTATTTACAGCCTGAAGTTTATTTAAGCAGCAGTGGCGGCCAATTTGATTCGAATGACAATACTTATAGCGGAAAAGTAACTTTTACCGATTTAAATGTTCCCGTGTTAGTAGGTTTACGGTTTGGCCCAAAAAATTTAAATTTCAGGGTTATGGCCGGTCCCGAATATATTTCAGTATTAAATCAAAATCAAAACTTATCTGCTAATTTTAACGGCGCTTACAATAACTTCGGTAATGCTTATAGAAAAGATATGCTGGGTTACCAGGCAGGTGCAGGCGTTGACCTGGGCGCAGCCACTGTAGACCTGCGTTATCAGGGCGATTTTGATAATTTTAACACTACCTATAACCAGCATCAAAACCTGTGGGCGTTGAGCGTTGGGTTTAAGTTTTTTTAATTATTTGTTGTAAGGTTGAAATGTTGGAAAGTTGAAACGTTAAAAAGCCCCGCTGTTTGCCGGGGCTTTTTTGTTGGATAATATAGAACACGAATTTCTAATAATGAAATATTTTCAATTTGATCACTATTCAACTTCGGCGTTCGAAATTCAACATTCATTATTCGATATTAAAAAGCTGTAATCTTTTTCAGAAAAGGCATAAAACAAGCAAAGCCCCTGATGGGCAGGGGCCTTTGCTAACCAATTATAAACCTAAATTATTGAGAAGAGCTGTAGGAGAAGGAGTCGAACCTCCACAGAGTGGTTATTCTTATTACTAAGAGTTTCCCATGATCTCCGCCACCGCGACGAGGAGGTGTGTCTGCCAAAAATTTCACCATCCTACATTATATATTCACGCCAGTGAATTGCTGTTGGGGAAGGATTCGAACCTCCACAGAGTGGTTAGCCCGCTTCGGGTTTTCCATATTCTCCGCCACCGGGACAAGGAGGTGTGTCTGCCAAAAATTTCACCACCCAACATTATGTTGTTATTTTTTTAAAGAACAGTTAAGCGTTTTAGGTCCGTTTGCTTATTACAAACATAACAGGACTATCAATTCCTTGCAAATATTTCAACAAAAATATTTTATTTTTATTCAAATTATAATTATACTTGTATTTCAATATAGATATTCAAATTTATGTCCCACAGAAAAGCTCAAAATTTAGAAATTGATAATCTGGATATCCAGATTTTATCAATATTGATGAAAAATGCGACCACTCCATACACCGAAATCGCCAAAGAATTGATCGTTTCCGGCGGAACTATACATGTGCGGATGAAAAAGTTGGAAGAAATGGGTGTAATAAAGGGGGCCAGTTTGGAAGTAGATCCGCAGAAATTAGGGTATGATATCACCGCCTTCCTGGGGATATTCCTTGAAAAGGGTTCGCAGTACAACGAAGCTGTAAAGCAGTTAAAAACTGTAAATGAGATAGTTGAACTGCATTATACCACAGGTAGCTACAGTATTTTCGCAAAAATAATCTGCCATGATACCACTCATTTGCGCGAAGTATTGAATGAACAGATACAAGGCGTAAAAGGCATACAGCGTACCGAAACCTTCATATCATTAGAAGAAAGCATTAAAAGGCAAATTACTTTGGAGTAAATTTTTACTTATACCTTATAATAATATATAGTGGAGGCTTGCGAAGTTTATAAACTTCGCAAGCCTTTTTTTATTTCAGGGAGGATAGTTTCTTCGAATGGTGGTTTCAGGTAATTATCCTGTCGGTTTTTTTGAAAATTTCATGCTTAAAAAGCTTCAGCATAACAGGGCAGGCAATAATTTCGGCTATAACCGAGGGGACAAGTACCGGGCCCTGCATCATTTCAAATGAAAATGGCCAGTATTTCCATATCAATATAGTAAGCGCCAGCGATATTACACGTGTTGCTATCAGCAGTAACGTGAGTTTGCCCCATGTAAATGGTTTATTATATTTTACTACCACAAAGGTTTGGAATATAATGCCAGCAATAAAGGCTACTGAACCTAAATAAATAGCTATACCTAAAAATCCGAAAAAATCAATATTGTTATCCATAGGTGGTTTATTTTTTCAAAGCTATTAAAAAATACCCATTGTCATTCTGAGCAATCGCGAAGAATCTTGTAAGATTGACAGGCAACCGGCATTTCGCGCGTATAAGATTCTTCGCTATCGCTCAGAATGACAAACGTTTTTATTGAGTTGCAAACACCGCCAAGGCCTTATTTATCCTGCTGATAGTTTCTTCTTTACCCAATAAAGCCGCGATATCAAAAACATGCGGACCAAATTTACCGCCCACCAGCATAATACGGAAGGGCAGCATCACATCGCCGGTTTTTAATCCTTTTTCTTCGGCTAATGTTTTAAATGTGTTTTCTAATTCAGCTGCTTCAATTGCCTGGCTTGCTTTTAGTATTTCAATAATAGCATTAAAAAACGCCGTTTTCCCGTCTGTCCATTTAGGTTTAACGGCATCAAGGTCATATTGGGCCGGGCTTTCAAAAAAGTATCCTGCCTGGCGGAAAAAATCAGACAATAAGGTACAGCGGTCTTTTACCAGTTCAATAACGGTCAACAGATACGTCTCATCATTAACAGTAATACCTTTGCTCTCTAAAACCCCTTTAACTTTTAGCTTTAAGCTTTCAGCTTTAAGCCTCTTTATCCATTCGGCATTATACCACCTTGCTTTTTCAAAATCAAACTTAGCGCCGGCCTTACTTATCCTTTCCATGGAAAATTTATTGATCAACTCATCCATAGTAAAAATCTCCTGTCCTGAACCATCGTTCCATCCAAGCGTTGCAAGGAAATTCACAAAAGCTTCAGGTAAAAAGCCCATTCCTTTAAAGCCTTGCGTAGTTGTACCCGATTGTTCGTCTTCCCAGTCAAGTGCATAAACCGGTATACCCAGCCTTGCGCCATCGCGCTTGCTTAATTTACCATGTCCGTCGGGTTTTAATATTAAGGGCAGGTGGGCCCATTGCGGCATATCAGCTTTCCATCCTAAATAATTCCAAAGCAATAAATGAACCGGCGCCGACGGCAGCCACTCTTCCCCCCTGAAAGCATGCGATATTTTCATTAAATAATCATCAACTACCACAGCCAAATGATAGGTTGGCATACCATCGGCCTTTAATAAAACTTTATCATCAACCTGGTTGGTTTCAAAACTAACGCGGCCGCGTATCATATCGGTAAAGCTAACTGTCTCGTCAGCCGGAATTTTTATGCGGATAACATGCGGGGTATGGCTGGCCAGTAACTGGTCGACCTCGTGCTGCGGCAATGATAAAGAATTGCGCAAACCATCCCTGTAAACCTGCCCGTATTGAAAATTTGGTATTTCTTTACGGTTCTTGTCCAGTTCTTCTGCGGTATCAAAAGCGTAATAGGCATGGCCCTGCATCACCAGCCTTTCGGCATATTCGCGGTAAATGCTTTTGCGCTCGCTCTGGCGGTACGGCGCATATTGGCCGGGGTTTACCGGGCTTTCATCAGGAATGATGCCGCACCAGTTCAAACAATCCATTATATAGGCTTCGGCGCCTTCAACATAGCGGTTTTGATCGGTATCCTCTATTCGTAAAATAAAATCCCCCCCGTGTTTTTTAGCAAAAAGGTAATTAAACAGGGCGGTGCGTACCCCGCCTAAATGTAACCCGCCCGTAGGGCTTGGTGCAAAACGAACTCTAACTTTTTTATCTGACATTGGGGGCAAAGATAGTTATTAGTCTGTAGTCGGAAAGTCAGGAAGTCGGAAAGTCCGTAAAGATGTAAATTAGCTGTATGAGATCAGGTGGGCCATCCTGGTCCAGGTGGTCCGGGGTGGTCCGGGGTGGTCCGGGGTGGTCCACCCTGGTCCGGCTACATATTTGCATACTCAACTTTCGGACTTACGCGGACTATCGGACTTACGTACTTAATAAAATTATAAGATACAAACCTGTTTTTGAGCAGAAAGCTTAAAGCAGAAAGCTAAAAGTCTTTTACAGGCAAAATGAAAGCTTTTAGCTTTTACCTTTCTGCTTTCACCTTATTTTACGTTATTTGAAGCTGATATGCTAAATACCTACCAAAATAAGCGACTCTGGAAATACATATTGCTTGCGTTTGCCATAATTATTGCCAGCGGGTCATTGTTTTATACCAATTACCTGGTGCGGAATATTGCCCAGAAAGAGCGTACACGCGCGCAGTTATGGGCAATGAGCATGAGGCAGAGTATCACATCAGATGATAACGACTTTTTACCTTTTGTTTTAGCCGTTCGCGACAGTTCGATCGTACCCGCTATTGTTACCAATGAAAAGGGTGACATTATTACCACGAAAGGCCTCGACAGCACTAAAACTTTTATACCCCCACCTCCGGACGCCATAAAAGATAAAAAAGGGCCCAAATATGACCCGGGATACTATAGATCTGAGCTGGCTACCATGAAGGCCCAGCACGAGCCTATTATTATAAACCTGCCCGGATTAGGTAAGGGCAATAACTTGATCTACTATAAAAATTCACCGCTGCTTACCCAGTTAAAGTTTTTTCCTTTTGTGCAGCTTTCGGTTATCGCGGTATTTTTATTATTGGCTTACACGGCTTTTAACTCATCGCGAAAGTCTGAGCAGAACCAGGTTTGGGTGGGATTGGCCAAAGAAACCGCGCACCAGCTGGGCACGCCTATATCCTCATTAATGGCATGGATAGAGTTAATAAAAGATAAATTTAATGCCGAAGAAGACCCGCTGGTAGCCGAAATGGAGAATGATGTTAGGCGGCTGGAGATAGTAGCCGACAGATTTTCAAAAATAGGCTCCAAACCAAAATTGGAAGGGCATTCTGTATATGAGGTGGTTAATGATTTTGTTGATTATTTTAAAGTACGGGTAAGCAATAGTATAAATTTTGAGATAACCGGAAATACTGAACTGAAAGCTGGTTTAAATATTCCTTTATTTGATTGGGTGATCGAGAACTTACTTAAAAACGCGGTAAACGCAATTGAAGGCAAGGGTAGTATTAAAGTAAATATTTTTACTAATAAGGTTAAAGACCAGGTTTATATTGACGTAACCGATACCGGAAAGGGCATACCGCGCTCTAAATTTGCTACTGTTTTTCAGCCGGGTTATACTACGCGCAAACGGGGCTGGGGCCTGGGCTTGTCATTAACCAAACGAATGGTAGAGAATTACCATAACGGGCAGATATTTGTACGCGATTCGGAATTAGGCAAGGGTACAACTTTCAGGATCATTTTAAAAAACATAAGAAATAATGAATAAACCAGCAGAAGAAGAATACGCGCCATTTTATGGCACCTACATGCGGATGGTTGGCGAAGGGCCTGTTTTAGATATCCTTGAAGATCTTGCCGAAAACACCTACGCCCTTTTTAGCCAATTAAGCGACGAACAGGCCAACTACGCCTATGCTAATGGTAAATGGACTATTAAAGAAGTATTGGGCCATATGATAGATGCCGAACGCACTTTTGCATACCGTATTCTCGCTTTTTCGCGCGGGCAACCAGAATTGCCCGGTTTTGACGAAAATATATATGTGGAACATGCAACCTTCAGGAGTCGCTCAATAGGTAACCTTGCAGAAGAGTTTAAGGCGGTGCGGGAGGCCAACTTATACCTTCTACATTCGTTAAGTCCCGAACAATTTGCCGCAACGGGTATTGCCAGCGGCAATAAAATATCGGTATTGGCCTTAGTTTACATCATGGCGGGCCATGAAATGCACCATGTTAAAATTATTAATGAAAAGTATTTGGTATAGGCTGAAAGGTAAAAGGCGAAATCAACCCTTTACCTTTCACCTTTTGCCTTTTACCTTATTCTTCCATTTTCTTCGCATCCTTTTTCTCGATCAGGTAGGATACAAACAGACCCGAACCGCCAAATACAGCTATCAGTGCGAAATAAACAGCAGGGTTATCATCGTTATTCATGCCTGCAAAAGCAGTATGATCTAATAAGTAAGCCAAAAACAAACCCACACCCGCACCAATTAATAATAAGCCCCAGGTAAGTACATAATTACGGTTAATGGGCTTTTTCGAGCTTCGTGGATCCATACCACGTTCTATCATGGCCATTCTTTCGCGGTTACCTAGGTAAACAATTCCAAATACCATCGCAAACATTGCCATTGGCACTAAAATGGGGACCAAAACCCCTAATACATGTTCGTCCATCTTATTTAATTTTTAATGTTAATTTTTTAAGTTTTCATCTACACCATTTTAGTGTAATTGTAAGCTATGACGACGTGGTTTTTTATTAGGTTACAATGTTTTTTAAAAAGTTTGCAGTGGGCAGTTCGCAGTGGGCAGCTTACAGAAAATCACCGTAATTAAAATAGTATAGTATTAGGTGTGCCAACTGCCCACTGAGGACTGCAAACTAAAGAAGTATATTTACATAATAATGTAACCTCAATTAGTAATCTGTCGTCAGATAGCATAATAACATGCAAAGCAAACTTTCGGATATAGAATTGATAGTGCAAACACTGTCGGGAGATCAATCGGCTTATGCCGATTTGGTTAAACGCCATCAGCGTTTTGTATTTACATTGGCTTTGCGTTTTGCTAAGAACCGGGAGGATGCGGAGGAAATAGCGCAGGATTGCTTTGTAAAAGCGTACCGTTCGCTCGAATCGTTTAAACAGGAATCGAAATTCAGTACATGGCTGTATACGATTGTTTATACTACGGCCATGACGGCCTTACGCAAAAAGAGGATTGACACTACTTCTATAGATGATGAAGAAACGTATATTCAAATAGAAAACACCCCGTCAGGTTATGACGTTAATAATGCTGAGAACAAGTCGAGGTCATTTTATGTAGACCAGGCTATTTCGCAATTAACACCTGATGATGCCACCATAATTACGTTATTTTACAAGGGCGAACAATCATTGGAAGAAATTGCCCAAACATTAGGCATTGAAGCCAACAGTGTTAAGGTTAAATTATTTAGGGCGCGCCAGCGTTTAAAAGAAAAACTGGAGCGTAATTTAAAACATGAAGTTAAAGAACTGATATGAACAGCATAGAAGAAAAACTTTGGGAATATATTGATGGCGCCTGCTCAACAGAGGAACGTGAAGCCATTGACCTGCTTATTGCGCAGGACGAGACCTACCGGCAAAAATACCTTGAGCTACTGGCCCTTAACCGGGAGATAGCTGCGATGGAAATGGATGAGCCATCAATGGCCTTTACCTATAACGTACTGGAAACCATACGGGCCGATTATGCGAAAAAACCGCTTAAAGCAGCCATTGACAGCCGGATCATAAAGGGAATAGCCGGGTTTTTTGTATTTACCATAGCGGCTTTATTAATATTTATGCTGGTAAATATTAACTGGTCGGCGGGTAACACGGTTGTTGCGCCTGCATTTAAACTCCCTGACCTGAAATTATTTTTGAGTGGCGGTGTAGTAAAGGGGGTTTTGTTTTTTGATGTAGTATTACTGTTGTTTTTATTTGATGGTTTCCTGCGCAAAAGGCATTTTGTTAAACATTCGTAATAATTTTTGTACAGTTTATTGTAGCAAAATGGCAACACCGGATATTGGCGCCCGAAAAAAGAGTTTGACAAAAGAGCAGTTTTAACCGGCACATACTGCCACTTTTAGCATAAATAAGTATAAAAGTAAAAATTAGCTGTCATAACAAATATTGGTACAGTAATTGCTTTATACTATGCAAGCTGGTAATCTTACCGGCTTAATTGTGATAAGGTTTAGGTTGAATGCCCCCAAGAAGCAAGTTCGAAGGGGCATTTATTTTTTTAGGCCATTTTCACTTTTTCCTTAATAAACGGGTTGATTGCGAGCGAGAATAATATTACCAAAACACACCCTATCGCGTTTAGCCATAAATAAGCCACTGCCCCGTAAATTCCTAACAGGCAAATAATGGCTTCGGTAATAACAGCGGCTATAAAAACGGCTGTACCCCCTACCCGCTTTACATAAAATGCAACCACAAATACGCCCAAAATGGTTCCGTAAATATAGGAGCCCAGCTGGTTCACGGCTTCGAGCAAATTACCCATCTTGCCGGCATATAGCGCCATAGCTATACATACCAGGCCCCAAAATATAGTAGCCAGCCGCGAAGCCAGCAGGTAATTTTTATCCGTCGCACCGGGATTAATAATGCGTTTATAAATATCAATTACGCTGGTTGATGCCAGCGAATTTAACGCGCTGGCCGTTGACCCCATCGATGCTAAAAAAACAATGGCTATTAATAGGCCTATTAATCCGCGGGGCAGGTAATGGGTAACAAAATTCAGGAAAACATAGTTGGTATCGTCGGTATCGGCTTTTTCATTGTTCTTTTTCATCAGGCCTATGCCATCCTGGCGGATGTTCTTTACCTGTTCATCCGCTGCCTTCAAATTAGCCTGGGCGTTATTTATCTGCGCCGCATCCTTGCCGTTAATCGCCGTGATCAGATCATTCGCTTTGGCTTTACGCTGTTCAAAAGCGGTGGTATATTTTGTTTCCAACGCGTTATACTGCCCCCCGTAAGGGCCTTGTTTTACCTGTTTAACTTCGTATTGGTTAAAAAAAAGCGGCGGCCGGTTAAACTGGTAAAAAGCAAAAACCAATACGCCTATTAATAAAATACAAAACTGCATGGGTATTTTAATGAGGCCATTCATAATTAACCCCAAACGACTTTGACCTACAGAACTACCGGTTAAATAGCGCCCCACCTGGCTCTGGTCCGTACCGAAATAAGATAGCTGCAAAAAGAAGCCGCCGATAATACCGCTCCATATATTATAGCGGTTGTTAAGGTTAAATTTCCAGTCGATCACATTCATGCGGCCCATTTTACCGGCCAGTTTAAGGGCGTGGGTAAAGCCAACGGTATGCGGCAACAGGGTAACTACCAATACCCCGGCGGCAAACATCCCTAAAAAAATAATACTCATTTGCAGCAACTGGGTATAAGAAACTGCTTTGGTGCCGCCATATACCGTGTAAAAAGTAACCAGCCCGCCAATAAACAGCGTGGTATAAGTAGTGTTAATATTAAGGATGATAGATAATATAATAGCCGGCGCGTAAATAGCTATGCCGGTGGAAAGCCCGCGCTGTATTAAAAATAAAAATGAGGTAAGCGCGCGTGTTTTCAGGTCGAACCGCTGTTCTAAAAACTCGTAGGCCGTGTATACTTTAAGGCGATGGAATATGGGTACAAAAGTAATGCACAGCACGATCATGGCCAGTGGCAGGCCGAAATAGAACTGCACAAACCGCATCCCATCGGCATAAGCCTGGCCGGGGGCCGATAAAAAGGTAATAGCGCTGGCCTGCGTAGCCATTACCGAAAAACCTATATGATACCATGATAATGAGCGGCCGCCCACTAAAAACTGATCGGTAGTTTTATTGGCGCCGCTCTTCCATACGCCATATACTACTATCACTAAAATAGTGGCGCCAAGAACGATCCAGTCGGTTAAGCTCATTTAAAGTAAAGGGTAATGAGCCAGAATATAATAATTAAAAAAACCAGCCAACAGGCTACAATGCCGTAAAACTGGTTCCAGTTGCGAATAAATGAGGGTAGTTCGTTATCAGGCCTCTTCACTGCTTTTAGCCAATACCTGCACAAAAAACGCGGTAAACAATAGCCCTAAAACACCGCTTATAAGTACCCATATAAGGGTAACGTCTATTATTGAGCCAACATAAAGGCCGGTCACCAGGCCTACCGGGTAATAAATGTTATTGTAGTTTTCTGTTTTTGTTTTTGGGTGATGTGTCATATCTGTCGTTATTGTAGTACGTGCAAAAGTAATTGATTATATAATGTGTAGCAATAGGTTAATAGTAAAAATCGTGCCCATACAATTATTTGCCACCCGTTTTCAAATACATCCAAATAATGCCCCCAATAACCGTAACAGCCAAAACGATAAGCCCTATCCAACCCGAGCGTTTATCCTGCCGCATTAGCCATACCAGGAATGCAACAAGCGGCAATACAAAAATCAGCCAGAATATAAGTGAGGGAGCGGTCATTTGCCCCCCAGCCCCCTAAAGGGGGAGTTAAATGTGTAATTATTGATCTTTTCGTACAAAGTATAAATCATCATGTCCGTATATTTTTTTTTCTCCATAATATGCTTCATTTCCATATATCAAAGTATCCTTAGTAAGTTTCAAAATAATCTTATTAAAATGTCTTGTAGTTTCAGGAAACGGGGGTATTTGTTGTCCATTAAAAGACGAAATCATAAATTCCATTTTAGTTTGGTCTTCATTTAGAAACCATTGTCCCGTAGTTTTCATCTTTCCACTATAGGCTACCTCTGTATAAGTTCCGTCTACATTAAAAACGTATTCTTCTGCCATTGATTTATCAACAATTTGTGGTGAAGGAGAATCGTGCTTCTTAAAAGCAAATTGAACCCATTTATGACAAAGTAAAGACTTGTTATCACTATCCATTTTCAAGGAAGTCATAATCAACAGAAAAACAGATAATATTACATTTTTCACGACTATAAATATAACTCTTTAATAATTGTTCCCCCTTTAGGGGGTTAGGGGGTATCTCGCCAGCGGCGCAACGTCCTGTCCCACAAAATCGCCTTTTAAAAACTTATAATACCCTGCTATGGCTATCATGGCGGCATTGTCGGTACAGTATTGCATTTCGGGTATAAAGCAGTTCCATCCGTTTTCGGCGCCCAGTTCTTTTAATCCCTGCCGCAAACCTGTATTGGCCGATACGCCACCTGCCAAAGCTATATGTTTTATACCATAAAATTGCGCTGCCTTTTGCAGCTTATTCAATAATATGGTAACTATCCGCTTTTCAACCGAGGCACATATATCATTTAAATTTTCGGCAATAAAATTAGGGTTAAGCGCCATATTATCCCTTATAAAATATAATATGGATGTTTTTAACCCGCTAAAGCTGAAATTAAAGCCCGTTATCTGCGGCTCGGGGAACCGGTAAGCATCAGGTTTTCCCAAGCGGGCATATTTATCAATGAGCGGGCCGCCGGGATAGGGCAACCCTAATATTTTACTGGTTTTATCCATAGCCTCGCCCGCGGCGTCATCGAGCGTTTGGCCAACAACTTCCATATCAAAATGATCTTTCACCAACACGATCTGCGTATGTCCGCCTGATACAGTGAGGCATAAAAAAGGGAATGAAGGTTTATTATTGCCAATAAAATGCGCCAGTACATGCGCCTGCATATGGTTAACCTCTATAATTGGAATACTTTTTGCAAGTGCAAAAGCCTTAGCGAACGACACGCCAACCAGCAGGGAACCTAAAAGGCCGGGGCCGCGGGTAAAGGCTACTGCATCAATGGCATTTTTGCTTACTTTTGCGGTTATTAACGCTTGTTGTACGGCAGGAATGATATTTTGCTGATGAACCCTTGAGGCGAGCTCAGGGACAACGCCTCCAAATGCTTCATGTATGGCCTGGTTAGTAACAATATTACTTAATATTGTACCGTCAACACATATTGAAGCAGAGGTATCATCACATGAAGATTCAATTCCTAAAATTACAGGCACGTTATATTGAATGAGTGAATGAGTGAATTTATTGAATGTTAAACAGTACACTAAACCAATCAACAATTCAGTAATCCAACAAACCAACAATTAAAAACCAAAGTTATTAAAAAAGTACTAAAAATAGCGTTAAGTATTGTGTTGCTCCTGCTCTTAATGGTGAGCATATTGCTATTGGTATTTCAGTATAAACCTGTACAAACATGGGCGGCTAAAAAAGCCACCGCCTGGTTATCAAAAAAACTGGGTACCGAGGTTGCTATAAAAAGCCTGTATATTAAACCTTTTTCGTCTGTTGTGCTGGAAGATTTTTATGTACTCGACAAACAAAGAGACACCCTGGTAAGCACGCCAAAGCTAACAGTTGACCTGTATGGATTCTACCTTTTCAGCAGTATAAAAAACCATAAGATCGATTTTAAACTGATACAGCTTGACAACGGCTCCTTCTATTTAAAAAACATGAAGGGCAATGTAACCAATATGCAGTTTATTTTAGATAGCCTAAAATCTACCTCTACAGCAACAACAAAAAGTAAACCCTGGACAATAATATTTGAAAAAACCGCCATTAATAATTTTCATTTCCGTTATAAAAACCAATTAAGGAATGAAAAGGTGAGCGGAATAAACTTTAACGATCTGGACGTAAAAAATTTCAGTACTGTTGTAAACAATATAGATATTGCCCACCATTTGTTTAAGGGCGATATACGGCATTTAACGCTAAAAGAAAAAAGTGGTTTCTATTTAAAAGACCTCACCACCAACGCTACGGTTGATACCAACCGGATATTGCTGCAGCACATGCTGATTCAAACTCAAAGGTCCGTACTAAAGGATTATTTAAGCGCCAGTTTCAAGTCGTTTAATGATTTTGATGACTTTGTGAATAAGGTGCGTATGGACGGCGATCTTAAATCATCGCATATTTCATCATCCGATATCGCTTATTTTTCCGGCGATTTAAACCGGGTAAACTTTGAGTTGGGTATTAACGGTCATATCCAGGGCCAGGTAAATAATTTAAAGGCGAAAAATTTAACGGTTACCGCCGGCCAGGCTACGTTTATTAAAGGAGATTTTAATTTAAGAGGATTGCCCTACATGAATAAAACTTCTATGGATCTGAAATTTGACCAGTTGGCCACCAACAAAAAAGATCTCGATTTTTTAATTAGTCATTTTACAGGCAAGCCTAACGCTAAAGCACCTGATATTTTTTCAAAATTTGGCAATATTAGTTTTTCAGGAAAATTTACCGGCTCGCCAAATAACTTTGTGGCTGTTGGCACTTTTAAAACTAAATTAGGAAGGTTAGACCCTGATATTAACCTCAAAATAAATAAAACGGGCACACCTGCCTACAAAGGTAAAATAAGCGCTTATGATTTTGACCTGGGCACCCTGCTTGATAACAATACCCTCGGCCGTACAACTTTTAACGCTACCATTAACGGCAGCGGCGACGCGCTTAAAAATTTAAATGAAAATGTAAATGCCACTATCAGCTATGTTGATTTTAAAGGTTACCAGTACCAAAACGTAGCGGTAAATGGTACTTTTATAAACAAAAAAATTGATGCCAAGCTTGTCATTAATGATAAAAACATTCACTTTGATGGTATAGGGAGCCTTGACCTTAACCCTGAACTACCGGTATATGATTTTTCGGCAACGATTAAGAACGCACACCTGAATACTTTGAATTTGATTAAAGATACCATTACCCTGAGCACAGAATTAAAAACCAGGTTTTCGGGCAACGACCTTAAAAACTTTGAAGGTAATATACTGCTTTCGCCTATCAGGATAATTGATCCGCGCAATAATTACTTGCTTGATTCGGTATACTTTGCTGCCAGCGGCAAAGGCGACTCAAGGATTATCGCTCTTAAATCAGACGCGCTTGATGGCAGCATTCAGGGTAGTTATGACCTGGCTACGCTGCCTTCGTATTTTAAAACCATTGTTAAAAAATATATACCATCGTTAAACACAGAAATAAGTACGCCTAAACCGCAAAATTTTAAATTTGATCTAAAGTTAAAAAACATAGACCCCCTTACTGCTATTTTCGCCCCCGATATTAAAATACCCGATCAGGGTACTTTTGTGGGTAAATTTAATTCGGCTGATAAAACCGCGACTATTAATGGCTTTATTAAAACTATAACCTATAAAAAAATTGTTTTTCACAACCTTATCCTGGATGAAAGTACAGCCGACAACCAGTTAAGCGTAAACGTATCATTAAGCCGGGTAGACCTTACAGATAGCCTGTTCATTAAAAATATTGATATTAACAATTTTGTAAATAAAGACAGTGTAAAATTCAACGTAAAACTCGCTGATAAAGATGCCACAAACCAGCTCGACCTCTACGGCCTGGTTGAATTTGGCCGTGATACTACAGCCAAACTTAGTTTGCTGCCATCAGACATTATACTGGAGCACCAGAAATGGAGATTGGAGGAACAGGTAAGGATACGGCTGCTCGACAATAAAACACAGGTATCGGGCTTTGAGCTTTCAAATGGGCTGCAAAAAGTATATATAGACGGATTTATTTCTGATCAACCCGAAGATAAATTAAAGGTATCGTTTAATAAGTTTAGCATGGGCACGTTTGATCAGCTCACCAAAACATCTGATATACAGTTAAAAGGAACACTTAACGGCGATGTATTGCTTTCCTCTATTCTTAAAAACCCGGGGGTTGACGCGCATTTGAATATTGATTCATTTAAAATGAATAAAACGCTGGTTGGCAATATAAAGATCGTATCGAGCCTTGACAATGCACGCAGCCGGGCCAATGTAAATTTAAATATATTGAACAAGGGGTTGGAAACACTAAAAATTGGCGGAACTTATTACCTGGGAAGTGGACAAGGTGATAAGCTTGATTTTGATATTAAAATGACCCAGACCGAGGCTATAATTTTTGAGCCTTTTATTAAAACCCTGGTATCAGATGTTAAAGGCACCGTATCTACTAATCTGAAACTAACAGGCTCATTAGCAAAACCTCAATTAAACGGGGATATTACTTTAGATAATACCGGCATTACTATAAATTATTTAAAAACGCCTTATACCCTCAGTGATAAGATTGGCGTAACCAATAGTGTTATCAACATTCATGACCTGGTGTTAAAAGATATACACGGCGGCCAGGGAACTGTTAACGGGACCGTAGACCTGAACAATTTATCAAACCCAACCATTAATGCTGTCCTGAGGGCTAAAAATCTAATGGCTTTAAATACTACATTCAAAGATAATCACGTGTATTTTGGCACGGCCTATGCCACCGGCAAGTTTAGCTTTAACGGGCCTACTGATAACCTGAATATTGATATTAAAGCTACTACAGAGGCGGGTACCGTATTTAACATCCCCTTAAATACATCGTCAACTGTTAGTGATTATGATTTTATAACCTTTAAGAGCCATAAAGATACTACAGGATACACTGCAACTAAGGTAAAAGCATTTAACGGCGTTACACTGAATTTCGATTTAACAGCCGATGAAAAAACCACGGTAATAATAACTACAGACCTGGGCAAACTGACAGGCATGGGACAGGCAACAAATTTAAACATGCATATAAACAGCCTGGGCGATTTTGATATGGTAGGCAGCTTTTTGATCACCTCAGGTAAATTTGAGTTTACAGCTAAAAACTTTATCAGTAAAAATTTTGCGGTAAACCAGGGGGGCACCATCCGTTGGTCGGGTGACCCGGCGAATGCCGAAATTAACCTGAAAGCCATTTACGAAGTACGTACAGACATTTCACCGCTTTATACTGCCGCTGGTTTTCAGTCGCCTAAGGGTAATGAGCAGGTATTGGTACAGGCCGAGGTGATCCTTACCAAAACACTGTTACACCCGGATATGGATTTCGATTTTAATTTTCCGACTGACCCTTCAATCAAAGACGACCTGGGAACTTACCTGGCCGATAATAATAACCGAAGCAAACAGGCATTCAATATTATCGCTACAAGGAGCTTTGCCTCAGGAAACAATAATGGCAGTTTAACCAACCAGGTGGTTAATACAGCAAGCACCGCTTTTAGCGAGTTGTTTTTCAACAGATTTAACAGTGTTGTAACTCAAAATATTCCTAATGTTGACGTGAACATACGCTCATTTAACGATGCCAGCGCCACAGTTAAAGTTTTTAAAGAGAGACTGATAATTAACGGGAGTTTGTATAATACCAGCGCCAACGGCAACAACCTGTTTAATAACAGCACCAGCTTGTTAAATTCAAACTTTAATAACCTCACGAAAGATTTTGAAACGTCTTATTTAATCCGGGCAAACGGTACGCTTACAGCGCGGTATTCGTACCGGGTTTTAAACACCACCACCTTAAATACTATCGACCAGTTAACTGTTCAATATGTTAATGGTCTGGGGCTGGTTTATCAAAAAGACTTTGATACCCCCTGGGAATTTTTTAGAAGCCTTCTTTTTTTGAAACCGAAGGTTAATACGCCGGCAAATACTGCGCCGTCGCCGGCAAATACGCCAACGCCAACCGCAACCACAACTCCGCTGGTGCCTGGTAACCGGGAAGACGAAGAAAATTAATGATCGCGCAGAATGGTATGATCCATTTTATCCCTTTTGGTTTTAAGGTAAACCTCGTTATGCGGGTTTGGGGCAATTTCAATAGGCACATTCTCAACCACTTCCAAGCCGTAGCCTATCAGCCCGGCCCGCTTTTTAGGATTGTTGGTCATTAAACGCATTTTTGATATACCCAGGCTGCGTAATATCTGCGCGCCAACACCATAATCGCGCTGATCCATTTTAAAGCCTAATTTAATATTGGCTTCAACAGTGTCAAACCCATTTTCCTGCAAATTGTAGGCCTTAAGTTTATTAATAAGGCCAATACCCCGGCCCTCTTGGTTCATGTAAACAACTACCCCCTTGCCCTCTTTATTTATCATTTCCATAGCTTTGTGCAGCTGCGGCCCGCAATCACAGCGGCATGAGCCAAAAATATCGCCGGTAACGCATGAGCTATGTACCCGCACCAACACGGGTTCATCCGGCTCCCAGGTTCCTTTTACCAGGGCAATATGGTGTTCGCCATTATTTATTTGCGTGTAGGCTATCATTTCAAATTCACCCCATTCGGTTGGCAACTTTACAGCGACTTCTTTCTTAATTAAAGTTTCGGTATCTAAACGATAGGCTATCAGGTCTTTTATCGATATAATCTTCAGGTCAAGTTCCTTAGCCATTTGCAGTAACTCGGGCAGGCGGGCCATATCGCCGTTTTCGGTCATTATCTCGCATATTACCCCGGCGGGTTCAAATCCTGCCAGTACGGCAAGATCTATTGTAGCCTCGGTATGGCCGGCCCGGCGTAACACACCGCCGTTTTTTGCTATCAGCGGAAAAATATGCCCGGGCCTTCCCAAATCTTCAGGAGTGGTTGCCGGATCAATCAATGCCATTATGGTTTTTGATCTGTCGGTAGCCGAAATACCCGTCGTACAGCCATTCCCTATCAGGTCGACCGAAACAGTAAAATTGGTTTCGTACGAAGTGGTGTTATGGCTCACCATAGGTTCCAGTTCCAGTTCGTGCGCGCGATGGCTGGTTATTGGCGCGCATACCAAACCGCGGCCATGATGTACCATAAAATTTATTGCTTCGGGGGTAGCGTTACGCGCGGCTGTTAAAAAATCGCCTTCGTTCTCCCTGTCCTCATCATCAACAACAATAATAATTTTACCCGCTTGTAAAGCTTCAACAGCTTCTGGTATGGTATTTAGCATTTTATATGGTTTGGTAGTGCTATTATCTATGTAATAGCGCTATAACAGCAATGGGCTTTAACGCCCCATTAATAATACGCAAATTTATGTGATAATAAAAAAATTAAGGTCGGTTAGATGTAAAGATTATCTGTGGAGATTAAAGATTGAAGATTAATAATAGCGGAGTTTATAAATTACAAATTCAACTAATCTTTAATCTTTAATTAACTGATCTTTGCTCTACAACCTAATCTTCCGCTTAAACACTTTCACAAATAAGTTATTAAAGAAACGTTTGTATAATTCAGTATCAAATATTACAGAATCGTTAGCGGCTTTATAGGAAAGAAATATACCTATAGGCGTTAAAATAATAATAGCTATCCACATACCGATAAAGGGTGAAGCATGACCGGCCTTAACCTCCTTTTCGCCAATAGTTTCAATGATATAATAGATCAGGAAAAATACAACCGAAACCACAACCGGCAAACCAAGCCCGCCCTTGCGGATGATGGCGCCAAGCGGCGCGCCAATTAAAAACAAAGCAAGACACGCTGCCGACAAGGTGTATTTTTTTTGATATTCGACCGAGGCGCTATGTATGTTGGCCGAAGCGTCTTTATATCGCTGGTCGCGGTTTTTCACCAGGTCCTGTACAGAGCGTACTTCGCTAAGCGCGTTTGCCAGGTAGCTTGACTTTTCCATATTGGTCGCATCCTGCATGGGGTTATGCCGGTATTTAATATATTTTTTTACCTCGGTTGATTTAGCCGGTATAGAAAAATACTTAACATAGGCGGTTATCAGCGAGTAATTAACCAGGCGGGTACTATCTATAAAATGCTGTGTACGCTTCATGGTATCTCTCAACAGTTTCAGGTCCATCATCTGGTAAGCGTTTTTAAACTCGCTTTCAGCTGTCCGCTTAAAGATCAACCCGGTAAGGTCAAGTTTATTTTGTGTCGATTTAAAACGAGACCGTCTGAATTTCTGCCGCGGATTAGTGTTATAGATATTACCGCCAGCTTCTTCTTCATATTTTACACCGTCCTCGAGTTCCATAATGAGGTAATGGTTATCATTCGAGCGGTACATTCTACCCTTTTTTGCTATTAGCATATAGTGCGAGTTTTCCTTTGGGTCCGTTGCATAAATAATGATGTCATGCAGGGTTTGCCCGTCGGCATCTTTTCGCATTATTCGAATGGTATAATTGTTAAAACTATTGCTGAATACGCCTTCAGGGAAAAAATTGGCCGATTTTTGCTGACGGGCATCATATAATAAAGAATAGTACTTAAGGTTGGCCTTGGGTAGCATATAATCAGAAAAGAAGAATGTGCCTATGCTTAAAATAAGTACCACTATAAACATGGGATACATGGCGCGGTTTAATGATATACCGGCCGATTTAATAGCCACCAGCTCGTAATTTTCGCCCAAACTGCCATAGGTCATGATAGAAGAAAGCAGTACCGATAGCGGGAGCGCCATTTGCACATTAGTGGCCGAGGCATATAGCATCAGCTCCAATATAATATA